>Ga0187784_10000774_pt1 | contig 24340 bp, 21 predicted proteins | sample 1015_SJ02_MP15_2_FD_132964 | JGI IMG/M metagenome (GOLD analysis project Ga0187784, IMG submission 132964) | Tropical peat soil microbial communities from peatlands in Department of Meta, Colombia - 1015_SJ02_MP15_20_MG | ecosystem: Environmental > Terrestrial > Soil > Wetlands > Peat | place... | reverse complement strand
GTACGAGCAACCGGCAATGACCTCAAACGCGAGTAGCGCCGCGATCGATCCGGTCGGTGGCAGAGTGACCATCGCCAGCATGCAGACGAAGCTACCCAGCTGCGCAAGGCCCATGACAGGCTTGTATACGCGCGTCGTATCATACCCCGATCGAATCCAGCGATCTGTCAGCCAGCCCATTACCAGGGCAGCGGCTGCGTTGAGCAGGTAGGCCCACGAGGCGGTCACCGCCATCGCCGTGATCGAGAATCCGCGCACCTTGATGAGATAAAACGGCAGCCAGGAGATAATGAAGTAGTAGCTGTAATTGGCAGCGAAGTGTCCAAGCGCTGCACCCCAGAGGGCTCGTCGCGAGAGGATGGCCACAAAGCTCGGCATCGCCGGCCTATCGAGGCTCACCGCTTCGGCACTCACCACGGGTGAGGGCAAGGACAGGCGCTGCCAAGGCCACAGCCATATGAGCGAGCCGAGTCCGAACAGGAAGAACACCGGGCGCCAGCCGATGTAGGCCATCAGGTAGCCGCCGACCGCGGTACCGACGGCGGGTCCAATGAGGTACCCAAAACTCATAAATCCGTTGGTCATGCCAAGCCGGTCGAGCGGTACGCTCGCCGCAACGACCTTGGTCGCCGCGGGGAATGCAACGCTTTCGCCGACGCCGAGCAGAAGGCGCAGCAGCAACAATGCCACGAAACTTCCTGCGAGACCGGTGCAGGCCGTGGCGGCGGACCAAACCATGATGCCCGCGGCAAAAACGCGCTTGGGACCAAGATGTTCGGCAAGCCACCCGGCTGCCGGCATCAATGGCACGTACGTGTAGTAGAAAGCAGAGCCGAGTACGCCAAGCTGTGTTGCCGTCAGTCGGAGCTGATCTTGAATCAACGGTGCTGCAGTCGCCAGGTTGCCGCGGTCGATGTAATTGATAAACACGGCAAGTGTCACAAGGAGCACAGGGCGCTCGATGCTGAAGCTACGCATGCCTTCCATTCCACTTCACACGGTGTACGATCTTGACGAGCGGGCCGACTGAACGGGCCGATCGGGCACGCCTACCGCCTACCGGGCGTGCGCCACTTCGTAGATCCAAATCCGTGACAGCACACGCGGTTCGGCGCGCGGCATCGATTGGAACTCCGCGCCCCGACGGAACAAGGACCATCGCCCCGAGCGAGTCACGGTCTCGATGGCCACGTCGAATCCGGGCGGGGGCACGTCGCTACGGAGTGAAAACACGATCAGACCGCCAGGACGCGTGATACGCACGAGCTCGTCGAGGGACTCCGGGGGTGCGTGGTTCGGGGTGAATGCGCCAGAAGCTGTCACCGCGTCGAACTCGCCAGTCGGGAACGGCAACGGCCCGCCAAGCGCGACCGTAGTGAAGGCGCAATAGGCTTGCTTGCGGGCGGCGATCGCTAGCATGCCGGCGGACATGTCGAGACCGTGCACGTTGGTGAAGTTAAAGCGCTTGAGCCCCGCACCGACGAGCCCTGTTCCACAGGCTACATCGAGGATTCGGGCGTCACGAGGCAAGAGCCACGCGAGCAGTGCAGCGATGATTTCCGGCGTGCGCCACTGGTGTTCCTCGAGCAGGACCGTGTCGTAGGTGTCGGCGACGCGATCGTATTCGGCCGCGAGCGCTGCGGCATCGGGAGCTGCCTCTAAGCGTCCTACATCGAACTTGTGTGCCACGTTTCTTGCTGATCTCGAAGAGCTGAGGCTGCCGCCAGCTCCAGGCTAAATCACCTACTCAAATCCTCCGGGGAGCTGCTTTTCAACAGTCGAGCGTGGTTTGTCGCTCCCACTCCGTCAAATGGCGTGTATAGGCGTTCCATTCAGACATCCGAAGCCTCACGTACGAGGCGAGGAATTCCCGTCCGAGGGCCGATGCGAATGTGGAAGACGCCTCGAGCGCACGCAAGGCGTCGAGCAGGTTGAGCGGCAGCCGCTTCGCGTCTGATACGGTATGTCCCTCGGTATACATGTTGATATCGAGGCGCTTGCCGGGGCTGCGCTTGCTCTGGATGCCATCGAGTCCGGCCGCGAGGATCCCAGCCTGAAGCAAATAGGGGTTTGCGGCGCCATCCGCGAGACGCAGCTCGAACCGACCTGCATCGGGGATGCGGATCATGTGCGTGCGGTTGTTGCCCGAATAGGTCACGGTGTTGGGCGACCAGGTGGCCCCTGACACGGTGGGCGGAGCGTTGATGCGCTTGTAAGAATTCACGGTCGGGTTGGTCAGGGCACACAAAGCCTCTGCCGAGTGGATGATTCCGCCGATGAAATGGTAGCCGAGCGCGGACAAGCCGAGCTCAGCGGCTGGGTCCGCGAAGAGGTTCTTCTCTCCCTTCCAAAGCGAGACGTGCGCGTGGCATCCGTTGCCGGTGAGGTTCGAGAACGGCTTCGGCATGAAGGTCGCACGCAGTGCGTGCTTCTCGGCGATCGATTTCACCATGAACTTGAAGAACGAATGCCGGTCGGCGGTCACGAGCGCATGGTCGTATTCCCAGTTCATCTCGAACTGGCCATTCGCATCCTCATGATCGTTCTGGTAGGGCTTCCAGCCGAGCGCGAGCATGGCATCGCAGATCTCGGTGATGACCGCATAGCGGCGCATGAGCGCGGACTGATCGTAGCAGGGCTTCTCTTGGGCGTCGGCCGGGTCAGCGATCGCCCTGCCGTCCTGCGTGATGAGAAAGTATTCGCATTCGACCCCCGTCTTGAGTGCGTAGCCTTCTCTTGCAGCCGTGGCGAGGACGCGCTTCAAGACGTTACGCGGACCATGCTCGACTTCCTTGCGGTCCATCCAAAGATCCGCCGCAACCCAGCCCACTTCGGGCTTCCACGGCAGCTGAATCAAGCTCGCCGGATCGGGTAGGGCGTACATGTCGGAATTGGCCGGCGTCATATCAAGCCAGGTCGCGAACCCCGCGAAGGTCGCTCCCCCCGTTCTCACCATCTCGCCGATCGCGGCCGCCGGCACGAGCTTGGCACGCTGGATTCCAAAGAGATCGGTATAGGAGACGAGAAAATACTTGATGCCCTGGCTCTTGGCTGCGGCGGTCAGATCACTCATAACGCCCCCCACCCCTTAGTTACTTCCCGGGATCCAATCGGTGCCGGCGAGTGGGAGCCGCGCCATGGCGGCGGCCTCCACGGTCAATGCGACGAGATCTTCCGGCTCGAGATTGTGCACATGGCTCTTGCCGCAGGCTCGCGCGATGGTCTGCGCCTCGAGGGTCAGCACGGACAAGTAGTTCGCAACCCGACGGCCGGCAGCGATCGGATCGAGACGCGAGAAGAGCGCCGGATCCTGCGTGGTGATGCCGGCCGGGTCCTGGCCCTCGTGCCAATCGTCGTAGGCGCCCGCCGTGCTGCCGAGCGCCTGATATTGAGGCTCGAGCGCCGGATCGTTGTCGCCGAGCGCAACCAACGCCGCCGTCCCAATCGATACGGCATCGGCCCCGAGGGCCAAGCATTTGGCCACGTCCGCTCCGCTCCGAATGCCACCCGACACGATGAGCTGCAACTTCCGATGGAGCCCGAGATCCTCGAGTGCCTGCACCGCGGGCCGAATGGCGGCCAGCGTCGGCAAACCCACGTGCTCGACGAATACTTCCTGAGTTGCCGCGGTGCCCCCCTGCATTCCATCGAGCACCACTACATCCGCGCCGGCCTTGGCCGCGAGCGCCGTATCGTAATAGGGCCGAGCCGCGCCGACCTTCACGTAGATCGGCTTCTCCCAATCCGTGATCTCGCGCAACTCCTCGATCTTGATCGTGAGATCATCCGGGCCGGTCCAGTCCGGGTGACGGCAGGCGGAGCGCTGATCGATCCCCTCGGGGAGGGTGCGCATCTTGGCGACGCGGGCGGAGATCTTTTGCCCGAGGAGCATCCCACCGCCCCCTGGCTTTGCGCCCTGGCCCACGACGACCTCGATGGCATCGGCCTTCCTCAAATCATCGGGATTCATCCCATAGCGTGACGGGAGGTACTGGTAGACCAGCATTGTCGAGTGCAAGCGCTCTTCGTGTGTCATTCCCCCATCGCCGGTTGTGGTCGAGGTTCCCATTGCGCTCGCACCGCGGCTGAGGGCCTCCTTGGCGTTGCCCGAGAGCGAGCCGAAGCTCATTCCGGCGATGGTGATCGGAATCTTGAGGTGGATCGGCCTTTTCGCGAAGCGTGCACCCAAGGTCACGTCGGTGCCGCAGCGCTCACGATAGCCTTCGAGCGGATAGCGGCTGATCGAGGCGCCCAAGAAGAGGAGATCATCGAAATGCGGGAGCTTGCGCTTCGCACCACCACCGCGGATGTCATAGATGCCCGTGGAGGCCGCACGGCGGATCTCCGACAGGGTGTAATCGTCGAAAATGGCCGATTTGCGTGGCGTCGTACGCGGCGCTCGAGAAAAATCACTCATGCGCCGCCCCTCAATAGCTCCACGCGTTGTCGACGTGGAAGTGATAGAGCTGGCGGGCTGAGCCGTAGCGCTTGAACTCGCCGATGTCGACCTGCCCGGCGATTCCTGCGGCCTTTAGTTTGCTCAGAAGCTCCTCTTTGTGAAAATCGGTCATCTTTTTGTGCACGCAATCGGCGCCGAAGCTCGTCACCGCTCCGCGCACATAAAGATGAGCCTCGTAGATCGAGTCGCCCAAGCTCTCGCCGGCATTGCCCAAGACGGTAAACGTCCCGGCCTGGGCCATGAATGCCGACATGTGCCCGACAGACCCCTTGACGACGATATCGATGCCTTTCATCGAGATGCCACAGCGAGCAGAGGCGTTGCCGTCGATCACGAGCATGCCGCCGCAACCGGTCGCTCCCGCGGCTTGGCTCGCGTCCCCTTGCACATGCACGAGCCCGGACATCATGTTCTCGGCAACGCCGACACCGGCATTGCCGTGGATGATGACCCGCGCCCGCTGGTTCATGCCAGCACAGTAATAGCCCACGTGACCTAAGATCTCGACCGTCACGGGCGCGTTAAGACCCACGGCGACAGCATGACGGCCGCGCGGGTTGACGATGCGCCAGCGGCGCTGAGTCGCGTCCTCGCCAATACTGTGCAACGCCGCGTTGATCGCGCGCAACGATTGCTGCTCGAGATCGAGCAGGACGGGGGGGCTCGCATCGAGCTCGGCATCCAGCGCCGCGACCGAGGCGCTCACGATGCATGGCTCCAAAAATAAACCTTGCTGGGCAGAGGCTCCCAGACATGCGCTGCGCCGATGTTGGGAAGATCGACCAGGGTGCGATACTCGGAGCCGAAGGCCACATAGCGCTCGGTCTCCGCCATCACAGCCGGCTTACAGGCGATGGGGTCGCGTAGCACGCCAAAGCCGTCCTTCGTGCCGACGACGAATGTATAGAAACCGTCGAGATCCCTGAGCGAGCGCTCGAGCGCCGACGCAAGATCATCGCCCTGTCGCATTCGGTGGGTGAGGTAAGCGGCAGCGACCTCGGTATCGTTGTCCGTCGCAAATTCCATGCCCTCGCGTCGCAACTCCCGCCGCACGGCATTGTGGTTGGAGAGTGACCCGTTATGGACCAAGCACTGATCGATCCCGGTCGAATAGGGATGAGCGCCGTCGGTCGTCACTGCGCTCTCGGTCGCCATTCGCGTATGCCCGATGGCATGCGAGCCCACCATATGCAAAAGCGCGAAGCGTGCCCCGACATCCGATGGCCGGCCCACCTCTTTGAAGACCTCCATCCGCGTACCTTCCCCGACGATCGCGATCTCAGGCACTCGCTGCGCGAGAAGGGCCCGCGCCCTCGGCCAATGCTCCGCCGGAACTTCCATGACGGCATGGGTCGCGATGGACCTCACCGGAACCACCTCGTCGATTTGAGCTCCGAGGTCGGCCGCAAGCGCCGCAAAGTCCGCACCAGCCGGAGCACGCAGCGTCATCTTGATGAATCCGGGTTTCTCTTGACTGTAGACCGCGAAGCCGGCGGAATCGGGCCCGCGCTCGTTCATCGCCTCGAGCATGTGCAAGAGCATGGAACCAAGCTCAGGTTCAAGCGAGCGGTCCTTCAAGAATAAACCGACGATTCCGCACATCGTTCTCTCGCACCACGAGCATATTTAAGGTCGGGCCACTCTAGCGGTGCCCTCGAAGGGTGTCAACTCACAGGAAATAAAGTTTCCTATAAAGAAAATAGATCTCAGGCGCGAAGGAAGGTGATGACGGATAAGTACCTCATGGGCTTCGAGACTAGCTCCATGGGGCCGTGCGGGGCGCTCGAGTCGAAAAGCATTGCATCGCCCGCTCGCAGGCGATAGGTGCGGTCGGCGTGTGCGTAGATTACCTCACCGCTTAGCATGTAGATGAATTCGACGCCCTCATGTTGGAAGGCCGTATACGGGACCGCATCCTCGGTCAGCGTGATGAGATAGGGCTCGACGACGAGGTCGCCTGCGAGCGAGTGGCCGAGCAGTCGATATTGATGGCCCACCTTGGTGCCTCGGCGCTCGATCACCACGCCTTGACCTGAGGCGACAAACGAGCAATCGCGCTTCTCCTCGAATGCGGTGAAGAGCGAGGTCATCGGCAGATTGAGGCGTCTCGCTAACACTTGAAGGGTTGTGAGGGAGGGAGAGATCTGGCCGTTCTCGATCTTCGACAGCATTCCTGTCGAGAGACCAGCCGTGCCCGCGAGCTCCGCGACCGTGAGTCCCAACTGCTTGCGGAAATGTCGGATCTGGATGCCGATGGATTGCTCGAGTGTCCGCGTTCCTGTGCCAGGCGCGCTGGATCCAGTTAAGAGTGTTTCCGCCTGGTTAACCCTCGCGAGCGCGTTCTTAGCCGTCTTTTTTCGCGCCTTGACCGTTTTTCGCTTATCTTTCAAATGGTTTTCCTATACGGGTATAAGTGGTGTGGCTGTCTCCACGGAGCGTACGCGGATTCTAAAGACTTACTATTCGCGAATCGCAGTGAGCAATTGCCGCGCTTTGTTCATGCGCCGATGCCGGACTTTCTGATAACGGTGCCCCAAGCCGATCGCGGCGAGGAGGATTGCGGACACATTTTTTTGACCCGTGGCGAGTGGTCAGTCGCAGGATAGGCGGACAAGCGCCGTTTGTCACACACCCGCGTGGTCATGGCTGCCGACGCAGGTCGCGTCACTTCAGCGCAGGAAGGGACCTTAGTAGGAGACCGTCTCCCTTACGGTTGGAAGAGGGCGCCAGCCTGACTGGGGGGTCAGACACAGGCAAGAAATTGCTTGAGGAGGGAAGGCTATGCTTTTTGGAGTCTCTCGTGCTGAAGAGCGTTTCGTGGTTAGGCGGTGCGGATCTGGTGCGGATCGACCAATCACCGACCGCGACAACCAGATTGCGATTTACTGCACTCCCGTGCCCATCGCAGGATATGCGGGCGGTACAAGGATTGAACCCGTGACCCCTGCCGTTTGAATGCAATCGGGTGTCGGCCACGGTTCAGTCGAACAGGATTCTGTGTTCTCCCAAACCTGGCACACGCGATGCGAAGCTGGGGCCTTCAGCTCGATTGGGCAGACGCACATGAGCGCGAACCCGCTGCTGCTCAAGGCAACCCGTCCGAAGTGAGGCAGACGCCTCCGGTAGTTCGAGCTTGAGCAATTGACGTGACAAAAGCCGCCAAGCCGCCGGCCGCTTTCGACTCCGAGCTGCCCGCTGCCTCCCTCGGCAGCCAACATACAGATTGCGCGAAGCGGACTTCCGTCGAAGCGCCGGCGAATCGGCCTTGAACGTCGGACAAAGGGGTTGTAGAGGAGGAGCGAGATTACCGAATCGCGGTTGCCTGAGATGGAGCCACTCGAAGATCGCCCTGGCACTATTGCGCAGCGAGCCTCGAGGAAGGGCAACAACGTTGTGCGGCGATTAACGGCGAAAGAGCGGCTTGCGCGTTCGCTCAAGCAGTTCAATCAACAATGTCGCACGATGCGGCACTGGCCGTTGGACTGGCAACGTAATCTTCTTGCCAAAATGCTGATGGGGCACTATGCCTACTTCGGTATCACCGGCAACTCCCGGCGCCTTACGCGGCTGCACCGTATGGTGACGCGGCTCTGGCGCCGATGGTTGTCGCGGAGGTTGGACGAGCTATCGCAGCTGGCAGCGGTTTGCGCGCGTACTTGAGCGCTTTCCTTTGCCACCTCCCCGTATCATCCGCCGGTATGCCACCGCGTGAGCAAAGCTGTGCAGCGACGAACCGCATGCGTGAGTTGCGCTCGTGCGGGTCTGTGAGAGCCGGGTGCAGTAATGTCCCCGGCTACTCGGAGCCGCGATCGTTACTCGCCGACCGAGATCGTGACGCCCCTTCTGCCGTGGTCGGCCAGCATCACAGAATCAAGCTGGGCCGGATGCTCGACGCCGGAACTTCGCGCCTGGCTCTGGCAGCGCATGACGCTACCTGCTTTTGAAGTGGTAGTTCAGCTGTAGACCGGCCGTACGCGGCCGACCGACGGCGTCCGCTCGGTTATGTTCCGGACCTGGTACGGTCGATACAGCGTATGCGGGAATTCGGTTCGCGATGTTGTTAATGAATGCCTCGATACGCCATGCTCCCCCGAGCGTGACACCGAGTCGGCCATTCAGCAAGGTAATTCCCGGCAGGTTCTGTGCGAGCTCCGAGTGCGGAAGCGCCGACCAGAAACTACTCCGATAGGATCCATCGATGCGGGCATGGAACTCGCGGTCGTTGCCAATGGGCGAAGAGAAGTCGAGTGCTGCGGTCCCCTGTTGCTTGGATACGCCCGGCAGTTCATCGCCGTCCACACCCACGGCATCGTCGTAACCACGAACGAAGCTCGCGGTCAATTTGGCGTCCGTGTACCCGTAGCCGAGCTCCAACGTGAGGGGTTCTGCGAGGCGCACGGCCAGTTCGCTCTCGACGCCTCTCGAACGCGCGCTGACGCCATTCGTGACGAAGTCAAATCCGCCCGTCTTGGTAAAACCCTCGATCTGTGGGTTGCTCCAATTGATGTTGTACACCGTCACAGTGTAGCTCGAGCCCTTGTCAAATGTGCCCTTGATTCCGAGCTCGGTATTACGTGCGGTGTCGGGCTCGTAGGTCAGAAGCGATTTGGGCTCACAGAAGGTACAGGTTCCAATCGGCACGACATTCGCTCCTCCGTGCCGGAAGCCCTCTGACCAAGTCAGGTATAGCAACGTGCGCGGCGCGACCTCGTAGGACGAGTTGAGCTTGAATACCTGGCTGCGAAGCGACGATTCGTTCTCAACCGCGGTTAGGCCCTCAGGATTGGTGCCGGAGGCGGAACAGAACGGACCACAGATTGGTAATATCGAGTTGAGGGCTATCTGATAATGCTGCCAGAAGACGCGCGCGCCACCGGTCGCCTGCCACTTGTCCGTAAAGTGATACGAGGCCTCGCCAAAGGCCGCGACATCACGGAAGCCGATGGTCCGCGTGTCCTCAAATTCGAGGTCCCGAGTTGGGTTCAGCGAGGGTCGGATGCCACCGTAGTAGTACTGCACGACGTCCCCGAAGGTCGGATAAGGGCACGTCACGGGGTTAAAGGCAGTGCAGCCGGCCGGAGTTCCTGATCCGGGCAGTTCGCTCCAATCGGTGATGCCCGGGATTAGCTCAACCGTGTGGCTGTCGGCATCCAGATGATTGAAATAGCCACCCGCTACCCATTCCCAAGGCGCTGAGTTCTTCGAGACGAGCCGGACCTCCTCGGTAAAAGACTTGTTGTGATCCGTGTCAAAAAAAGGAGAGACGATGCGCGGATAGTTGTTATAAAGCTGCGCTATCGATTCGATGAGGCCCGTCTCGTCGAAGGTCGCGTGCACCGTCTTATTGGTGTAGGACGTATTGGAGCTCAGCGTTGCGAAACCGAGCTCGACGGAGGCATCCAGCGCACCCAGGTCCGTATTGAACGATGCGGGCTGTTCCGCGTACAGCGTCTGGGCGAGATAGTAGCCGGGACGCTGCTGCGAGAACCCATCAGATTGATCGGTTTGGTGCTGATAGCTCAATGTAAGTTTCGTTTGGTCCGTCACGTTCCACAGCGCTGCACCACGTACATACCAAACGTCGGAGCCGTCGATGCCTTTCCGCTCGATGAAGCTCAGTGGGCTGTTAAGCGGGTCTGCAGGGTTAGCGAGCACGGGCTGATTCTGGCTGGTCAGTTCCGCCACAGAGAGTGCATTGGTAAATGCCGACAGTTTTTCGTAACCGCCAGACGCGCGGAGCGCCATCCTGTCACCGACGGGAATGTTGAGTAACCCGTCAAATGAAGCGGACGGGTCATCGGCGTTGGCCGTTCCAGACGCCGTCGCCGTCAACTCCACTTCTGTCGCGGTAGGATCCGGTTGGTTGTGAATCAGGCGTATGGTGCCACCCAGCGACCCCGAACCATATAACGTGCCCTGGGGTCCGCGCAGGATTTCGACACGCGCAATATCCGTAAGCTTCAGATTGACAAAAAGCGGTGTCTCATCGACATATGTTGATACCGCCGGGGCGGAAAGAAGACCCACCTCGTAGTTGACAACGCTTGCATTCAGTCCGCGGATGATGAGGTCGTTGTTGTAGCTTGCAGCCCTGGTTCCCAGATCAGGGGCGACAAGACCCGGAATCATGTGCGTGAGGTCTTGTAGGCTCGTGACCCCCGAGCTTCGGATTTCACTCCCACTGACCGCTGAGATGTTGTACGGAATGTCCTCGATCGACTCGGCTCGCCTCGTGGCCGTGACTATGATCTCCTCGATGGTCGTCCCCTCGGCCGCGTTTGCGGGCGCCTGAGCGGCCGCGGCCAATACCGCTGAGACGCACGCCGATAGCACCCTGCAAGACGGATTCGGGCGCGCTCCGCCGGGATGTGGACTTGGCCTCATTGCAGTGATGCTCCCGATCTTGAAGCGCGCGACACTCGTCATTTGCGCGCAATCAACACCTTAATTGACGCCAACGGTTACCCACTTGCGAGCGGCAAGATCATTCGGGGCAGTTGCCTTCCGTCGGAGGCGGTAGCCGAAGCACCAACTTGGGATCGCTAGCGGCGTAGGCAGATACTGTCCCGGTCTTGCAGCACGGTGGATGCTGATTGCAGCTAACCACGGTGGTCACCGCGTTGCCATGACCCAGAAGGGTCATTGGGCGGCGGTCGCCACAGGTCAACGAAGAATTCCAAAACGGTGTGAGCCTCGGTGAATATGAACGCACCGGGTTTCCAGGAGGCTCCATCACTTGAGAGGAGCCCCGTGCGCGGCCTCGAGCGCCTCAGCGCCACCGTGCAAGAAGCCAGATCCCAGATAACACCAACGCGGTTCCCGCCGCTAGCCAAACGGTGAACGGTTCTCCGAGAACGACGATACTGAGGAAGATTGTGGAGACCGGACCAATGTTGGCTGTCTGCGCCACGAAGGGCGCTCCGACACGCTCTATGGCCAACAGCACGAGCAGGACGGGCAAGAACGTGCACAACGCCGCATTCAGCAGCGACAACTCAAGCACGCCGGCTGGCACTATCAGCGCTGATGGCGGTCGCAGGAGAAAGAACTGCAGAATGCACAGGATGCACGCAATGCTGGTTGCGACACCGGTAATGCGCAGCGCCCCCAGCCGCTTCAGCACACGGCCAGTGGAGACGAAATAGACCGCATAGCTCAACGCGCTGCCCAATACCAGCGCCGAGCCGAGTACAACGTGGGGCCCGCTCACAGACACGTCGTGGCCGAAGACCAGTAGCACGCCGGTGTAGCTCAACGCGAGCGATAACCATTGTCGGCGCGTGACTGGGACACCGAAGTACAGCGAGCTAATCGCTAGCACGAACGTGGGATGGAGATAAAGGACGAGGCGCTCGAGGCTGGCGCTCACGTACTGGAGGCCACTGAAGTCCAGGAAGCTCGACAGGTAATAGCCGCAGAAGCCGAGCCCCAAGAGGAGCAGCCAGTCTCTGCCCGACAGCGAAGGCTTCCTCCGCCCGTCCCACCAGGTGAGGGCGAGAAACAGGGGCAGCGCGAACAGCATGCGCAACATGAGCACGGTGATCGCATCGACACCATAGCGATAACAGAGCTTGACGATGATAGCTTTGCCCGAGAACGCCACAGCGCCCACCGCGGCGAGCAAAATGCCCTGGCCATGATGAGGAGTTGCGCCGAGCTGAGCGGGCCGCTGCACGGACTCATTCATTGGAGGCGCTCAGCCTGCATCGACGATTTGATCGGCAGCCGGCGATTGTGCCCGGAGGGAACAGCAGAATTCATGTTGCGGCGAGTTCCCGCAACGTGTCTTCTAGTCTGCTCACCGCGTCCTCCAACTGTCCGCTTGGATAGCGAGCGCCGGGTTCGAGGCGATGAAGAAACAACATGCGAGCTAGGCAGGGGTCAGATCGGCCAGGAGCTTAGCCAACCCAGCCCGCCATGACCGAACGCACGATCTCTTGCGGGGGCGCTCGCATGCGGATCAGGTAATCACTGCGCGCGTGAGCAGGCTATAGCCCAGATGGGTCAATGCAGCTTTGCAAGCTGCGGGGCGCCACGGTACCCTTAGTCAATTCCGATTGCTTACGGCGGGTCAGGCAAATCTCCAGGTCCCTCTGCAACCTCGACCTCATTGGCGATGTGATCGATCACATCGGCGGTGATCATTTTTGGGTCGCAATCGCCCGGTGGGTAGAAGATGCGTTGCGCGCCGGCCCTCCAATCATCTACGTCTTTAACGGCAAGCGCACTCCGGAGATCATGTATCAGCCCTTCGCGGGCGGGCGGGATGCCGAGGTTCAGGTATATCGGTATTTGGCCGGTCCGTACCTGCTGGATCCCTTCCACAATGCCTCTCTCGAGCGCATACCCTCTGGCGTGTATTCCCTGAAGGATGTGGCGCCCGATAAGTTTCAGCAGACGCAATACTTTCGCGAGTTCTACCGGTACGCCAACCTCGTCGATGAGATCTGCTTCATGTCACAGGTCGCTGGAAGCGACTCGTACATAGTCATTTCTGTCGTACGCTCCAAAGGACAACGAGCCTTCACGACGGACGACCTGCATGCTGCACGACGAGCGGACCGGTTTATACAAGCGGCTCTGCGTAGACATGGTACGCAGGCTGCGGGCTCCCGGGTAGGACAGCAAAGCGTCGCGTACCGTGCTATGGAGGATTTCGGGTATCCGGTGCTGACCCACAGGGAGCGCGAGATCGCTGGGCTTATCCTGCGGGGGCACTCTTCCAAATCCGCGGGCGCGCTCTTGCATATCTCCGCCGAGACCGTACGCAATCACCGCAAGCGGCTTTACTCAAAGCTCGGCGTTGCATCTCAATCGGAGCTGTTTCTTAAATTCATAACTCAGGTTATTGGTAGCCCCGTGACGCAGCGGGCGCCGACCGCGCCGTCGGCACTCGAAGGCAGCGAAGCTGAGGTGATGGCCGCCTCTGCGGCTAACCCATAAGGCCCGACCCGTTTGGGTCATACCTCCCTGTCTCGCTACGCGCTAGATTGCGCCCTCGAAATCACCGTTTGAGGTCCCTCAGAAGATGCAGTCGATGACCCGTGGCGCCACGCAAGCCGATCTGCTGCTGCGCAATGCGCGAATCTACACCGTAGATCCTCGCAATCCCTGGGCGACAGCGATCGCGATCAAAGGCGACCGGATCGTATACGTAGGGAGCGAAGAGGGTGCTACCTCATTCGCAGGACGGCGGACTCGGGTTGCCGACATTGGCGCAAGACTGACCCTTCCCGGCTTCGTCGAGTCGCACTGGCATCTGGCCTCGACCACGTTCATGCGGCAACTCGCGCTGCACGAACTGAAGCCCGGCGAGATCGCGCCCGCTGTACGCGCGTATGCTGACGCCCATCCGGACGAGCCGGCGATCACGGGGCTGGGCTGGATCGAGCCGCTCATGCCCGATGGGTTGGTAAGGAAGGAGACGCTGGATGTCGCTTGCAAGGATCGCCCCGTCGTACTCACTTCCGGAGACTTCCATGCGATCTGGGTCAACTCGCGAGCACTCGAAATCGCCGGGATCACATCCGAAACGCCAGAGTTCGTCGGCGAGGGTACGAGCTGGTTCGAAAAGGATCCGATCACGCGCGAGCCCACCGGAAAGATAGTCGACCCGGCTGCACGCGCGATCATGCTCAGCGCGCTCCAGGCGAAGGGCTTTCTCCCGAGCGGGGTGGACCTGTATGTGGATTGCATCGGCAAATGGCAGCACAAGCTGGCCGCTGCAGGGGTCACGACGCTCTTCGATGCGGCATTCTCCGATCCCAGCGGGAATCAGGAGCTCCTCTATCAGGCCTTGGGCGCGCTTGAGGCGCGCGATCAGCTCCTGCTCCGTGTCGTGGGTAGCTACTATCATTACGAGGGTGCGGCCGATAGAGATCCGGTGGAAGCCATCAGACAGCTGAGAGCCAAGTATCGATCGGACCTTGTTCGTGCGCAGGTGCTCAAGATCTTCCTTGATGGCACGGAGTTTGCTCATACTGCTTATCTTCTCGAACCGTACGCCGATAAGCCTGACTCATGCGGCCATACAGCGATTTCTCCTCGAGAGTTCGAGCGTGTCGTCGTCGCCGCTGATGCAAACGGTGTAGATGTGATGGTTCACTGCGTCGGCGATGCGGCAGTGCGGCTGGCGCTCGACGTGTTCCAAAAGGTAAATGCGGTCAATCCTTCTCGCGACCGACGCCATTGCATCACGCACGCGTTTCTGACTCACCCCGACGACGTACCGCGATTCCGTGAGCTGGGTGTGCTTGCCAATACGCAGCTTCAGTGGGGAATCATTGATCCTTACTCGAAGGTCGTGCGCAAGCGCTACGGTGAGGAGCGTTTTCGGCAGATGTACAAGTTTCGGACTTTCGTGGATCACGGCGTACGCGTGTCGCTCGGCATGGATGCCCTGGCATGCAGCTGCCGCCTGCAGCACCGACCCGTCGAGCACATCGAGTCCGGTCATACCCGCCAGCCGTGCGGAGAGCCCGATGCACCCGTCATGCCCGAAGATTTCGAGCGCATGCGCCTTCCGGATCTCATTGCCGGCTACACCATCAACGGTGCCTACCAGCTCAGACTCGAGAATGAGGTGGGCTCTCTGATTGCCGGGAAGCGGGCCGACCTCATCGTCCTGGCCGAGGACGTATTCGAGTCAGACCCCCACGCCATCCACTCCATTGACGTGCTGCTGACCATCATGAATGGACGTGTCACACACGATGCGGGAATGATCACGGGTCTTTAGCAGATGCCCATGAGTTCATCTGCGGCACCTGTCTTTGGAGCGGAATTCGAGCGGAAATCGACGCTCTGGCTGGCCGTTACCGTTGCAACCCTGACATCGATGCTGATTGGAATTCTTCCGCTCGGTATCGGTATGTTTGCCGATCGGCTTTCGCTGTCGCTCGAGCAGACGGGTGTGCTTGCAAGTGCCATTCAAATTGGAAGCGGCGTTGGCGGGCTTGCTGTACTCAAATTGCGCCGCATGCCCCATTGGCGCTCAGTGGCATTCGTCTGTGCCACGCTGGCGGCACTGTTGAATGCGCTTACCGTATTCGCGCACTCTGCGTTCTCACTCATGAGCGTGCAACTGACCGCCTCCGTAGCAGGCGGTTGCATCTACGGGCTTGCGATCTACATCACAGGAAGAGTGCCGCACCCAGACCGGGCCTTTGGCCTCATGTACTCAGTCGGCCTCGCTGGGTACTCGCTATTTGCCGTGTCGTTCCCGGTTCTTCAGCGCATCGGCGGCTTCGTGCTGGCGCTGAATAGCTTTGGAGCGTTCCTGCTCATTGCCGGGTTCATCGCTTGGTTTCTTCCCGATCGCGACCGTGGAGATCCCGAGCCACAATGGCGAGCGCAAGGAACGATGCGGAAGATCGTGGCGCCCGGCTTGGCAGTCATTGGCGTGGTTCTGTTCGAGCTCGGCGTATTGGCCGTGTGGGCCTATACGGAACGGATTGGCAGACTCGCGGGGTTCTCACCTGAAGCAATTGGCGGCGCCGTTGCCATCGGCGGTCTGGCTGGCGTGGCCGGCGCGCTCACAGCTGCCGCCTTGAATGTCAGACTCGGCCGTCTACCGTCGGCGATCATCGCCGTCGCGACCATACTCATCGGTGATGGGCTCCTCTGGAGCCCGGCTTCGTTCCTGTCCTACGCGGTGGGTTGTTGCTTCTTTAGCTACGGCTGGCTACTGGGTCTTCCTTATTTCATGGGCGCGATCGTCGCACTGGACCAGACGGGTGCCCTCACGAGCTTGATTCTTCCAGCCCAAACTGCTGGAGCGGTCCTTGGACCGGCCGTGGCTGCCCTGGCTGTTGGGGAGTCATCCACCCACGGAGCGGTCGCCGTGTCTTCGCTCGCATGCATCGTCGCCCTCGCACCGCTCACCATCCTGAGTGTGCAAAGACGCCGGGCCCTGACAACAGTTTGACCTAAGAAGGAGTAAATCTGTGTCCAGGCTGCTATCAACCACCCCGCGCGCCGATGGCTTCCGGATGCCGGGTGCCATCGAACGCAAGAAGCGCTGCTGGATGATTTGGCCGGAACGCACCGATGGCTGGGTCAATGGCGCCAAACCGGCCCAGCGCGCCTATACACGGGTAGCCACGGCGATAGCGACCAGCGATCCGGTAACCATGTGCGCATCGCAACGACAATTCAAGAATGCCCGTGCGATGTTGCCCTCGCACATTCGGGTGGTCGAAATGTCCACCGATGATGCATGGATGCGCGATTGCGGTCCGAACTTTGTGGTGAACGACTCGACCAGTGAAGTCCGGGGGGTGGATTGGATCTTCAATGCGTGGGGTGGGCTGGAAGGCGGTGCGTACTTCCCCTGGGATCTGGACGATCAGGTTGCGCGGAAGGTGCTGGATATCGAAGAGCTGGATCGATATCGCGCCCCGATTGTGGCCGAAGGCGGCGCACTCCAGTGCGATGGGGAGGGAACGCTCATCACTACACGGCAGTGCCTTCTCAATTCGAATCGCAAGGTCGGCAACAACGATCGGGACATTGAGCAGGCTCTGCAGGATTATCTCAATGTCGAGAAGATCATCTGGCTGCCCCGTGGCTGCCCATTCGATACGACGGACGGGCATGTCGACGATCTTGCGGTATTTGCCAGACCGGGAGTCGTGCTGCTCACGTGGACGGAAGACAAGAGCGATCCTCAATACGAGGTCTCCCAGGAGGCTCTGGAGATTCTCTCGACCGTCACTGACGCGCGGGGCCGCCGGCTCGAGATCCACAAGGTGATTCAGCCGAACCCGATTTGCTGGACCGCCCAGGAGATTGAGATGGTTGATCGCGTCGAGGGCTATACCCCTCGCACGCCCGGCGAGCGGATCGCCGCGACGTACATCAACTACTACATTGGCAATATGAGCGTCTTTGTTCCGACCTATGAGGACCCCAATGATACGGCCGGTCTGACGGCGATCCAGCGCTGCTTTCCGAAGCACAAGGTTGTGGGAGTGCCAGGCTGTAGAGATATCCTTTTGTGTGGTGGTTCGATTGGCTGCATCACGCAACCTCAGTACGCCGGAGGTAGGCGAGCGGACGCACGGAGCTGATGGATGCGAGAATGAAAAGAGCGGGCAATCACGCCGACCTCGTATTCCGAAATGCCCGGATCTATACAGTCGATCCCCGAAATCCCTGGGCCAGCGCAATTGCGGTCCGCGGCGACCGCATCTCGTATGTTGGCACCGATGAAGATGCGGCGCGGCTGCTCGGACCGCAGACCCGGGTCTTCGACGTTGGCGGCCGGCTCATTCTGCCGGGCTTCGTCGAGTCCCATTGGCACCTATGCACGACAGCGTTTATTCGACAGCTTGCGCTGCACGAAGTGAAGCCCACATCGATCGCCGACACGGTCCGAGCGTATGCCCAGGCTCATCCAGAGGAGCGGGCGATCACGGGACTGGGCTGGATCGAGCCGACGATGCCGGATGGCCTCGTGCGCAAGGAAACATTGGATGCCGCCTGCGCTAATCGACCCGTGGTTCTTCAATCGAGCGACTTCCACACGCTATGGGTGAACTCACGAGCACTCGAGATTGCAGGCATTGATGCCAATACGCCCACGATTGTAGGCGAGGGAACCAGCTGGGTTGAAAAGGATCCAGCCACTGGCGAGCCCACCGGAAAGATCGTGGACCACGCGGCGTACGCCGTTGTCTGGAAGGCTTTGATAGAGAAAGGCTATGTGCCTACTGGTGTCGAGCTGTACACGAACACCATCGACCACTGGCAGCGCAAGCTAGCGGCCGCGGGTGTGACAACACTGTTCGATGCCGCCTTCATAGACCCGGGTGGCAATCAAGAACTTCTCTATCAGTCGCTGGGCGTGCTCGAGAGGTCCAATCGGCTGCTACTGCGGGTCGTTGGGAGCTACTACCATTACGAAGGCGAGTGCAGCGGCAATCCCGTCGAACGCATAACGACGCTCAAGGCAAAGTACAGCACGGAGCTCGTTCGCGCTCAGAGGCTCAAGCTGTATTTGGATGGAACCGAGATTGCTCATACGGCCTACCTGCTGGAACCATATGCCGACCGGCCTGATACATGTGGCCAGCCGGTGATTGCCCCGGATAGGTTTGAGCAAATTGTCCTCGCTGCCGACGCCAACGATGTTGACATCATGGTGCATTGCGTCGGCGACGCAGCGGTGCGGCTCGCCCTGGATACGTTCGAAAAAGCGATCTCGCTCAACCCCTCCCGGGACAGACGTCACTGCATCACTCACGCGTTTCTCACGCACCCTGATGATATTCCCAGGTTCCGGAAGCTCGGCATCATCGCCAACACCCAGCTGCAGTGGGGAATCGTCGATCCATACACGAAGGTTGTCCGGCAATACTACGGGCGGGAACGCTTTCGCCAGATGTATAAATTCCAGACCTTCGTCGACCACGGCGTCCGAGTCTCCCTCGGAATGGACGCACTGGCGTGCAGCTGCCGCCTGCAATACCGCCCCGTCGAGCACATCGAATCCGGACACACGCGGCAACCTGTCGGCGAGCCGGAGGCCGAGGTGATGCCCGAGGAGTGCGAGCGCATGCGGCTCCCTGAACTGATCGCAGGATACACGATCAACGGCGCGTACCAGCTGCGGCTGGAGCAGGAGATCGGATCTCTGATGGTGGGCAAGCGCGCGGACCTGATTGTCCTCGACCAGGACCTATTCGAGATGGCACCGCACGCCATCAGTTCAATCGATGTATTGCTAACAATGATGAACGGGCGCGTAACACACGATGCGGGCAAACTCACGGGTGCCACGCACTTCGCTCAGGAACGGCAGTAATTTGAGAGGGCGGAGCCGGAATGGCCGCATTGCCGCCAACCCTGGCGCACGCGATGCCAAGGTCTTGGTCCTGGGGACCTATTATTTATATGCTCGCGACGAAACAGGTAAACAGGTCGAAGCGGAAGTGCGGGTTCGCACAGGAGACCTACCTGCCGCGCGCCGTGTGACGTGCGACACATTCCCTTTCCGAACACCGGCAGCGACATCGACTCGAGTTAGATCACAGTAGATCGAAAGCACGGCACGGAATGCTGGCTAGCACCTAATGCAAGGTCTCAGGCTGCTCCTCGTTGATGTCTTTCTCGAGCAGCGTCAACCGGATCGCAAGCTGCCAGTCGCGGGCGGCACTTTGGATACGCTCGCAGCAGGCCTGGTACTCTTCGAGCACCCGTGAATCGGCCTGCGTTGGGGGTCGCGCCGCAAGCCACTCGACCATGCGGGCCGATTCCGTAGCGAAGTAATCGAGCACCTTCCAGAGACGCTGTGATGGATGAGCGAAGAAGAACCCGAGCGCGAGCTGGGACGCTCGGACCATCGCTTCGACAGCTTCCAGTACCCGCACATGATTGACCGGCTGATCGGTCTCGATCACCGTGCTGCGATCCGCAGCGACCAGTTGCCCGAGTCGGGTAAGCGGCTCGTGCAGGCCGGGCAGGAGCTGCGCTATGTAGTTGGTCGGGAACGCGGAGGTCTCGGTCTGCAGCATCAGAATGGCTCCTCATTCTCGCTCACCGGGATGCCGTCGATGGCGCCGGTGTGCAGTACTTCCAAAGAGACGAGCACGGCAGCCAGGTCGCACCAGAGAGTCGAGTCGATGAGCAGTGGCTCGCCTGCGAGCTCGATCGGCAGCGGCAATTCGGGTGTCGTCTTCATGCGCCTCTCGATCTGAGCGCGAATCGAACGGGGCCCGGCGCCCTCGACGGGAAGCTTGAATACGTGCCAGGCGCGGCCTGCGGTGAGGTAGGGTCCCAGCCGGTAGGCGCGAAACGCGATGCCCGCCGTCTCATACGACGGGGGCTCAGGCGGCACAAGGCTCACCATCGGGGGGGCCACATACCATCCGTCCGCAAAGCGCTCGCCCTCGAGTGACCCGTCCTCGATCCACTGGATGAGCTGCGCTGCCGAGATCCCCATCTCCCGCGCCTCGATCTCGACCGGAGCCCAATCGGGCGGTGCGAGCGTGCGGTTCATCAGCCAAGCCAGGCCTCGAGGGCCTGATTGATCGAGGCATCGACTTGGGCATCTATGGTGCGCACGAAAATCAGGGCTTCCGCGAACACGTGGTCTTTCGCTTTGACCTGAAGAGCGCGCCTGGCGACGGTGTCGTTGAGGTCGGTGCGCAAGATTTCGGCGACGAGGTCACGAGTGCCACGAACCCCTCGATGGCGTCCCCGACATCATCATCGAGCGCCTCATTGGCAGGCCCCGTCGCCTGCACCACGTTCCAGCCCTCGCCCTCCTCGTACTCGACCTCGACGGTGGCGATGCGCTCGCCCCGGTCGCGAACGCTCACCAAATGGGTTTTACCTACCAGAGCTCGACCCAGGTAGCTCAGGACGCAGTTCTGCATCGCCTGTGCTTCCTCGACCAACGCGGCGCGATCGGTGAGGGGCACAAACTCGTAGCCCTCATAACGTACAACGCCCTCGAAGAGCCCAGGCCATTGCACCCTACGATCGAGGTCGGAGCCGAGTTCTTTCAGCAGAGCTCCCGATCTCTGTGCCCGAATCGCCCGGCACCAGCAATGCTCGCGCTGCAGCCACTGCGACAAGCTCGAAATGCCCAATGCCTCTTCAGGCGGAACACGGTTGGAATCGCGTCGCTGCAGCGCAACCCAGCGGATGAGGTCCTGCACAAAGAGCACAAAGTGACATAGCCGGGTGACGAGTCGATAGTCCCGGAGCAGATGCTTGAAAGCCCGCCGATCCTGGGCCTCGTTGAGGTCCGGCAGCGTGTTGAGCACGAGGGTTAGTGTTCGAAAGTCCTCGAGCTCCCAGTCGTCGGTGGGTGCGAGTTCGGGGGTGGCCCAGCCGACGGCTTGGAGCGCATCGCGCACATTGCCCGAGAAGCTTTGGCGAAAGGCGGCGTCGTACTGCGCGAGGTGCCGCAAGATCCAGGGCTTTGTCTTGAGCACCCGTGTGAGGATGGGAGTCAGCGGCTCACCTTCATCGACCCCGCGGACGATCTGCCGACGGATGGGAGCGGCGATCCAGCCGAGCTTCCAGCTCGGCGGATCGTGCTCCTGTCGGCGCGGCCGTTTGAAAAGCGGCGCAAGCATGGGGAACACACTGGATGCCTGACGACGATTGTGCCGCCTCTGCGCCCTGCTTTGTCCCGGCAAGGGCGAGAGGTAAGTCACGTTCACCGTCTTCGGCCGCTCGATACACCGTCCAACGGCCCCTCGTCTCTCTGTGAACCAAACGACGCCCCGGCTGCGCGATGCATCGAGGTACCGCTCGAAGCGCCCTATTCGGGGTTCTGCAGACGGGGGGCCATAGATAACGCAAGAATTGCGCACAAACATGTCGGCGGCCCTCCTATGCGGCGCGTCGCAGAGAGATGTCTGCTGCAACAGAGGATTTCGCCTGCCTTTTGATGCCTGCGATATTTCGCGCCTTGCGCTTTGACTTTTTCTTGATCTTCATCACATGCCCGCGACCCGCCTTTACTCGATTCTTGAAGTTTGTCACTCGGGTTTGGTGATTCTTCGTGACAGTAACAGTCGGAGTGTACGGAGTCGCCATCTCATCGTAGATTTTTTGAAGAAGAGACCCCGGTCGATCGGAGTTGACCGCAATCGTGAGTCTTTTCATGAGATCCACGACCTCACCGGGTTTCGGGTCGACCCCGACCCAAGTAACCGCCCCATTCGCGTGAATTCTTTGAATCCGGCGTCGAATGGGAACCGAGGTGATGAAAGAGCTCCCTCGAGAGAAAACGATCGAGTGCGTATTTCGGGTAACGTCGATAAGTTCCATGGTCCCTCCGGATGTGTTCAGGAGGGTCATGATCCGGATCGCACGGTCAGGATGTGTCGCAACGGAGCAGCGCTGTCTGAGTCGGCCGCGCCTTACCAGCATCTGCCGACCGCTTAACGTTTCTCGGGCGCTATTTCCACCGATATGTCAAATAAGGACAGGCTCTCGCCCGGCGATCACGGGTGAGCCGCGGAGCCGAGGCTGCGCCCAGTCTCAGGCTGCGGATGACTCCGCAGGTCTGCGAGCTTGCGGTCGAACCGAGGATCTGCCGGCAGCGTCGTCCGCACTCGGGGTTTCGGGAGCAACGGAACAGAAAACCGGGTTAAGCACCGCCGTCGCCGGTATTTCTGAGGGGGCCGTAGCTCCCGCCCCGAGAGACTGATTCTGGGATCGAGAACGAGTAGCGGCCGAGCACGTTGATGTGGTCTTAGATATGCGGGCTCAGAGGCGCCACATTTTCGGCCAAGACCGGAAATCCCTCGGCACGTAGCTGAGCGTGTCCCTGCGCCCTTCTTCTTATTCATCGGCAACGCAGCATGCCTGGCCTCCCTCAAAAGACCAAATTCCGGCCGACAAGTGAATTTGAAAACGGCACTTTTGACATCCATTGCACGCCCAGGCCGAGAATGTCGGCTGGCGTCGACCTCAGGTGGGTCGTGATCCGTCTCACAGTCACGACTGCCGACCCGTGCGTGGTGTCTCGGTGTGGCCGGGTGTGTCCGGTTATCTTAAGTACAAGCCCTCGCCGACCGTGAAGTGATGCTGCGGAGCTTCTGCGTGAGAAGGTGTAAGCATTAATCCTTCTTGCATCAACCGCCAGGGCTAGCCCTGTGACAATGAGATTGGAGACAGATTCGACACCCAGCCGCGCCCGGCTTGAGACCCGTAAGTGTAATTAGAGTGAGGCACTGATCATGGTCACGGAACCACCCAACGGTCCTTGCACCACACCGGCGGACACAATTTCGGCTATTCAAGCCGGGAGTTCACTGTCTTCTGTTGACTTGTCGCTGAGGACCCCCTCGGTATGCGAAGCCGCCGTGCGCCACGATGCACGCAATATACGGGATGTCCCTGACACCGTGATCACTCCGGAATTATGCGCGCTAGCCGTGGGAGAAAATGGACTAACGCTAGAATCAATTCCGGAATGTCTTAAAACCACACAGCTCTGTTTTCAGGCAGTTCTTCAGTGCGCGCACGCGCTGCGATTCGTGCCTGAATCGATGAGAACGGCGGATCTCGTCAACGTCGCCTTATCAAAATGGGGACGTGCCATTACATGGGTTCCAGAAGCGATGCGCACACTAGAACTGTACGAAAAAGCGGTGGCCGAGGATGGATCCGCCCTCGAATTTGTCCCTTTACATTTGAGAACACGGAAAATGTGCAGAGAGGCCGTTGCACACAAGGCGCGGCGGGGGGCTGAATCAGGACTTGAGTACGCACCAGCAGAGGAAAAGAATTACTGGCTTTGCGCTATGTCGGTCTTCTACCATCCATGGAGCCTCCAGCATGTCCCACCGCGACTCAGATGTCTCGAAGTCTGCGCAATTGCAGTTTCGAAGAGTAGCTATGTGAATAATTACGTACCGTTTGACATGCGAGATAGTCCCGCGCTACTGGAGCGAATCGATACGATAAAAATGATAGAGCAACGAATCCGGGAACTGGAAGAAGAGGTTCGTGAGGCAATGCAGCCCGGACTGACGCGGGCTAGAACCTGGTGGGATGCGCAAGCACACTGGGAGGCAATAGATCGACAACAGGGCAACCCAATCTACGCGTTTGCCCAGCCGTGGTTAGAGAAGCTCAACTGGCTGAAAAGGGAAAAGGACCTCGACTCCTATACATGGACAAAACTTCGTAATTGGAATTAGTGACACAGGAAATGACTGACGGATGGGGAATTCAAATGTGGAAATATGTTCAAAACTCATCGCGTGCTCTCCGATCGACGACATTGGCCTTGGCTACAGCACCGGAATGGGTTTCCCAAGCAGCAGAAAGTCTGCAATAAGGAGCGGATCCACGGGGGTGCACAAGAGCCTGCTCGCGCCCTTGCAGGGCAGGCTGGAAGCGGCAAAGCGACTG
>Ga0187784_10000771_pt1 | contig 24382 bp, 26 predicted proteins | sample 1015_SJ02_MP15_2_FD_132964 | JGI IMG/M metagenome (GOLD analysis project Ga0187784, IMG submission 132964) | Tropical peat soil microbial communities from peatlands in Department of Meta, Colombia - 1015_SJ02_MP15_20_MG | ecosystem: Environmental > Terrestrial > Soil > Wetlands > Peat | place... | reverse complement strand
TTCATGCTGGTGTTCGTCATCTTCGCGCTGCTGTTTTCGCCCGACTTCGGCACCTTCATGATCATCCTGAAGCTGATCATCTTCATTGCCTGCCTGCCGGCGCTCATCTCGTTCGCCTTCTCGCTGATCACCGGCTTGCGCCGGAGCGTCCCCGGCACGCGCAGCCCGCCATGACGCTCTATTTCGCCTATGGGGCCAACATGGAGCGCGACGCGATGCGCGCGCGCTGCCCGGGCGCGGTCGCGCACGGCACCGCGACCTTGCGCGGCTTTCGCTATGTGATCGCGCAGGGCTACGGCTCGGTGGTGCCGGCGGGCGGCGCGTGCGTGCATGGCGTGCTGTGGCGGCTGACCCCGCGCGACTATGCGGCGCTGAACATCTTCGAAAGCCTCGACTCAGGGCTCTATCGCCGCACGGTGCTGACCGTCGAGGGTCCCGACGGGCCGCGCCGGGCGCTCGTCTATCTCGGCCGGCGGCGCGGAGCGCGCCGCGCCATGCCGGGCTATCAGGAGCGCCTCGTCGCGGCCGCGACCGCATGGCGCCTGCCGGCGCGCTACGTCGCGGAGCTGCGCCGCCACGTCCCGGCCTATCGCGGGGCGCGGCCGGCCGAGAGCGGGGAGATCGGCGGGGAAATCGGATGACCCTCATCCGCCATATCGTGGCGCGCGGGCGCGTCCAGGGGGTCGGCTACCGCGCCTTCGTGGAGGACACGGCGCTGCGCTTCGGCCTCGAGGGCTGGGTGAGGAACCGGCGCGATGGCACTGTCGAGGCAGTGGTTTCCGGCGACGATGACCTGGTCGTGCGGATCATCGCGGCATGCCGGCGCGGCCCGCCGGCCGCGCGCGTCGAGGCGGTTGACGTCACCGCCGCCGATGCCGGATCGTTGCGCGGCCGCCGCCCCGGCGAGCGCTTTTCGGTTCTCGCGACCGCATGACGCGTACCCTGACATCCTCGCTCGCATTCCTGGCGCTCGTCGCCACGCTGACCGGCGCGCCGGCGCAGCAGCCGGCGCCGAAACCGCCGGGCTCTGCTGACGACATATCGCTGCACGGCTACGGCGATCGCGAAAAGAGCTGCCAGGAATGGACTGACGGCTGCCGCACCTGCCAGCGTGACGCCAGCGGCGGTCCGGTGTGCGGGAACATCGGACCGGCCTGCCAGCCGAGCGCGATCACGTGTTCGCGGCGAAGCGAGCCGGCGAAATGAGCATGATCCCGAAAAGTGGATACCGGTTTTCGGAAAAAGATCATGGTCCAACTGAAACTTGATCAACGGTCGGGCCGAACAGCGGCTCGAACTCGGCGCGCAACGCCATGTCGACCTCCGCCATGCTGGCGAGCTGGCCGAGGTCGTGCAGGCTGGTCACGCCGTAGCGCGCGTCCGCGACGCCGCACGGCACGATGCCGGAAAAATGTGAGAGCTCCGGGTCGACGTTGAGCGCGACGCCGTGCAGCGTGACCCAGCGCTTGATGCGGATGCCGATTGCGGCGATCTTGCCCTCGGCGCCCGCGCCCTGGTCGGGGCGCCGCACCCAGACGCCGATACGGTCCTCGCGCCGCTCGCCGCGCACGTTGAAGCGCGCCAGCGTGCGGATCAGCCACTCTTCGAGCGTCGCGACGTAGCGGCGCACGTCCGGCCCGCGGCGCCTGAGGTCGAGCATCAGGTAGGCGACCCGCTGGCCGGGGCCGTGATAGGTGAACTGCCCGCCGCGCCCGGCCTGAAACACCGGAAAGCGCGCCTCGATCAGGTCGGCCGCCGCCGCGCTGGTGCCGGCGGTATAGAGGGGAGGGTGCTCGAGCAGCCAGACGAGCTCGGCCGCTCGGCCCTCCGCAATGGCCGCGACCCGTGCCTCCATGGCGGCGAGCGCCGCCTCGTAGGGCACGCGGGCATCGGTCACTTGCCATTCCGCCGGCGCAAGGGCCGGATTTTTCAGGCCAAATGCGAGTTCGTCGCGGACGTTAACCACCGGGTAACCATCGTCGTGCTGACTGGTGGGCAAGGCACTTTGCCCCCAAAAAGGACATGTCATCCGTGGCGTCGCTCGACAAGGTCTCCGTCGATATCGCGGTCGTGCTCGGCTCGACCAACATGCCGGTCCACCAGGCGCTGCGGCTTGGCCGCGGCGCCATCATCGAGCTCGATGCCTCCGAGGAGGACGAGGTCAAGATCCTGGTCAACAACCTCCCCGTCGCGAAGGGCACCGTGGTGGTGAGCGGCAACCGCATCGCGGTCGAGCTCAAAGAGATGCTTTCGCGCGCCCCGGATACGCGGTAGGGGCGGGCGCTCCAACAAATCCGGATGTCATCCCGGAAGCCGCCGAAGGCGGCTATCCGGGACCCACGAAATACGGGCGAATCCGGCACTCCCGATTCCTTGTGTTTGCGCGATCCCGGACAGCCGCTGCGCGGCTTCCGCGATGACGCTTCGCGTCACCCTTGTGCCCCCCGGGGCGATTTGTTACACGCCCTCCCGCCAAGCGCCGGCCTCGCCGGCATTCCTCTTCACATGCGGTCGTGGCGGAATTGGTAGACGCACTAGCTTGAGGTGCTAGCGGGGCAACCCGTGGAGGTTCGAGTCCTCTCGACCGCACCATTCTCAAAGAACGATCCTCTCTGATCGTAGCTCGCATGAGCGAAGCGACATGCGGGGCCTCGGCGCGAGGCGCCCCTGGATATCGCTGCGCTCATCCGGGCCATGCTTGCTGAGTTACGGTTTGAGTAGGAAGTCCGACAATTGGTAATTCATGACGCTGAGGTAGGCTCCCACAATAGCCAGGATGCTGCCCGCGCCCACCAGCGCCAACGAGACCCAGCGGTTGCGGCGAGCAAGATACTCTGCGAGGCCGTTGATGATCATGCCAACGCCCACGAGACCGCAGAAAAAGTCTCTGATGAGAGTCGCTAGGCTTAAGAAGATAACTCCGGTCCCGATGAAGAGAACTGAGGCGGCGATCGAGGACCTCCACAGCCCAAGTGGGTGAAGCTTCCTTGAGAGCTCCGGCATAGCTGAAATGTCCGATCGCGGCCGTTCACTGAGAGATCATGAATAATGGCGCCCTTGCAAGGGGCCGATAGTTATTGGTCTTGCCGGTTGGCGGAATGGTTCAACGGCGTGCGGCGACTGGTCCAAGGCTGACAAGAAACTGATTGCCACGGCACGCCACGATGTCAGCCATCGCAGCATCAATCGAGGGTGCAGGCTGCCCATTCACTTCCGCAAAAACTCCAAAATTACCTCACACACCCGCTCCGGCTGCTCCTGCTGCACCCAGTGGCCGGCGCCGTCGATCAGTTCGAACCCGCGCATGTTCGTGCACGCCTTGCTGCGCATCGCCTCTTGCGCGCCCGGCGTCTGGTAGACGCCCCAGTCGCTCGTGCCTGAGATGAACAGCGAGGGCACGTCGATGGTGCGGCCCGCAAAGGTCTTCAGCTCGTCGACGAGGCGCGGGTCGCCGCCGCGGCGGTAGTGCTGCAGCCCGCCCTGGAAGCCGGTGCGGCTATATTCGGCCGCGTAGACCGCGAGCTCGTCGTCGGTGAGCCAGCGGCACGCCGCAACCTCGGCTGCGGACGGCATTTCGGGCGCGACCGACTCGGCCATGCCCTTGTCCCGGTCCATGATGTAGTAGGCCGGCATCTTCGCGAGCTCCTCGCCGCTCGCGTCGCGCAACGGATGCGGCTTGTTGGCTTTCCAGTCCGCGCTCTTGAAGTGGTAGTAGGCGCGAAAGAACGCCGCGAGCCCCTGGCGCGCGTGCCGCATGTTGTCGTTCGCTTCGCGCGTACAATAATAGTGCTGATAGTATTTGCGCGGCCGCGGCAGCGCGGCGAGCCGCTCGTCCATGCTGGGCGCGGGGGCAACCGCGCGCGGCGCCTCGTTCGCGGTGTTGAACGGCAAGGTCGGCGTGCCGGCAAAGGGCGCGCTCATCAGCACGACTTTGCGAAAGACATCCGGCCGCGTGACCGCGCACCAGGCCGCGACCGGCGAGCCGGCATCATGGCCGATCACGGCCGCCACCTCGCGATAACCGAACGCCGCGACCAGCGTGAGCTGATCGCGCACCATGTTGATCAGGCCGAACGGCAAGAGGTCGGCGTCGTAGGAATTGTCCGAGCCGGTGGTGCGGCCATAGCCGCGCATGTCGGGCGCGAGCACGTGATAGCCGGCGGCGGCAAGCGGCGGCATCACCTTGCGCCACGAGAAGGCGAGCTCGGGAAAGCCATGCAGCAGGAGGAGAAGCGGGCGTCCGGTCGTCTCGAATCCGGCTTCGAGCAGGTGCACGGTCAAGCCGTTGATGCCGGGAAGGAGCCGCGAGCGGATGCGCGTCGGCAGCAGACCGTGGCCATAAGGGGGCAGGGGCTCGGACATCTCGGTTCCTCTCAGGTCTCACGTGCCGGCATCGATCGAGCGGTTCCGCGGCTCAATGGCGAGCGAGCCGCATTGGCTTGCGCGAGCCGCGCGGCGCAGCGTAGAAGCAGGCGAGAGCGATGCAAGCGGAGTGGTGAGGGCCGCATGGAGGACGAGAAAGACATCGCCGTCCTCGCGCATGACCCTCGTCCCGACCCTGCCGCCGCCGCCCCGTCCGCCCCTCCGCCCGACCCGCCGGCGCTGCGCGACGAAGAGGGGAGCGTTCGCGCCGAATTCGTCGCAGAGGTCGCCGCCGCGATCGAGGGACGCAACGCGCCGCGCCTGCGCGCCCTGGTCGGCGACCTGCACGAAGCGGATGTGGGCGACCTGATCGAGGCGCTCGACGGCGCGCTGCGCCCGCAGCTGATCGAACTGATGGGCAAGGATTTCGACTTCACGGCGCTGACTGAAGTCGACGACACGGTGCGCGAGGAGATCCTCGAAGGGCGAGGAGGAACTCTCCGACTCGGTCTGGACCATCGCCAAAGGGCGCTTCAACTGGCTGCTGGTCAACCTCGCGACGGCGTTTCTCGCCTCCTCGGTGCTCGGCCTGTTCCAGGAGCAGCTGCAGGGCATGGTGGCGCTCGCGGTGCTCGCGCCGATCGTCGCGAGCCAGGGCGGCAACGCCACCACGCAGACCATGACGGTCGCGGTGCGCGCGCTCGCGACCTGCCAACGCGAGCCGCGTCATCCTGCGCGAGCTGATGGTCGGCCTGCTCAACGGGCTTGCCTTCGCGGTCATCACCGGGCTCGCGGCCTTCGCCTGGTTCAAGGTTCCGGGACTCGGCGTGGTGATCGGGCTTGAAGGCGTAACCCGCCGCGTCGCAGGCGTGGCGGCGGATTACGCCGCTTCGCGGCTAATCCGCCCTACGGTTTGGCGATCGCCACGCGTGGTTCGGCTTGAAGTGGCCCATCACGATGCGCTAATCCGCCGCGGGGGAGATTCGAAGGGGCGATTCGATGAAGCTCATTCCAGCGACACGGCTCATTCCAGCTACTCTACGGGCAGCGGCTGCGGCGCTGACGCTCGCGCTGCTCGGCGCGCCGGCCTTGGCGCAGAACGTCGTTCCGAGCCCGGAGCTCCAGGAAACCATCATCAAGTCGGCGCTGCTGACCTTCAACGACGCCAACGTCACGGGCAATTACGCGGTCATGCATGCCAAGCTCTCAAAGCGGAGCCGCGATCAGATAACGCCCGCGAAGCTCGCCGAGGTGTTCAAGGCGTGGCGCGATCGGCACATCTTCATCTACCTGATCGCTGCCAAGGCGCCGATCGCGTCCGAGCCGCCCAAGTTCGATAATGACGGGCAGCTCAGGCTCAAAGGCTATTTCGACGCGAATGGGAAGCAGGTCGTTTATGATCTCGGCTTCTTCCTGGAGGACGGCGCGTGGAAGGTCGCGACGATCAATCCCTCTGTGAGGGACTCCAAGTAGCAAGCACAGGTCATGCGATGTCACGCGACGTCCGGGACGCCGCAACCAAGCGCGCTCCGGCATGAGCACCAGGGGGATCATTCGATGAAGCAGATGACGGTTGTGGCGCGGCTCGCGGTTGTGATCGTGATGGTCGCGCTGTTCGGCGCGCCGGCGTCGGCGCAACAACAGCTTCCGAGCGCGATGATCCAGGAAGTCATGATCAAGACATCGTTGTTGACCTTCAATGACGCCAACGAGACCGGCAATTACGACGTCTTGCACGCGCGACTCTCAAAGCCGTTCCGCGATCAGTTTCCGCCCGAGAAGCTCGCCGCGGTGTTCAAGGCATTCCACGACCAGCACGCCTCCCTCGACCTGATCGCCGCCAAGCCACCTGTTGCGACCGAGCCCGCCAAGATCGATGACCAGGGACGTCTCGTACTGAAGGGTTATTTTGATACCGGGGCGAGCCGTGTGAACTATGATCTCGCCTTCATCTTCGATGAAGACGAATGGCGGCTCGTTCGGCTCAATGTCGACTTGAAGGGCACCGGCAAGTAGGTCACGCAACGCCCGGCGCGGCCGCGATCAGCGCCCCGATCGCATCATCGCGCGCGGCCGCCGGCACGACCTGCGGGTCGAGCAGGCTCTGCCCGAACAGAGTGCTGTAGAACAGGATCGCGCGCGCCTGCGCGTCGGCCGCCGTCCAGCCCAGCCCGGCGAACAGCTCGGCGACCTGCCGCAGCCGCTCGCGGTCGACGCTGCGCACGGCTCTCGCCGCCTCGCCGTCGCTCCGGGCGAGCGAGCGGATCGCAAGCTCGATCGCCAGCCCGCGGGTATTGGCGCGGTGGGTGTAGAGGTCGACGAGCGCGCGCAGCACGGCCGCGGGCGCGCCGCGATCGAGCGCCTGCGCGCGGATCGCCGCGATGCGGCCCGCCGCCCAGGACGTCAGCATCGCGTCGATCAGCGCGCGGCGGTCGGCGAAGTGCCAGTAGAAGCTGCCCTTGGTGATGTCGAGCGCCTTGGCGAGCGGTTCGACCCGCACCGCGTCGATCCCGCCGGCGGCGAGCGCGTCGAACGCGGCCGCGATCCACGCCTGCGCGTCGAGCCGGGCAGGCCGCTCCTTGGCTTTGGGATTCGCGCCGCGCGGCATGCGGTGACTTGACACCATACGCATGCGTATGTCAAACCTACGGTAACGTATGGAAGCTGGTGCGTGATCCCGAAAAGCCTGCCCCGGACGCGATCCGGGGTGGAAGCCGGTTTCCCGCCTGCGCGAAGCCCTCGCGAGGCCTCTGGTAGGTCGAAGCTTCGGCGGGCGAAGGCAGGTCGGATAAGGACACGCACAAGCGAAATTCAGAGGCGCGCATGGCCACGATCCCGAATGCCTGGCGGGGGTTCGACTTCGCGCTCGGCGCCGACATCGAGGCGCTGCGCGATACGGTCGCGCGCTTTTCCGGCGCCGAGATCGCGCCGCAGGCCGATGCGATCGATCGCAGCAACACGTTTCCGCGCGCGCTGTGGCCGAAGCTCGGCGCGCTCGGCGTGCTCGGCATCACCGCCGACGAGGAATATGGCGGGGCCGGGCTCGGCTACCTCGCGCACTGCGTCGCCATGGAGGAGATCTCGCGCGGCTCCGGGGCCATCGGACTTTCGTACGGGGCGCATTCCAATCTCTGCGTCAACCAGATCAATCGCAACGGCACGCCCGAGCAGAAGCGCCGCTATCTGCCGAAGCTCATTTCCGGCGAGCATGTCGGTGCGCTCGCGATGTCGGAGGCGAATGCCGGCTCGGACGTCGTCTCGATGCGCACCCGTGCCGACAAGCGCGGCGAGCGCTACCTGCTCAATGGCGCCAAGATGTGGATCACCAACGGGCCGGTCGCCGACACCTTCGTGATCTATGCCAAGACCGATCCGACCGCGGGCGCGCGCGGCATCACGGCGTTCCTGGTCGAGCGCGGTTTCAAGGGATTCACCAGCGCGCAGAAGCTCGACAAGCTCGGGATGCGCGGCTCGGACACCGGCGAGCTCGTGTTCGAGGACTGCGAGGTGCCGGAGGAGAACGTGCTCGGCGCGGTCGGCAACGGCGTCAACGTGCTGATGTCCGGCCTCGACTATGAGCGCGTGGTGCTGGCGGCCGGCCCGCTCGGCCTGATGCAGGCCTGCATGGATGTCGTGGTCCCATACCTGCATGACCGCAAGCAGTTCGGCCGCCCGATCGGGCAGTTCCAGATCATCCAGGCGAAGCTCGCCGACATGTATGTGACGATGAATGCCGCCAAGGCCTATGTCTATGCGGTCGCGCGCGCCTGCGACGACGGGCGCACCACGCGCGAGGATGCGGCCGGCGCGATCCTCTACGCGGCCGAACGCGCGACCTTCATGGCGCTCGAAGCGATCCAGTGCCTCGGCGGCAATGGCTATATCAACGAGTTCCCGTGCGGGCGGCTGTTGCGTGACGCCAAGCTCTACGAGATCGGCGCCGGCACCAGCGAGATCCGCCGCATGCTGATCGGGCGCGAGCTGTTCGAGAAGACGGGGTAGCGCCATGCAAGGTCTCTTGACCTACAAGGGCACGGTCTATCCGTGGCACTGCGACCACATGGGGCACATGAACGTCATGTGGTATGTGGGCAAGTTCGACGAGGCGACCTGGCAGCTGTTCCACGCGCTCGGCCTGACGCCCGCCTTCCTGCGCGCCAACCATCGCGGCATGGTCGCGGTGGAGCAGAGCATTCAATACAAGCGCGAGCTGCTCGCCGGCGACGTGGTGACGGTTCACTCCGCGGTGATCGAGGTGAAGGACCGTTCGATCCGCTTCGCGCACACGATGCGCAAGGTCGAGACCGATGAGATCGCCGCGACCACGACGCTGACCGGCGTGCATCTCGATACCCTCACGCGGCGCGCCTGCGCCTTTCCGGACGCCGTCAGGCAGCGTGCCGGCGCGTTTTCAGAATCAAACTGACACTTTCCCGTCACGCCCGCGTCAGCGGATCACCGCATCGTCGCTGCGCCTGTCCGATGTTCGAATCGGATCACAAGGAGGACAACATGGCGAAGGCGCACAAAGGCAGCACCCATCACGAGACCGCGGCGGAACATCACGAGGAAGCCGCGAAGCATCATCGCGAGGCCGCCCGGCATTATGAGGACGGTGACCACCACAGGGCCGGGCACCATGCCCACATGGCGCACGCGCACGGCCTGCATGCGACGCATCACGGCCACGAGGCCGCCAAGCACCATGCCGAGCACCACGCTGACGTGCATGAGGAAGAGCACGAGGACGCGTAGTCGCTTCCCTTCCTCGTCCTGTCGACGCGACGAAGCCGCGCCCCAAGGGGCGCGGCTTCTTGTCTTGGTCGCAGTTCTCGGCGCCGTTCGATCAGAAGATCTGCACGAAGAACCAGTAGAGGAACGCCGACAGCATCATGGCGGCGGGCAGCGTCAGCACCCAGGCCATCGCGATATTGCGCAGGGTCGACAGCTGCAATCCCGAGCCGTTCGCCGCCATCGTGCCGGCGATGCCGGAGGAGAGCACGTGCGTGGTCGAGACCGGCAGCCCCATGCCGTCGGCTGCGCCGATCGTGGCGGCCGCGATCACCTCGGCGGCGGCCCCTTGCGCATAGGTGAGATGGGTCTTGCCGATCTTCTCGCCGACCGTGACGACGATGCGCTTCCAGCCGATCATCGTGCCGAGACCGAGCGCGATCGCGACCGCGACCTTGACCCAGGGCGGGATGAACTTGGTCGCCGAGTCGAGCGAGCCCTTGTACTTGTTCAAGGTCGCGACCTCGTCCTTGCTGAGGTCGCTCTCCTTGTCCTTCATCAGGAAGCGCAGCGCCTCCGAGGCGAGGTACATGTCGTTGCGGGTGTTGCCGACGGCCGCGGCCGGCACCTTCGCCAGCGAGCCGTACTGCTCGACCTGGCTCGAAATGTCGTTCACCAGGATGGCGAGCGAGGGGTAGGTGCCTTCGCTGAGCTTGTGCTGCGACACATAGGTGGTGACCGCGGGGCGCGGATCGCCGAGCACGTTGTAGCCCTCGGCCTTCTTCTGGATAACGGCCGCCGCCGCCTTCGAGTTGACCTGGAACTCCTGTACCTGGGGAGCCGGGAGCGTGCGGTTGAGCGCATAGGCGGTCGGCACCGTGCCGATCAGGATCAGCATGATCAGGCCCATGCCCTTCTGGCCGTCATTCGAGCCGTGCGCGTAGGAGACGCCGGTGCAGGTCAGAATCAGCAGGCCGCGGATCCAAAGCGGCGGCGTGCTGTCGCCGGTGGGCGCCTGGTAGAGCTCGGGCTTGCGGATGAGGAACTTCATCAAGAGCAGCAGCACCGCCGACAGGATGAAGCCGAACAGCGGCGAGAGCAGGAGCGACCAGCCGATTTCGGTTGCCTTGCCCCAGTCGACGCCGGAGGTGCCGTCCTGGCCGCGCATCAGCGCGTTGGCCACGCCGACGCCGATGATCGAGCCGATCATCGTGTGCGACGACGAGGCGGGCAGGCCGAGCCACCAGGTGCCGAGGTTCCAGATGATCGCTGCGATCAACAGGGCGAACACCATGGCGAAGCCGGCGCTCGATCCGACCTGCAGGATCAACTCGACCGGCAACAGCGAGATGATCCCGAAGGCGACCAGGCCGCTCGACACCATCACGCCGAGAAAGTTGAAGAAGCCGGACCACATCACGGCGAATTCCGGCGGCAGCGAGCGGGTGTAGATCACCGTCGCGACCGCGTTCGCGGTGTCGTGGAAGCCGTTCACGAACTCGAAGCCGAGCGCGATCAGCAGCGCGACGAACAGCAGCAGGTAGGGCAGGTAGGTCGTGACCTTGGTGCCGGTCGCCTCGACGTCGACATAAAGGCTATAGGCGACATAGAGCAGTCCCCCGGCCAACAGGCCGAGGAAGAGGATCAGCGTGAGCGGGTTGAAGCCCTTGTCGAGGTTGGGCCGCGAGGTAGGAGGACTTGCAGGTTCGATCGAACCCGGCAGCGCCATGTCGGTCATTGTGGCCTCTTATCGGATGAGGCCTCGACTCTTGCGCTCCCCCATGACGCTTCGATGACGGTCTTGCGAATTGTGGATCAAGCATCTGCGCTCTGGTTGGCGCTCCGGCCATCTCGAACCGCGCCACGGTCTGCGCTAGCATCGCGCCCCGAACCGCCGGCCGGATGACCGGCGGCGGCCGCGATTGCGCCGGCGCAGGGAGGCGACCCATGAAAATCGTAGCGAGCTCGATCGTGACGGTGGCTTTTTGCCTGATCGGCGGCGCCGCGGCGGCGCAGACGCTCGATGACCTCAAGAACGACGGACGGAACACCGACAATATCCTGACCTACGGCATGGGCTACCACCTGCATCGCTACAGCCCGCTGCAACAGATCAACAAGGCGACGGTCAAGCGGCTGGTGCCGGTGTGGAGTCTCAGCCTCGACAATCAGTGGGGCGAGCAGGCGCAGCCGATCGTCTACAACGGCGTGATGTACGTCACCAACGCCAAGGCGACCGTGGCGATCGACGTCGCGACCGGCAAGCAGATCTGGCGCACGCCGGTCGACTGGGTGCCGGAGACGCCGCGCATCGTGTGCTGCGGTGTCTCCAACAAGGGCGCGGCGATCTACAACGGGCGGATCTATCGCACCACGCTCGACGCCTTCGTGGTCGCGCTCGACGCCAGGACCGGCGCGGAAGTGTGGCGCCAGCAGGCCGCCGAGTGGCGGGAAGGCTACTCGATGACGGTCGCGCCGCTGATCGCGAACGGCGTGCTGATCACCGGCATCTCGGGCGCCGAATTCGGCATTCGCGGCTTCATCGACGGCTGGGACCCGGAGACCGGCGCGCATCTGTGGCGGCGCTACACCATTCCGGCGCGCGGCGAGAAGGGCAACGAGACCTGGCCGCAGGATAACGACGCGTGGATGACCGGCGGCGGGTCGAGCTGGATTACCGGCTCGTACGATCCCGACCTCGACCTCACCTATTGGGGCACCGGCAACCCGGCGCCGTGGGCCTCGCAGTCGCGGCCGGGCGACAATCTCTACACCGCCTCGGTGCTGGCGATGCGGCCGAAGACCGGCGAGGTCGTCTGGTATTACCAGTTCACCCCGAACGACCAGTACGACTACGACGCCAACTGGGAGCTGATCCTTGCCGAGCTCGAGGTCGCCGGGGCGAAGCGCAAGGTGGTGATGCAGCTCAACCGCAACGGCTTCCTCTATGTGCTCGATCGCACCAACGGGCAGCTCATCTCGGCCAAGCCGTTCGAGCGGGTGAACTGGGCCTCGGGCGTCGACATGGAGACCGGACGGCCGATCGAGACCGACGTCGCGCGCCGGCTGCGCGCCGGCGAGCAGATCGAGCTGTGGCCGACGCAGCGCGGCGCGAAGAACTGGCCGCATGCGGCGTTCAATCCCGAGACCGGATTGCTCTATGCCAACACGATGCACTCGGCACGGCTGTTCAAGCATCTCGAGACCAAGCCGTTCGTGCAGGGGCAGCGCTACCAGTTCGTCGAGAACCTGCCGGCGAAGCAGCCGGAAGGTGAGCCGATCGCGCACATGGATGCGATCGATCCGCTGACCGCGCAGCCAAAATGGCGCGCGCCGATCGCCGATCACCCGCACTGGTCGGCGATGCTCGCGACCGGCGGCGGGCTGTTGTTCACCGGCAAGGAGACCGGCGAGTTCATCGCGGTCGACGCCGACAACGGGCAGATCGTGTGGCAGTTCCAGACTTCCTCCGGCATCAACGCGCAGCCGGTGACGTTCACGCATGACGGCCGCCAGCTGGTCACGGTGCTGTCCGGCATTGGCGGCGTCTATCGCAACCAGGCGGGCGAAGCGCTGAAGAATGTCCCGCCCGGCGGCTCGGTGTGGACCTTCGCGCTGCTGCCGGAGTAGACCTCTCAGCTCATGAAGTGGTGCATGGTGATGGCGGCGCTCGTGCTGACCGGCGCGTCGGCCGCGGCCGCGGAGAGCGCGCCCGAGCAAGTGCGGCGCGGCGCGGAGATCTTCGAGCGCAATTGCGCGCCCTGCCATGGCCCGCGCATGCAGGATCCGGAAAGCGCATTCGACCTGCGCAAGTTTCCGCCCAATCAACACGAGCGCTTCGTCAATTCGGTGACGCGCGGCAAGAACCAGATGCCGCCCTGGGGCGATATGCTCAAGGCGGACGAGATCGAGGCGCTGTGGGCCTATGTGCTGACCGGGGGACGGTGAGGCGCGCGAATTTCATCCGATCGAATTGCAGGGGGCGAACTTCACGCTGTCGCGACGACGTGAAGGCGATATAACCTCCGGGCACAAGAGGAGCACATTGATGCAGTTCGTCGAGGCGCATGGCGCGCGCATCCCGATCGTCGGTTTCGGCACCATGCGGCTGAAGGAGGAGGCTGGCGCACAGGCGATCCTGTCGGCAATTCGCGCCGGCTATCGCCACCTCGACACCGCGGCCTATTACGGCAACGAGAAGGAGGTCGGGCAGGCGATGCGCGCCTCGGGCGTGCGCCGCGAGGAGTTCTTCCTCACCACCAAGGTGCGCGACAACAATCTCAAAGCGGACGCTTTCGCGCGCTCGCTCGAGACGAGCCTCAAGCTGCTCGAGCTGCCGTCGGTCGATCTCCTGCTGATCCACTGGCCGAACCCGAACGTGCCGGCGCGCGAGAGCATCGGCGCGCTCAACAAAGCAAAGCGCGACGGGCTCGCAAAGCACATCGGTGTCGCAAACTACACGGTCGCGCTGTTGCAGGAGGCGCATGCGGTCACGCAGGAGCCGCTGGTGACCAACCAGATCGAGGTGCATCCGTTCCTCGACCAGAGCAAGGTGATCGCGGCAGCCCGCGGCTACGGCATGAGCATCACCGCCTATTGCCCGATCGCGCGCGGACGCGTGCCGGGCAATCCGGTGCTCGAGCGCATCGGCGCCGCGCACCGCAAGACCGCAAGCCAGGTCGCGCTGCGCTGGCTCGTGCAGCAAGGGATCATCGTGATCCCGGGCTCGGGCAAGCCGGAGCGGCAGAAGGAGAATTTCGAGGTGCTGGATTTCACGCTTGGCGCGGCCGAGACGGCCGAGATCTCCGGCCTGAGGCGACCCGACGGGCGCGTGGTCAATCCGCCGCAGGCGCCGCTGTGGGACGTGTGAGCGGCACGCGCGCGCAAGGATCGACAAGACAACAAGGATTGCGACATGGACGTCATCAAGGCAAACGGCGCGGCCATTCCGGTGCTCGGTCTCGGCACCTGGCAGCTCAACGGCAGCGTCGGCGCACGCGTCACCGAGCAGGCGCTGCGGCTCGGCTATCGCCATCTCGACTGCGCGCTGATCTACGGCAACGAGAAGGAGGTGGGCGAGGGGCTGCATGCCTCGGGCGTGAAGCGCGAGGAAGTCTTCATCACCACCAAGGTGCCGCACACGGAGCTGGCGCCGCCCGCGCTCGAACGCGCGGTGAAGCAGAGCCTGAAGAATTTGCGCGTTTCGGATGTGAACCTGTTGCTCATCCACTGGCCGAACCCGCAGATCCCGCTCGCCGAGACGCTCGGCGCGATGGCGAAGATGAAGCGGGAAGGCTACACGCGCCACATCGGCATCTCGAATTTCACCGTCGCGCTGATCGAGGAGACGGTGAAGCTCTCCGCCGAGCCGATCGTCACCAACCAGATCGAGTGGCATCCTTATCTCGACGCGGGCAAGGTGAAGGCGGCCTGCGACCGGCATGGCATCGCGGTGACGGCCTACTGCCCGATCGCGCGCGGGCGCGCCGTCGGCGACGAGGTGATGGCTTCGATCGGCAAGAAACACGGCAAGACCGCCGGCCAGGTGTCGCTGCGCTGGCTCGTGCAGAAGGGCGCGATCGTGATCCCGCGCACCTCGAAGGTCGAGCGCTTGAGCGAGAACATGTCGATCTTCGACTTCGCGCTGTCGCCGCAGGAGATGGCCGCGATCGACGCGCTGTCGAAGCCGGCCGGCCGCGTCGTCAATGTCGGCTGGGCGCCGAAGTGGGATTGAGCAGGTCTTTATCTCCGCTCGTCCCCCATAGCCCGTCCTAAAGGGCTTTGACGCCCGTCTTCGACGGGCTATGGACGGGCGTAACCGCTTTATGGGAAGCGCGGACCCAGTTCTTCCGAGCCTATGGCCCTAGATTCCCGCTTGCGCGGGCATGAGCGGAGAGTGGCGAGAGCTGGCGGACTATTCCGCCGGCTGCAGCGCGGGGCGCTTGGGCGCGACGTCGCGCTGCGCCTCGCCGCGAATGTTGAGCAGCACCCCGGTGATGATGAGCGCGGCGCCGGCGAACACGAACGCGTCGGCGCGTTCGCCATAGAAGGCCCAGCCGATGACGGCGATCAGCGGCACGCGCAGGAAGTCCATCGGCACCACGATCATGGCGTCGCCGTAGCGGAACGCGTTGGCGAGGCAGTAGTGGATCGCGAGCCCCGCGGTCGCGATCCCGATCAGCGGGAGGATCATCCAGGACTCGAGCCGCAGCACGAAGGCGGGGTCGCTGCCGGCGAAGTTCATCGGCAGCTGCATCAGGTTCATCCAGATCATGATCGAGAAGGTCGCCTCGGTCGCGATCAGCTTCTTGGTGATGATCGCGGCGATCGCGAACAGCAGCGCGGCGGCGATCATCACCAGCGCGGCCGGTTGGAACGCCTCGAATCCCGGCCGCAGGATGATGACGACGCCGAGAATGCAGGTCGCGAGCGCACCCGCCCGCGTCGGCGTCATCCGCTCGCCGAGGAACATGACCGCGAGCACCGTGACCCAGGCCGGAATGGTGAATTCGAGCGCGAACACGGTCGCGAACGGCAACAGCACGATCGCGACGGTCCAGCAGATCTGCGAGGCAAAGTGCGCGACGTTGCGGGCGAGCTGCATGCGCATGTGACGGAACGCGATGCTGCGCAAGAGCTGCGGGCGCGCGAGGCCCATGACGAGCAGGATCACGAGCCCGCCGGCGCTGCGCACCGTCATCATCTCGAACGCGTTGAGGCTGTGCGCGAGCGCGCGCACCGAGATCGCCGCGACGATGAACGACATCAAGGTGCCGCTCATCCAGAGCATGAGCCAGAGGAGTCGGAACGGCTCGGAGCGGGCGCCGCCGGACGGGCGCCCAGCGACGATTGCCGTCGTGGACGACGGGGCGACCGCCTGCTTCGCGTCTACGGTATCGCGGTCGGGCATGGCTTCAACCTCGGGTCGCAACTGAACGTTGCCAACGCGCCGACGTCAACTGTATTAATACGGCTATGCCCACTTATTCGGGCGTTGCGTCTTCCTTGCTACGCCGCCGCGTCCGCACGGCATATTCGCCAAGATGGCGCAGCGGGCCGTGCTTTGGACGCACGACGGTCTTGCGGAACGCATCCCAGTCGGCGTCGGTCATCTCTTCCAGGCTCTGCACGGTATCGAAACGATCTAGCGCCGCGCCATAGACGTCGCGATGCACCGGCTGCACCTGCAGCAGGGGCATATCGGCATCGAACTCGATCGGCGCGTGGGTGCGGATCAGGCGCATGTTGACGAACAGCGGGCCGAACCAGCGGTCGGTCTCGATAATGCCTTCGTAGCTCTCGACCCCGAGGCTGCGCGGGATATTCGCCGGCGGGCGAATGAGCAGGCTCCAGTCCGGCGGGGTGCGCGCAGCCCATCCGGTCCACACCTGGATCAGACCCGGTTCGCCATCGGTCGATGCACCAAGGAAGGGCGGGCAGTACCCGCGGACGTCTTCGGGCGCGACCTTGTCGAATTGTTCGGCGAATTTCGGGAACTGCGCGCGCTTGAGCGGAAACCATCCCTCGGCGCCCTCGTAGGTCCATACCACTTCGAGCCGCCCGTCCCACATCAGGCTGAACGACATCGGGGGGAACAGGTACCAGCCGAAGGCCGACGCGGTCGTCATGGCTTCGCAATAGCGGAAGGCGCGCAGCGGCATCGAGCCGGCGGCCGAACGGTCGGCGCGCTGCGGCTCGCGTGCACCGGGGATGAAGCGGAAGAACCGAATCAGAGGCGGTTTGGCCTTGCGTTTCTGTTTCATTCCAGCAGCCCCAGGTAAGCGAAACCGTCTCGCGTGCGAGCCGCGAGACGGTTGCACGTGAAGGTGGTCCAGGCCAGAGAGGTTCTCCGGGCGAACCGGGTTCAGCGCTTCGGCAGGGCCGGGCTCATCGCGCCGAGGCGTACTTTCGCGTTGTCCGCGGTGTCGGCCGGGGTGGCGCGGGTCGCCGGCATCGCCGGGCTCATCGCGCCGAGGCGCACTTTCGCGCTGTCGGCGGTGTCGGCCGGGGTGGTGCGGGTCGCCGGCATCGCCGGGCTCATCGCGCCGAGGCGCACCTTCGCGCTGTCGGCGGTGTCGGCCGGGGTGGTGCGGGTCGCCGGCATCGCCGGGCTCATCGCGCCGAGGCGCACCTTCGCGTTGTCGGCGGTCTCGGGCGGTGTAGCGCGGGTTGCGGGGAGCGCCGGGCTCATCGCACCGAGGCGTACCTTGGCCGTATCCTTAACGTCGGACGGGATCTCTACCAGAGCTAATTGGAGCATTGAATGCCTCCGCGGCGGTTAGCTGCGCCAAAATCGGCGCAGCGGATTCAGCTTATGCGTGCGGGGCATGCAGAATCGTAAAACCACCGTTTAACTAACGTGAAAATCTCGCGTTAATTCGCTTAACTCCGTGACATAGCTGTGAAATGACCCGTTGAATATGGGTCAAAAGATCAGTAAGGTTGTGGGGAGGCGGGACCTCGCGCGCCAATATGCCGCATCCAACTGCCCGTTTCGCGTGAATGGGAACGCTCCGGCGATGGCGAAAGTGACCCCAGGCCTTGAACCCGCGAAAATCGTGGCGTTTGAGCCTGGTCGCGTCGAGGTCGCGAGCCGCGGAACGGCTCGAGCGATCGCCCGCATTCATCTGTTCGGCCCGATGAGGGCGGTCTCCTATTTGGGTCCGAACATTCTTCCGAAAGGAAAAAAGGCGCGCGCAATTCTGGGCTGCCTTTGCCTTGCCAACGGCACACGTATTCCGCGTAGCCGGCTCGCGGCGATGCTATGGGACCGGGTCCCCGAGTTCCAGGCGCGGGCAAGTTTCCGCCAGGCCTTCCGGGAACTCACCGTTGCATTCGGTCCGCTCGCCCGGGAGTTGCTCTGCTCCGATCGCGAGAGCGTCGGACTGAACGCTTCACTGTGCTGGATCGATGCCGTCGCCGTCGTCGCCGCTGACCCGTCGGCCGAGTTGCATCGCGCCGACCTTGCGTCGCGCTGCGAGGGAGAGCTGCTTGAGGAGCTAAACGGCGTCAGCCCTTCTTTCGATCAGTGGCTGCTGAGCGAGCGGACGCGCTGCAGCGAGCAATTGCGTGCGCTGCTCGAGAGCGAGCTCAGCCAGGTTCATCGCTCGAATCCCGACGCCCGCGCGCGCGCCGAGATCGCGCGCCGCCTGATCATGTTCGATCAGACCCATGAGGGGGCGTCCCGCATCCTGATGCGCGCGCTCGCCGACATGGGCGAGCGGGCGCAAGCGCTGCGCGAATACGCACGTTGCCGCGAGGCATTGCAGGTCGCGTTCGAGGTCGAGCCGTCGCCCGAAACGCACGCGCTCTACGAGGCAATCCGCATGTTCTCCGGGCGCGAGGAAAACAGCGAGGCCGAGCCCGACGCGCCGGCGCCGCGCCAGCGCAAGCGCGCCAAGGCGGCTCCGCCGGCCGAGCGCAACCGCCTGCGTGTCGGCGTGCTGCCCTTCATCGCGACGCAATCACCGCTGGACGAGGGGCTGGCGTTTTCGCTCGGACAGGAAATCGCGGCTGCGCTTGCGCGCTTTCGCTGGTTCGACGTCGTCGCGCCGGTGTCGCTGGTGCAGCGCCCATCGAGCGGACTGGTTTCGGAGGACCTGCTGCGCCGCCGCGAGCTCGACTACGTGATCGACGGCGCGCTCTCCGGCGACGGGCGCAACTATTACATCAATGTGCGCCTGCTTGACCTGACGCACTACGCGAGCCCGGTGTGGAGCGACCGATTCGCGCTGCCAGTCGGCGAGTTGCACCGCCTCGACGAGGTGGTGACCGCGCGCATCGCGGGCCAGATCGATCCACTCATCCTCTACATCGAAGGCCAACCGAAGCGGCGCAAGCAACATGGGGCCATGGGCTTGCTGTTCCTCGCGATGCCGCTGATGTACAGCATGGAGCGGCAGAAATACGAGGAGGCCGGCAGCTATATCCGGCGCGCGCTCGAAGCCGATCCCGAGAACGCGATGGCGGCGGCCTGGGCCGCGCACTGGGAGATCTTCTACGCCGGCCAGGGCTGGTGCCGCGACGTCGGGGAGGCTTTCAGGAACGCGCGTGAGCTCGCGTTGCGCGCTATCAAGCTCGACCCCGATAACGCCGAGGCGCTGGCGATCTACGCGCATATTTGCGGATTCAGCCGCGACTTCGACGCCGCGGTCCACTATTTCGACCGCTCGCTGCGGCTCAATCCGAACCTCGCCTCGACCTGGGCGTTCAGCGCGCTCACCTACTGCTATATCGGCGAGCCGGAAATCGCACTGCAGCGCCTCGAGCGTTATCGCGACCTGGCGCCGTTCGATCCCTACGCGGCGCTGTTCGAGAATGCTTACGCCATTGCCCACATGTTCAGCGGCGACTACGAGAAGGCGGTGATGGTCGGGCGCCGTGTCGTGACGGCGAATCCAGAGTTCGTGAACGGCTACAAGCCGCTGATCGCCTCGCTCGGACACCTCGGACGAATCGAGGAGGCGAGGCCCTATCTCGACCGGCTCTTGAAGATCGAGCCGAACTTCACGATCAAGCTGTTCGCCGAGGTTTATCCGATCCAGAAGGAGCGCGATCGCGAGCGCTACATGGCCGGCCTGCGCTTGGTCGGTGTCCCTGAAGGCTAGTCCGATTCGGCTCCAACGCGCGCGATCTGCCTCGCGGCCGGGGGTGGCGGCTGGCGGTCCGCTCACGTAACGTTTCCCTCCGCCTCGTGAACCCGCCGGAGGACGCGTTGAGCCTGACACCCGATCTGATCGCGACGCTTCAGAAGATCACCACCGCCACCATCACGACGATGCTGTTGAAGAAGGGCATCCGCCGCTGCTGGATGAGCGGGCCGATGCCGTTCTCGGGCGACACCAGGAAGCGTCTGGTCGGCCCGGCCTTCACGCTGCGCTTCGTGCCGGTGCGCGAGGATCTGGCGACGCCGGCGAGCTGGGCCGCGCCGATCTCGACGCGCGGCGCGATCGAGGCGATGCCGGAAGGCTGCATCGCGGTCGCCGACGCGATGGGGGTGAGGACCGCCGGCATCTTCGGCGACATTCTGTGCATGCGCATGGTGCGGCGCGGCGTGAAGGCGCTCGTCACCGACGGCGTGGTGCGCGACAAGGCCGGCGTGGTCGCGACCGGACTGCCGACCTGGTGCGCCGGCACGGCCGCGCCGGCATCGGTGAACGGGCTCACTTTCGTCGGCTGGCAGGAGCCGATCGCGTGCGGCGGCGTCGCGGTGTTCCCGGATGACGTGGTGGTGCTCGACGATGACGGCGTGGTGCTGATCCCCAAGGACCTCGTCGAGTTCGTCGCCGCGGAGGGCGAGGAGCACGAGCGCTACGAGACCTGGGTGGTCAGCGAGGTCGAGCGCGGCGTGAAGCTGCCCGGCCTCTACCCGCCGAACGACGAGGCGAAGGCGCGCTACGAGGCGTGGAAGAAGGGGTGAGGCGGAGAAGAAGGAGGGCGCCCCGGAACGACGGCGTCATGGCCGGACTTGTTCCGGCCATCTCGATCAGGCAGGCACAGTGCCCACTGAAGCGGGATGCCCGGGACAAAAGGGCGTCTACGCCCGTCTTTCCGACGGGCTATGCCGGGCATGACAAACGCAATGTTCTTCCTTCTCGCCAAGACGGTCGGCTTCTTCGCGGCGCCCTCGAACCTCCTGATCACGCTCGCGCTCATCGGCAGCGTGCTGATGCCGACGCGGTTCGCCCGCGCCGGGCGACGACTTGTGGTCGCCGCCGTGATCCTGCTCGCCCTGGCCGGTCTGTCACCGCTCGGCAACGCCATCATCCTGCCGCTCGAGGACCGCTTCCCCGCCTGGGACGAGTCGCCGGATGCGGCGCGCGGCGCCCCGACCGGGATCATCTCGCTTGGCGGCGCGATCGACACCATCGTATCGCCGGTGCGCCATGAGGTCGCGCTCAACGAGGCGGCCGAGCGCCTGACGGCGATCGCCGAGCTCGCGCGGCGTTTCCCGAACGCCCGCATCGTCTTCAGCGGCGGCTCGGGGCGGCTGATCTATCAGGGCTCGACCGAGGCCGAGATGGCACAGCGCCTGTTCGTCAGCTTCGGTATCGCGCAGGAGCGCATCACGCTCGAGGACCAGTCGCGCGATACCGACGAGAACGCGCGCTTCACCCGCGACATCGTGCAGCCGAAAGCGGGCGAGCGCTGGCTACTCGTTACCTCGGCGCATCACATGCCGCGCGCGATCGGCGTCTTCCGGGCGGCCGGCTTCGAGGTCGAGGCGTTTCCGGTCGACTACCGCACGCGCGGCACGATCGATCTCGCGCGGCCGTTCGCGACGCTCGGCGACGGGCTGCGCCGCACCGACACGGCCGCGCGGGAATGGATCGGGCTTGTTGCTTATCGGCTGAGTGGGCGAACCGCTGAGCTGTTTCCGGCGCCCTAAGCCTCTCCACGCCTGCCGTGCCGCTTTTGATGCCAGTAATATCCGACCCCTAAGGCGAAGGCTGCCGCGATAAAATATCCGGAAAGAATGCGATCTCCCCCGCAGAGAGCATGCAAGACATCACTGACGATATGGCCGCCATAGTAGGTCACCGCGACGAAGCTGATCAACTCGCCGAGCTCCTGAATCCGGGCGATCGTGCGATCGGCTGCAGACATCTCGCGAACCAGGGTGCGAATATGCTCCTGTGATTGACGCTGCCGTTCGGTATTGCGCGCAATCGTCAGCCGGGTCACGCGCTGCGACAGCGCGGCATATCGATTGCCGATCTGATCGATCTCGTCGAAAACCTGATAGAGATTGCGCTGAAAGAACTCATTGTAGGGCTGCCAACCCTCCAGGCGCCGCACGCGCAGATCGGACAGATGGTCGCGGAATGATTTTGCATAGTAGCGCGATCGGTTGATGCGGTAGATCAGGCCGCCGGGGACCATCGAGCTTATCCGATTTAGTTCCTTCAGGACTGCATCGAGCTCCGTGTCCGTGAGAGTCGGCTCGCCGTCGCGGTCAGTGAGGAGCTTATCGATTTTGTTACCGAGTGAGCGAATGCAAGAGCTCGCCTGATGAAGAAGCGGCGCATCCAATACCGCCGCCACGCGGAGCTCGCCCATGACATGGGTGCGCCGGACGAGCCGGCCGAGCTGATATTTGGATAGGCCGTTGTAGAGCAGAAAATAGCGCAGCGGCTGGAAATCGTCGACGCCGTCCGCCTTGGCCTGTGCGTCGAGCGGGGCCTGACCGGAACGCCGTGGCGGCAACTGTCTGACCGATGAGCCGTACACGCCCGCGCCTTTGAGCATCTCGCAGAGCACGCAATTGGCGTCTTGGTCGATGTCTTTGGTGAATTCGTCGATCTGCAGAATCTCGCGGATGCACGGAGCATTGCGTGCGAGCCACTCGCGCAATGAGCTCCGGGCCTGCTTGAACGTTGACGCGTCGATCTCCGGGATCGTGAACCGGTCGAGGCTTTCGTCGCGGTCCTTGACGAACGGGCTTTCGGTATCGCGCAAGGCAATCGAACGAAATTCCGTAAAACGCCGTCCCGGCAGCATGTCCAGGCAGCTCTTCAGGTGCCGTTCCAGGATGCTCCAGACGTCCTCGTAGAACCTCCTGATGAACCACTTGGTATCGATCGCCGAGCAGCCTTTTGTGCTCAAGTCGCGTTCGGCCGCTTCAATGTCCGCCACGCAGGCGCGTCCCGACTTCTGGTCCAGAATGAATGTGATGAAATAATACTCGCTATGAATGTCGACGCGCATCCGGCATCGCCATCCGGCCAGCTCGTCCGGGAGCCGCTCCAGCACCTCCAGTAACGTATTTGTCGCCGGGATCATCTCCTCGCGATCGTTGTCCTGCGACAGCGTGAATTTGTGCGGCGCCGCGACCGCACAGGTCTTTTGGATCGTGAGCAACGCTTCATTCAGCCTGTGTATAAATCGCTCGCGTCGCTCCGAGGACGCGGCGTCGTCAACGGCAGTCAATGGATTCTCGCCCGGCTCCTCGATTCGGAAGCCCGTGTGCCGAAACAACGCGGGCGCGTTCACGCCATAGGCCGGGCGCCGATGCGGAATCGCCAAGAGGTGGCGATGCTGCTGCGAGGTCTGCATGCGGGACTCTCGAATTTCGGCCAATTACATCTGTTAGTTGAAATTTCGTCAAGCCACCAATCGTTTGCATGGCGGCCGCAATCCTCGCCAATAGTTGGGTCGCGATCAGCGGCGCTGCTACGCCGACGGAGGCACATCGCCGCGTTCGCGATGGGCGCTAGTCGGCTTCAATCGAGCCGCGAGCCGCGGAGCTCTTTCCGGCGTTATTGAGTCGGCAATGATCCCCAAAGGTGGGCACCTGCTTCGGAACAGATCGCGCGCCATCAGCAAGTCACATCCAGTTGAGCGCGGCCGATCCCGATTGACACACCTCAGTTCCGGATTGGACCCTCTCGTTCAATTGGCGCGGCAACTGAACGCCGCCCGCAAAGGAGGGGCGAGACTGATGAACCACCGACCGCTCGCATTTCTGGCGTTTGCGTTGATCACCATGCCGAGCATCGGCTTCGCGCTCGAAGCCGGCATGCGCGAGACCCCGGCGCGGCAGATTCCGGTACCGACCGCCGATGTCAGCCCGCAGGAGCAGGCGCTGATCGGTGCGCCGTTTCAGCCGATCTGGAATGAGCATCCCAAGGATGCGGCCGAGTGGAAGGCGCTGATCAAGAAGCGTGCCGACCAGATCATCGAAACCCTGCCGGCGATGCGCGAGAAGCTCAAGGTGAAGTCCGAGCCGGTCACGATCGCGGGCGTGAATTGCTACATCCTGACCCCCGAGACCATCCCGGAGCAGAACCGTAATCGCCTGCTCGTCCACGTGCATGGCGGCGGCTACGTGTTCGCGCCCGGCGAGGCGGCGACGCGCGAAGCGATCCTGATGGCGGGCTTCGGCAGGTTCAAGGTGATCTCGATCGACTACCGTATGCCGCCGGATTTCCCGTATCCGGCCGCGATGGATGACGCGATGGCGGTGTGGAAGGAGGTCGTGAAGACGAACGACCCGAAGAAAATGGCGATCTTCGGCACCTCGACCGGCGGCGGCATGACGCTCGCGATGGTGCTGCGCGCCAAGACCGAAGGCCTGCCGCTGCCCGGCGCGACTGCGCCGGGCACGCCGTGGTCGGACATGACCAAGACCGGCGACACCTTCTTCACCAACGAGAAGGTCGACAACATTCTGGTGAGCAATGACGGCTGGCTCGGCGACGCCGCGAAGCTCTATGCCAACGGCCATGACCTGAAGGACCCGCAGCTCTCGCCGGTCTATGGCGACCTCTCGGGCTTCCCGCCGACCATC
>Ga0187784_10000770_pt1 | contig 24390 bp, 19 predicted proteins | sample 1015_SJ02_MP15_2_FD_132964 | JGI IMG/M metagenome (GOLD analysis project Ga0187784, IMG submission 132964) | Tropical peat soil microbial communities from peatlands in Department of Meta, Colombia - 1015_SJ02_MP15_20_MG | ecosystem: Environmental > Terrestrial > Soil > Wetlands > Peat | place... | reverse complement strand
ATGTGGTCACCAAGTCCGGTTCCAATCAGCTGCACGGCTCTGATTTCTATTTCCTGCGCGATGGCAGTTTCGGGGCGACGCATCCTTTCCTCGACTTCAAACCCTACAACCAGCAGCAGCAGTTCGGAATGACCCTGGGCGGCCCGCTGAAACGCAACCGCGTCTTCTTTTTTGGCGGATTCGATCAGCACATCTTTCGCGAAACCAGCGTAGTGCGGTTTTTGGATGGAGCTTCTCAGGTCGTTCCCCAGCCGGGTGATCCGCCCTTCATTCCCGGCGACTACGAAGAGAGCGACAAAGGCCTGGTGTTCGCCGCGGCGGAAAGGCTGGACGAGCTAGCCGGAACCCATCCCGCGGAGATGCTGGGCAACGCCGGCTTTTTCAAGTTCGATGCCGCGCTGAGCCCGCATCAATCGCTTTCGGCGCGGCTGAGCACATCGCGCTACTGGGGGATGAACAACGTTTTTCTCGATCCCGCCAGTCCGCTCACCACGTTCGCCATGAGCGACAACGGCCAGGAGAAAGTGGCCACAGAGAGCGGATCGCTGTCGCTGACCAGCGCCCTGTCATGGCGCATGGTGAGCCACTTACGCGCGCAGTTTTCGCGCGATCTCGAGCAGTCCTTCAGTAACACGACCGAGCCGCTCAGCCGCATCGACAGCGTCATCGACGGCTTTGGCGAGTCGTCGATTCTTCCCCGCGCCACGCGCGAGCACCGCCTGCATCTGACTGAAACGCTGAGCCTGGAAGCCAGGCGCAACTCCTGGAAGTTTGGCGGAGACGTGTTGCTGACCTGGATCAACAATTTCTTCCCGTCGTCGTTCGGCGGCGAATACATTTTTGATCCGATCAAGGTGAACCCCTTCACCTTCGCGCCGATGGAGGCAGGTCTGGAACTTACTCCGCTGCGCGCGTATGCGCATGACGTTCCCAAGTATTACACCCAGAATTTTGGCGCCGCAGTTTCGCATCCTGACAGTAACGAGTACGCCGGCTTCGCGCAAGACACCGTCCGCATAACCAACCATTTTGCCCTGAGCCTGGGTGCGCGGTACGATCTGCAGACCTTCACGACCAAGGGCTTGGTCAGCAATCCGCTGTGGCCCGGCTCAGGCAGAGTGCCCTTCAATCCTTACAATTTTGCTCCGCGCGTCGGCCTGGCTTACTCGCTCGGCGAAGCGCGGCCGCTGGTGGTGCGCGCCGGATACGGCTGGTTTTACACGCGAATTCCGCAAATCTACAACTCCGCGATTGCGACGGAGAACGGATTCTCCTCCTTCAATCTGTTTCTCGACAATTCCAATTATTATGCTAACCAGGTTTTCCCGCAGTATCCCAATGCGCTGGTGAATTGCCCGCTGATGGCGGCCAGTTGCGCACTGCCGGCGAGCCTGGCGCAGTTCGCGCAAGCTTCAATCTCGGCCTTCGATACGAATTTCAAAACCCCAAAAGTGGAGCAAGCCAGCCTGAGTCTGGAACGTGAGGTGGCGCGTCGTTTGGCAGTTGGGGTGTCTTATATGTATGTGCATGGCATCGATCTGATTCGCGCCTTGGACGAGAATCTTCCCCCGCCGACGAATGTGCAATATCCGGTTTACGACAACGCGGGGATCAACTTTCTGGGCACGTACTATGATGTGGCTTCGTTCTCCACGTGGCAGTTGACGCCGTCTTTCACGTGCCCGTGGCCGCCGTGCATCAATCCTCTCGCGCGGCCGATTCCCCAGCTTGGTGCGATTGATGTATTCCAGAGCGCTGCCTCCAGCGTGTACCACGGCGCAACCTTGTCCATTCACCGTCAGATGACCAGTGGTCTGTATTTCCGGCTCGCATACACCTTCGCCAAAGCGATTGACGATGGCCAAGACGCTCTGGTCGCCGGAGAACCCGCGCTGGTGCAGAACTCATATGCGCCCAACGCCGAGCGCGGCCCCAGCGTCACCGACCAGCGCCAGCGGCTGGCATTTTCCTGGATCGCCGAGCCGCGTCCTTTTCATCGCGGGCACGACGTGCTGGCAACTCTGTTCGACGATTGGAAACTGGCGGGAGTGCTCACCATGGGCAGCGGCCGTCCGGTCAGCGTAATGGTGATCGGCGATCCCAACCAGGACGGCAACGACGACAACGATCGCTTGCCTGGCGCCGGACGCAATTCTTTCCTCGGCCCCGATTACGCCAGCATGGACGCGCGCCTCACCCGGCGGATTCACGCCGGTGACCGGCTGAAAGTCGATCTGATTGTGGAATCGTTCAACCTGTTGAACCGCGACAACAAACTTGTGACCATCACCGAAAACGGATTGGAAAGCAGCAGTGTTTACTTCGAGAAAGTTTTCACCCAGCTCGGGGTCAACTACTATCCTGGCCATTTTCAGGTGCCGTCGAACCCGCTGCAGATCACGAATTCCTTCCCGGCGCGGCAGGTGCAACTGGCGCTGAAAATGAGCTTCTAGGGCGAGGTGTAGGGCGTTTCGCGAAATGCCGGGGCTCCGAGCGAAGCCGAGGAAGCCCGGCGAAAGCCGCGGGCGGGGCGCAGTTCCTGGTTTGCGGCCGTTCAGGCTGTTTCGGCAGTGTACCCGGCAGCCTCCGCCAACACCTGGTGCGGAGCCGGTGCATGGATCGCCCAGAGCCGCATCATCCCAGCGCGGCGTGGACGGTTTTCAGCAGGGCCATTCGCGTGAATGGCTTTTCGAGCAGGGTAATCCCTGCGTCGATCTTTCTATCCGAAACCAACTCGCCGGTGTAGCCGGACATGTAAAGGATCCTCATTTCGGGATGCGCTTCCGTCAGCCGCAAGACCAGTTCGGGCCCGCTCATACCCCGCATCACCACATCCGTCAATGTCAGGGCAATTTCATGGTCGGTGCCGACTTGTTCGAGGGCAGACTTGCCGTCGTCGGCCTCGACGACCCGATAGCCGTGCTCCTCGAGCATCTGCCGAGTCAGGCTGCGCATCGCTTCGTCATCCTCGACCAGCAGGATAGTCGTGCCCTCATGTCTTGGCGGCAGCGTTTCGGCGGCAGCTTCACGCCCCGACCCGAGTTTGTGATCAGCGCAGGGCAGATAAATGCGGAACGTCGTTCCGTGGCCCGGCTCGCTGTACACCCAAATGTGGCCGCCCGCTTGTTTCACGATGCCATAGACAGTGGCCAGCCCTAAGCCCGTTCCTTTACCCGTCTCTTTCGTGGTGAAGAAAGGTTCGAAAATGCGGGACACGGTAGCCGCGTCCATCCCGCTCCCGTTGTCGCTGACCGCCAGCATCACGTACCGCCCCGCGGTCATGGGCGGGTGCTGGGCCGCGAAAGACTCGTCAAAATCCCTAACCGCCGTTTCCAAGATCAGTTTGCCGCCCTGGGGCATGGCATCGCGGGAATTCACCGCCAGGTTCAACACGATCTGGTCGAGTTGGCCGGGATCGACCTCCACAATCGCGGGCTCCGGTCCGGGCAGCAGCGAAACCTGAATGTCGTCGCCCAGCAGCGGACGGAGCAATTTGCACACCTCGCTTAGCCCTTCGTTGAGGTCCAGCAGCCGAGGTTGTAAGGGTTGCCTACGGCTGAACGCCAGCAACTGGCGCGTCAAGGATGCGCCGCGCTCCGCGGCTTCGCGGATGTTGTGGATATACGGCAACCCAGAAGCGGCTGGATCCAGGCGGTCGAGCAACAGTTCACACGAGGCGGTGATGATGCCCAAAATGTTGTTAAAGTCGTGGGCCACTCCCCCCGCCAGCCGCCCCACCGCTTCCATCTTCTGCGCTTGCCGTAGCTGCTCCTCGGCTCGTTTCTGCGCCGTGATGTTTCGGGCAATAGCAGACGCCCCGACAATCCTGCCCTCGGCGTCAGCAACCGGGGAAACCGAAATCGAGACGTTCAGGTGGCGTCCATCTTTTGTGACCCGCACAGATTCGAAATTCTCAATGCCTTCCCCTAGTCTGATCTTCTCGAAAATGCCGGGGATCTCATGCGGCCGATCCGGTGGGGCTAGCATGGCGATTGGCTTGCCAATCGCTTCTTCCAGTGTGTAACCGAAGATGTCCTCGGCGCCGCGGTTCCAACTGATGATGATGCCGTCCAGATTCGCGCCAATGATCGCGTCCTGAGAAGAATCCACGATCTGCGCCAATCGGCTCTGGTATTCCCAGAGCTGCCGGTCGGTGCGCCGCTCCAGTGCTTCATACGCTCGGCGTAGTTGCTCCTCGGCGCGCTTGCGGTCGGTAACGTCGCGGATCGCGCTCAACACCAGCGGCCCGCCGCTGGCGTGCACAGGGCTGAGGCTGACTTCTACCGGGAACTCGGACCCGTCCCGGCGCCTTCCATAGAGGTCCAGGCCAGCGCCCATGCGGCGGACCGAGGGCTGCTGGCGAAAGCGCTCGCGATGATGCTGATGCTGCTGGCGTTGCGCTTGGGGAACCAGAATCTCGACTTTCTGGCCGATCAGCTCGCCCCGCGTGTAGCCGAAAAGTTCCTCGGTCTGGGAATTCACTTGCACAATGATTCCCTCACAATTCACCACTACCATGGCGTCGGGAACCGCTTCCAGAAGGCTGGGCGACAGGACTGTGCCAGCGGGACTCTTAAGCGCAGGAAGACCTGCCGGACTAGGTGAAAAGCCACTCATATCGCACCCCACGTGCGAACCTCTTACTTATTATTTACCACAGTGCAGACCGAGATGCCACCTTTCGGTGGGCGAGGCTGTACCGCAGATGACACTGCCATTTAGGAAGCGTGCTTAGGCGTTGAGCTTGCTCAGCACAGCCGCAAGCGCATCCATCGCAAGATGACTGGCGTGAGTAGAGGCTTCGGGCAAACCGCCCACAAAGTCAACCAACTCCTTCCGCCGCAGGCGCCGAGCTTCATCGATGGTTTTTGCCTTAACCATCTCTGTGAGCGCGGAGCCGCAGGCCACGGCAGGCACGCACCCTTTGCAGCGAAAACGAATCTCCGTGATGCGCCCAAGCGCGACTTTCAGGCTTAGCTTCAGAATGTCTCCGCACACCGGGTTCTCCACTTGGACTGACGCGTCCGGGCCGGTTACTTCCCCGGCGTTTCGCGGGTTCTCGAAATGATCCAGGAGCTGGGCAGAATACATGGCAGAAATTGTAGCGGACTTTGTCGGCCAGCTTTCTCCCGTTGGTGTGACGGTTGTATGAATCGGACTGAGTGTCTTTTCCACAAGCCCACAGACTAAAATGCACTAAGGGAAACCACCAAAATTAGGTCTAAGATTCTCTGTATGGCAACCACCGCTAGAAGCGAAGATATCCGCCAGGAAGTGGTGCAATCCGCACAAGCGGCTACCTCTGCGAAGGATCTGATGTCCCGCATTGCGAAGCTGCTGAATGAACGCATGCTGAAGTACAACTGGGTCGGCTTTTACATGATCCACAAGGACCCTAGCCAGGCGCCGGTATTGGTGCTGGGCGAGTTTCAGGGCGCCATGACGCCCCATACCCGCATCCCGCTACATCAGGGGATTTGTGGCGCTGCCGCCTCCAGCGGGAAGACTGTCATCGTCGATGACGTGGCCAAAGATCCTCGCTACCTTGCCTGCTCGCTGGAAACCAAGTCCGAGATCGTGGTGCCGGTCTTCGTCCATGCCCGGGTGGTTGGTGAGTTGGACATCGACAGCCACTTCCCAGCCGCCTTCAAAGACGAAGACCGCGCGCTCGTGGAATTCTGCGCCGGCCTGGTTGGCCAGTATCTGGAAAAGCACCCGGCATGAAACAAGTGGTGGCGGCGTTGATCGTGCAAGACGAAAAGCTGCTGGTCTGCCAGCGCACCCGTCACCAGACCATGCCGCTGAAATGGGAGTTTCCCGGCGGCAAGATCGAGAATGGCGAACAACCCCGCGATGCGTTGCGCCGTGAATTGGAGGAGGAACTTGGTATCGACGCGCAGATCGGCGAGGAAGTTGCCCGCCTTCGTCACGAGTATCCGAACGGAGGCGCCGTGGAGCTTCGTTTCTACTTGGTGAGGGAATACAGCGGCCAAATCGAGAACCGCATCTTTCGCGACATTCAATGGGCGACGCGCGCGGAACTCCCGACGTTTGATTTTCTGGAAGCGGACCTGACGCTGGTGCAGGATCTGGCCTCCGGGAAAGTTCTGTAGGACAACGGGGTGTGCGCAGCTCTCCTAGCCGCTGCCCGGCAGCAGCGTCCAGATGTAGGCTAAGCTGAGCACGGTCATGATGATTGTCGTTCCCCACGCGATCACGTCATAAACGCGGGAATTCACGTATTCGCCCATCAGCTCTTTCTTGTTCACCAGAAGCAGCATGAAGATGAGCACCGGCGGGATCGCAATCCCATTCACCACCTGCGAAAGAATGGAAATTTTCACCAGCGGCAGATCAGGGATCAAGATGACTCCGGCTCCGGCTGCGATCAAGCCTGTGTACAGCCAGTAGAACACTGGCGCTTCATGGAACTTCATGCCCACGCCCGATTCGAAGCCCAAGCCTTCACAAACGGTATACGCAGTGGTCAGGGGCAGAATCGAAGCCGCAAACAGCGAGGCGTTGAACAGGCCCACGGCGAAGAGAATATAAGCATATCTGCCGGCCAGTGGGAGCAGGGCCTGCGCGGCGTCGGCGGCGTCGGAGATGTTGCGGTAGCCGTGAACGTAGAGCGTGGCCGCGCACGCCACGATGATGAACCACGCTACGATGTCGGTGAAAATGCAGCCGGATATGACGTCGATCTGCGACGCCCGGTACTGGCGTTTGGTCACGCCTTTTTCCACGATCGAGGATTGCAGATAGAACTGCATCCAGGGCGCGATTGTCGTGCCAACCACGCCGATTGCCATGTACAGATACCCGGAGAGGAAAAATGCCGACTTGGGCGGCGGCTTCACCGTCAGCACCAGCGCCTCGAGCCAAGCCGGCTTGGCGAAGAAGCCGGCAAAGATGTAGGTGACATAAAAAAATGACGCGGCCAGGAACACTTTCTCGACGCTTTTGTATCGGCCTTTCACCACAATCAGCCAGACGATTACCGCGCAGACCGGCACCGTGATGTACTTGGAAAGGCCAAATAGCTCAAGGCTTCCGGCGATTCCGGCAAATTCCCCTACCACGTTGCCAAAATTGATGATCAGGATGCCGATCATCATGAAAAACGTAATGCGCAGGCCGAACTCTTCCCGGATGAGGTCGCTCAGGCCCTTGCCAGTGACGGCGCCCATGCGGGCGCTGATTTCCTGCACCACGATCAGAGCGATGGTAATGGGAATCAGGGTCCACAGGAGCAGGTGCCCAAACTGCGCGCCGGCCGCGGAGTACGTGTAGATGCCGTTGGCATCGTTATCGACGTTCGCGGTGATAAAGCCCGGTCCGACAACCGCAAAAAACAGCAGGATCCGGATCTTCCAGCGTCTCAGGAATCTCATGGGCACAGTCAGCCGACATAGAATAGAAAAGCAGCGAATCGATCAAACAGGATAAATCTGATTCAGCGATCTGAACAGGTGAAAATGCGAAAAGATCAATGTACCTGTGTGGGGCGGACATTCCTGTCCGCCAGGTGTCGAAGAGTTCTCACTGCTTAAGCGCAGTTCGCTTCTGCCATGGCGCGCCGCACTTAAATACGCGCGCAGAGCCTGCCCTGAGGATGCCGAAGGGAATGCCCACGCGACGCTAGCTACAGCTTCTCGCGCAGCATGCTGATCACGTCGTCGGAGGTGATCACGCCCGTCAGCTTATTATTTTCATCGACCACGGGCAGGGTGAGCAGATTGTATTTGTCGAACAGTTCCGCCACTTGCTTTTCGCCCGCCTCGGCATGGCAAGAGATCAAAGGCTCCTGCGTGAGCGAGAGCAGCGGCGCATCCGGCGCGGCCAACACCAGCTTGGCCAATGGCACCGCGCCGGCCAGCGTTCCGCGCGAGTCCACCATATAAATCGTGCTCACGGCCTCGATCCCGCCTTCGAATTGCCGCAATGCTTCGACCGCATCGTGCGCGCTGGAAGCCAGAGGCAGCGCAATGTACTCCGTGTTCATGCGCCCAGCAGCCGTGTCCTCCTTGAACTCGAGCAGCTCGCTGACTTCCTCACGCTCCTCGGGCGCCATTTCCTGCAGGATCTCCTCCGTGCGCTCCTCGGGCAGATCGGCCAGCAGGTCGGCGGCGGCATCCGGGTCCATCTCCTCCACAATGTCGGCGGCGCGGTCAGAATCCAGCGACTCGACAATCGACTTCTGCACCTTGGGTTCGACTTCTTCCAGCGCCTCGGCGGCGACCTCTTCGTTCAGCGTCTCAAACACCGCCTCGCGCTCGTCGGGTGCGAGTTCTTCGACGATGTCAGCAATGTCGGCGGGATGAAGTTTCGCCAGGCGATCGTGAGAAATCTTGAGCTTCACGCGCCGCGCCGGATCGGTTTCGATCAGATCCACGAATTCCCAAGGAATGGCCCGCGCCGGAATCTGCCGCAGCACAGCGTGCAGCGCTCCCGAGGGTACCAAACCCTTGAGCAAGCGGCGGACAGCGCCCCGGGCGCCCACGTCCACCGAACTGATCTTCAGCACGGGATGCGGCTGCGCCGCCTCCTGGTTCAGGTCAACGTCATTCACGCGGACCACTTTGCGGCCGTGCACGTCGATGATCTGCTGGTCGAGAAGATCGCGGACCAGCAGGAACAGGCCTTCCGCCTCATCCGAAGGCTGCCAGCTAGAGGCCGCCGTGCTGGCCAGGATGCCGCCGTTGATCGAGGAAACGGAGGTGAAAGGCAACAGCCGGTCGCCGCTCTTGGTGCGAACAATCAGCAGGGCTACGCGTGACGAGTCTTCCTGCGGCGTCAGCGCGAGCTCGCGCACACGTCCGCAGCGGCCCGCCGGGTCATATACCGGTCGGCCAAGCAGTTCGGTCAGCGCGAGCGCAGACATTATCCAGAGAATACTCAACTAGCGCGGCAGAATCCAGAAGGGGACGGCGGCCGAGGCTGGTGCGCATCCGCGGAGAGGCTTGGGGATCAAATGGGCTGAGGCGAGACGCCCTTTGGCCGCTGGCGAGGTTCGCGAGTCCACCCGCGGCAACCGAGACCCCTGCAATAAGGTTCCTTCGCCATTCCGGGAATCGTTCGCCAACGGACGAGTTCGCTTCCTTAGGGATGACCGGGTGGGAGCAGTGTTCATGCACGAGCAGGCCGGGCGAGGACGGCCGTCCTCCAATGGGAGAGACAGCATGGTCATAAACGAGCGGGACGCTCGCGCCTCCATTGGATCCGGCGCCTCTCCTGCGTAGCAATCTACCCGAAACTTTTGCCGACCGCTACACTCTAATCAAGCACGTACCGAATTGTGGGGTTGAGGAGGATTTCATGTTTCGTTTATCGGCTCGCATATTTGTGATTCTTGTATTGCTATTTATCGGCATTTCGATGCACGTGGCGGGCAGCGGGTCTGCGCCCGCTATCCCTGCGGCAGCCAGCGACGAACCGCTGGCCAAAGCCTCCGGCCAGGAGACGGCGGTGGTTGCGGGAGGGTGCTTTTGGGGTGTGCAGGCGGTGTTTCAGCATGTGAAAGGCGTGATCAGCGCCACCTCGGGATATGCAGGCGGGACGGTCAAGAATCCGGAGTACGAGATGGTCAGCACCGGTGAAACCGGACACGCGGAGTCGGTGAAAATCGTCTATGATCCGTCGCAAATCACCTTCGGCCAGCTTTTGCGAGTGTTTTTCTCGGTGGCGCATGACCCCACGGAACTGAACCGGCAAGGCCCGGATACGGGGACGCAGTATCGATCGGCAATTTTCTACAACAGCGATGAACAGAAACGGATTGCGGAAGCCTACATTGCGCAACTGGACGGGGCGAGGGTATTTCCCCGGCGGATCGTGACCCAGGTGGCCCCGTTAAGGGCGTTCTACGAGGCCGAGGCCTACCACCAGAACTACGCGGCCCGGCATCCGGACAACCCCTACATCATGTATAACGATGCGCCGAAGGTAGCCAATCTGCGGCAGCAGTTTCCGGACCTTTATGTCAGGCAGGTGAACTAAGCAGGGGCGGTGGACATGTTTGATTCTGATTTCGAGAGCAACGGGCAGGTTGGAAAGGCAGGGCGGCGCGGCTTCTTGGTGCTGACGGCTTCAGCCGTTGCCGGGGCGCTGTTGTGGTCATGGCGGCGGCCAAGGGTTCTTGCGGCGGCGCCGGCTGAGCCGCACGAGGTCACGATTGTGCAGTTTTCCGACGCGGGGAAGAAGCTGAAGAAAGTCCGCGTGATGCAGGTGGTAAAAACGGAGGGCGACTGGCGCAAGCTATTGCCTCCGGTGGCGTTTGAAATTACGCGCCACGCCGATACGGAGATGGCCTTTAGCGGGCAGTACTGGAACCTGCACGACAAAGGGCTTTACCGTTGCATCTGTTGCGACAATGCCCTGTTCAGCTGGGAAACGAAGTTCGACTCCGGTACCGGTTGGCCCAGTTTCTGGGCGCCCATTGCGCAGGACAACATCAGGGAATCGAGAGACACGACCTTGGGGATGGACCGGACCGCGATATCCTGCACGCTGTGCGATGCTCACCTCGGCCATGTGTTCGACGACGGTCCGCCGCCGACACATCTTCGCTATTGCATGAATTCGGCGGCGCTGAAGTTCATCAAGCAGTCGTGAGCTGAGCGGCGTTTTGCTTAGGGAACCTCCGATCTAACCGCAAACTGGTCATTTCGAGCGGAGCAGAATCGCGCGCTTAGGGGCGATTCTACGGAGTCGAGGCTTGTCCTGAGCGAGCGCAGCGAGCCGAACGGAAACCTGCTTCTCGACTCGGCGGACTGGACCAGGCAGTTGCTCCTAGGCTGACTCTTTTCGGGCAAAGATGTAGGCCCGTCGGCTAGGGTACTCCACATCGGGATAGGGATCGCGCTCAACTGTTTGTTCCACAACGAATCCGGCTTGGGCAAGAATTTGCTGAATTTCTGACCGCTCGAATAGCAGAAAGTTCATCGAGATTCTGACGCCCCACAGTTCTTCCTCTTGCAGGACCTGGTCGCCAATGTGAAACGCCAGCAGCAGAAGTCCGCCCGGCTGCAACACGCGCAGCATCTCTTGAAACACCACGGGAAGTGAGTCCTTGGGCAGATTCACGATGGCATAGAATGCCGCGATGCCGGCCAGGGTTGCGTCGGGCAGATCGAGGGCCAGCATGTTGCCTTCGTGGAAGGAAACGCCGGGATTGAGTTTTCGAGCTTGCTCCAGCATGCCCGGCGACAAGTCCAGACCGAAAACGTTCACCCCGGCGCTGTGCAGGTAACCCGCCACGTGGCCCGGACCACAGCCCATGTCGCACACTTGGCCTCGCCCTCTCACTTGGGAAGCAAAACGGTCGAGCAGTTGGCGGTCGAGCGGTTTGTGCTGAAGTTCGTCAGCGATGTGGATGGCGTACTGCTCGGCCAGGCGGTCGTAATCTTCCCGAATCGTCTTGATGTTGTGACCTTGCGCCAATTTCCTACTCCAACACGCGGTCGTCGAGTTTCTTCTTGCCCCAATCGGCCGCCGCCTGCACAAACGCGAGGATGATGGGATGTGGTTTGCCGGGTTTGGAGGAAAGCTGCGGCTGAAAAAGGGTGGCCAGGAAAAAGCGGTGGGTAGGCGATTCGATGGCGCGAATCTCACCCTTGGGCCCGCGCGCCACGACCGGGAAGCCGGCTTCGATCGCCGCCCATTCGTAGTCGGGATTGATTTCGAAATTGCAGAAAAACTCCTCCGTGACCGTCTCCCCCATGTAAAAAGACTGTAGGTAGGAGCCCGGGCGTAAGCGAATCTCCGGAATCGGCCCGGAGAGTTTCGGCGCGTTCTGGGCGCGGTTGGGGACAGGGCAGGCGACCGGGTAGATGATGATGTTCTTCGATCCGGAATTATTCTCGGCGCTGTCCGCGTCCTTGATGCCTAGAACGTTGCGCGCGCACTCGATGAACGTGTACTGGAATCCGCCGCACGTGCCCAGAAACGGCCAGTCGTGACGGCGGGCGAACTCGATCCCCTTCAGCATGCCGTCGAAACTCTTATAGGGGCTGCCGGGCGCAGCCCAGATTCCATCGAAACTTTCCAGCAGCTTGAGCGCGCCGGCTTCCAACAGGGAAGGCGTCGACAACCATTGCGATTCGACAGGGATGCCCAGTGTGGCAGCAGCGTGCTGCAGGCTTTTATCGACAGCCGGCAGCGTGAGAGACTGAGGATCGAAATCTCCAAGAATGCCAATGCGAACTGCATCACTCACGGGGTCATTCTAAAACGTGCCAGGGGAACTGGGGTGATTATTGCAGGTGTGCAGGCTGGTGACCGCAGGAGGGTCGGCAACGGCAGTTTCATGACGGGCGTTCTGTGTGCTCAGGCCAGGGCGGTCACTTTGGTAATGACTATAGAACCGGCAACCGTCGATGGTCGAAGCAATCAGTCCTTGTGCGCGTGACTATGGTAATCCCCCGCTGGCTTGCTTCATTGCTGAGCTGCACTGCCGCCTCCTAGAATTTCTGGGGGTATCTCCGCGTACCCGCCTATCTCTATGACTGACTTAGGCAAGCGACTGGATCGGGCTGAGATCGCCAAACGCCTGGCGCGCGCGGAGAAATTGCTGCAAAAAGGCAAACTGGCCGAAGCACTGGAGGAAAACCTGCAAGTGCTGGCGGCGGAGCCGGAGAATGAGACGGTTTGCCACATGGCCATCGATCTGTCGCTTTCCCTGCGGCAGACTCCGCAAGCGGTGAAGTTGCTCGGAGAGCTGTTTGAGCGGCAGGCAGAAGCCGGCGACGCTGCCAGAGCAAGCCTGACCTACAAGAAGCTGGAGCGGATCGTACCTCCCACCTGGGAACAGAGGTTGCGCTTCGGGCAGTTGCTGGAGGGATGCAACCGCAAGCTGGCGCTCGATACTTACGAGCTGGCCCTGCAGGAATTGACGCAACAAGAGCGAAAACGTGATGCGCTCGGCGTGCTAGGGCGGATTCTGGCGCTCGATAGCAGCGAAAGAAACTACGCTCGTTTGGGCGAACTTTCCTCCGAGTTGGGGGACGCGGTCAAAGCGGCAGAGGCCTTCCTCAAAGTAGCGGAATTAGCCAAGCGCTCGGGCGGCGACCCCGCCGCCTGGATCGAACGGGCTTACAATGAGAACCCCGCCGATCCGGCGATTGCGCTGGCCTACAGCAAAGATCTGCTGGCGCAGGGACAAGCCGGAGCCGCGATTTTCGTGCTTCAACAGCCAGCGCAGCAGAGCGGCGCATCGTTGGGATTGCGCGAGGCCTATTTTCACGCCCTGTTGGGCACCCAGCGGCTGACCGACGCCGAGCCGGTAATTTGGGGGCTGTTTGAAGAGAACCCGCCGGCCCGAATCGGGGAAATCGCGAACCTGATCGGTCTTTACATTGACGCGCAACAAGATGAAGACGCAGTTGCGCTGGCCAAGAAGCTGGGCGAATACCAGCAGCGGCGCGGCGAACAGCGGGCCTTCTTCATTGGCATGCACGAGGTATTGAGCAAGCGCCGCAATTTCATCAGCATGCTGGAATTCATGGGCCAGCAGTACAACTTCGCCAACCGCGAGGCCGACTATTGCCAAACCCTGCTCAAGTTATTCGATTTGCGCTGCGCCGCAGGCGAGTACGACAAAGCCGCCGACTGCCTGGATCAAGCCGCCGAGGTGGATGCCTATGAAGCCGGACATCAGAAACGGCTGGACATATTGCGCGGCAAGATCGACGACCGCCGATTCAAAGTCATCGCGTCGCGGTTTTCCAGCATGAGCGAGTCCACGGCTGCGCCCATTCGCAACGCCGATACCTTGCTGGGAGCGGCCGCTCTGCAGGACATGATGTTGCAGGCGGAGATCCTGGTCCAGTATGGCATGCGGCAGAAAGCCACCGAACGGTTGCATCGCATCCAGGAATTGTTTCCCCACGAAGAAGAGCGGAATCCAGCGCTGCTGCAGTTGTACACCACTGCCGGCATTGTGCCGCAGTATCCCGCGGCAATGCCCTCGCCGCCGCTTCACGCTTCGGCGCCGGCGGCTCCCGCGGCCGCGCCGACAGCTCCCCCCGCCGCTCCGGCCCCCACCCCCGACGTCAGCAGCTTCACTAGAGTTGCGGAAATTACTCGTAAGCTCTACCGGCAGAACAACGCGGATGCGGTGATGGCCACTGCAGCCAGCGAAATCGGGACGCAGTGGAAAGTCGCCCGCTGCTTGGTGGCAATGCGGAAACCCGGCTTGCCCACTACGGGCGTACAGCAGTTTTGCAGCCCAGGCTGCCAGCCGCTCGACCTGCCCGTGTTTGAGAAGGCGGTGGTCGAACTCCATGACATGGCTATTGCGCGCGGCGCACTGCTGGTCGCAGACGCCCAAACCGCTGTGGAACTGGCAAATATCGGCCAGTTGCTCGCCCCGACGGGCTATATTTCTCTTCTGGCCGTGCCCATGACTGACGGACAAGAAAACGTCGGGCTGTTGCTGCTGCTGCACAACACCCGCCGGACGTGGGACCCGAGCGACGCTGTGGTGCTCAAGACAGTCAGCGATCAGATCGTAATCGCACAGAACAACGCCGGGCTGCGGCGGCTGGTTAAGAACCTGTCGGTTACGGACGAGCGCTCCGGATTGCTGAACCGCGCTTCCTATCTTGATTTGCTGATGGCCGAAACCAAACGCAGCCTGCAGCAAAGCACTCCCCTCAGCGTGGTGTTGATACAGTTTGGCGAGAAGGCGGCCCTGCTGAAAGAACTGGGCGATTCGGGGCTGGAAGCCTCCATGGAAAAAATTGGCCAGCTTTTTACCGCTAACTTGCGGCAGAATGATCTGGCCTTCCGTTACGATACGGCGGCCATCGCCGTTGTATTGGGCGACACGGCCGAGAAGGAAAGCAGAGCGGCGACGGAAAAACTGCAGAGGTTGCAGGCCGGGATGCAGCTGCCGGCGTTCCGCTTTAACGCCGGGATCGCGCAGGCCGTGCTACGGGCCGAGTATGAGCCTGCGGATATTGTGACCGAAGTGGTCAATCGCGCTGAGCAGGCGCTGCGTGCCTCGCTCGCACAGGGCGCGGGCAAGATTGTCGGCAAGCCGGCCTCGAGTTCCGCCGCAGCAGGCGCGTAGCGTTGAACCAATCCATCCTGGAGTCGCACTCACGACTCCATCCCACCTTAGTTGCCGCTCCTGGCCTCCGCTGCTACACTGAGACGTTTTGATTCTCAGCTCCAAGTTTTTCTGACCCAGAGAAGCTTGCCTAGGAAACCTATGTTGAAGCCTGGAGACATCGCAATCGTCAGCGGGGTACGCACGCCCTTTGGCCGTTACTGCGGCAAATTGAAAGACTTCACCGCACAGGAATTGGGCGCCATTGCGGCCAAGGGCGCGCTACAAAGGGCGGGCGTTGATCCTAAAGATGTGGACCACGCAGTTTTTGGCAACGCGCAACAGACCACCGGCGATGCTCTTTACGGGGCACGGCATGTAGGTTTGCGAGCGGGGCTCCAGATAGAAACGCCCGCTCTCACCGTGAACCGGTTGTGCGGATCGGGCATGCAGGCGATTGTGAGCGCGGCGCAGATGATCCAGTTAGGCGAAGCCAGCGTGGTGCTGGCGGGCGGCATGGAAGCCATGTCGCAAGCGCCTTTTGTCATCCGCGGGCGCGACGGATTTACGCTGGCTCCCGGCGGCAAACTGGAGGATTCCCTGATGGTGGCGCTGCTGGACACATTTTGTGGGCTGTACATGGCCAACACGGCCGAGCTTTACGGTGAGCAACAAGGCGTTTCGCGGCAGGCGCAGGATGAATTCGCGCTGCGCTCTCAACAGTGCGCTGATGACGCCTACAAGGCAGGCCGAATCCAGGAGGAACTGGTTCCCGTGCCGCTCAGGGACCGCAAAGGCGAACCCACTGGCGAAATGCTGACGGAAGACGATCACCGCCGTCCGCAGACCACCATGGAGGGTCTGGCGAAGCTGAGGCCGGCGTTCGGCAAAAATGGAACGGTCACCGCGGGCAACGCCAGCGGCATTGTCGATGGCGGCGCGGCGGTCATCGTGATGTCGCTGGAAGAGGCGACCAAGCGCGGCTTGAAACCGATGGGGCGGGTCGTGAGCTGGGGTATTGCCGGAGTTGAGCCTAAAGTGATGGGCCGCGGGCCGGTGCCGGCGACGAAAATCGCACTGCAGAAAGCCGGACTGACGCTGGATTACATCGATTTGATTGAGGTCAATGAAGCGTTTGCCGCGCAGTATCTGGCAGTGGAGAAAGAGTTGGGTCTGGATCGCGAAAAGACCAATGTGAACGGCGGCGCGATCGCGCTGGGACATCCCCTGGGCGCGACCGGAACCCGGTTGGTGATTACGCTGCTGCACGAACTGCGCCGCAGAAAGAAAAAGTACGGCTTGGCGACGGCTTGTATTGGTGGGGGGCAGGGAATCGCCATGATTGTAGAGAGCTTGAGTTGAACTAAGGGTCGACGTTGACGCGTGCTCTGCCGCAACAGGTTTCGAGGCACTGGGAGGGCGGTCTGCTAATGGTCTTGTGGAAGAGCACGGCTTCAGGAGCCTGCCCTGAGGCGCAGCCGAAGGGTGCCGTAAGAGTTCCGAACCGATTTGTCATCCCGAGCGGAGCGTGCTGATTCGCTCGCGAATCAGCACGCGTAGTCGAGGGATCTGCAGTTAAGCTGCGGAGAGAGACAAAACTGCAGATTCCTCGCGCCTTCTTGCCGCGCAGGTGCGGCTGCGAAAGGGTCGGAATGACAAGGTTTTATGTCATGGGAGAAGCAATTATGGAAATCAGAAAAGTTGGTGTGTTGGGTTGCGGCCTAATGGGTTCCGGCATTGCGCAAGTCAGCGCGACCGCCGGATTCGACATTACTGTGCTTGAAGCTGAGCAGAAGTTTCTTGACAAGGGCTTTGCCGGGATCGAGAAGTCGCTGGCCAAGTTTGCCGAGAAGGGAATGATCAAGGAAACGCCACAGGCGATTCGCGCGCGCATCAAGGGCACGACCAACCTGCAGGATCTTGCCGATTGCGACATGGTGATCGAAGCGGTGATTGAAGACCTCGGCGAAAAGAAAAGGATGTACGCCGCGCTCGATGGCATCGTGAAGAAGGAGGCCATTTTTGCGTCGAACACGTCCTCGATTTCGATTACCGAACTATCGGCGGCTACCAAGCGCCCGGAGCGGTTTATCGGACTGCACTTTTTCAATCCTGTTCCGCTGATGAAGTTGGTGGAAGTGGTGCGCACGATTGCGACAGCTGACGACGTTGTTGAAACTGCGTACGAATTCGGCAAGAAAGTGGGCAAGGTTCCTGTGCGCACCAGCGATAAGACGGGATTCATCGTGAACCGGCTGCTGGTGCCTTATCTGCTCGATGCCATCCGCGCCTACGAAGAGGGCGTGGGATCAATCGAGGACATCGACAACGCGATGAAGCTGGGCTGCGGCTATCCCATGGGACCGTTCACGCTGCTCGATTTCGTCGGCCTCGATACGACGTACTACATCACCCATGTGATGTTCGACGAATTCAAAGAGCGGCGGTTCGCCTCGCCTCCGCTGCTAAAGCGGCTGGTGATGGCAGGTTGGTACGGCCGGAAGTCGGGCAAAGGCTTTTACGATTATTCGGACCCGGCGAACCCAAAGGCGAACAAGCTATGAGCTTTTTCGCCGGTGCGATGAGAAGTCGGTAGCTCAGGCGTGCCGCAAGAGAAGATGTTAAGGGGAACGAGTGTCTGACGGGCGGAAATACTTATGACCTACGAAAACATACTCGTCGAAAAGAAAAACTCGATCGCATACGTAACCGTCAACCGGCCAAAGGTGCTCAACGCGCTCAACATGGCCACCATGGAAGAGCTGCGCGCGGCGTTCCACGACATCAAGGGTGACGCCAGCATCCGCGTCGTGATCTTCACCGGAGCAGGCGAAAAAGCCTTCATCGCCGGCGCCGACATCGGCGAGCTGGCCAAGCATGATGCGGTCAGCGGGAAAGAATATACGCATCGCGGGCAATCGGTGCTCAATTTGATGGAAAACCTGGGCAAGCCGGTGATCGCCTGTGTCAACGGCTTCGCGCTGGGCGGCGGATGCGAAATTGCCATGGCTTGCACCATGAGGATTGCCAGCGAGAACGCGAAGTTCGGGCAGCCGGAGGTGAAGCTGGGCATCATTCCCGGTTATGGCGGGACGCAGCGGTTGCCGCGCCTGGTGGGCAAAGGCCGAGCCATGCAGCAAGTGCTGACGGGCGAGATGATCACGGCGCAGGAAGCCCATCGCATCGGCTTGGTGAACGAAGTGACGGCGCCAGCGGAACTGATTCCGCGTGCCGAGGCCATTGCCCAAAAGATCATCGCCAACGCGCCGCTGGCGGTGCAGTACGCGATGGAAGCGGTGAACAAGGGTCTAGAGATGCCGCTGGCTGAGGGACTCTATCTGGAAGCGACGCTGTTCGGCGTGAGCTGTGCCACCGAAGACAAGAAAGAAGGGACGACGGCGTTTCTGGAGAAGCGGCCGGCGCAGTTCAAAGGGAAGTAGCGAATCGGGCCATCGGCTGATCGGGTCATCGGGCGATCTGGTCGTCACCGCCTGCTTGTGTTTCAATGAGGAAAGGGTCGGGATGCTCAAATCGCTTCATATCGGACGCTATACCAGTAAGTCAGAAGATTTCCGCAAGACCGTTGAATTTCTCACCGCGATCGGCCTGGAACGGTCTGCCGTCAGCGACGGCAGTTCGGCAGTGCTGTCTGCACCATTGGGATTGCTCAGCATCAACGCCCTTCCCCCAAAATATGCGCCGGAAGTGCTCGACCGGCTGAAGGACGTAGCGCAGTTGATGGTGCTGGAAGTGACGAATCCGGATGACGTCTTTACCATCGCGGAAAAGATGAAGCTCAAGGTGCTGGCTGATTCCGTGTCGAACGCCGGCCGCCGCAGTTTTTCGCTGGAATTGCCGGGCGAGATCGTGGTGACCGTCCATGGGGAACCGGAAGCGCCAATCGCGGCGACCGAAGGCAAGCTCGACGCAAAGGGAAAACGATTTGCCGTGGTGGTGAGCCGCTTCAATGGGTTCATCACCGAACGCTTGCTAGCAGGTGCGTTGGATGGTCTTGCCCGGGCGGGCGCGGCGGAAAAAGACATGCGCGTGGTCCGCGTGCCCGGCAGCTTTGAGATTCCGTCGGTGGCCAGGGCGCTGGCGGCGCAGAAGAAATACGACGCCATCATTTGCCTCGGATGCCTGCTGCGCGGCGGGACGGCACATTACGACGTGATCGTCAACGAAGTCACACGTGGTATCGGGCAGTCGGCACAGGAGACGAGAGTTCCTCATGCCTTCGGCGTTCTCACCTGCGACACGCTCGAACAGGCCGTTGACCGCGCCGGTTTGAAGATGGGGAACAAGGGCTTCGAAGCCGCGCTGGCGGCGGTGGAGATGGCCAATCTGAAGCAAGCAGTCAGCGCTCAGCCGTCAGCTCTCAGCAAAGCCCGAAAATCCAAAACTACCCGACCCAAGAAACGCAAGCCTTAACATTACGGTCACTCGGCCTCCTATAGACTGAAAGCTGACGGCTGAAAGCTGATAGCTTCTTTCCATGGGCACCCGACGCAAATCCCGGGAGTTCGTGCTGCAAATGCTTTTCCAGGCAGACATGGGAAAGCAGACGCCGGCGCAGGTGCAGCACACCTTCTGGCGTGAGCATAATGCCGTGGCAGAGGAAGCGAAAAATTTTGCCGAGGAATTGTTTCTCGTGGCCATGAACCGTTCGGCGGAAGTGGACGCGTTGATCGAGCGCCATGCCGAGCATTGGCGAATGGATCGGATGGCCGCTGTGGATCGCAACGTCCTGCGCGCGGCGGTCGCCGAGATGATGGCTTTTCCGGCGACTCCGCGGGCGGTCGTGATCAACGAAGCCTTGGAGATCGCCCGCAAATTTTCCAGCCCCGAGGCAGTGCAGTTTATCAATGGTGTTCTGGACAGCGTCGGCCGTGAACTGGAAGGGCCGAAGGTTGGCCGGTAGGGCTTCTCGCGGCGCACGAGCGGGGGCCCGGCCTGGGCGAGGTCGAAGGGATGCTCGCGCCGGCATCGAATGAGCCTGCGTTCTACGGCTTCACGGCAAGCAAGTCCGGTTTGCAGGTAAAGGGCTCGTTCTGACCGGAAGAAGTCAGGCAGAAATTCTGCGGAAAGGTGATCTGCTGGATGTCGGCGCCCAGGTTCGTGTCCAGCACGTGTACGGTGCCGTCGCTGGCGGCGACGTAGAGATGCCCTCCATCCGGTGTTAGCGCGGCTTGCGCCGGGGTGACGTTGCCGGTGAGGGCAATCGAGCTGGAAGTCAGACCCGTGGTACTAAAGACCGGAATGTCGCTCAAAGAGGGGCTAATAATGTAAGCCGTCGAGCCGTCTTCCGACACGAGCAACTGGCTGGCGGTGAAGTTCCCCTGACCCAGGTTGTACGACACTACGTCGCCGCTGAGCGTTGGCGTGCAACCGGTCGGTGTGGTGTGGACGCTGATGATGTCGATATTCGGGGAGTCCAGCGCCACGAAGTGGTAGTTGGGAGTGGCGTCGAAAGGGATAAGTTGCGACGCACCCAGAAGGGGCCGGATGAACGTCGGCGCGGGAGTTGTGGCCACCGGGAAAGGGCCGCCATCATCGCAGGTTCGGAACGCGGTAATTCCGGAAGCTGATCCGCCAGCCAAAACCCCAAACGCTCCTTCCGGCAAGAACGAAACATCGTTGGCCGGAGCCGACAAGTTGATGGTCTGCAGATGATCCAGCTTCGAATATATGTACAGAGTATTTTCGGCTATGATGAAGGCCTTCAAGCTATCTGGGGAAAAATCCGCTGCCGTGGCGCCGCTGATGGAATAGGCTGTGATGGCTGAAGTTGCCGTATTGACGATGTAAACCTGATTGGGCGTGTTTACCAGGTCGGAAACGATGACCGTTCCTCCATCCGGCGAAACTGCCAGAACCCTTCCCGGAGCCCCCGGAACCTCCGAGGCGCTCGGCGTCGAGCCGCTAACGTTGAGAATGGTCAGTCCGTAGCCGCCAGAGAGGGCTCCCGATTTCGTTCCGAGGTAGGCTTGGCCGCCCTGGGGAGCGAATAGGAAAGAGTTGGGAGATGGTGTGAGCGTGTCCGGCGTGCCCAGCGTGTTCGCCGGATAGGTAATCGGCACAAGGGCGGTGAAACAGTTGTCGATGTTGGCGCAACCGGTGCTGGTGACCCACAGCATCCCGCTGGGAGCGGTGCTGCTCGTCGGGACAATTTGAGTTACCACGTTCTGGGGGTAAACCGGCAGGGATGGCATGAACCCAATGTTGCAACTCGGCGGAGTGCAGGAGGCAATGACAGTGGCGGCGCCTCCCGTGCCGGCCGTGCCGCTGACCGCTCCGCTACTGCTTACGCTCACCGGGGCAGGCTGCGAAGAACTATAGGTCAGCGGCACGTTGAGAATGGTGTTGCCTAAGACATCGGTGACCGTGGGCGTGATCTGCTTGGTAGAGCCGGTAGAGGTGTTCACCGCTAGAACGATGGATTGCACGGGGCAGGTGACGAAGTTGACCGGGACGCTGGTTGCAGTGCCGACCGTGGCCCACAGCGGCGTTGTTCCGGGGATGGCGGCGCTGACCTGATCCTGATTGAGCGAGACTCCATTGACCATGTTGGCAAGGCCGGCCGCGGTGTTGCTAAGCGTGGCTACCTTGCTGTTCAACGCGAACCAGGAAAACTGGCCGACGGTCGAGGTAATGTCGTTGCCGCGGCTGAGGGCATGAGCTTCGTAAATGTAGGTTTGGTTGACCGATTGGCACGGACTGCTCTGCTGGTTGGCCGCCGGGCTTAGGGTAATGCTGTCGATATGCTGATGGACGTAAACGGTTGTAGTGGGACTGGTCACTCCCTGCGCGGTGGCGGTGATTTGGGCTACTCCGACCCGGCCGGCGGTGCAGACTGTGGGGTTGGTGGTGGAGTCCCAACTACCAGCACAGGCCAATCCGTTGGCGGCAATCGTGACCACGGTCGGGTCGCTGGACTGGTAATAGAGGGGCTCAGTGATAGGTTGCTTGGAAGAGTTTAAAGCGGCACCGGTGAACGTCAAGGTAGTGCCAACTTCCATTGAGGCAGCCGGAGTGGGAGTGAGAGTGATACTGCCCGGAATAGGATATGTCACGGCCCTGACGGGACTGCTGCCGCCGCAGCCTGCCAATCCAACCAGAGCGATCCAACCAGGCAAAACCAACCCGATGAAACCCAACCGGTCCATTTACCCTCCCCGCCCGCTTTGGTTCGCCGGACGAGCATGTGTCGATCGGAATTTTTCAGTGTAGAGGGTGCCGGCCCTTTTCGGCAACCGGGGTGAGGTCGGGGTGCGGTCGAAAGATGCGGTGTGAAAGGGCCTGCTGATATCCCGTTCCTCCGTTGGCTCTGAGCTGTATCACGAGTCTCGGAGTCATCCAGAGAGATTCAGTTGCCGAAGCCCATACAACCGGGGTTGACGGTTTGGAGTGCGGGTTGCTATAGTTAGGAAGTTCCGCGAGTTCATACTGGCTTGGTCTGTGAAGGGCGGTTTTGTGCCTTTTCCTGCACTAAACAGCTTTATAAGGACAGTTAAGCCGTAAAGATACACATCTTCCAGCGCGATCGGAAGGTGCCCTCGCTGAAACGCTCTGCGCGTGTCTCTCCCCGGTGAGAGGGCTATGCAGAGCAGAGCTGGCGAAACGGAGTGCCTCCCGTGAAAACGGGCCTGGCGTCACCGTCGGCAGCCTTAGTCCGAGAGTGAGCAGAATCTTCCGGCGGACGATTGTCCAGCGGAATTATGACTGGCAGGAGCCAGTCAGCCCCGAACCCGGGGAAAGTTTGAGCGGCGTTGTTCCGTCGCGCGCCTGAATGTGCGTGGACGGCGTGTCGCGGCTGAGGAGCCAGAGTGCCCACTTTTAATCAATTGGTGAAGTCCGGCCGCAGCCGGCCGCGCTACAAAACGGCCAGCCCGGCGTTGCAGGGATGCCCGCAGAAGCGGGGCGTGTGCACCCGCGTGTACACCCAAACTCCGAAGAAACCCAACTCTGCGTTGCGCAAAGTAGCTCGCGTCCGGTTAACCAACGGCATTGAAGTGACCACCTACATTCCCGGCATTGGCCACAACCTGCAGGAGCACTCGATCGTGCTGATCCGCGGCGGCCGCGTAAAGGACTTGCCGGGGGTGCGTTATCACGTGATTCGCGGCACCCTGGACGCGGTGGGCGTGGCCAATCGCAAACAGAGCCGTTCGAAGTACGGAGCGAAGAGACCGAAATGACGCCGTTTCGCGAGGCGTCTGAGCCTCGCGGGCGTCATCCTGAGCGAAGCGAAGGATCTCGGGAGAGAAGCTAGGAGCTAGAAGCCGAATGCCTCGAAAAGGACATATCGCGAAACGGACCGTCGAGCCCGATGCCGTGTATGGCTCGGACCTGGTGACCAAGTTCATCAACTCCATGATGTGGGGCGGCAAGAAGAGCAAAGCGGAAGGCATTTTTTATTCGTCGCTCACCCGCCTGCAGGAAAAGGGCGGCGACGAGCCGTTGAAGCTGTTCACCAAAGCGGTGGAAAACTGCAAGCCGCTGCTTGAGGTCAAGACCCGGCGCGTGGGCGGCGCCAACTATCAGGTGCCGGTGGAAGTGAATGCCGACCGGCGCACGTCGCTGGCCATTCGCTGGCTGTTGACTTACTCGCGGGGCCGCGGCGAGAAGGGAATGATCGACAAGTTGACCAATGAGTTGCTGGATGCGGCCAACGGCAAAGGCGCCGCGATCAAGAAGAAGGAAGACGTTCACCGCATGGCGGAAGCCAATAAGGCGTTCGCGCATTACCGGTGGTAACGAAATTGAGTAATTGGGGAATTTGGTAATTGCGTGATTGAGAACTGGCGGCACCGGTTTTCAATTACCAAATTACCCGATTACTCAATTACCAAATCAACACAGAAGCTGGAGCCCGGAAAGAACGAGTAAAGAGTCGTGCCAAGAACAGTTCCATTAGAGCGATGCAGAAATATCGGCATCATGGCCCACATCGACGCGGGTAAAACCACGACGACGGAGCGCATCCTTTTCTATACGGGCCGCACCTACCGCATCGGCGAGGTGCACGAAGGCACGGCCGTCATGGACTGGATGGAGCAGGAGCAGGAGCGCGGCATTACCATCACCTCGGCCGCCACCACCTGCACCTGGCGCGACATCCGCATCAACATTATTGATACGCCGGGCCACGTCGATTTCACCGCAGAAGTGGAGCGGTCGTTGCGGGTGCTCGACGGAGCGGTTGCCGTGTTTGACGCGGTGCACGGGGTGCAGCCGCAATCCGAGAAAGTCTGGCGGCAAGCCGATAAATACGGCGTCCCGCGCATTTGTTTCATCAACAAGATCGACAAGATGGGCGCCGACTTTGAGCGCGCCAT
>Ga0187784_10000769_pt1 | contig 24408 bp, 18 predicted proteins | sample 1015_SJ02_MP15_2_FD_132964 | JGI IMG/M metagenome (GOLD analysis project Ga0187784, IMG submission 132964) | Tropical peat soil microbial communities from peatlands in Department of Meta, Colombia - 1015_SJ02_MP15_20_MG | ecosystem: Environmental > Terrestrial > Soil > Wetlands > Peat | place... | reverse complement strand
CAGCGTGAGCAACCGGTGATAGTTCTCGGCGACGTTGAAATTGTGAAACTCGACCGACTTGCCGGTGAGCTCCTTCCAGACGCGCAGGCGCTCGCCGATCGGACGGATCGGCGTGAGCGAGGAGACCTCCAGCTCGTTGTCGATGTTGCGGCGCGACAGGTTGTCGACGATGGTGACGTCATGCCCGCGCGCGGAAAGGTGCAGCGAGGTCGGCCAACCGCAAAATCCGTCGCCGCCCAATACCAAGACCTTCATCGTGCACGTCCCCGAATGTTGTCTGCTGGCGGCGACCAGGTGTCTCAGGAAGCCGCCGCAACGTAGGATCGGCCTTCCTGGCGCGCCTTGGCCTGATCATAAATCCAGCGATAGGTCTGCTCCATCCCGGTGCGCAGCGGAATGTTCGGCGCCCAGCCGAGCCTTACCTTGATCAGCGTGTTGTCGCTGTTGCGACCGCGGACGCCCTTCGGCGCATCGAGCTTGTACTTGCGCTTGAGCTTCACGCCCGCGATCTCCTCGACGGTGTCGACGAGCTGGTTGATGGTGACCATCTCGTCGCTGCCGATGTTGAGCGGCTCCTCGACATCGGAGTGCAGCAGGGTCTGCGTCCCGTAGAGGCAATCGTCGATATACATGAAGCTGCGCGTCTGCTCGCCGTCGCCCCAGATCTCGATTTCGTGCTTGCCCGAGATCACCGCCAGCGCGACCTTGCGCGAGACCGCCGCCGGCGCCTTTTCGCGCCCGCCGTCCCAGGTGCCGTACGGACCGTAGACGTTGTGGTAACGCGCCACGCGCGTCTTCAAGCCGAAGTCCTCGCGATAGTGACGGCACAGCCGCTCGCTGAACAGCTTCTCCCAGCCGTAGCCGTCCTCGGAGTCGGCCGGATAGGCGTCGGACTCCTTCAACGCGATCACGTCGGCATTGGTCTGCTTGTAGCCCGGATAGACGCAGGCGGATGAGGCAAAGAAAAAGCGCTCGACGCCGTTCCGGTGCGCCCCCATCAACAGGTGGGTGTTGATGAGCACCGAGAGCATGCACAACGCCTTGTTGTTCTCGATAAAGCCCATCCCGCCCATGTCGGCGGCGAGGTTGTAGACATGCGCGACACCGCGCGTGACCCGGTTGCAGGGCTCCGGCAGCTGCAGATCGGCGATGAGGTTCTCGGCCTTGGGCGAGTGGAAATACCATTCAGAGAAAGGCTTCTTGTCGACCGCGCGGACGGGAATACCTTTGGCCAGAAGATCGCGGACCAACTGCCCGCCGATGAACCCACCGGCGCCCGCTACTAGCGTCAACTGCGACATCACTGCCCCTCTTTCAGGCCCGACGCCCGATAGGTCGGGGTCGAATAACCGGCCGCCCCTGCTCCTGTCAATTTCTGGGCGTTTTTTCTACCCCCGACCTCGGTTCGAGAAAAACCTGGCCGAACCCAGAACCTTGCACCAATAGACCCGCGGGGCCCGCTGGTGTATCTGGCAGGCATCAACGGCCCTGCGGCGATTGAGCCCGTGGGCCCATGCATTCGAAAGATCCGACCGCAGGACCCAGCAGATGACGCCCGCCACGGCCGCTTCCGCCACGGACCAGAAGACCGTGCCCGGCATCAAGGAGGTCGAGGCGTTCTGGAACGGGCGGCCGTGCAACATCCGGCATTCGCCGAAGCCGACCGGGAGCCGCGAATATTTCGACGAGGTCGAGCAGCGCAAGCACTTCGTCGAGCCGCATATCCCGGAGTTTGCGGCGTTCGAGCGCTGGTCGGGCAAGAGGGTGCTGGAAGTCGGCTGCGGCATCGGCACCGCCGCGGTGAATTTCGCGCGCGCCGGCGCCGACTATACCGGCGTCGAGTTGTCGCAGGCGAGCCTCGACCTCACCCGCAAGCGTTTTGAGGTCTACGGGCTCAAAGGCAAGCTCGTTCTCGCCAATGCCGAGAGGCTCGGCGATCACGTGGAACGCAATGCCTACGACCTCGTCTACTCGTTCGGCGTGATCCATCACAGTCCGAACCAGCGCGCGATCGTCGAAGAGATCAGGAAGGTGATCAAGCCGGACGGCGAGTTCCGCTGCATGCTTTATGCGAAGGAGTCCTGGAAGGACATCATGATCGAAGCCGGCTTCGATCAGCCGGAGGCGCAGTTCGGCTGCCCGATCGCAACGACCTACACCAAGGACATGGTGCGCGAGCTTTACCGCGGGGTGTTCGACCCGATCTCGATCACGCAAGCGCACATCTTTCCCTTCGTCATCGAGAAATACGTGAAGTACGAGTACGAGCTGCAGCCGTGGTTCAAGGCCATGCCGCCCGAGATGTTCGCGGCGCTGGAGAAACGGCTCGGGTGGCACATGCTGATCGTCGGCCGCCCGATTTGAGCTTGTTGCAGCGGGCTCGCTAGCCTTTTGTTTCGTTGGTGCGTGATCTTATCCGAAAACCGGCTTCCACTTTTCGGGATCACGCACTAACCAAGCCAGGGAACGCCCGGCAGGCCGCAATCGCGGCAAACCTCACGCACCTGCGGGTGGATCGCGGCGAGATAGAGCAAGCCCATCTGGTTCTGCGACGCGAGGCGGCCGCTTGCCGCATGAGCGCGCAGCTCATCGCCGGTCGCCACGATCGTGGTGATGCCGCGCTCTGCCGCACTCGAACCTCGCTCGGCCAGCGCGAAGAAGCCGAAAAACCGGTTGGTCAGGCGTCCGACATCCGCAAAGCCGGTGACCAGCGGAACGACGCGCGTGGGCACGAATCCGGTCTCTTCCCTGACCTCGCGCCGAACGGTCTCATCCGGGCTCTCGTCGGCTTCGCGCAGGCCGCCGGGCAGCTCGAGCGTCCATTCACCGATCACCGGGCGGAACTGGCGCACCAGCACGATGCCGCCTGCGGGTGTCATCACCAGCACGTTCACGTAGTCAGGCTGGCGCAGCGCGTGATAGACGTCGGTCGAGCTGTCCGACCGCAACGCCGCGACCGAAATGGTTTCCAGCGTCACCCAGGGCGAGAGCACGGCCAGATCGCGAGAGACGACGCGAGGACGTACGCTTTCGGCGCGCTCGTGCGGCATTTTCGGATCTCCACGCGGATCGAACAACGCAGCCCGTCCGACTGTCGGCGCAAGCAGCTAGCCGCGGCCGTACACGTCCTCGAGCCGCTCGATATCATCCTCGCCGAGATAGCTGCCGACCTGCACCTCGATCAGCTCGAGCGGGATCTTCCCCGGGTTCACCAGCCGGTGCACGCCGCCGATCGGAATATAGACCGATTCATTCTCGTGCACGGTGCGCGCATCGTTGCCGATCGTCACGGCGGCGGTGCCGCGCACCACGACCCAATGCTCGGCGCGATGGTAGTGCTTCTGCAACGACAGGCGCCCGCCGGGCTTCACGACGATGCGCTTCACCTGATAGCGATCGCCGATGTCGACGCCCTGGTAGTAGCCCCAGGGACGATAGATGCGCCGATGCTCGACCGCCTCGCGCCGCTTGCGCCCCTTGAGCTCCTCGACCACGGTCTTGACGCTTTCGGCGCGGTCGCGCGCGACGATGAGCACGGCGTCGCCGGTGACGATCGCCACGACGTTTTCCACGCCGACGACCGCGGTCAGCACATCGTCCTCCGAGCGCACCAGGCTGTTGCGGCTGTCAACGAGTACGACCGAGCCCGAGACCGCGTTGCCGGCGGCATCGTGCTCGAGGTTGTCCCATACGGCGTTCCAGCTCCCGACGTCGGACCAGCCCATGTCGACCGGAACGACGGCGGCGAGCTTGGTGCGCTCCATCACGGCGTAGTCGATCGCGATCTTCGGCGCGCCGGCAAACAGCGCGGGCTTTAGCCGCATGAAGTCGAGGTCGCGCGTCATTTCGGCGACCGCGCCGCGCGCCGCCTCCGCCATGGCCGGCTCGAGCCGCGCGATCTCGCCCAGCATCACGTCGGCGCGAAACATGAAGTTGCCGCTGTTCCAGAGGTATCCCTCGGCAACGTAGCGCGTGGCCGTTTCGGCATCGGGCTTTTCGACGAAGGCATCGACCGCGAAGACGGAGGCGACATCCAGCTTCGCGCCCGGACGGATGTAGCCATAGCTCGTGGCCGGCGAGGTCGGCCGGATTCCGAACACCACGATCCGCCCCTGCGCGGCGGCGAGCGTCGCGCTGCGGCACGCCGCGAGGAATTCCTGCGGCTTGCGCACGACATGGTCGGCCGCCAGCACGAGCACCGCGGCGGACGGGTCCCGCTTGGCCGCAAGCGCGGCCGCAACCGCAACCGCCGGACCGGAGTCACGCCGCTCCGGCTCGAGCACGATATCGGCTTCGATACCGAGCTCGCGCAGCTGCTCCGCGACGACAAAGCGGAAATCGGTATTGGTGATCACGATCGGCCGCGCGAACGCCGCGGGATCGCTGATGCGCTGCAGCGTCTGCTGGAAGGTCGAGCGCTCGCCGACGAGCGGCACGAACTGCTTCGGCATGCTTTCGCGCGAAATCGGCCAGAGCCGTGTCCCCGCACCACCACACATCAGCACCGGCACTGGCAGCATCATCACCTCTGGGACCGCGTTCGTCGCAGGCTGCCGGGGCGCGAAGGTCACGGCCCGGAACGGCCGCCCCACAATTCCCCCTCGTCTGCGCCCGACTCGTCCTTAATCCATCTTAATCCATCATGGTCGACGCGGGCGGACCATAGCGATCCGGCCAGTGCCGATCAACGCTGCGCCGCAGCGCGCAGGCTCACTCACCGTCGTGGCGCGGTGAGATGGCGCGACAACAGCGCGTCGAGGTCGTCCCCGCGATAGCGCAGCGCTTGCAGGCCCGCCGCCCGCGCGGCGGCAACATCACTGTCCTGGTCACCGATCGCGAGGCTTGCGGAGGCGACAACCGGCCAGTGCTGCATCAAGTCGTTGATCATTCCGGGCTCCGGCTTGCGCCAGTCCGAGCGCCGCGCATAGGCCGGCACGCTACCATCGGGATGGTAGGGGCAGTAACGGATATCGTCGAAATGAGCCCCCTTGGCGCGCAGCCAGCGCTGCAAGTGGGCATGGAAAGCATGCACGTCATCCTCGGTGTAGTAACCGCGGGCGACCCCGGACTGATTGGTCACCAGAAACGCATAGTACCCGGCGTCGTTCACGCGCTTGACCGCCGAAATGGCGCCGGCAACGAGCTCGAGTTGCTCTGCCCGATGCGCATAGCCGACGTCGACATTGATGGTGCCGTCTCGATCGAAGAAGACCGCTGGTCGCCGCCGGCGCTCCGGCAGTTGCGCGAGCCCGCGCCCGCTGCGCAGCTCCGCCATTGCGCCGTCGTAGCGACGCGACGTTGCAATCGTATCGAGCTCTTCCCCCCGGAGGGCGCCAAGCGCCGTCCTCTCGACGAGATAGACCCCGGCATTCCCGGCCGCGGCGCGCTCGCGCGCGGCAATCACGCCGCCGGCGCCGACGCCAAGCATCAGGTCGAGCCAGTTGAAGTCGAAATGACGATCGCCGTCGAGCAGCAGGAAAGACGATTGCAGAGCGCCGATCGATTCCTCGAGGCGCCGCGGGGTGACCTGCAACGTGACGCCGCGGCGCAGTCTTGTGCGTGTCTTCGACGCATAGCCCTCGAACGGCTCTGGACGGTCGGAGGCGAGCAGCAGCAGATCAAGGAAGCCGAAGCGCACGCAATCTTCGACGAGGTAGTCGAGAAATGGCCGGCCGCCGACATCCGCGAGGCAGGCGGTAACATCCTCGCGCGCGCCGCGCACGCAAAGCCCCGGCACGATGACGGCCTGCACCGGCGCCTCTGCCGTCATTTTGCCTTCTGCGGTTCCCGGGTCGAGGCCGCGGGCTGGCCTGCCTGCTGACGCCCCGGACCCGCGCGCATGGCTTGAAGGATGCTCGCGAGGGTCGCCTTGAGCTCGTAACGCGGCGTCCAGTCGAGCAGACGCCGCGCAAGCGTCGCGTCGCCCAGGATGATCGGCGCGTCGATCGGACGCATCCGATCGCGCTGCGCGCGGATCTCGACCGGCTTGCCGCTCAGCGCCAGCAGGATGTCGAGAACCTCCTTGATGCTGACCGCGCGGCCCGACGCGATATTCATCGCGCAGCCCCGCGGCAAGTCATCGAAGCGCAGCATCGCGCGGAGATAGGCCTCAACGACGTCACGCACGTCGAGAAAGTCGCGCCTTGCCGAGAGATCACCGACCTGGAGGACGGGCTCCTTTTCGCCGCGTTCGATCTGCGCGATCTGCGCCGCGAACGCCGGGACCACGAAGTCCTCACTCTGTCCGACGCCGGTATGGTTGAACGGCCGCAGCCGGATCGCGCGCAGCCCCTGCGCCGCCATCTGCCCGATCAGAAGATCCGCCGCGGCCTTGCTCGCGCCGTAGGGATTGAACGGTGCGAGCAGCGTGCCTTCATCGACCGGTTTCCCGCTCAGGAAGCTCGTCCCGTAGATGAAGGCGCTGCTGCAATAGAGCAGGCGACACTCGGGCACCTCGTCGGCGATCGAAAGCGCGATGTTCAGTGTCCCGTCGAGATTGACCGCCCATGTGTTGCGGATCGCCCGCTCTGCCGCCGGCACGCCGCTGATCGCCGCAAGGTGAAACAGATGCGTCGGCCTGTGCTGTGCGATAACCGACCGCACCTGCTGCGCGTCGGTAATATCCATGACGGCATGGCACACGCCGGACGGCGCGGCATTGTCGGCCTGGACGGTGGTCGCGATGATCGCCTCGGGCCGCTCGGAAAGGGCGAGCAGCGCCGCGACGAGATGCCGGCCCACGAAGCCGTTCGCACCGGTGACAAGAATGCGAGATTGGCTGGGAAGCGACAATGTTGGTCTCGACCTGTCGTGACCAGGCGGCGCACCCGGTCCGGCCACGCTTCGCGCGAATGCGCAGACTTATTGCCCTACGTCGCGCCGTTTGCCAATTAAATTTGACTCGCAAATCCTTCCGTTCGATCTAATGCAGGCGCTACCGCACCTGTTCCCTCTCGAGGCCGTGCCGCAGTGAGATCCGGGCCGACGCCAGACAGCATGCCGGCCACGGGCGATGGCAAGCCCGCGACGGCCGCCCGTGCGCGGCTGATCGGCGCGATGTATGCGGTCGGCGCGCTCGTCAGCCTGATGATTTTCTTTCGCCACCTCATCGTCTACCGGCTCGACCGGATCTCCGGCGACATCGGCGACAGCCGGGTCGTCATGGTCCTGCTCGAGCACTGGCGCGAGTTCTCCATGGGGCAGGTCGCCTGGAAGTCGCCGATCGTCTTGTACCCTTCGCCCAATTTTCTCGCGAACACCGACGCGTATCTCGCCTACGCACCGCTGTTTGCCGTCTTCCGGTCCCTCGGCCTCGACATCTACCTCTCCTTCGAGTTCACGCTGATTGCCGTCAAGGCGATCGGCTTCGCCAGCATGGCCTGGATGCTCCGCGCGGTGCTGGCACTGCCGCATTGGGCCGCAATACTCGGCCCCGTCCTGTTCACGATCTTCGCGTCCTCCTACGGGCACTTCCAGCATTCGCAATTGCTGAGCATTGCTTTCGTGCCGCTGATTGTCGTCGGCCTCGTCAATTTCTTCGCAAATCTGAAGTCCCGGCCGCTAGTGGCGCTCTGCTACGGTGCGCTCGCCGCGACGATGCTGCCGCTTGTCCTCATGACGGCGTTCTATATCGGATGGTTCTTCGTCCTCTTCGCCGTGTGCTGCCTTGTGGTGTTCCTGGTCTACTACGGCGCGCAAGCCGCAAGATCGGCGCCCACTCTGCTCAGGCTGCTCGCGCGCCGCATCGGCGTCGTGCTGGCGGTCGGCTGCGTCTTCCTCACAAGCCTCGCGCCGTTCCTAGTGCTCTACCTGCCGAAGCTTTCGGAATCGGGCGGCCACTCCTATGGAGCGCTCGTGGTGAATTCACCAAACCTGTTCGACATCTTCCATCTCGATTCTTCCAATCTCGTCTGGGGCGCCGCCATGCAGCGCTTCTTCACAGCGGTCTATATCGGCCGCCCGATCAACGGCGAGATCGTCACCGGCATGACGCCGCTGTTGCTGATCGTGTTCGCCGTGACATTGATCAAGACCATGCAAAACTCGCGCGGCGTCCCGATGGAGTCACGCGACCTGCGCACGCACTTCGTCATCGTTGCCGGACTCTCCACGATCATCCTCTGGTTCATGTCGGTCAGGGTCGACGGGCTGTCGCTGTGGTGGCTCATCTACCGGTTCTTCCCGGGCGGCTCGGCGATGCGCGTGCCGGGCCGTTTGCCGATCTTTCTGGCGACCTTCATCATCCCGATCGCGATGACCGGCCTCGTGTGGCTGAGCGAGACGATAACGCGTCGCAAGGCTTTCATCGGCGGAGCAATGGCCGCGCTGCTGATTGCGGCCGCGCTCGCGGGCGCGCTCGCGATCGAGCAGATCGACTTGCGCAACCCGGCGGCGATCAGCCGCGCCGAGGAGCACCGGATTCTCGATCGGGTGCAAGCGCCGCCGTCCGCTTGCCGGATGTTCTATGTCTCGAGGCCGGCGCCGCGCGCGGAGTCGTGGGCGCTCCTGCGTGACCGTTACGGCCCCAATTTCGACGCCGCAATCATCGCGCAAAGATACGACATCCCGACCTTCAACGGCATGAGCACCTTCGAGCCCAAGGGATGGGACCTCTCCGAACCCGGTGCTGCCGGCTATGAGCAGGCCGTGCAGAACTGGATCGAGATCAACCATCTGGGGGCGGGCGTCTGCGCCCTCGATCTTTCGACCGCGCTGTGGTCGCAGCGCTAGTGCGTGATCCCGAAAAGTGGAAGCCGGTTTCCCGCCTGCGCGAAGCCCTCGCGTCGTTTTTCATGGCCCGTCGAAGCTTCGGCGGGCGAAGGCAGGTCGGATAAGATCACGCACCAACGAAACAAAAAGCTCTAGCCCGCGCCCTCTCGCGCTCGATCGGTTGCCGGAGGAGCCGCACCCGCCAGCGCGAGCGCGCCGAGCAGCGTGCCGGCATGCTGCTCGAGACCGAACCAGGGGATGCGTTCGTTCTGTCGCGTGATCACTTCGGCGCGGCGGTCCGGACGTCGCGCCAGATCCAGCATCGCGTCCGCAACTCTGCGCGGCGCCCGGTCGGAGAGCAGCTCTCCCGCGCCGGCAAGCGTGTAGCGGACGGCACCCGCCGGCCACGCCAGCACCGGAACGCCATGCGCCATGGCCTCGACCAACGGCACGCCAAAGCCTTCATGCTGACTGAGCGAGACATAGAGATCCGCGGATCGGTACCACTCGTGCAAGGCCTCGTCCGATACCAGGCCGGTCAGCACGACGTGCTCCGCAATCCCGAGCCGCGCCGCGCGCGCACGGATTTCCCCCGCATAGCCGGTATGGCCGTCGTCGTCATATCGCCCGACCAGGACGAGGCGCGACTTGCGCTCGAACTGCGCGTGGAAATACCCGAACGCCTCGACCAGGTCCGCCTGCCCCTTCGAGGGCACGATGCGGCCGACAAACAGGACGGTGAACGCCTCGGCGTCGGCCTTCGAACGGGGCGCGCCCGCCCGCGCCAGCATTGCGTCGATGTCGAACAGAAACGGGCACTCGCGCACCGGATCGAAGCCGAGCTGGCGCAATTCGAGCGCATTGTATTCGCTGTCGGCCAGCGCCGCGACGATGTGCGGACGCAACAGCGCGAGCTGCCTGCGTCCGAGCTCGAGATAGTGCTGCATGCCCGGATTGTCGGCGAACAATTCGGGGGGCGTGATGTTGTGATAGATGAGGATTTTCGGTGCCGGCAGAGCTATGATCTGGTCGAGCAGATCGTGCCCGATCGAGTGGCGCACGATCAGGACATAGTCGTCGTGCCAGGGAATCTCGCTGAACGGACGCAGGCGGTCGGCGAGCTCAGCGGGAGGGCTCCCCACGAAGATTTCGCTCGCGTAGCCCTGCCGCCGCAGCCAATCCTGGGTGAGCAACATGGCGTTGGTGATGGCGTCTCCGGTCGCGGATCCGGCATGGAATTGATGCACCGCGCGTAGCGCGGGTCGGGCGCCGCCGATTATGGCCGCACCCCGCGACACGGCACGCGGCGGCTTCGCTGTCACCTTGGGCGCCGCGGCGGATAACCTAACGCCGCGCAGTCTCGCAAGCGCCATGCGGGCGCGCAAAGGAACGACGGCTTTGACGAGACGACCGGTCGACCGTGCAAGACGCGCGAGTGGAAGAACGAGCCGCAGCTCGGGCGGGCCCTCTTCTTCCAACTGGAGCTCGCGGATGAGCCGATCAAAGGATTCCGGCGACAGCGAATATTGTCGGCGCGCCGACGCAGATGACAAGATCGGGCGCGCGAGACGTGCCAGCGGCAATACCAACCGCAGCGCGCGCGGCCCCTGCTCCAATCGCAGCTCCGCCAGCAAGCGCGCCGCGCGCTCCCGGGACTGCGCGTTGCGAGGGGTCACGCTACCAGGAGGCAGCGCGGCATCACGCGCCGGAACTGTTGCATCCCGCTCCATCTCAGGTGTTCGCATCGGTTCGTAGTATGGGACCAACCCGATGTCTAGCATGACGCAATCGTGGCGACCCCGGTAAGCGGGTGGAGCAGCGACCGTGCTGCGTCGCGCGCGGGGCGGATGATCGTAGACAGCGCCAAATCTGTTGGACTATGCCGACCCCGCTTTGTATCTCTCAATTCGAGGCCGGCCGTTTCCGGTCTGATTTGAGGAGTTGAGCGTGCGCCGAGCGCTTGTTACCGGCATTACCGGGCAGGACGGAGCTTACCTTTCGCAGTTCCTGCTGCAGCAGGGATACGAGGTTCATGGCCTCGTGCGGCGCAGCAGCGCGAGCGACGTGATCGATGCCAAGCTGCGCTGGCTCGGCATCGCGAAGGATGTCCATCTGGTCGACGGCAATCTCACGGATCTGTCGTCGCTGATCCGCATCATGCGCGGTGTGAAGCCGGACGAGATCTACAATCTCGCCGCTCAATCCTTCGTCAAGTCCTCTTGGAATCAGCCGCTGCTGACCGGCACGGTGACGGCCATCGGGGCTGCGAACGTCCTCGAGGCGATGCGGCTCGAGGTGCCGAGCGCGCGTTTCTATCAAGCCTCCTCGTCCGAGATGTACGGCGCGGCGCGCGAGCCGGTGCAGACCGAAACGACTCCGTTCTATCCGCGTTCACCCTATGCGATCGCGAAGGTCTACGCGCACTGGATGACCGTCAACTATCGCGAAAGCTTCGGACTGCACGCGACCAGCGGCATTCTGTTCAACCATGAATCGCCGTTGCGCGGGCTCGAGTTCGTGACGCGCAAGGTCACCGACGGCGTGGCGCGCATCAAGCTCGGCCTGCAGGACAAGCTGCAGCTCGGCAACCTCGAGGCCCAGCGGGACTGGGGCCATGCGCAGGACTATGTCCGCGCGATGTGGCTGATGCTGCAGCAGGAGAAGCTGCAGGATTATGTGGTGGCGACCGGTCGCACGACCTCGGTGCAGGACATGTGCAGGATCGCCTTCGGCTGCGTCGGGCTCAATTTCGCGGACCACGTCGTGGTCAATCCGGATTTCCTGCGCCCGGCCGAAGTCGATCGGCTGCTCGGCGACGCCGCGAAGGCCAAGCGCGAGCTCGGCTGGGCGCCGAACATCACGCTCGAGCAGATGATCGAGGAGATGGTCGAAGCCGATCTCAGGCGCGTGAAGGATCAGATCACCTGATATCCTGCCGGGATGAACGTCGACCGGCGCGCCGCATGAGGCGTCAGCTGGCCGCCGCTGCCTGGCGCTTGCCGTAGACCGCGAGCACCTCCTCGACATCGCCGCTGTGGATCAGGCGCCCGTGCTCCATCAGCACCGCCTTGTTGCAGAGCTTGCGCACGAGATCGACGGAATGCGACGCGAGAACCAGGATCCCGGCCTTCGCGATGAAGTGGCTGAGGCGCTCGTTTGCCTTGGCGAGAAACTCCGCATCTCCCGCGCCGATCCCCTCATCGAGCAGCAGGACGTCGGGCTCGATGCAGGTCGCCATCGCGAAAGCAAGCCGCGCGTGCATGCCGGCCGAATAGGTGCGCACCGGAAGGTTCAGGAATGGACCGAGCTCGGTAAACTCCGCGACACTGTCGCGCCGCTGCATGATCTCGGCGCGCGACAGGCCGAGATAGAGGCCGCGCAGGATGATGTTCTCGTAGCCGGTGCTCTCGGCGTCGATGCCGAGGCTGATGTCGAACATCGGCGTGACGCGGCCTTCGACCTTCACGGTCCCGGACACGGGCGTGAATATTCCGGCCAGCACGCGCAGCAGCGTCGTCTTGCCGGCGCCGTTGTGTCCGATAAGAGCCACCCGGTCGCCATCGCTGAAGCGCAGCGACAAGTCATCGAGCGCCTGGACGACCAGGTGATTGGCGTCCTTCCCGATATGGCCGCCGGTCGTCGCCGAGATCATCGCGTTCTTGAGCGAGCGGCTCCCGGCGCTGTAGATCGGGAACGACACCGAGACGTGATCGAGAACAATCGAGGACATCGATCTCACACCCAGTAGGCGACGCGCGCGCGAAAGCGTGGATACATCGCAATCGCGACCAGGAAGCTGACGACGGCGACGGTTGTGGCGCCGAGCCAGATCTCCGGCGGCGGCGTCTTGCCGAGCAATGGCATGCGCACAATCTCGATGAAGTAGTAGAACGGATTGAAGTGGACGAACAGCGCGCGGCCGGACAACGAGTCCGCGGTCCAGAACACCGGGGTGAGAAAGAACGCGACCTGCATGATGCTGCCGACGATCGGCGGGACGTCGCGAAAGCGCGCCGAGATGCCGCCGAGGATGATGCCGACCCAGACGCCGCTCAGCGTGAGGAGGAACAGCCCGACCACGGCGAGCAGGATGTTCCAACCAATGTCGACTCGCACGAACAATACGATCAGCGCATAGATGCTGATATTGTGAAAAAAGATCAGCAGGTTTCTCCACACCATCTGATAGACATAGATGCTCAGCGGCGCGCGCAGCTGCAGGATCAGCGACGCCGAGCCGATGAAGATCGTCGCGCCTTCGCTGGCGAGCGTCGAGATCAGGCTGAACACGATCATGCCGGTCGCAACGTAAGGCAGGTAGGCGTGGATGTCCTGGTGCAGTAGCGCGGCGTAGAGATAGGCAAGGCCGGCGATCATCACGCCCATGCTCAGTGTCAGCCAGAACGGCCCGATCACCGAGCGGCGGTAGCGTTGCCGGATGTCATGCCAGGCGAGCGTCGACCACAGCTCCCACATGCCAAGGCCTTCGATCAGATCGCCCATTGCCGCCGCATAGGGCGACCACCAGGAGCGGGCACTCGAGGCCGCGATGTCCGACATCCCAATCACTTTCCGCAGCGTTCATCTCATCCGCGCGGGCGCGGCACGAGCTCAACCGATTGCGCGCCGGCGCCCTGGATCGCGTGGCGACGCGAGAACCAGCCCGGGTCCCAAAGCAGGCGATGTCGTTAGCGAGTCCATCATGGTTCCGCAAGGGTTTGCGCCGGAGCAAACCCCGCGCGCTCGGCGCTGCCCGCCTCGCCGCCGCATCGCAACGCCCGGCAGCTCAGGACGCGTCCTTGCGTCGCTGCGCTTGGGCCGCCCTGATCGCGTCAAGCCGCGCCTTGACGGCAAGGCCGACCGGCTCGGCACCGTAGTGCGCGCGAATGAAGGCTTGCCCGGCCTGCACCTTGCGCGCGCGCAATTGCGTGTCGTGACGGACGCTGCGGATCGCCGCAACAGCTTCATCGTGGTCCGGCTCGGCCCACGACTGCTCGTGCGCCCAGGCGTATTCATGGGGCTCGACCCTGCGCAGCTTGAACGAAACCGGAAATCCGGTCTCGTCGTTCAGGAAGTCGACATTCCCGGAAAATTGCGTTCCCACGACCGCCTTGCCGAGCAACATCGCTTCCGCCATGCCGAGACCAAAGCCTTCGGCCCGATGCAGCGAGAGGAAGCAGTCGCAGGCCTGCATCAACCCCTCGAACTCGTCCCGCGTCATCGTCCTTTCAATCAGGACAATACGAGGATCGATCTCGGCGTATTTCCTGATCGTGTTGCGGATGTAGGCGTGTTCTTGATCGAACCCGACCGACTTTATGACGAGGCCGACCCGATCGATCTCGGAGGGAAACGCGTCGCGGAAAGCCCTTATGGTTCCCAACGGATTCTTGCGGATCGCCGACGAGTAATAGTCGAACGAAAAGATGAAGTAGAACCGATCCGCCTCCAGATTGAAGGCCGAGCGGTCGAACGCCTGCCGCTTCTCTCGCAGCGTCACATGAGGCGGGATCACGCTGATCGGACCGGCGAAGATATTTCGAAATGCGTTGCGCACGTACTCGTTTGGAGCCCAGATCTCGTCGATCCCGTCGAGCATGGGCTTCCATTCGGGCGGCGCCGCCGGCAGCTCCCAATAGGTCCGAAGAACATTATAGCTGCCGCGATAGCGGCGTTCCCCCAACGCGACAGCGACGACGGGCACCTGATCGGCCGCGACCTCGATGACGTTGATGTCAAAGCTGTGCCTGAGATCGTAGCGCTCGGGCATGAACGGGCCGATCATTCGCGTTTCGACCCCGACCCTGAAAGGGTATATCTTGAAGTCGAGCGGCTGCGTCGCAGCCGCGACCAGCAGCCCGCGAAATGATTCACCCAGTCCGAGGCTCGCCTCCGCGTAGCCGACGAACAGGACACCCGGTTGGTGCTCGACGGCGCGCCCAAGGTGGCGCACGGCGTTGCTGCCGAGCGCGCTCGCGACGTGGTTTGATACGCTCCGCCAGGCACGCGCGGCCCGCCTGCCTATTCCGGTAGAGGCAAGAAACTCACTGGCTCCCGCGCGCGGCCCCGCCTTTTCCCATTCCTCGGCGACCCGATAGACGAGGTGCCCTGCCCGCCTGAAGGTCCGCGCGATGAAACGCGGGCGTGGTTGGTGCGCCGGTTGCACGGGAGCAGCGCTCCGATCTCGACCTGCGGTATCGGACGTCGTCGCAGGCGAGCCGCGCTCGGTCGCGCTCAGCCCGTCGCGGAGCGCCATGACCGTCGAGCGCCAGGTGTAGCGGCTCCGAATGATGCGCGTGCCGGCTCGCGCATTCGCCCGATAGCCTTGATCGTCCAGATCGTAGGCTTGCCGCAGCAGGCCCACGAGGCGGTCGACGTCGGGCTCCCACCCATCGCCGGGCTCTGCGCAGCTTCCACGCGCCGGAGCGGCACGCGTTGCATCGAGCAGCAGCGCGCCTTCGAAGGAAAATTGGCCCGTCGCACCGTAGCTTGGGAAGATCGCCGGAGTCCCGCAGGCCATCGACTCGGCGACCGTCAGCCCGAAACCTTCCGCGCGCGAGCTGCAGACCGTGAAATCGGCACTGCGATAGATTGCTGCCAGCGCGGCGTCATCGAGCGCCGACATCGTCTCGTATACCGTGATGCGCGCTTCCTCGTAGTCGGAAATCGCGAAATCGCCGGATCTGCGCACGCGCGCCGGCGCGGAGCGAATACCCGATCGTATGTCGGTGCCAAGCAGGACAAGCCGAGCGTCGGGGCGTTCGCGATGAAAATGCCGCCAGGCGTCGAGGACGACGTCCAGGCCCCGACGCAACTGATTTCGTCCCACCCAGAGATACGTCTTCTCCTGGTACGGCCGACACACCGGCCCCCACGGATGAAATGTATCGGTTTCGACGCCGAGCGGCGCATAAAAGACGTTCCGAAAGCCGGCGCCCTTGAGGACGTCCACGTTCCATTGCGACGCGGCAAAAACGGCCTTGTAGGAATCCCTGAAGAGAAGCCACTCGCGCGGCGGGTCGGGCGTTTCCAGAACCGTGTAAAGGTAATCAAACGGATCCCCGCCAGGGGCGGAGAAGATCAACTCCGGCCGAGAGCGGTCGAGGAGGCCGAATTTTTTCAGGTATCGCGGAAGATGCCGTCTTACAGTTTCGCGGTAGCCCGGATCGCAATTTCCGCGGTCGGCATAGTGGACAGAATGTTTCAGATGCTTCGCCGCAAAGAGCGATCTCGCCTGCGCACGCTGCGCAGCCTGAACGGACGGCTTGTCGCGCTCGAATGCGGAGCCGCGATCGCGCGCGATCTGCGATTGCGGAAGGTACGCGCAGGAGTACCCCGCCTCGCGCAGCCGCAGACAAAACTCGGCGTCCTCGTGGAACGAAAAATCGTCGTCCAGCAAGCCGGCCTTGTCGATCGCGGACATGCGGATGGCCGCGAATGCAAGCTCGCAGAAATCGGATTCCGTTCTCTCCACGGCCGCTTCGGGCGCCGCAAAGTCGTGGCCGAATTCCAGCCTCGCGAGGTCCCATTGCGCGCGGTACGTTACCCGCTCCTGCCCGGCGCCCTCCACGATGAGCGAGGGCGCCGCAATCGCGAGGTCCGGGTCGTCCAGCATGGCACGAAGGAGCTCACGCACGACGTCGGTGCGGAACGTGACGTCGTTGCGGCCGACGAAGACAAAATCGCAGCCGCGCGCACGCGCGATCTCCGCGCCTCGGTTGCACGCTTGCGCGAACGTGCACGCGCCGCCGAGCTGCAAGACCGCGACGCCCGCGGCCGCGCAGATCGCCCCGGTGTTGTCGGTGCTGCCTTGGTCGACGACCAGGACCATCTCGGCGGGCACGCGAAACGTCGCGAGCGCCCGCTCAAGCGATGCGGCGCCGTTCAGCGAAGGGATGACGACAAGCGATTTCTTGAGCAGTGCGTCAATCATTGCATCGCTTTATACAAGGACACGAAGGCTCGAAAAGCCGACAGCCTGCGCTCCTGCTCGCCCACTCCAGCCGTCAGCCTTGCTTTTTTCGCCCGTGCGGATTCACGCAGGGGCTGCGTACCGCACGGTTCGCGAACGCCTCGTCCGGGGTGAGGTCACAACGGTCCAGTGCCGAGGATGCCAGCGTGATGAGAGACTTGCGGCGGACTTCTCGGTCGCCGGTGCAACGGAGCGCCGAGCGTCATTTTGAAGGAGAGTAACATAGTACCTCAACTTCGCGACACGATGGCGCCGTCTCGCGCGGGCATTGGCAATTTCGCGCGGCGCGGCGCCGCGCGCGAGGCGCGACTGATTTCGATGCTGCTGGTGTTGAGCCTGTTCGCCACCACCGCGATCGTGCTCAGCGCCTTGGCTGTGGCTTTCGACGCCTACTCGGCCCTGCCATTCTGGGACCAGTGGGATTACCTCTCTCCCGACGCCATTCTCGGCCGATCTTTCGAGCAGCATAACGAGCACTTCATCCTGCTCACCAAGCTGATCACGCTCATTGATGAGACCGCGTTCGGCGGGCGCAATGTCTTCAATTTCTTCGTGATCTACCTGACGCAGGCGCTGCACGCATGGCTCCTGATCGTGCTGGCGCGGCGCGCCGGACTGCGCGCGTATTTCGAGATCGTCCCGGCCGCCCTGGTCGCGATCGCGATGCTGTTCGCGGTGCACCAGCACGAAAATCTCGCCTGGGGCTTTCAGACGCAGTTCGTCATTGTTCTTGCCGCCGCCACGGCGGCGTTCCTCGCGCTCGCCCGCTACGCCGAGACGCGGCGACCAGCTTGTCTCGCGCTGAGCGCGCTTGCCAGCGCGCTCGCGGCCAGCGAAATGGCCAACGGCGTGCTGGTCGGCATCATGTCGGTTTTTCTCGCGCTTGCGCTGCGCCTGAGCCGGCGCGTCGTCGCGATCCTGACGGCGCTTGCCGTCCTCCTGCTCGGCGTTTTCCTCAGCCGCTACACGCCGGTCGCAGGTCACTCCGATGCGCTTCAATCTCTTGCGCACCCGCTGCAAACCATCGCCTATCTGTTCACTTATCTCGGCGGGATTCTCGCCGACACGCTCAGGACCGGTCCGCTCGGCGCGATCGGTCAACGCCTTCCCCGAATTCCGCTCGCCTTGTCGTGCGGCGCGCTGCTCTGTCTCGTCGATGCCTTCATCCTGGCTCGGATGATCGCGCGGCGCGCCAATATCCTTCCTGCCATCCACGCGCTGTTCGCGGTCAGCATGTTCGCCGTCGCGACCGCGGCGCTGACCGGAATCGGACGCGTCAGCTTCGGGCTCGAGCAGGCGCTCTCGAGCCGATACACCACGGTCAGCGCGGTGATGATCGCGGCGACGTTCATCCTGCTGCTGGCGCTCGCCGCGCCTTTGAGGATAGGGCAGCCGCGCACGCGCGCCGCGGCCGCCGCGTGTCTTCTTCTGGTCGGACTTGTCGCGATCACGCAGCCGGCATTCATCGCGGCCGCCGAAGGGCGGCGCAATGACCGCGACCTCGCGACCACGGCGCTGCTCGCGAAGGTCAGGGACGACGCCGCCCTGCGGCTCGCGTTTTCCAACATCGACCAGGTCTGGCGCGGCGCCGGCGACCTGCAACGACAAGGCGCATCGATCTATGCGGATCCCTGGTCTGGCTGGCTCGGCCGCCGGCTTGATCAGGTCTTGCCACCGCCGCAGTCGGTCTGCGACGGGACGATCAACCCACCCGATCCGGTTTCCGGCACCGATGGCGCACGCATCACGGGATCGGTCTCCCTGTCTCCGTTCATGGTTCGATCGAAAGTCATTCTGCTTGACGGTGAGCAGCGGGTCGCTGGTTACGCCTTCGTGCACACCGCTCTCGGCCGCATCAAAGACTATCGGCCGGGACGCCGATCGACCGTCGCGCTCGACTTCGTCGGGCACGTGACGCAGAGCGATCCGGCCGCGGTGCACGCGGTACTGCTCGATCGAAACGACCACGCGATCTGCCGCATCGGCGCGCCCGGCTGAGGCGCCGGCATGCGGCCCGCCGCAGCGGCGAGGCTCGCGCCCGGCCGAAATTCGCCTTTCTTCGCAATCTCTTGCGCTCGCGCTCGAACGGCCTTACGGCATCTCGGCAGATGGAAACGGCAGCAATGGCGGGCGCACTGGACATCGACGTCGAACTGCCGCTCATCGTCGATCTCGACGGTGCGCTGACGGTCGCGGACACGCTCTACGAGAGCTTCGCCAAACTCCTGTTCGAGCGTCCGCTTGCAGCCCTTTCCGTGACGCTGCGGCTGCCGCACGGCCGGGCGGCGTTCAAGCGCGCCCTCGCGGCACGCTGCCGGCTCGACGCGGCGAGCCTGCCGCTGCGCGCCGACCTCGTCACGATCCTGCGCGCCGAAAAGGCGCGCGGCCGGCCGCTGCACCTCGTCAGCGCCGCCGACCAGGCGATCGTGGACGCGGTCGCGGCGGAGCTTCCCCTGTTTCAGTCCGCGACCGGGAGCGACGGCACCAACAACCTGAAAGGCTTAAACAAGCTCGCCTATCTGCGCGCGCGCTTCACGAACGGCTTTGTCTATGCCGGAGACAGCGCCGCCGATCTGCCGGTGTTTCGCGCCGCCCGCGGCGTCGTGCTGTGCGATGTGAGCTCGTACACGGCGGCCGCGGTGAAGCAGGCGCGCGTACCGGTGCTCGCCGCGTTTTCGCGGCCGGCCAACCTCGTGCCGGCGTGGTTGCGCGCCTTCCGCGTGCATCAATGGGCGAAGAATCTGCTCCTCTTCGTGCCGCTGTTCACCGGCCACGTGTTCGGCGATCTCAGCGCCCTGGCGGCGGTGGCGCTCGGATTCGCGCTCCTGTGCCTGCTCTCCTCCGGCACCTACATCATGAACGATCTTGCCGATCTCGACGCCGATCGGCAGCACGACGCGAAGCGGCTGCGCCCGTTCGCGAGCGGTACCCTCAAGATCGCCCACGGGCTCGTGATGGCGCCGCTGATGGTCGCGGCGGCACTGGCCGGGGCCTGGCTGCTCGCCCCTCCCTTCGCGCTTGCGCTCCTCGCCTACCTGCTGCTCACAACCGCCTACTCCTTCGGTCTCAAGCGCGTGCCGCTCGCGGACGTCTTCGCCATCGGGATGCTGTTCACGCTGCGCATCGTGATGGGCGCCGAGATCGCCCACCTCACGCACTCGCCCTGGCTTCTTTCGTTCGCGCTCGCCTTCTTCATCTCGCTCGCGCTGGCGAAGCGCCATGGCGAGGTGATGCGCGCGGCGCGCGTCGACGTCGACGAGATCATCGGACGCGGCTATCGCGGCAACGACTGGCCGGTCACGCTCGCCTTCGGCATCGGAGCCGGGCTGGTCTCGATCGTCATCATGCTGCTCTACATGACCAACGAGGCCGCGCCCTCCGGCTTCTACCGCCAGACGGCCTGGCTCTATGTCATTCCGGCGATCATCACGCTGTGGCTGATGCGCGTCTGGCTGTTGAGCAACCGGATGGAGCTGCACGACGATCCGGTCGTGTTCGCGCTGCGTGACCGGATCAGCCTCGTGTTCGGAGTCGTGGCAGGGATCGCGTTCTACTTCGCGCTCTGAGGTCTCACACCCTCGCCGCAAACGAGAAGTGCTTGTGCCCGAGATAGCTCGTGAGCACCGGCACCGCGACGCCGATGACATGCGCGACCGTGTCCGCGTGCCAGTCGAAGCCGGCGGCGGGAAAGGCAAGGCGCGCGAGCGCGACGCTGACGACCCACACCTGCGCGACCGCAGCGAGATTGACGAGCGTGAAGCGCAGATATTCCGAGGTGACGCCGCGACCCGAGGCCGCGAAGACGAAATACCGGTTGAGCAGGTAGGCGGTCGTCATTCCGATCAGGTAGGCGACGACGATCGCGACCTCGTAGGGCATTGCCCAATTGAGCACGACGCGGCTCGCGATATTGACCAGCGCCGCAGCGCTGCCGGCGCCGAGGAACAGGATGAAACGCCTGCGCTCATCGGCGCTCACTTGACCCGCTCCGCCATCAGCCTGCCGAGGCGCACGCTTTCGGCGATGCCGCGGTCTTCCGGGTAGTAGAAGCAGGTGTCGGCGATCTGCAGCCCGCGGATCGAGGTTTCGACCGGCGGCAGCAGCGCGGCAAAGCCAGGCGGGCACACCGGCTGCGCGTGGCGCAGCCGCCCGACCGCAAAGGTCACGACGTCGTCGTCGCTGAGCTCCGGATTGATGAGCTTGAGATAGCCGAACGCTTCGCCGCGGAAGAACGCATCGTCCCGCGCAAACTTCGGATGCGTTGTCGGCATGTAGTAGGGAATGTAGACGACGGTATCGCCGGTGGGGCGCAGGTTGGAAAACTCCACGATGCCGGGGATTTCGAAGCGCGGGTCGGAGATATTGACCCAGAAGTGCCGCGTGACCGACCGCTTCAGGCGAAACACCACGCACACCACGCCGATATTGACGATCGCCTCGTAGCGTGCCCGCTCCTGCGGCGGCAGGTCGGGAACAAGCCTGCCGACATAGGGCGTCGGCACGGTCGAGATGACCGCATCGGCGGGAAAGAATTCATCGCCCGCGATCACCCCGACAACGCGCCTGTCGTTGATCTCGATGCGCAGCACCGGCGCGTTGAGGCGCAGCCTGCCGCCGTTCTCGGCGATCGCCTGGGTAAGCGCCTGCACCAGCGTTTGCGAGCCGCCGTCGATGTAGCCGAGCTCCTCCTGGAACAGCGACTTGCGCGACGTGCCGACGCGCTTGATGCGGGTCCAGATCCAGGCCGCCGAGATATTGTCGGCATATTCGAAGAACTTCAGCCGGAACAGCGGCGCCCACATCCGCTCATAGACGGCGGCGCCGCACCAGCGCGTGATCCAGTCCTTGGCCGATACGTTCTCCAGGCTGCGCCCATCGCGGCGCCAGGTCGAGAAGAACATCATGGCGGCGTAACGCAGCTTCTCCGTGAGCGCGAGCTTGGGGAACGCAATGAGCGCGAACGGCTCGCCCCACGGATGGAGCGCGCCATCGATGTAGTAGCCCATCGAGGTCGGCACCCAGCGCATCGTGTCGCCTATGCCGAGCTCGGCCATCAGCGCGAAAGTCGGCTGATCGGCCTTGCAGACGAAGTGGTAGTAGCGCTCGATCGAGAGGCCGCCGAGGCTGAAATGCGCCGCCATGCCGCCGGCCTCAGCGGCCGCCTCGAGCACGGTGACGTCATGGCCGCGCTTGAGCGCATGGTGGGCGGCGGCGAGCCCCATCGCGCCGGCGCCGATCACGACCAGGCGGGTCACGCCCCCCTCCCTACTCTCCTCGGCAAACCGGGGAGGGATACAATACCAGTGATGCAAGCGAGCCGGCTCATCAGAACTCCAGCACGACCCGGGAATAGATCGGGTTTTGGAACGTCTCGGCGAGCGCCGCCTTCAGCGGCGTCGCCTTTACGCCGAAAATCGCGGGCCAGTCGATCACCTCGAACACGTCGGGCGTCACGAGCGCCGCGAGCTGTGCGGTGGTGAACGGCGGATCGCGGTCGAAGCGCGCATAGAGCCAGAGCAGCGACCAGAACAGCCAATAGGGAATGCGCACGATCGCGGCGCGCGCGCCGCATGCCTCTCTCACCGCGCGCATCAGGTCGATGTAGTCGATCTTCTCCTGGCCCGAGATGTTGTAGACCTTGGCCGTCGGCCGCTGCGCAATGCATGCCGCGATGATGTCGCAGAAGTCGCCGGCGTAGAGCGGCTGGCGCAGGTAGCGCCCGCTACCCGGGATCGGGAACACCGGCACGCGTTGCATGAAGCGCGCGAGCCAGGTGATATGCTTGCGATCGAACCAGCCGAACATCAGGGTCGGCCGCAGCACGACGCAAGGAAGTCCGGACGCGACGACGAGCTTCTCCTGGGCGTCCTTGCTCTCGACGTACCAGTCGTCCGCCATGGATTCGACGACCGACGACGAAATGTGCACCAGGTAAGGCGCCCTCGCGCGCAGCGCTTCGATCACGCGCGCGGTCGCGGTCACGTTGTTGGCGATGAACTCCGCCTGCGCGAGACCACCGATTTGCGCATGCGAGAGCACGACCACATCCGCGTCCGCCACGGCCTGCTGCCAGCCGTCGTCGCGGGCGAGGTCGCATTCGATCACGCTGATATCCGGATGCAGCGCCCGCAGGATCGCGAGATTGGCCTTGTGCTTGTCGAGCGCAACAATGTCACGATACCCGCGTGCCTTCAGCCGCACGATCAGGTTCTGTCCGACGAGGCCGGCGGCGCCGGTCAGCGCGATCCTGGTCGATGCCGACACGTCAGACCTTCAGCCGCCGGAAGATGAACCATGGCAGATGGCGGATGATCATCATGATCCCGCACCAGAACCACGGGGTATAGACGACACGCCGGCCTTTCGCGACCGCGCGCGCGATGTCAGCCGCGACACGGTCGGGCGTCGCCCACAAGGGTCCTCCCTTGTGGTCGATCGCGGCGGTCATCGGGGTATCGACGAAACCCGGCTTGACGCGCACGATGCGCACCGGCGAGCCGTCATATTTGTGCTGCAGTCCTTCAAGGAAGCGGTCGAAGCCGGCCTTTGCCGAGCCATAGACGAGGTTGCTGGCCCGACCGCGATCGCCGGCGACCGAGCCGATGCCCACAATGATCATGCCCTGCGCCTCAGGCCTGTCTTTCAGCAACGCCAGTATCCACAGGGCAGCGCTCGTGAAATTCGTCTCGAGCACGGTGCGCGCGCGTGCGAGATCGGAGTCGGCGCCGGCCTGCTCGCCGAGCACCCCATAGGCGACGACAACTTCATCCGGCACGCCAAAGCGCGCCTGCAAGGCTTGGAGATTGCGCTCGATCTCGCCGCTCGCCGCCAGATCGGCCGCGAAAGTCGCGGCGCTCGCGGCGCCGCAAGCCGTCAGGTCGGCCGCGACCGCGGCGAGCCGATTCTGGTTTCGCCCCGCCAGGATGAAGCGCGCGCCCTCCCCGGCGCGACGGCGCGCATAGGCCTGCGCGATCGCGGAAGCTCCGCCGAGGATCAGGATGCGGCTCATGCGGCCTCCACGGCCACGCGGCGCCAGAAGTCCGACATGATGGCGGGATCGCGCTGCGCCTCGAGCTTGCGCCAGGCCGGATAGCCGGTGCGGAACGCGACCGCCGACATGGTGGCGTCCTTCGCCGGGTAGAGCCGCCCGCCGGCGGCGAGCACAAGGTCCGCCATGCGATCGAGCAGGCGGCGCGTGCTCTCGCCCTTGTTGGGGAAATCGAGCGCGAGCGTCGCGCCCGGCAGCGGAAACGAGATCAGCCCGGGCGAGGGCTCATCGCCGAACAGCTTCAAGACGACCAGGAATGATCCCTCGCCGGACTCCGCGACGAGCGCGAGCAGCCTGCGCAAGGTGTCGAACGCGTTCGCCATCGGCACCGCCGACTGATGCTGGAAGAAGCCGCGCTTCCCGTAGAGCCGGTTCCAGTGCGCGACCGCGTCGAGCGGAAACAGAAACGGCGCGTAGTGCATGCGCCTCGCACCGAGCACCAACGGGCGGTGACGATAGAGGAGATTGAACAGCGCAATCGTGTGCGCGTTGAGCAGGGCGCCCGGCGCGTCGAACGGAACAGCGAGCCGCGGTGGCGTGTGCACCGTCAGATCGCCCTTCTCGGAATGGCGGCCGCGCGTGAACAGGCCGCGCCCGGCAGCGGTGCCTTTCGCCAGGCAGTCGATCCAGGCGACCGTATACGCCCAGTCGCGGCTCTCCTCGGCGCGCTTGAAGAAAT
>Ga0187784_10000768_pt1 | contig 24427 bp, 22 predicted proteins | sample 1015_SJ02_MP15_2_FD_132964 | JGI IMG/M metagenome (GOLD analysis project Ga0187784, IMG submission 132964) | Tropical peat soil microbial communities from peatlands in Department of Meta, Colombia - 1015_SJ02_MP15_20_MG | ecosystem: Environmental > Terrestrial > Soil > Wetlands > Peat | place... | reverse complement strand
TATGTGTTCGAGGGCTCCGGCAGCTTCCGCGCGGCATCGCAGCCCTTCGGCGTGCTCACCGAGAAGGCCGATGGCGGCAACGATATTCTGGTCCGCGAGCAGACCGGGAACCGCTCGCTCGTCCTCTTCGACAATGGCGACGAGGTCACCGTGCAGGCCGGCGAAGAAGGTATCCGCTTTCTTCTGGTTTCCGGCAAGCCGATCGAGGAGCCGGTCGCCTGGTACGGCCCGATCGTGATGAATACGCAGGCCGAGCTGCAGCAGGCCTTTTCCGAGCTGCGCGACGGTACGTTCATCAAATAACGTCATTCCGGCGGCGTGCCATTGGCGGCCAAAACCTCGCCGGCGAGATAGAGCGAGCCGGTGATGAGGATGCGCGGCGCCGGCGCGAGTTCGAGCTTGGCGGCGACCGTCAGCGCGCTCTCGATATCATCGCGCGCGAGCGCGGGGATGCCGGCGTTCTGGGCGATCTCCGCCAACGCCGCCGCCGGCAGCGCCTTTTCCTGCCGGATGGGGACGGCAATGACCCGGCGCGCCAGGCCGGAGAAGTTGCGCAGAAAGCCCTCGGCATCCTTGCTCGACATCATGCCGAGAACGAGCACGAGCGGCCGCGACACGCGCTCCTCGAGATCGGCCAGCGCCGCGGCGATGGCCCGGCCGCCGTCCGGGTTATGGCCACCGTCGAGCCACAGTTCGCTCTCCGGCTGCAGCAGGGCGACGAGCCGGCCCTGCGCCAAACGCTGCATGCGCGCCGGCCAGTCGACGCGGATCATGCCGGCCTCGAACGCCGGGGCGGGCAGTCTCAGGCCGCTGGCGCGCAGCGCCGCGATCGCCGCACCAGCATTGTCGAACTGATGGCGGCCGTAAAGCTTCGGCGCCGGCAGATCGAGCAGCCCGTCAGCGTCCTGATAGACGAGGCGGCCGCGCTCCTCGGTCGCGGTCCAGTCCTCCCCGGCGATGGAGAGCGGCGCCTTGACCCGCGCGGCCTCGCGCTCGATGACCGCCAGCGCCTCGCGTGTCTGGCTCGCGACCACCGCCGGCACGCCGCGCTTGAGAATGCCGGCCTTCTCGGCGGCGATGGCGACGATCGTGTCGCCGAGGAACTCGCGATGATCCAGCGCCAGGCGCGTGATCACGCTCGCCAGCGGACGCTCGATCACGTTGGTGGCGTCGAGCCGGCCGCCGAGTCCGACTTCGAGGAGAACGACGTCCGAAGGATGGCGCGCGAACAGCAGGAACGCCGCCGCGGTCTCGATCTCGAACACGGTGATCGGCGCATTGGCGTTCTTCGCTTCGCATTCGCCCAGTATGTCGGCGAGTTCGTCGTCGCCGACCAGCCTGCCGCCGCCGGCGTGCCCGATGCGGAAGCGCTCGTTGAGGCGCACCAGATTGGGCGAGGTATAGACATGCACGCGCTGCTCGGCGGCTTCGAGGATCGCGCGCAGGAAGGCGATGGTCGATCCCTTGCCGTTCGTCCCGGCAACATGGATCACCGACGGTAGGCGCCGGTCGGGGTGGTCGAGCGCGGCGAGAAGACGCTCGATGCGGTCGAGCTTAAGATCGATTCGCTTGGGATGCAGCGCCGCCAACCGGGCGGCGATCGGCGCCCAGCCTTCCTTCGCCCGCGCGCGCGACAGGTTCGGGCGCGGATCGTCGGAGCGCGGCGCGCTCACGCCGGCGCCGGCAGGGCGAAGCGCTTTTGCGGCGCGCCGGCCGGCGCCTTCATCAGTAGCCGGCAGAGCCGGGCGATGGTCGCCCGCAGATGGTGGCGATGCACCACCATGTCGACCATGCCGTGGTCGCGCAGGTACTCGGCCTTCTGAAAGCCCTCCGGCAGCTTCTCGCGGATCGTCTGCTCGATGACGCGGGGGCCGGCGAAGCCGATCAGCGCGCCAGGTTCGGCGATGTGGACGTCGCCCAGCATGGCGTAGGAGGCGGTCACGCCGCCCGTCGTCGGGTTGGTGAGAACGACGATGTAGGGCTTGCGCGTCTCGTGCAGCCGCTCGACCGCGATGGTGGTGCGCGGCAGCTGCATCAAGGAGAGGATGCCCTCTTGCATGCGCGCCCCGCCCGAGGCCGCGAACAGCACGAACGAGCACCCCTTCTCCACCGCCGTGTCGAGGCCCTTGATCACCGCTTCGCCCGCCGCCATGCCGAGCGAACCGCCCATGAAATCGAAATCCTGCACGGCGATGACCGCGGCGAGACCGTCGAGCTTGCCGTAGCCGAGTTTCACCGCGTCGTTGAGGCCGGTCTTGTTGCGCGCGTCCTTGAGGCGATCGACATAGCGCCGCTCATCGCGGAATTTCAGCGGATCGACCGGCGTCTCCGGCACCGCGATGTCGAACCAGGTCTCGTTGTCGAACATCGATTTCAGGCGGGCGATGGCGCTCATGCGCATGTGATAGTTGGAGCCGGGGATGACGAACTGGTTCGCTTCGACATCCTTGTAGAACACGAGCTGCCCGGTCTCCGGGCATTTGATCCAGAGATTCTCCGGCACCTCGCGGCGGAGCATGCCGCGGATTTTCGGCCGCACAACGTTGGAGATCCAATTCATCTTTTCTGTTCACCCAGGCGCGAAATCGGCACCCGTGAGTCTTAGCCCTTCTGCAGGCAAATGTAGCGCGCCGCGACGGCATTTGCTATCGCAGCCGGCCTCCTCGGCGCCGACTTGTTCGCCGTGGCGGCGACGCCGGCGCGCGGATTTGCCGATCTGCCCGGGCCCGGCTTGCTGGCGCCGTTACGCTAGGCTCCACTTGTACCGGGGTCGCTGCGCGGCCCGAGGGCCGCAGATCGGCGGAAAAACGCCTTCGGCGTGTCCGCGATGGGGCGCCCCGCGACTGCCGCGTTTCGAATTTCTGACCTGGATCAATGAAGAGACCGCGCAACCGGGTCATGAAACGCCCGAATGACACAGGAGGCGAGGTGATGCATTCGCCGCTTGCCCTTCGATCGAAGATCGAGGCGGCCGCCCAGAACGCGCGGAACCGGCCCAAATGGGTCTGGCTTGTTGTCGTTATCGCCGTCGCCGCAGCTGGCGTCGCCGGCTATCTCGAACGGGGCACGCTGCAAAAATGGCTTGGCGGACCGCGGGCGGCCGCCACCATCATGGTCTCCGGCAACATCGAGGCGCATCAGAGCGTGCTCGGCTTCAAGACCGTGCAGTCGCGCATCGTCGAGCTGCCGTTCGACGAAGGCAAATGGGTCGAGGCCGGCACGCTGATCGCGCGGCTCGACGATTCCGACTACCGCCAGCAGGTGGCCATCAACGAGGCGACGCTGGAGATGCAGAAGCGCCAGCTTGCCGCCGCGGAGAAGAATCTTGCCGCCGCCCGCAAGACCGTCGAGTTTGACGCCGCCGACCTCGAGTTCCGCGAGGCGGAATATAAGCGCGCCGATTTCCTGCTGCAGAAAGGTGCCGGCACCGTCGAGCAGCGCGACCAGACCTACGCGCTGTGGCGGCAATCGACCGCCGCGCACCAGCGCGATCAGGCGCTGGAGAACGCCGCCGAGCGCCAGGTCGAGCTCGCCAATGCCACCATCCACAATGCCGAGGAAACGCTCAAGCTGTCGCAGATCGTGCTCGGCTACACCGTCTTGCGCGCGCCCTTCTCCGGCGTGATCCAGGTGCGGCAGGCTGAGCTCGGCGAGGTCATGGTGCCCGGCACGCCGGTGGTGACTCTTGCCGATCTCGATCACGTCTGGCTGCGCGCCTAAGTCAACGAGACCGACATCGGCAAGGTCCGCTACAATCAGCCGGCGAAGGTGACGACCGACACCTATCCGAACAAGACCTACCAGGGACGCGTCACCTTCATCTCCGCCAACGCCGAGTTCACGCCGAAAAGCGTGGAGACGCACGCGGAAAGAGTGACGCTGGTCTACCGCGTCCGCATCGATGTCTATAACCCGAGCCACGAACTTGTGCCGGGCATGCCGGCGGACGCGGTGCTGGAAGCGCTGCCGCCGGGCGGGTCATGAGCGAAGCGGCTGAACCGATCGTCACGGCCAACGGGCTGACCAAGCGGTTCGCCGAGCTTGCCGCCGTGGACGGGCTGAGTTTCACGGTGGGCCGCGGCGAGATTTTCGGCCTAGTCGGTCCCGACGGCGCCGGCAAGACCACGACGATGCGAATGCTCGCCGGCGTGATGCAGCCGGACGGCGGCGCCATCCTCATCGACGGCGTCGACGCGGTGTCCGATCCCGAGAGCGTCAAGCAACATCTCAGTTACATGCCGCAGCGCTTCGGCCTCTATGAGGACCTCACCGTCGATGAGAACATCCGCTTCTACGCCGATCTGTTCGAAGTCCCCAACGCCGTTCGCGAACAGCGCGCCACCCGGCTGCTGGAAGCGTCGGGGATGAGCGGATTTCGCGGACGGCGCGCCGGCCAGTTGTCGGGCGGAATGAAGCAAAAACTCGGCCTCACCTGCGCCTTGGTCCACACGCCGCAAATTCTCCTGCTCGACGAGCCGACCACCGGGGTCGACCCGGTGTCGCGTCGCGACTTCTGGCGCATTCTCTACGGCCTGCGCGAGGAGGGCGTGACCATCCTGATCACCACCGCCTATCTCGACGAGGCCGAGCGCTGCAACCGCCTGGCGCTGCTGCATAGAGGCCGCGTGCTCTATTGCGACACGCCGGCCGCGCTCAAACGGCAGATGCCGGGCGCGGTGGTCGCCATTTCCTCCGCCGCCGGCCGCGAGGTTCGCTCCGCCATCGCCGAGCTCGCGGGCGTGAGCAACGTCATCCTGGTCGGCGGCGGCGTTCATGCCGTCGTCGATGATGCGGCCTTGCGCATGCCCGAGCTGCGCCATGCCCTGCAGCGGGCCGAGATCGCTTTCGCCGACATCGCGGTCGCCATGCCGAGCATCGAGGATGTTTTCGTGGCGCTGCTCGAAGACGACGACGGGACGGCACCATGAGCGGCAGCGAAACGGCCGACGCGCAAATCGTCGTCGACAATCTGGTCAAGCGATTCGGCAGTTTCGTCGCCGTCGATCATGTGAGCTTTCGCGTCGGGCACGGCGAGATCATGGGCTTCTTGGGTCCGAACGGTGCCGGCAAATCGACCATCATCCGCACTCTTTGCGGGCTGTTGCGGCCGAGCGCCGGCCGCGTGTGGGTCGCCGGCATCGACGTGGCGCGCGATCCGGAGCGGGTGCGCGAGCACATCGGCTACATGTCGCAGAAATTCTCGCTTTATCGCGATCTCAGCGTCGAGGAGAATCTGCGTTTCTTCGGCGGCATCTACCGCGTTCCGCGCGCGGAGCTGCCCGAGCGGATGCGGTTCGCCATCGATATGGCCGGGCTTGGCGGCCGCGAGAAGACGCTGGTGGCGACGTTGGCCGGCGGCTGGCAGCAAAGGCTGGCGCTCGGCTGTGCGGTGCTGCACCGGCCGCCGATTCTCTTCCTCGACGAGCCGACATCCGGGGTGGAGCCGACCTCGCGGCGGCGCTTCTGGGATCTCATCCACACGCTCGCCGCCGACGGCGTCACCGTGCTGGTCTCGACCCACTACATGGACGAGGCGGAATACTGCGACCGCGCCGCTTTGATCAATCAAGGGCGCCTCATCGCCATCGGCAGCCCCGAGGAACTGAAGCACACCGCGCTCGGCGGCGAGCTCTTGCTGCTCGAATGCGAAGCGCTCGGACCGACGCTCGCGGCGCTGCGGCAAGCGCCGGGCGTCATCGATTCCTCGGTCTTCGGCAACGCCATTCACGTGCTGGTCGATAACGCCGAACGCAGCCTGCGGGAGCTGCCGGCCTATCTCGAGCAAAGGTCGCTGCGGCCGAGCCGTCTCCAGCGCATCGATCCCTCGCTCGAGGACGTCTTCGTGCGGCTCATCGCCGCCGACATGGTCAAGCGGAGCGAGGCGGCATGAGGTGGCGCCGGCTCAAGGCCATCGCGGTAAAGGAGGTCCTGCAGACCTGGCGCGACCCGCGCAGCTTGATGATTGCGCTGCTGCTTCCGTTCACGCAGATGTTTCTGTTCGGCTACGGCGTCAATCTCGACCTCCAGCACCTTCCGATCTGCACCTTCGACCGCGAAGGCAGCCAGCTCAGCCAGGACTTGCTCAAGCATTTCCAGGCCTCGCTCTACTTCGCCATCGTCCACAACGTCAAAGCCTATCCGGAGATTGTGGCGGCGATCGATCGGGCGGACTGCCGCGTCGGCATCGTCATCCCGCCGGATTTCTCCGAACGGCTGAACGACAGCGGAACCGCATCGGTGCAGGCGATCCTCGACGGCACCGACGACAATACCGCGAATATCGCGTTCGGCTATGCGGCGTCGGTGGTGAGCGGCTTTTCCAACGACGTCCAGCTCTCCTGGCTGGACCGGCAAGGCCGCACCCTGCAGCAGGTCCAGCCGATGACCGTGCAGTCGCGCGTCTGGTTCAACGAGGATCTGGTGAGCCGCAACTTCATCATCCCCGGCCTGGTCGCCGTCATCATGGCGCTGGTCGGAGCGCAGCTGACTTCGCTCACCGTCGCCCGCGAATGGGAGCGCGGCACGATGGAGCTTCTGGTCTCCACGCCGGTGCAGTCCAGCGAAGTCATGTTCGGCAAGCTCATTCCCTATCTGATGCTCGGCTGGCTCGACGCCGCCTTCTGCCTGGTGATTGCCGTGCTCTGGTTCGAGGTGCCGTTCCGCGGCACCCTGCTGACGCTGTTCCTGACCACCACGCTGTTTCTCGCCGTCGTTCTCAGCATCGGCTATCTGCTCTCGGTGGTGATCCGCAGCCAAGTGGGCGCCAGCCAGATCGCGCTGGTGGTGACGTTGCTGCCGACGACGCTGCTCTCGGGCTACGTGTTCCCGATCGACCAAATGCCGTCGTTCATCCAGGACGTCACCTATGTGATCTACTCGCGATACTACGTCACCATCATCAAGGCGATATTCCTGAAAGGCGCCGGCATCTCGGAGCTGCTGATGCCGATCCTGTTCCTCGTCGTCTACGCCGTCGCCGTCGTCGCGCTCGCCGCTCGCGCCTTTCGCAAACGCCTCGATTGACCGATGTTCGCGCGCATCAGACCGATCGTGATCAAGGAGTTCCTCGAGCTCAAGCGCGACAAGGGCGCGCGCTTCCTCTTGGTCGTGCCGCCGATCATTCAAATGCTGCTCTTCGGCTATGCGGCAAGCTACGAGGTCTATCACGTGTCGACGTCGGTGCTCGACCTCGACCACTCCCAGGAAAGCCGCGAGCTGATTTCGCGGTTTACCTCGAGCAGCCGTTTCGACGTGGTCAAAGTGGCGCAGTCGCAGTATGAAATCGACGAAACCATCGACACCAGCGCCGCCGCCGTCGCCCTCGTCGTCCACGCCGGCTTCGCCGAACTGCTGCGCAAGGGCCAAGCCGCGCCGCTGCAGGTCATCGTCGACGGCACCAACTCGAACACCGCGCTGATCGCACTCGGCTACGTCAACACGATCGCGGCGGGATTTGCTCAGGATTACCTGACCGACCTGACCAGGCGCGTCCAGGGGGCGCAAGGAATGCGGCAGGTGCAGGTGACGCTCGAACAGCGGCCCTGGTTCAACCCGGACCTGAACGGACGCTGGTTCTTCGTGCCTGGCGTGATGGGGACGTTGACGCTGGTCATGATCGTCAATCTCACCGCCTTCGCCGTCGTGCGTGAGCGCGAAGTCGGCACGCTCGAGCAGATCATGGTGAGCCCGATACGGCCCGCCGAGTTCATCCTCGGCAAGACCGTGCCGTTTTTTCTCATCGGCCTCGGCGAGGTGGCGCTCGTCGTCGCCGTCGGGCTGTTGTGGTTTCGGGTTCCCTTCGTCGGCAACCCGTTCGTGCTGCTGCTCGGCACCGCGCTCTTTCTGCTCAGCACGCTGGCGCTCGGGCTGCTCATCTCCACGGTGTGCTCAACCCAGCAACAGGCGTTCGCGACCAATTTCTTCGTGCTCAATCCGTTTTTCATTTTGTCGGGTTTCAGCTTCCCGATCGCGAGCATGCCGCAGGTGCTGCAGTGGTTCACCTACCTCAACCCGCTGCGCTATTATCTGATCGTCATCCGCGGAACCTTCCTCAAGGGGGTCGGCGTCAACGTGCTGTGGCCGGAATTCCTGGCGATGGCGATCATTGCCGCGGTTCTGCTGACGCTGAGCATCCTGCGCTTCCGCAAATCGCTCGAGTAGCGCGCCGGCTGCACGCCGGCTCTCTGGTCAAACACCGTCCCCGGTCGCGCGCGCGAAGTCGCGGGCCGCCGACAGGACCTTGCCATCGGCGCCCCTGGGACCGACGAACTGCAGGCCGATCGGCAGGCCGGCGGCGGTCAGCCCGCATGGCAGCGAAAGTGCCGGCTGCTGGCTGAGATTGAACGGGAACGCGAAGCCGCCGGCCTTGATCGAGCGCTCAACGGCGACATTGCCGCCGTCCTCGCGGCCGACGGCAAAAGCCGTGAACACGGTCGCCGGCGAGACGATGAAATCAAGCTTGGTCAGGAGCTTGTCCATGGCGGCTCCGAACGCCGTGCGGCGCAATTGCGCGGCGACAAGCGCCGACGCCGCAAACGCGGCGCCGGCCCGGGCAACTTCGACAAATCCGGGGTCGCACAGGCTTTGCAGATCGGCCGGCACCGCGGCGAAGCGGTTCGCCGCCGCCGCATACCAATGGATGCGAAACGTCTCGGCCAAATCCTCGCCGGGCAGCGCGACGGGCTCGACACGCGCGCCGAGGCTCTCGAGCGTGCCGAGCGCCTTGGCAACCGCGGCGGCCACTTCCGCATCGACGACTCCAAACGCCGGCTCGGTGTAAAATCCGATGCGCGCGCCTTTGAGCACGTCTGCGGTCAATGCCAGCGCCGGCAGCGCGCCGATGCCCTGATTCCAGTCATCGATATCCCGCCCGGCCAGCACATCGAGCATCGCGGCAGCGTCCTCGGCCGAACGCGCTATCGGGCCGATATGGGCCAGCGTGCCGAAGACGCTCGGCGGATACGCGGCGACCCGACCGAAGGTCGGCTTCAGTCCGACCATGCCGGTGAACGAGCACGGAATCCGGATTGAGCCGCCGCCGTCGGTGCCGATGTGCAGCACACCCGCGCCGGTCGCCGCGGCGACCACGGCGCCGCCCGAAGACCCTCCCGGCGTCATCTCGGGATTCCACGGATTTCGCGTCACGCCGGTCAACGGACTATCGGTGAGCGCCTTCCAACCAAATTCAGGCGTCGTTGTCTGTCCGACGAAGACCGCGCCCGCGGCGCGGAGCCGTTTGACCGACGGCGCGTCCTGCGCACATGGCGCGGACGATGTCGTGCGGCTGCCATATCGCACGGCCCGGTCTTTCACCCATACGATGTCCTTGATGGTCGTGGGAACGCCGTCGACCGCCGACAATGGCGCGCCGCTCCGCCACCGGGCCGTCGACTCGCTTGCCATCGCCAGGGCCGAATCGGCGTCGATCAGCGAGAAGGCGTTGAACCGTTTCTGCACCGCTTCGGCGCGCGCGAGCGTCGCCTGCGCCACCTCGAGCGGCGTGAACTTTGCCGAGGCGAAACCTGCCGCGAGCTCGGCAACGCCCAGTCGGCACAGTTCGTTCGCATCGGCGAGCAATTGCTTGGCGATCATGGGCTTCCCGTCCGTGCATCCGCGCCGCAGACGCGGCGCGATCGATCCTCTGTTCGGCGATGGTGACGACGCCAAATCCGAATTCGTTTGCCATCTCCACCGCCATCATGGCAATGCCGGGCCCTCGCCGGGGCGTGAGGGATTGCACGATGCTGGTCACGGCACGGATCGATGGGAAAGCGCGCGCCGGCCGTCTGCTCGCCGAGGTCGCGGCGGCCGCGGCCTCGCTCAAGACCGGATCGGGCATCGTCCCCGGGCTGTGCGCCGTGCTCGTCGGCCACGATCCGGCGAGCGAAATCTACGTCCGCAGCAAAGGCAAGGCCGCGGTCGCCGCCGGCATTGCCAACTTTCAGCAGAACCTTCCGGAGACGACCAGCGAGGTCGAACTCTTGGCGCTGGTCGCCCGGCTCAACGCCGACGACCGGGTCGACGGCATCCTAGTGCAACTGCCGCTGCCGAAACACATCGATCCGCAGCGCGTCATCGACGCGATCGACCCGGCGAAGGACGTCGACGGATTCCACTCCTGGAACGTCGGCCATTTGTGGAGCGGCGGCAAGGCCATGGTTCCGTGCACGCCCTATGGCTGCCTGCTGCTGCTGCGTGAGGCGCTGCCTGATCTCACCGGGGCGGAGGCGGTGGTTCTCGGCCGCTCCAACATCGTCGGCAAGCCGATGGCGGCGCTGCTCTTGTCGCAAAACTGCACGGTGACGCTCGCTCATTCGCGCAGCCGCGACCTGCCGGCCATCCTGCGCCGGGCCGATATCCTGGTCGCGGCCGTGGGACGGCCGGAAATGGTGCGCGGAGCCTGGCTCAAGCCCGGCGTGACCGTCATCGATGTCGGCATCAACCGCATCGCGGTCGCGGACGGAAAATCGAAGCTGGTCGGCGATGTCGCCTATGCCGAGGCCCAGGGCATTGCCGGCGCGATCACGCCGGTCCCCGGCGGCGTCGGTCCGATGACCATTGCCTGCCTGTTGCGCAACACCCTCATCGCCGCCTGCCGGCGCCGCGGCCGAAGCGAACCAGAAATCTGAAAGGAATCTAGGCGTTGCCGCCACGCCGGCGGGTCGCCGGATCAGCCGCGCTGACACGCCTCGCGGATGCATTCGACGAGCGCATTGCCGAGCAATGGCTTCTCGACAATGGGAATTTCCGCCTTGGCCGCGCGCGCGCTCAGCGCCGCATGGGCGTGGCTGGCGATGAGGATGGCCGGCGTCGAAATGCGCCGCCGGCGCAACTCTGCGATCAGCTCCATTCCGCTCATCACCGGCATTCTCTGGTCAATGACGAAGCAGTTGCAGGCGGAAAGATCGTCGGCATCGAGAAGTTCGGTGCCGCTGCCATAGACGCGCACCGCAAACCCTTCGAGTTCCAGCGAGAATTTCAGCGAGCCGCAAACGGCCGGGTCGTCGTCGACCACCGCGACCACGGGGCGTTCGACCGCGCCTCGGCCCTGCTCCGTCACGTTCGTCAACATCCGCGTGTTCGTAATCGCAAATCCCGATCTTGCGTACCAATGACGCAAGATCGATACGGCCGCTTTGATGTAACTCAATATTCCGCCCGGATGGCGGAGATCGGCCGCGAAGCCGGCTCGGCCGGTCGCGATTGACGCTGACGACTGCCCCGTCGCGACGATATGCTTTCGCGCGCTTGCGCGCGCGATGAATCGGCGGGGCGGGGCGCAGATTCGGCACGGATTAACGGGTCGAGCGCGGCATTGGCGCCACGGGAAGCTCGTTCAAACGGCAGCGCGCGAGAGAACGGATGCCCGCAAGCCGCATCATTGGCCTCCGGTGATCTCGACGATCAGCGCCATACGCACCAGGTCAGACAGGCTTCCCGCCTGCATCTTGTTCATGAGGTTGGCACGGTAAATCTCGACGGTGCGCGGGCTGATGCCGAGATCGAAGGCGATCTGCTTGTTGGCGCGACCGGCCACCAGCCCGTTTAGCACGTCGCGCTCGCGATTGGAGAGGGTTGCCAGCCGGGCCTCGATCTCGCCGCGCTCGCTGTGCCGTCTCGCCTCTCCGTCCTTTCGCCTGAACGCCGACTTCACGCTGCGCAGCAGCACCTCATCGTCAAAGGGCTTCTCCAGGAAATCTATTGCCCCGATCTTCATCGCCTCGACCGCCAGCGGGATCTCGCCGTGACCGGTGATGATGATGACCGGGACATCGATCTTGAGTTCCTTCAATCGCCGCAGCAGATCGATCCCGCTCAGGCCGGGCATCCGCACATCGGTAATGACGCAGCTCGCCTGGGTGTCGGGGAGCGCATCGAGGAACGCGGTGGCGGACGGGTAGCTTTGCACATCGAACTTCGCCGCGCGGAGCAGGAAAGTGAGCGATTCGCGAAGCGCCTCATCATCGTCGATGACATGCACTGTCCCATGCTCAGACGGCATCGCGGACCTCCTCGCCGGTCACCGCGGGCAGGGTGAAGGAAAACACGGTCCCGCCTCCGGGATTGGGCCGCGGCGCGATGGAGCCGCCATGCGCCTCGATGATGGTGCGCGAGATCGACAGACCGATGCCCATGCCCTGCCCTTTCGTGGTGACGAAGGGCTGGAACAGCTGCGGGCTTATCTCCGGCGCGATTCCGGTGCCGGTGTCGGCGACGCTGATCTCGATCATGCCGCCCCGCGCAGAGGTGGAGACGACGAGTTCGCGCCTTTCGCTCTCTTCCATCGCCTCGATCGCATTGCGCATCAGATTGAGCAGGACCTGCTGAATCTGCACCTTGTCCGCGAGCACGAGATCGCTGCGCGGATCGAGCTCGAAGCGCACGCGCACGCCGCGGTCCTTGGCGCCGACCAGGGCGAGCGCGCTTGCCTCCTCGACCAGCTTCTTCACGTCCTCGACTCGCCTTTCGCCCTCGCCGCGCGCGACGAAATCGCGTAACCGGCGAATGATCTGGCCGGCGCGCAGGGCCTGCTCGGCCGCCTTGTCGGTGGCCTCGCGCAGGACCGTCGCCCGCTCGTCGGAACTGCCTTCGAGCAACCGGCGCGATCCTTTCATGTAGTTGGCGATCGCCGAAAGCGGCTGATTGAGTTCATGCGCGAGCGCGGAGGCCATCTCGCCCATGGCGGTCAAGCGCGAGACGTGCACGAGTTCGGCCTGCAACTCCTGCAGCCGTGCCTCGGTCTCCTGGCGTTCGGTGAGATCGCGGATGAACCCGGTGAAGAAACGTTGGTTGTTCGCTCGCGCCTCGCCGACGCTGAGCTCAAGGGGAAACGTCGAGCCGTCCTTGCGCTCGCCGACGACCACCCGGCCGATGCCGATGATCTTGCGCTCGCCGGTGCGCAGATAGCGGTCGATATAGCCGTCATGGTCCTCGCGATAGGGCGACGGCATCAGCATCTTGACGTTTCTTCTCAGAACTTCGGCGGCACCGTAGCCGAACAGCCGCTCCGCGGTCGCGCTGAACGATTGAATGTCGCCGCGTTCGTCGATGACGATCATGGCGTCGGGGATGGTGGCGAGGATGGATTTGACCTGCGCCTCGCGGGCGAAGGCGGCCGCCGCGCTTGCCGTGGCGGCAAGACGCGAGCGGCGCAGCATGTCGCCGCGCCACGAGGTGCCCACTCCGACAAGGGCGAAAACGAAGGCGTTGACGATATCGGCGCCCTGCAGGACGCGAAAATCAGCGACGAAAAACAGGCCGAGCAGCAGGCCGAGGATGGTGGCGAGGAGCCCGGGCCCCCATCCGCCGAGCGCGGACGCGATCAGGACCGCCGGCATGTAGAAGAGATAGGAGGCGCTGCCCTCGAGGATCGATGCCAGGGCCAGGCGAAGGGCCGCGGCCACGGCGATCGCGAGGATGGCGACGCCGTAATTCGCGACGACGCCGGGCAAAACCGGCAGCCGCAATCCCGCCTTGGGCACGTCCGATCGGGGGTGAGACATGGCTGCTGTCATCGTAAATGCCGGTGATCGCCGAGCTTTATCGCCCCTTTCGGATCATCGGCGAGACCGCGGTGTCCATCTGCCCTCCGGGATAGCCCTTAGGGGGATTATCTGAATTTTTCGCCTGCCGCCCGAGGGTTACCAATACCTCCCGACACTCCCGGAGGTAAAGAGCCATGGTTACGCAAACCGCCGTCCGCACCGAGGCTTTGCAGCGCCCGGTCTCCTCTGCCCGCAGCACCCAGATCGCCGGCCGCGCCCTCGACGGCGCGAGCGAGCACGAACCGCTCGCCCAATCCATGTATCTCATGGGCGCCAGCATTTCGTATCCGCGCAACGCCGAGATCTTCGGCGAGAACGAGCCGGCGGACTACCTGTACAGGGTGGTCAGCGGGACCGTGCGAACCTACAAGATCCTCACTGACGGCCGCCGGCAGATCGGCGGATTTTATCTGCCCGGGGATATTTTCGGGCTCGAATTCGCCGACGAGCACACCTATTCGGCCGAGGCGATCACCGACGCGAAGGTGCTGGTGATCAAGCGCAGCGCGCTCGCGGCGTTGGCCGGCCGCGACGCCGGGGTCGCCCGCGAGCTTTTCGCTCTCACCGCCCGCGAGCTGCAGCGCGTGCAGGAGCGCGTCCTGCTCCTGGTCAAGAGCGCGCAGGAACGCGTCGCCAGCTTCCTCCTGGAGATGGCCGAACGCGCCCTGGCCGGCAACGCCATCGATCTGCCGATGTCGCGGCAGGACATCGCCGACTATCTCGGCCTCACGATCGAGACCGTCTCGCGGACCTTGTCGTCCCTGGAAAGCTGCGCCGCCATCGAGGTGCCGACCTCGCGGCGCATCGTGCTGCGCAATCGCTCGGCGCTGAACCGGATGAACGGCTGAGCTCGTTCCGGCGGCCGCGCCGGCGGGCGATCGCATCTAAGACCGCGAGGACTGCCATGCAGGTCCGAGACGTCATGACGCGGCACGTCATTTCCGTAGCGGCCGATGATCCGGTCCTCAAGGCCGCGCAGCTCATGCTTCGGCACGGGGTCAGCGGCCTGCCGGTCGTCGACGCGGCCGGCAAGCTTGTCGGCATCGTGACCGAGGGAGACTTCCTGCGCCGCGGCGAGATCGGCACGCAGCGCCGTCGGGCGAAGTGGCTCGAATTTCTGGTCGGCCCCGGACGGCTCGCCAGCGAATACGTGCACGCCCGCGGCCGCAGGGTCGACGAGATCATGACGCCGGATCCCCGCTCGGTCGGCGAGGACGATTCTCTGCAGACGGTCGTCGAGCTGATGGAGCATCATCGCATCAAGCGGCTCCCGGTCGTGCGCGACGGTCGGCTGGTCGGCATCCTCAGCCGCGCCAATCTCTTGCACGCGCTGGTAAGCCTCGCCCGCGACGAGCGGCCGTCCGCCGGCGATGATGCCGCGATCCGCGAGCAAATCCTGGCGGCGCTCGCCAACCAGCCCTGGGCGCCGCAGCTCAATGTCGTGGTCAAGGACGGGGTGGCGGAATTGTGGGGCACGATCACCGACGATCGCGAGCGCCAGGCTTGCGTCGTCGCGGTGGAAAACGTCGCCGGCGTCAAACAGGTGCACGATCATATGGTCTGGGTCGAGCCGATTTCCGGCGTGGCCTTTCCCTCGGCCGAGGACGAAGCAAAGGCGCACGCCGAGGCGTCTTGACGCGACGCTCCATTGCCGCCAGCGTGGCGCGCAAAATCAATCATCGGCACAGCAATCGCAGGAGCAAATACATGCGCCGCGCAACGCCCGCCCACATCGCCATCGCCGCAACGACCGCTTCCCTGGTGATGGCGGCGGCTTTTTCCTCGTCGCCCGCAAGCGGCGACGAGACGCTGTCGCCGGCCGCGCAGAGGGGGCTGGTTCTCGTGCGGACTTATTGTGCGGAGTGTCACGCGATCGACAAGGTCAGCGAAAGCCGGCTGAGAATCGCGCCACCGTTGCGCGCCCTGCATCTGCGCTACCCGGTCGAAAGTCTCGAGGAATCGCTCACCGAGGGCGTTATCACCGGCCATCCGACAATGCCGGAATTCCGATTCGATCCGGGCCAAGCCGCCGACGCGATCGCCTACCTGAAGTCGCTCGAGCGTTAGAGCATGATCAAAGCATGATCCGGAAAAGTGGGAACCGGTTTTCATGCTCCGCCAAGGAAAAGTGGCGCGCATTCGATTCAGCCCGAAGAGCCGACTGGAACGGTCGGCCCGCCCGGGCCAGCAGGACCGCAGGGCCAGCAGGGCCCGCCCAGTCCGAGCGTGCGCGTCGTGCGCTCGAACTGCCTTGCCGGAGACTGCACGGTCGCCTGTGACGGGAACGAAATCCTGGTCACCGCTTATTGCGGCCCGGGGCGAAATCCCGCAACTTTTTTAGGCGAACGGCGGGCTTCCCGCGGCGTCGAGCCGACCGCGGCCAGTTCTCCGCTGGTCGCAGTTTGCGTCGAGGGGCCGCGATGAGCAACGAGGCGTCGCGCGGCGCTGCTTACCAGCCGCCCTTGCCGGCGCGCGCAATCCAGCTCCCGCCGACCTTGACATAGGAGCGCTTCACTGCCGCCCAGGCGATCCGGTGCGCGGCCTCTTCCTGACGGACGTCGCCGGCATGCGCCGCGAACGCATGATTGAAGGCCTCGCGATAGATGTCCTGGGCATGATCGGGAAGATGCGCCCTGACGGAAGCCGGCAGATCGGCGTTGGTCGCATAGGGCATCGGCGCTCCTTTCGTTCACAGCACGATCCGGAAAACTGCCAAGCGATTTCTCGGCCAGATCATGCACCACTGACGAACAGATGCGGCTGGCGCAGGCGCAGCGTCTGCAACAGCAGCAGCGTCTTCACGTCCGCCAGCTCGTTGCCGTCGGCCATCCGCGCAAGCTCGGCGAGGCCGATTTCGACGGCAATCGTCTCTTCGTGGTCACCGGCAATGCCGCCGCGGACTTCGTCCCTCGCTTCGCCGGCGTAGCGCGCCAAATAGAAATGCATGCGCTCGGTGGACAGTCCGGGCATCGTCCAGGCGGTGAACAGGTGCTCGACGGAATGAAGTTCGAGCTGCGCCTCCTCCTTCGCCTCGCGGCGCGCGCAGGCGGCGGCATCTTCATCTTCGATCACCCCGGCGATCGCTTCCAGGGTCTCTTGCGCGTTGGCGGCGAACAGGATCGGCACGCGCAGTTGCCGCACCAGAATCGCGGTCTTGCGGCCGGGATGGTACGGCAGCACGCACGCGGCCTCGCCATGGTCCTCGATTTCGCGCCGGATCGTGCGCCCGTCCGCCAGCCGCAGCGTGGCGAGGAGAAGCCGGGTCCAGCCCGCATGTGCCGTCTGGGTCGCAACGATCCGGTGCTCGGATTCCTCGGTTTTTCCGTCCGTCATGCTCGGCGCCTCGTCCCTCCGCCAGCGCGGGAGATCCCGAGCTAAAGATCAAGCTCGCGGCCGCTTGTCGATAGGCTCGTCATCCCGCCTGGAGCCGGCAACCTCTTTGATCGAGGTCAAGGCCCTTTGGCAGACTTCCGCGATATGGCATGCTTGGCTCGCGCGAGCCGCCGGAGGTTTCCATGCCGGACGACGAAAGGCCCGATCTGTCGATCTCCGCCGAGAAGCTGTGCTTCATCATCGCCAAGGCGCGCGAATTCGACGTCAAGGACGTCGTCACCGATCCCGACGATTCGTCCAACGCGACCGACGATGCGATGCTTTCGGTGCTGGAGGACCATCGCGACGACCCGGTCGTACAGGAACTTATGGCCGTCATCCGCTCGATGAGCGAGGACGAGCAGATCGACCTCGTCGCCCTCACCTGGCTCGGCCGCGGCGACGGCACGATCGAGGACTGGGACGATTTGCGCGCCGAAGCTGCGCGCGCGCACAATCGGCGCACCGGCTCATACCTCCTGGGAATGCCGCTGCTCGCCGATTTCCTGGAGGAGGCGATCTCGCAGTTCGGCATCTCCTGCGACGAGCGCGAGTGAGCCTCGACGCGACGGCGCGCGGCGGCCGCCGCGGCACAATTTCGCCTTTCTTTCCAATAGAGTAGCGGCAGTGCGGCGCGCTCCCTGAAGCTTTTAATCTTATCGATAAGCCGGGGGTAACAAAGCTGTGCACATGATCCTATTTACGAAGCGGCGCGGCATGCGCCGGACGCCGAGCTGAAATTCGGGTGGCGGGACGAAGCGTTCGATGACGCGTCTCTTGGCCGGATGCCTTATTGCGGGCGCGCTTGTCGCCGCGCAGGGTGCGGCCGCCGCCGACCTCTCGCTCGCTCCGCTCTACAAGGCGCCGCCGGCTGAGGCGACGTCGGTTTATAATTGGACCGGCTTTTATCTCGGCGCCAATGGCGGCGGCGGCTGGGGCCGTTCCTGGTGGAGCGCCAACACGACCGGCGTCGATCTTTCCGGCGCGCTCGTCGGCGGCACCGCCGGCTACAATTGGCAGTCCGGCAAAGTCGTGCTCGGCGTCGAGGGCGATATCGACTGGTCCGCCCTGCAAGGCAGCGCGACCTCGACGCTGTGCCCGAACGGCTGCAGCACCAGCGACGGCTGGCTCTCGACCGTGCGCGGGCGGCTGGGCTATTCCTTCGACCGGGTGATGCCCTATGTCACCGGCGGCCTGGCGATCGGCGACATCCGTGCCGCGACGCCCGGCCTCGCCGGCGGCGCCGCCACCAATACCGGCTGGTCGTTCGGCGCCGGCCTGGAAGTTGCGCTGCCCGGCAACTGGTCCGCGAAGGCGGAATACCTCCACGTCGATCTCGGCCATTTCAATTGCGGCGCCGGCTGCACGACGGCGACCTTGCCGACCGACAATGTCTCGCTGCAGGACAACGTCTTCCGCGCCGGCGTGAACTACCGCTTCGGCTGGGGCAAGTAGCCTCGGAGTACGCGACCCTCGGGGCGTTACTCAAATAATCAAATCCCGAAGCTGTCCATTTTGTCTGCACTTTCGAACGCACGCTCTAGAAACCAATCACGCCCTTCTCATCAACAAGACTTTGGGTGCGGAGGGCCTCATTGGGGGCCCGTCTAAGGTTTCGTGGTCAGAGCATTTTCGGGTTAGCCCGTTGACGACGCCGCCGGCTCCTGTTTCGATAAGTAACCACACGCCTGGTGATGTTCGGCCTGCTGGAGGGGCGCAATGGCAAAGCGGCTTGCGGTTCTTTGCGTCTTGACGGGCGTCCTGGCCGCCGCGGCGACGGCCCAAACCGTCAGGGCTGCGTCGGATTGTGATACCTACGCGGCTTCAGAATTTGACAGGGAACGCAAGGCGCCTGGCGTTCCGCTCGCGAACATAGACCCAGGTCTGGCAATCCCGGCGTGCGAATCCGCAGTGCGGCAATTTCCGCAGGACTCCAGGCTCATCTTTCAGCTTGGGCGTGCCTATCAGAAGGCTGATAATTTCGCCGCAGCAGTCAACGAATACCGAAAGGCCGCCGATCAAGGATTTGCCTTAGCACAGAACAATCTCGGTTTTATGTATCAGAGCGGCCTGGGTGTTCCGAAAGACCCAGAGCAAGCTGTCACCTGGTACCGAAAGGCCGCCGAACAAGGCCTGCACAATGCACAACTCGCGCTTGCCGGGATGTATCTGGATGGCCAAGGTGTTCCGAAGGACCTAGGGCAAGCTGCCGCCTGGTGCCGAAAAGCGGCCGATCAAGGGCTTGCTCAGGCGCAAAACGCCCTCGGATGGATGTATAAGGACGGCGTAGGTGTTCCCAAGGACCTGGAGCAAGCTGCCGCCTGGTTCGGGAAAGCGGCCGACCAAGGACTTGCTACGGCGCAAAACAACCTGAAACAACTTTCACGCGCTGGACTGTCGGCCGCCCAATAATTTCGCGGTCGGACTTCAACATCGCGGGCGCTGCTGCCGGTCCGTTGATTTATATCTTGATGTTTATTGACAGCGGGCATAGCGAACCGCACGAGGGAAGCATGCAGAGATTGACGATCCTATTCACTGCCTTGGCAATTGTAGCCAGCACGTCTGCTGACGGAAAGACGAGGCTCGCGCAAACGTCGACGACGACGAATTGCATGATGATCTGCAATTCTCAGTACGCGAATTGTCAATCATCCTGTGTTGCCAGCGGCGCGCTTCCATCCACTCCCGCCGTGAGCGTCAATCCAAATCCTAACCAGGCGTGCTTCTCCGGCTGCACGAGCCAGCAATTGCAATGCCAAATAGCGTGCTCGCGCACGCTGTCGAACTGATCCATTTCACCGCTGGCGCTCTGTTGACGTGAGCGTGGCGGAGCCGCGACAAAAGCCCGTTGCGCAACCGGAGGCACAGAACAGACCATAGGGGCCCTTCGCTCTGGCGAGTGGTCGGAGAATCGATGTGGGCAGCGCGCCCAATGACGAGGCCAAAAAACGCGATCTCCGTGGCGGCCGCAAAACATTCAAAAGTCACGCAAAACCAGCCGGTTATGGCGAAAGCACCAATCTGTGCTGCGCGTCACATCCTATTCCCGGCGACGGGATAATCTCAGCGAGCATCCCCAGCGATGGAGGAAGCGATGACTAGCATGAGCACGGATCTGATGAGCGGTCGCCAACGGCGCGCGTGCCTTTTCCGGCAAGTGCAACATGGCCTTGCTGAGCGGCGAGCTCGCGCGCGTTTACGCAGCGAGCTGATGCATCTCAGCGACAGGACCTTGCAAGATATCGGCATATCCCGCCATGCGGCGCGTTTGGAAGCTTGCAAGCCGTTTTGGATGCCTTGATTAAAGCAAGCTGTCGGCAGACCGGTGTGATGGTTGCGAGATGTGTGCGCGTATGGTGTCCGAAGTGAAGTGTCGCAGCTAATCACTTTGCCGCTGATTTCAGGAAAGCGACCGCCGTTCATCGAGGGAACTACAGCGAATATCGCAGTCGAGAAATGGAGCGCCAGCCATGAGCACGATAAGCCTGGAGACTACTGCTCGTCCGCGTCGCGTGTCGCGTTGGTCAGCCATCATCGGAGGCGGGACGACCGCGCTCATGATTGGACTGCTGACCGTCGGATACCTCTCGACCACGGCGGCCCGTCCGAAGCTCGACCGCGGCGCGAGCGTGAGCGAACCCGTCGTCGCTCCGCTTCCGACGGCTCTCGAAATCGTGCCCTCCCCGGTCATTGAGACCGGTTCGCAAATGTTCTTTGGCACCGGTGACGGCAGCGCCGGATTTTACGCCGAGCGACCGTCGCAATGAATGCGGCGCGGCTTCGGCGGGTAGACCGTAACTGAGTCGAGTACGGCGCGAGCTGATGAGCAGCGCACTGCCATAGAGCGATACCGGCAGACAGCGGCCGCCTTGCGTGAATGCCGGAGAATCTTGCCTCGACGCGGCTGGGGATTGCCCGAGAACTGTGATCGCCAACGCGATCGGGCCGCTTGGGCGGTCCCGGCGACCTCAATGCAGCAGCACGTGACCGGCCTGGATGATTTGGTGGAATTCAGCGGGTGTCGTCCCCGGCAGCGTGATGCTGTCATTGTGACCGAGATTGATCACCGCATCGCCATGCGCATTGGCAGTGATCAGCGATTCGAGCTGCTGCAGCGTCTGCACGTTGGCGAAGTGGTCGAGCTCGATGCTGTCGGCCTGCGCATTGAAGTTGACGATGGTGTCGGCGCCGATGCCCGGGTGGAACACGAAATTGTCGTTGCCCGGCCCGCCGACCGACACGGACGCGTTGCCAGGATTGGTCGCCGGCGGATCGAAGATCTCGGTACCGGTGCCGGCGTCCTTTTGGAAGGTGAAGGTATTTCCGCCGATTCCGCCCACCACGTCGATTGTTACTGTCTTACCGGTGCTTGCATCGGTAACGGTCATCACGTCCGTAGTCGGGTTATAGCTGTCCGCGCCCGGGGTCGAATCGAACTTGATATTCGGCAGGTCAATGATATCACCTGGCTGCAGCGCCGTCCCTCCTCCTCCATTGACGGAGAACGGCGCGGACGGCCCGGACGTGCCGGAACTGTCAATTTTCAGCGTGCCGGTGCTGCCTTCGAACGTCACCGTGTTGGTCGCGGTGCCCGCGAGCTCAAGGGTCGCACCAGAGCCGACATCGAGCTGCCCGCGGCCGATAATATTACCCGTTATCGTCAGCGTTTCGCCCGCGGCGGCCTCTATGGTCCCATTGTTATCGATGCTCGGAACCGACAGCGTGCCGGAGCCGCTCAGCGTCGCGCCGCTATCGCCGATGGTCAGCGAATTCAGCGTAACGGTACCGGATGTATCAATCGTGTAGGTCCCGGCAAGATCGATCACCGCGTCGCTCGACGAAGTCGGCGTTCCCTGGGTCCAACTATCGTCGGTCCAGTTGCCCCCCGAAGCATTGGTCCACTCGTTTCCAAACACCACCAAGGTGCCGGCGTTGCTGCCGGCGCCATCCGCCAGCGCCGAGAAATCTCCCGAAGTGTAAGAGCCATCAAGGGTTATGGTCTCCGTCTGGCCGCCGGCCGAAACCGTCAAAATGTCGTTGGCCCAGGTGACCGTTGTATCGCCAGACACATAGGTCAGGTCGGTCAGATCGATCGCATCGCCCGCGGCGAAGCCGGAGACCGCACCCGTATAGCTTTGCGAATGCGCAAGCGCGAGAGTTCCGGCGCCGGAGAACGTGACGTTCTGATTGAACGTTCCGGCGAAGTCGGCAAACCCGCCACTTTCGATCGACACCGTTCCGAAGCCGGTGACGTTGTTGTCGACGTCGAGCGTGCCGCCGTTCGCGGTCATGCTGCCGAGATTGTCGATGCTGTCGCTAAGCTCGAGCGTGCCGCCATTGGCCGCGACCAGAATGCCGTGAATCTCATTGGTAATTTGATTGCCGGTGTCGATTTTGAGCGTCTGGCCCGAAACGTTGCCGGCGATCGTTCCGGCGGCATTGTCGAGCGTCAGAGCGTAGCTGCCGCCGCCGATCTCGCCGTCGCCGGAGATAAAGTTGCCGAAGTTCGCCAGCGTCTGGTTTGCGCCCGCGGCGATGATTGTGCCGTCAACGAGCTGAATCGAACCGTCGCCGCCGAGCGCCAGCGTGCCGGTTGGGGAGTCGACCGACAGCGTGCCGTCGACAAAGATGTTGTCGTTGTTCTGGATGGCGATTCCGGCGATCTTCAGAGTGGCGCCGTCATCGGCCGTCAGCGCTCCCGAATTGATGATGGGGTTGGGGCTTTCGATTGTCAGCATCTCGCCCGCGATCGATGCCACGATAGTGCCGCTGTTGTTGATAATCCCAATTGAGAGCGTACCAGCGCCCGCCACTTTGGCGCTTGCATCGCTGATCGTCAGCGAGTTTGCGGTATCGACACCATCCGATGTCGTGACAGTCACCGTATACGTGCCGGTTTTGTCGATCACCGCATTCGTTACCGGAGGAGTGGATGTCGGAACACTGTCGCTCCAGTCCCCGCTGGTGGTCCAAGCGCCGCCGCCCCCCGAAGTATGAGTCCATTCATCCTCGGCCCCGTACAGCACCTCGGTGCCTCCCCCGGGATCACGCACCAGCGTGAAATCGCTCGCATTCGCATCGCCGGCAAATACGAAGGTCTCTCCGTTGATGGTCAAAGTGGTGTTGGCGCCGTTCGACGAGAATGAAGGTGACCCGCCCGGGAAGGCGATATTGGTCAGATCAAGCGCGTCGCCTGCACCAAAAGTCGTCAATGTCACGTCGCCACCCGGCGCTTGAGTGAGCGCGAGGGTGCCGTCCCCCGAGAATGTGACGTTCTGATCGAAGGCGACGGCAAAGAGGGCGTACCCGCCGTGCGCGATGACGACGTCTCCCGAGCCCGAGACCGTCGATGTGCCGTCGACCAGCAACAAGCCGTCCACGTTTATCGTGCCGTCGTTGTCCAGGCTCACGCCGTCGAGCGTAGCGCCCCCGGGAGGCTCGATATCGAGCGCAGCGTTCGAGCCGGTCGTCAGCGTGCCGTTCTCAATCTCCGTAAAGGAGAGCTTGATGGCATCGCCGGTGCCGAGCGCCTCGATCGTGCCGTCGTTGTTCACGAATGAGTCGGCAAACGCGACGGTGCCGCCGTTATCGGCCTCGATCGTGGCGCCTTCCGCGTTGAAGATCTCGTAATCCTGGAACGATACCGTCCCGCCAGCCGTGGCCTCGACCAAGCCGTCGTTGGTCATTCCCGCGGCATAGGCGCCGCTCGACAGGTCGAACGTCGAGTCGGTCCCGCTGGCCAGAATGGTGCCAGTGCCCGCGTTGAACACGTCGCCGACGAGGGAATAGTGGCCGGCGGAAAGCGCCTCCAATATGTTGTAGTTCCCGCCGGGATCGCCGGGGCTGAAGTTCGGGTTGATGGCGATGTAGTCGGTGATCGTCCCGCCATCGATCGCTTCCGCCGTACCGTCATTCACGTCGCCCTCGAGGCCGTAGATGGTGAGCGTTCCGCCGTCGGCTTTGAAATACGCGCCACTTTCATTGATGGCAATCGCCGCCGTATAGGTGCCGTCGGAATTGTGCGTGAGCACATGATTGATGGTCATCGTTCCATCATTCAGCACCTCGATCGTGCCGAAATTTTCGCTGCCGGGCTGGGTCTCGGAGATCGTCAGCGTGCCGCCGTTGGCCGTGACATAGGCGCCGCTTTCGACGGTCTCCGTATTGATGCTCATCGACGCCGTAGCGCCGCTGGGCACAAGGATCGTGCCGTAGTCGACGACCGCGCCGCCGGTGATCGAGGTGCCGCCGTCGAGCGTCAGCGTCGCCGCGCTGGTGAGGCCAACATCAATGGTGCCGCCGCCGCTGACGATGACATCGTCCAGCGTCGCGCCGGGACCATGGGATTGGTAGGTGCCGGGTGCAATATCGAGCACGCCCGAGCCGCCGATCGTCAGCGTGCCGCCGCTGATCGTCGTGCCGTCGTCGATCGCCAGCACCGCCCCCGTGGTAATGGTGCTGACATCGATGGTTCCGCCATTGGTAACAGTGACGTAGTCCAGAATTGC
>Ga0187784_10000767_pt1 | contig 24445 bp, 23 predicted proteins | sample 1015_SJ02_MP15_2_FD_132964 | JGI IMG/M metagenome (GOLD analysis project Ga0187784, IMG submission 132964) | Tropical peat soil microbial communities from peatlands in Department of Meta, Colombia - 1015_SJ02_MP15_20_MG | ecosystem: Environmental > Terrestrial > Soil > Wetlands > Peat | place... | reverse complement strand
GTCGTGGCGCCGCGCGAAGCCGGTGGAACGGCCGCAACGGCAAACACAAAGCCGGCAACCGCGGCGAGAGCCACGCCGTTCCGCTTCCGTTGTTGCCGTGCTGCGGTCATAGTTTTGGCGAAGGATCAACTGATTCGGATCGGCTCGTTCGGATCGGCTCGCACGGGACATCGCAGAGTGAGCCGACACTTAGCCGGTGAGCGTGAGCAAGGGGTTAACCGGGGGACTCGATGAATTTCGCCTTGCGGTCCGCCGTTGCGGCCCTCGTCCTTGCCGGTCTGCAAGCCGTGCCGGCCGGGGCGCAGACCGTGCCGCCGCCACCCACGCCGCCGGCGGCGGTCGGTCCCACGCCGGCTCCGCCGCCGCAACCGCCGGCAACAAACCAGTTCTCGCCCAACGAGATCATCGACGCCGGCCATCGTTTCTTCGGCGGCGTATCGCGCGGCCTGGCCGCCATCGTCGAGAAGGCGGTGAGCCAATGGGGACTGCCGAACGGCTATGTTCTGGGCGAAGAAGCGGGCGGCGCCTTCATCGGCGGCCTGCGCTACGGCGACGGGACGCTCTACACCAAGAACGCAGGCGACGTGCGCGTATACTGGCAAGGGCCGTCGCTCGGCTTCGATGCCGGCGCCGACGGCGCACGGACCATGATGCTGGTTTACAACCTGCCGCGCACCGAAGCGATTTTCGAGCGCTTCGGCGGCATCGACGGCTCGGCCTATTTCGTCGGCGGCTTCGGCATGACGGCGCTTGCCGCCAACGACATCGTGGTCGTACCGATCCGTTCCGGCGTCGGACTGCGGCTCGGGGCCAATCTCGGCTATCTTAAATTTACAGCGCGCCCGACCTGGAATCCGTTTTGATCGCCGGCCTCGATCCACGGCGGCGTCACAGGTCTGTCGTTATTAATATGTTGTCTTTGTGGCGCCCTGGCCGTTGTCGGTTTAGGTTAACGGCACGAGGCAATGGTGCAGCCCCGTCGGCGCGTGACAGGATGTCGCCGGACGGCGGCACGGCTCGGAGAGAGTGGTGTCATGGTCGAACCGGTCATGTACTTCGGGATCGGCTTTCTTGTCGCGGCGCTGCTTGGACTTCTGTTCGTTCCCCTGGTGCATAACCGCGCGGTGCGGCTGACCATGCGCCGCCTCGAGGCGGCGACGCCGCTGTCGATCGCCGAAATTCGCGCCGACAAGGATCAGTTGCGCGCCGAATTCGCCATGTCGACGCGCCGGCTCGAAATGAGCGTCGAACAGATGAAGGCGAAGACGACGAGCCAGCTCGCCGAGCTCGGCAAGAAGACCGACGCCATCAACCTGCTCAAGAAGGAACTCGGCGAAAAGACCGCAACGATCTTCGCGCTGGAATCGCGCGACCGGAATCTGCGCGATCAGCTGCACGCCAGCGAAGACGAGTACGAACACAAGTCGAGCGCGCTGCATGAGGCGGAGCGCACGCTTGCCGACAAAGAGGCCGATCTCGCCAAGCTGGTGGCCGAACTGGGCGAGCGCTCGATTGCGGCCGACGGCCAGCGCGTCGAGATCGCCGCGCTGCGCACGCAGGTCGAGGCGATGAAGGTCAGCGTCGCCGATTACGAACGCGCGGTCCGTGCGACGGAAGAACGTTTGGCCCGGGGGCGCGCCGAGGCCGAGGCATTGGCTGCGCTTTCGAACGAAGCGCGCGACAAGCTCGAGGAGTTGGGGGCACGCGCCGGCGAACTCGAACGGCAGCTGCTGCTGCAAACGACCGAGGCCGAGGTCTTGAACCGCCGCGTGCACGAGCTCGAAGCGCGGCTCGGCGATCAGGGCCGGTTTCTGGCCGAGCGCGAATTCGAAATCGGCCAGCTCCGCAGCGATCTCGCCGCCGCAGGCAAGATCGAAGCCGACCTGCGCGAGGAAATCGAGAATGCCGGCGGCCGCAGCAGCGGCGCCGTGGACAGATTTCGCGCCGATATCAGCCAGCTCGAAGCGCAGCTTGCCGCCGCGCTCGAGGAGCGCGGCAAGCTGCAGCGCGAGATCGCGACGATGAAATGCGACGCCGAAACGAGCTGGGCGGCCGAACGCGTCGAGAACGCGCTCTTGCGCGAGCGCATCAACGACGTCGCCGCCGAAGTGGCGCGGCTTACCGCCGTGCTTGAAGGTCCCGGCTCGCCGATCGAAACCATGCTCGCCGACGCCGTCCCGGTCTTGAGCCAGGGAATCGGACAAGACATGAGCGATGTGGCAAGCGTCATCAACGGCACCAGTGGCGCGGCCGGCGTCGCTCCGATCGATTCCCCGCAACAGGGCAAAGGTACGCTTGCCGACCGCATTCGCGCCCTGCAGACGGGCGCCTCCCGCGTGGCGTCGAATTGAACGAGCCGCGCGGTAACTGCATTTCATTCGCCGTCGCCGCTTGCCGCCCGCCGGTCGTCTTTAAGGCAGCAACGGCGCTTCGCGCCAAAGCAACAAAATGTGACCGCGCATCTCTTGCCTTGCCGCAATGGCCGCGTGCACATTTGTTTGAGACGAAGCGCTGGGACCACGGAAACAAGCGCAGAGGGGCGTCTGCAAAGGAGAAATCTATGCCGGAGCAAAGACCCTCGCTAGGCCGTGCGGTTGTCGTCGTAATCGCCGCCGCGTCGTTGGCGCTGCCTGTCGTTGCGGTCGCGCAGGCCGATCAGCCGGCCTCAGCAACGCACACGGCGAAGGCGCATACGAAGAAACCGAAACACTCCCATTACACTTATCGGCGGCCGCCGGAGTCCACGTCGCAATTGTACGGTTGCACGTGGCCGTATCGGAACATGGGCCCGCCATGCTGGTCTACCTTTCCGCAAGGCGACCCGAACTACCACGGCGTGCGGCCCGGCATCGGCCCGCAATAGCGACGTTCCGATCACTTCGCCGACGAGACCGGGCCGCGCTACGGCCGGCGGCTCTATTTGTTGCTCGGGGAGATACTGCCGCGAGTATGTCAGACCGATGGATTGAATAATCAGGAGCCCAGCACCGAGGCGCAAGTGCGCGACTTATTCCTTTGATGGAATAATCACTTGACTTATTCCATCAATGGAATAAATAGACGCATGAGTTGGAATGTCGAATATACCGATGAGTTCGGTGAATGGTGGAAAGGGCTAAGCGAGGATCAACAGGAAGATTTCGCTGCGATGGTCAAATTGCTTATGGACCATGGTCCGCAACTCCCATTTCCGTATTCGTCTGGAATTCAAAGGGTCAAGGCATGCCCACATGCGCGAATTGCAAGTGGCGGGAAGCCACTGCGCGGGTTTTATGCTTTTGATCCACGGCGCACGGCTATCTTGCTTATTGGCGGAGGCAAAACGGGTGACGATCGGTTCTACGAAACGACGATCCCCGTCGCTGACCGCCTGTACGACGACTATCTTGCTGAGTTGAAAAAGGAAGGATTGATAAAATGACCGGCCATCGTCCGTTCAGTGGATTGATTAAGAACTTTACTCCTAAGCGCAAGGCGCGTACGGCGGCGAAGGTGCGGGCGCTCAAGGCACAGATGCCCCTTGCCGAATTGCGTCAAGCGCGCGAGCAATCCCAACAGGAACTCGCACGCGTATTGAAGGTGGGGCAACCCGCGGTCGCCAAGCTCGAAAGGCGCGCCGACATGTATGTGAGCAATCTGCGACGTTACATTGCTGCGCTTGGCGGTTCGCTCGAAATCACCGCCCGCTTTCCCGAAGGCGCCGTCAACATCACTAACTTCCACGACCTACAGAATCCTAACGAGGATTCCCAAGACCAAAAACAAGCGTAACTTACCCACCGGATGCTCCTCGACTCTGAGCTGCATGTTCTTGCAGCGCTCTGCGAACATTGCGAAATGGGGGCGCGCCGAAAATGCAGAAAGTGCGTAATTCGCAAAGGCATTTTGATGGTGGGCGCTGTAGGGATTGAACCTACGACCTCTCCCGTGTGAAGGGAACGCTCTCCCGCTGAGCTAAGCGCCCGTCTCAAGCATGATCCGGAAAAAGCCTGCCCCCGGACTTGATCCGGGGGTGAGCATCGAGGCCTGGCCGGGATTTACGGCCCGGTCCGGCGGAGTGTCAAGCGAGCGCCGGCGCTTTGCCGCGCACGATCCCGGTGCTGTCGCGGTCAAAGAAGAATGCCGACGACGTAAGCGAGGACGGCGAGAACCACGTCTATGACGCGGCGCGCTACGCGCTTATGGCTGATCGGACGCCGGGGGTGAGCTTCCGCCGTCGTCAGGTTTGGTGACCAGTCTCCGGCTTTCCTTAAATCGTTTTCGCACGATAGGTTCTATCTGCCGGATTAAAGTTGACACAACGTCGGCAAATTCATTGGCGCCGATTACTGTCGAGCATCCTGCATTGCGGTTTCGGTACTGTTGGATCGTTCAACTTCATCAATGATCGCGGTTGTCAGGTCCGACGAAATATGCACGCATGCCAATGATCCATCAAATTCAAATGAAAAATTGCGTTGACGCTCGCGTTGTTCCACGAAAAACACAAGGTCGCGGCTCTCGCTCTTTTCAATGACGATGTGACAGCATATCGCCCGGTAGCCAAAGTCCGTATGGCCCATTTCGTTCAAATCGTAATCGCTCGCTTGTTTAAGCAGCGGCGGGATTAGAACAAGGTCATTATTTGCAATTTGAAAAGTTTCAGAACTGGTTTCATTAAGCCGAACAGATCGAATTATCAAAGCATCGCGCCAATAGGTCGTCTTATAAAACATCGGCGTAAATGCCAAAGAGTCATCCTCGTGCTCGCGCATCTTCCAAAACGTGTGCAGAATATCGCCGACCTTTTCAAATTGCCCTGTCAATTGCGAACAGGTGACCGCTTCGAAGCCTCCGCCCCATCTATTCAAAATAGTGCTCCCGGTTCTGTATTCCTCATTTGTCAAAGCGGCCAACAGCCCATGGGCGACCTGAAACTCAGTCCCCGTCCCATAATTGGTCCAGTTGCTTCTCCCGAGAAGGTTCAAAAAGAAATCCCGACCCGTACCAGCGGCGAACACAGGTCCGAGGGTCGGAATGTTTTTCGCTTTAACGCCAAGAGTAAAGCAATGAGCAGCACGCATCGCGCCTTGCGTCTCGCCGAGTAGCGTTCCCACTAGTTGCAAATGGGCGATCTGCTGCGGATCAATGGCATTAAGTTCGCGTCCTATGTCGTCTAGTTCAAGGTTCGGGCGAGCCGCGACCTGAGACAACACGCGCAATGCGCGCTCGGCCTCATCCATTCGCCCTGACCATGCAACCACCAGCCTATCTGAAAGCACGTTGACCTTTTGACTGAAGTCTACTTGGAATGGCACTCCATTCTTAGCTAGAACCTCATTTATGTCGCCGACAAGCGGGAGGGTTACTCTAAGCCCGGTTCTCTGCTCGGATGATAGCAGAACATCTCCGATCATAAGCGGTGCGCCATTTATCGAAAGTTGCGCGATCAGCGTCATGGGATTTATCCGCTGCGTTTCACGTCGCAATTTCAGCATGGGTGTTGGCGTGACTACACGGACCCGTCTAAATAATCCTTCCGAATATCGAAGTCCTTTGGTCGCCTCTGAGCCTCCTTAAGCAGCTTCGTGTAAAGGGCGCCAGAAACTAGGTGCAGAAGTTCGTCGAGATCGATCAGGTTATGCCCAACGAACGTCAATCCCTCATCGAAAGCGGTCTGCAAAAAGACGAATTCAAAGCCGTCGTCGAATTTTGTCGGATGCGTTTTAGAAACCATACGCATCATTTCGGCATCTGAATGCGCAATGACCTTATTCCGCAATTTCACCAGCCGCCGATGAAGCTCTTTCTGCTCATGGCTTAGGATTGCGCCGGTCATCCTAATTGTAAGCGGTGGAATTCCGCCCTTCGACTGAGAGAATGGCCGTGTGTACGCTATAATGACGGTTGTCTCGTAGCATCGAAAACGCCGCAATTCGATTTTTGAGTATTTCGCGTCAGGATCGCAGTCACCTAAGAAGGCCGCCGCACTGAGAGCAAGTTGGAAATCGCCCAACGAGTATAGTAGACGAAGATAATGGCGGGACGCTTGCGGTGACTTTGGCAGCGGAATTGTCAGCGGCTCGATTTTATCCATTGTGTCGTCGCTCCGGGCCGCTCGTGGGCTACCCGACGCTGGCCGTCATTCGAGTTATGGCAGGATTTCTTTGTACAGCCGTAATATCGCGGAGTGATCCGTTCCACGCTCGGCAAACGCGAGCAGCAGGTTTTCGTTTCCTTTCTCCAACATTTGCTGGCGGATATGGAGGACCGCTTCCGCTGCCGTAATGCCTTGCTCGTTCGCCGGAAAGCGTATCATGTGGCTGACGATTTGGAGCGGAGCGCGCCCCGCGACGGTGATGTTGTCGATTGACGGGAATTGAAGGCATATCACTTCGCCATCAAGCCAAATCTTGCCCTTATGAACAGGACCATCTGTTCCCATCGGAGATGAGTTTGTCTCACAAACTCTGGCCTTGCCATCATCACCAACACGCAAAAAGAAGGGCATTTACTCGCTCCGCGCTCGGTCTCGCAACTTTTCAGCATGGGCGATTAAACGCGCCTTCACGGTCGCTTCATCGCCCGGTGCCCAAAGGTCTCGTTCCTTGCGGAGTACGTTTAATAGCGCCATGCGCGCAGCTTTTGCCTTTGCAAAGCAAACCATGCTGCCCGGAATATGATAGGGACGCCCATCAAAGGAAAAATCTTTTGTTGCTTGACCGAGCCAGATTTCGTCGCCGTCCAGCCAAATGGTGCCGTGCGATGGGGGGAATTTTTGATTGTCCATCTTTTCAACGCTGTAAGTCAGTTCATTCGGCGCTGAGATGTTCGCGTCCTGCGTTGATGTGGGCACAACGTCCATGAGCTTGATATGAAAATATCTTGCGGCCTCTAGGCCGAAGGTGCTCTGCTCGCTGGACGACGAAAACGTTCCAAGCGACCATGCATCATCCATATTGCTTCCGTCATCGTTTAACTTGACTAGCAAAACCTGAAGTTCCTTGGCGTCGGTTTCGTAGAGCCAAATCGCATAGCCCTTCGGATTTTTGCGCACCATTTCGGAATAAGCCGATAGCGGCGCTGGCCTCTGCGCAACCGTGCCGGAAGCGGTTTCAAGTTCGGCAAGCCGTTTGCAGGCGTCCTCGTAAATCTCTTTGAAAACTTGATCGCTTGGGAGAGGAAGCTCAACGAGCGTTTCTGTCTTGTCGGCAAGCGTGAATGTCATGTGCTTGCCGGACATTAGAGCTTCTAGGCATTTGGTTACATCGTCTTTACCGGCGTATCTGGCAATCACCGCCGTCTCGTTTTCTCCATAATCGGGAGCCGCAACAACAGAAAATGTGCCTCCGAGAGACTGGTCGGTGGTGTACAGCCGCAGAGTAAACGGGGCCTCATGTGGTAGAGAGAAGGGTCGCAAATAAAATCTGAGGCGACGATGAACAATAACCTGTTGTTTTTGAGCGTCTGGCGTGCATGCAACGGTGCAAACTAATCGTAGGACGGCTTTGGCGCTCGGCCCGTTCAAACCTGAGTAGTGATAGGTCTGGCTGATTTCTTCGCTCTGGCTCGATCCTTCAATGCCCTCTTTGCGTTGCACTTGCCACTCGCTCGCGTCTGCGGACACGCGTGGCCTCTGTCTTGCTGCTCCCGTTACCGGCTGGGATGGACTTGCTGTGACCCTTACTGGTTCGAGCGGCGTTGATGCACCGATCTTCGCGGAAAAATGTCCTCGCGTAGGATTTGTATTCGCTGAGAGTTGCTGTCCTCGTTCAAGAAGCGAAGTGATTGTCATCGACCATGGGCCGCTTTCGGACAAAGTTTGGAACTCTGGCCCCCACACATTGCGACGCGACATCGTGCGCAAATATTCCAGTTGGGAGCCAGCGCGATGGTAGATGGTTACAAATTCCTCGTCCTCGCCATTCTTGTTTCGGAATTTGAAATAGTGCTTCACGTAGTTCGGGTCGTCGTTGGAGATGACGAATTCTATTAGCTTCATCCCGAGTACGGGGTTCATCAACTCTGCGATTTCGCGATCACGCCGACCAAAGAGACTGTCAAAGAGACCCATTCGTGCCTCCCCACGAAATCCGGCGAGGATAGATGGTATCATGCGGGGACTGCCTCGGGGCTCGGCAAGTTTGCGGTCGGGGATGCACCTCAAAAGCCTTTAAGATTGTCGCCAATCGCTGTCGCCACTGACGCCAAAATAGCAGCTAAGCTATTGATTTTATTACGTGGTGGTCCCGTGTGAAGGGAACGCTCTCCCGCTGAGCTAAGCGCCCGTCTCAAGCATGATCCGGAAAAGTGGGTACCGGTTTTCCGAAAAAGATCATGCTCCACTAAAATAGCATGATCCGGAAAAAGCCTGCCCCCGGACTTGATCCGGGGGTGAGCATCGAGGCCTGGCCGGGATTTACGGCCCGGTCCGGCGGAGTGTCAAGCGAGCGCGCCGCCGGGTAGTGCCTCAGTTTGAATTTTTGCCAAACATGCGCCTGATGATTTGTCGGGCCAAACGGAAGCTGACCGGATTAGGAACCTTCTCGCGCGGCGCATTGCGGGCGGCCTCGATCCGATAATGTTCTGCACAATAATCAAGCGCACAATCTGGGTCGGTGCATCCCCGCCCCGTTTCCGGACATTCAAAAGAGCGCGCTGTACTCATTACGCTGCCCGCTTCTTGTACGGCCCGCGCTTGGCCGGGACCGGCTCAGCAGCGTCGATGATAGCGACTATATCCGCGACGCTCCACACGTGATCGGTCACGCCAGCGGCCATCGCTGGGGTAGTGCGCAGGGTCTTATGGATGCGGCAAAAGTTATAGTGCATGTAATGCAAGGCGACAGAAAAGGCGTGATTTTCCAGCTTTTTTGAGAACGCGTTTGTCAGCCGTGTGAATCGCCGCTGTTGCATCCGCAGCGTCAAATTCTGCCGTTCCGCAAAGCTGGTCGAAATGTGCTTCGGATCGGGATCGCCCTCGACTCGTTGCTTCACCGCGCCGATGCACTCTGCCGGGCTGTACCGCTTCTCGCCCTCAAGCGACTGGCCGTAGATTTTGACCAGCATTGCGTAATCGACATCGGCCCCGAACGATCCCTCGATCGCTTCCAAATAAGCCTTGTGGCCGTCTGTGGTGATCTGTACGCGGTTCGCCAAGCGGGAGGCAAGATCGTCGGTAAACGCGATAGCGGTTTGCGAACTCCGGTCACCGACGCGCCATGACGGGACCAACTTGGTTTGCGCGTCGATTGCGACCCAAGTCCAAACGTCGCCAGCATTCGGCGGAGCGTTGCGAGCGAATGGGACGTTCTTTTGCTTCGTGTAAATGAAGCTCCAAACCTCATCCAATTGCAGGCGATGGCATTTGAGATTGCGCAGCGTGCGATCTTGATATTCAGCGCACGCGTTGCCAGCGGAGACGAACAGCTTGGTGACGGTATTGAAGGCCGTATCGGTCGCCCGGCCAGCGGCACGAAGGCTCATGCCTTCGACAAGGAGCGTGAGGACTTGAACGCGCTTTTCAAATGGGAGCTTGTTCATGCTCCCTAATAATAATGAACCTTATGCTTGAGTGTCAAGCACAAAGTTCATTTTCGATGCCCGGCGGCGCGTGGCTTCCGTGGGCGCGCATTCTTCGGCTTCTGCGCCCTCTGCGTGGTATCCGCGGTATCACGGCCATCCGAATCCGCAGCGTTGGGAAAGCGACGGATATAGATCGCCGGAATCATCGTCTCCAGCGCGCCCCTATGCGGGGCCAACTCTCGGCCTGTCATTATCCGCGCCGCCCTAGGGGGTCGGACAAAGGTATCCATGCCAGCTCTCCTTCTCTGCCCCGAATATAGGGTTACTTTCCGACAATTTTACGCATGTCAGACCCGACTTTATTGAGGACATCCTCCATTTTTTCTTTAGCCGCCTTCGGCAACAATTTTGCGTCTTGCAGCTTAACCGACAGTTGCTTTTTCCCTTCCCCGGATTTTTTACCTGGTGCGGCCCATTCGAGTGAACATACTCGCGTTTCCCCGCCTACGTTGGGGTCCATTATCTCTACGCCCTTGATCGTGTAGCAGACCAATTTGACAGCATCTGCCACGGAAAGCTTGTCAGGCTCTGGCACAAATCCATGCAGGAACAACTCAGCGTATGCCGCACCGCTGCCGATAGTCCCGTAGCCCGAAACCTGCTCCGCAAGCCCAATGGAATGGATGTTGTAAGCCCGGATTTCCGCGGGAGCATCGGCGTGGGGGGCAGTGGCTCCAGCGACAAGCATCGAAAGCTCAAAATCGCTGATTGGCGCTCGAAAGAATTGATTTCGATCGATCATGTATTCTTTGAGCATGATGGAAACGACTGGCTCCGCAACTCGTTCCACAAAATCTACGACATCAAGCTTGCGTTCTGCGGCCTTCGAGGCGCTCTCAATTCCGGTGCGTGTCACCCGATCTACAAATTTGTCGATGAACGCGGTCATCCCGGCACCAGCGACCGCAATAGGATGCAGCAGATCGCTATGCTTGATGATGTAGACTTTGTTCGTAAAGCGGGCGACGGGAGCACCGCGACTGAAAGTAGCAAGGCTATCGGATGCGAGCACGATGCCGTCCTTGCAGCACAATGCCACACCAACAGTCATTCGTTCCGTCCTGAGAAAGTCGCCCCACCCGTCTAGAGAAAATTTTACCGGGGCGATGATTCGGTGTCCAATGGAATAATTGCCTAGGGATGGGACTTTCGGCCCCACCTTGCCCTGGCTGCGGCCTTGGCAATTGCCTTTTTTCGCCTGCCGCTTAGCGCAGCGGCGCGTGCCTTTCCGCCCTTCAAGCCGCCCTTTCGCGCGTACTCCAAACTGGGGTCCGGCTGCGGAGTGGATTCGGTTATCTCCCCGACAGACAAATCTACGATCAGCTTGCCGAGCTGAGAGGGGTCGCGCGGACGTTGGGGACGACGGCGGGCCATGGTCCCAGTATGATGGCTCTCGCGTCATGTGCAAGTGCGACAGAATTTCAAAATGCGTCACTACCCGCCGCCGCGCGGCCGACGTAGTCAGCGCAGCGCCGCCGCGAGCTCGCGCGCTCCGGGTTTCTTGACCTCCTGGTCCATGCGCGCGTCGGTCGCCGCGATCAGCCTGCCGACGACGTTGTTGCGCTGCGCCACCGGGTTGTCCTCGTATCCGCCGCGCTGGAAGAAATTCGCCGTCGGCACCCGATCGCGCCACGCCGGCGGCATGGTGATCATGTCAAGGCCGTTGCCGTCGCCGGTGAGGTTCATCATCTCCAGTTCGGCGGCGCTGAGCGTCGAGCCGACGCTCTTGCGGCGCGCGAAGAGAACGGAATCAACGAGCTTTTGCGTTTGCAGCAAAGGCCCGACGTCGATATCCAAATTCAGCGCATGGATGCCGAGCCCCCTCGGCGTATTGGCCAGCGCCTGATGCTCGTTCCAGTCGTCGGGCACGCTTGTTGCGACGCCGATCATCTTGCGCAGGATCGCGATCTTGTTGTCCCGCGCCGCCTCCGCTCCCGCCGCCGCGGCGCGGGAAAGCAAGCCGACGAACCGATGGCCGTTTTCGGCCATGATCTCGACGGTGTTGGTCGCCAGCAGCTGGTTGTAGCCGAGCGCCGTGGTGATCGCGCGCGCGCGTTTGTCGTATTCGAGCCCGGCCTGCACGTCGTAATCGCCGTTGCCGCCGGCCTCGAAGCTGTAAACGCGCACGATTTGATCCTTGGTCAGCCCGGCCGAAATCGCCGCCCCGGCGTAAGCGCGTTTGTATTCGCTCTCGCGTTGCGGCAACTGCGGCACAAATCTGAATTCCCGCTGCGCCGCGGCAAGAAAATCCGCCACCACCGGCACGTAAATCGCCGGCCGCGGCGCTTTTTCCTGCGGCTTCGACGGATCGTGCGGCCGCGGCGGACCGCTATAGACCGGCGGCTGCGCCAGCACATAATCGTCGATGGTTATCGGCTCATGGTTGGCACGCTTGCGCGCGCGCAAGCGTCGCTTTTCCGCGATCGTATTCCAATAGGCGTCGGCGGCCGCGGCATAGGCTGCCTGTGCTTGCAAATACGGGGCAAGCGCGCGGCGATACTGCGCCATCACCGCGGCGAGAGCCGGCGAATGCGGCGACGCGAGCTGTTCATCCTGCCCGCCGGATTGCGCGGACAGCGCCAGCGGCGACAAGACGATCGATGCCGCCAGCAAATATCCGAGACGGCGATGCAGCGGAGCAAAATCCAATCCGCTCTCCTTCGTTCCGGCCGCGCCGGCCGGCTACAGCACAGTCGTTTCAGATTGAATCACCGACGCCTTGAATTTTTGGTGGAGCATGATCTTTTCGGAAAACCGGTGACCACTTTTCCGGATCATATCATTTTTGGTGGAGCATGATCTTTTCGGAAAACCGGCGACCACTTTTCCGGATCATATCATTTTTGGTGGAGCATGATCTTTTCGGAAAACCGGCGACCACTTTTCCGGATCATGCTCTAATGCTGTTCGCCGCGGCCGGACGGACCGCCCCGGCGCGGTGGCACGCGCGGCGGCCCGCCGCGCCAGTCGCGGTTGTACGGTTGCTGCGGACGGCCCGGCCGGTTCGGCTGCCGCAGCTTGTTCGGCCCCGGCGGACGCAGCCCGCGCGAGCGCCGCCGCTCGATCGTCATTTGCCGGCCGATATTATGCGAGACCAACAAGCGCTGCAGCGCGCGGTTGTCGCGCGCCGCTTCCAGCGGCGGAATCTGGAACGGCACCGCCTGCAAGCGCCCGCCGGCGCCGGGCCGCAGCGCAAAGGCGCTGGCGCCCTGCGTCAGCACGCCGAGCCGACCACCCTGCGGGTTGAACACTTCGATCCGCCCGACATGGCCGTCGGCATCGGGATAAAGCTTGATCCGCGGCTCGCCCACGGCACCGCCCAGCGGCACGTCGACAACGCCGGTCGTGCCGCGGATGCCGAGCGTGGCGACCGGCGTCGCGATCTTCATGTCGCCGGTCTTGGCGATCCCGCTGGCGACGAAGGCGGCGGTGCCGACCACGACGTTGAACACGGCGGCGTTGGCATTACCGCCTTCCCGATAGACGAAGTCGTCGACGACGATGCGCGTATTCGCCGAAAGGCTGAAGGTCGTCTCGTCGTCGAAGGTGACGCCGAGCGCGGAACCGGCGCCGGTCGCAAGCGCATCGTTCTTGAAAATGGGGTCGTTGACTTGCAGCGGCATGGGGCCCGCGGCGTTGCGGCGCGTCACGGTCGCAATGCCTTCGAGCGTGGCGACCTGACCCACCTGGACGGCCTCGGCCGCCCGACCGGCGGCGGACGCATCGGCGCTCGCCGGATTTTGCGCACGCGCGGCCGGCCGCCACATAAACGGCAAAGGCAGCGGCCAGGCCGCTGCCACGCTGCCGAGAAGTTTGATGAATTGCCGCCGCTTCATGTCCCGCGTTCGTTAGCGATTAAGGGCCGGGGCGAACCCGGCCCTGGTTCTGCGAATCGGAAGAGAAGCCGGCCTTGCGGCTATTTGTTGATGGTGGCCGCGGCGGCGCCGCACACCACCTCGTCCTGGGAGCCGGTGCCGCCGGAGCAACCGATCGCTCCGATCAGCTTGCCGTCCTCGACCAACGGAATGCCGCCGCGCGAGGAGACCATGTCGTCGAGCGTCGTGACGTAGACGAAGCCTTTTTGCACGGCCTCCTCGAAAACCTTAGTCGGCCGGCGGAATTTGGCCGCCGTGCGCGCCTTGTGCTGGGCGATGGCAATCGACGCAAGCTGCGCGCCGTCCATGCGGGCAAAAGCGACGAGATTGCCTCCGGAATCGACGACGGCGATGTTGAGCGGCCAGCCGCGCTTGTTGGCCTCGGCGACGGCGGCATGGATCGTATCTTCGGCTTTTTGCATCGAGATCGGCGCGCCATAGGGAGTGCTGAAGGGCATCTTCTCCGGCACGACATCGAGCGGATTCTGCGCAGGCGCCGGTGCGGGCTGTTGCGCGCTTGCTTCGCCGGCGGCAAGCAGCCCCGCCGCCAGTAGAATCGCCGTCCACGCGTAGGCCTTCATTTGTTTCCTCCCTGCCTGATGATTTGGCCGCCATCGCTTCCGGCGCGGATTTTAGACGAAAAGCGGCCGCGCGCCAGCACGCTCGCGGCCACGGCGATTTTCGTATGCGATGCGGGCAAAGCCGATGCCAGACCGCGTCCGGCGGCAAAAGCGAACGGCCTCGGCCCCGAGGGAGAGGGGGCCAAGGCCGTCCTCATGCCGGCAGGCGCCCCATCATACGCCCCTCCCCGACACTGCCGGCGATGATACCGATACGAAGTTGATCGATCGTTACGAAGCGGGCCGGCGACCGGGCGAGACGTTCCGCAACGCCGCGAAGCCAGCCACGCGCAACGACGCCCGCCACGCCGCCCGCGACCGGACGCCCACAACCGCGCCCATTGGGATGCCTCACCGCGCCGGCGGCTCGCGCGCGAGATTTTTTTCCTTCAGCTCGCCGAGATAATCGTTCCAATATTTCTCACGATTGCGGCCCAGCTCGAACAGATAATCCCAAGTGAAAATCCCGGTCGAATGCGTGTCGTCGAAGACGAGCCGCACCGCGTAATTGCCGACCGGCTGCACCTCCAGGATCCGCACGTCGCGCTTGCCGGCGACGGTGCGCCGCTCGGCCGCCGAGTGGCCCTGCACCTCGGCGCTCGGACTGCGCACGCGCAAGTATTCGGCCGGCAGCTCGAAGCGCGCGCCGTCGTCGAACGCAACCACGAGAGTCTTGCGATCCTTGCGCAGGCGCAATTCCGTCGGCCAGGGATTGCTCGATCGATCGTCGCTCATGCTCGGTTCACTTTAATGCCGCGCAGCTTGCGCGGCCGCCGTGCCGGCGATCCTGCCGAACACGGCGCCGGAGGTGAGCCCGGTGCCGCCGGGATAATTGAAATAGAACAGGCCGCCAACAAGCTCGCCCGCGGCATAAAGACCGCGGATCGGCCGCTGGTCGGCGTCGAGCACCGCGGCGGCGGAATTGATGCGCAGGCCGCCGAAGGTGAAGGTGATGCCGCAGGTCACCGCATAGCCTTCGAACGGCGGCGTATCGATCGTGTTCGCCCAGTTGCTCTTGTCGACGGCAAGGCCGCGCGTGCCGCGTCCGTCCTTGATGTTCGGATGAAACGGCACGTCGCGGCGCACCGCCGCGTTCCATTCCGCGACGGTCTTGAGGAACGCCGCGGCGTTCACGCCGTCAAGCTTGCGCGCGAATTCCTCGATGGTGTCGGCCGTGACTTTGGTGATCTGCCGGATCTTGTATTCCTCGCGCAGAAGATGCTTCACCTTGCCGTCGAAAACCTGCCAGGCGAACTGCCCCGGCTGCTCCAGCACCACGCGGCCGTATTTGGCGTAAGTGTAATTGCGGAAATCGGCGCCTTCGTCGACGAAACGCTGGCCGGCGGCGTTGACCATGATGCCGAACGGATAGGAGTGCTTCTGGAATTGGTCGCCGACGGCGAGGTCGCCGAACTCGGGCGCGTTTATCTCCCATTGCACGGCGTGGCAGCCGGACCAGTTGCCGCAGGGACTCGCGCCGATGTCGAGCGCCATGCGGATGCCGTCGCCGGTATTGAAGCGCGAGCCGCGCACCTTGGCGAGATCCCATCCCGGGCCGAGATAGCGCGTACGCCATTCCGCATTGGCCTCGAAGCCGCCGCAGGCGAGCACGACGGACTGCGCGCGCCATTCGCGCAGCGCGCCGTCGTGGCGCGCGCGCACGCCCTCGACGCGGTTGCCGTCGAACAAGAGGTCGCGCGCCCGCGTGCCGTAACTGATGTCGACGCCGCGTTTCTGCGCCGCTTCCATCAGCATGGCGAGGAGACCCGGGCCGCCGCCGACCGCTTCCACCGTCAGCCCGCCCCAGAAGGTGAACTTGCCGTCGATCTTGAACGCCTGGCGGCCGTAGATCGGGATGAAGCGCACGCCCTTTTCGCGCATCCAGTTCAGCGTCGCGAAGCTTCGCGTCACCAGGAGCTCGACGAGATCGGGATCGGCGCGATGCCGGGTGACGCGCGCCATGTCGTCGAAAAACTGCACGGCGGGATAGGCGCCGAAATCGGTGCCGGCGGTCTCCGCCGGCGTCAGATCGGGCACCAGCATTTTGATGTCGTCGACGCCGTCATAGGTGACGCGCATCGCGCCGGCGGTAAAGCGGCTGTTGCCGCCGGCCTCGTGCTCCGGCGCCGCCTCGAGCATGAGCACCTTGGCGCCCGCTTCGGCCGCCGCCAGCGCCGCGCAGAACGCGGCATTGCCGGCGCCGACGACGATGATATCCGCGATCCGATCGGCCACGACCTACTCGGCCGCCTGAGCGGCGCCGCCGTGGGCCTTCGACCAACCGGCCGGATCCTTCATGAATTTCTCGGCTTCTTTCAGCCGACCCTTGTCGAAGCGGCCGCTCTTCTTCGCCACTTCGAGCACGTCCCACCAGGTGGCGAGCGCGTGCAGGGTGACGCCAAGATCGCCTAAGATTTTTCTGCCCTCGGGAAAGATGTCGTAGAAGAAGAACACGAAGCAGTGCTCGACGGTGGCGCCGGCCCCGCGCAGCGCCTGGCAGAAATTGACTTTGCTGCGGCCGTCGGTGGTCATGTCTTCGACGAGCAGCACGCGATCGCCGGCTTCGAGATGCCCTTCGATCTGCGCATTGCGGCCGAATCCCTTCGGCTTCTTGCGCACATATTGCATCGGCAGCATCAGGCGGTCCGCCATCCAGGCGGCGAACGGAATGCCCGCGGTCTCTCCGCCGGCGACCGCGTCGAATTGCTCGAAGCCGATTTCGCGCTCGATCGTCACCACGCCGAAGTCGATCAACGCCCGCCGCACGCGCGGAAACGAGATCAGCCTGCGGCAATCGGTATAGACCGGGCTTGCCCAGCCGGACGTGAAGATGAAGGGCTTGTCGGTCATGAAGCGGACCGCCTCCACCTCGATGAGCATCTTCGCCGTCAGTTCGGCGATCTCGTCCTTGCCGGGGAAGCCGGTCATTGTTGTTTCCTTTGCTCCCTTCCGTCCGCGCGGCTGGAATTTGAGTTTATCCGAAAATCCTAGTCCGCCACCACCCGCCACGCGATGGTCTCGCCGCCGCGATAGACCAGTGCGCGCTCGTCCGCGCCGGGCACTTTTATCTCGAGCGGCGCCGTCCACGGCGACTTCTCCAGCACGATGGTGCCCTCGTTCGGCGGCAGCCGATAATGCTTGGGCCCGTTGAGCGAGGCAAAAGCTTCGAGCCTGTCGAGCGCGCCTTCCTCCTCGAAGACTTGCGCGTAGGTCGGCAGCGCCACCGGCGCATTGAAAATGCCGGGGACGCCGTTGACGGCGATCTTTCGTGCAAAGGGGTGCGGCGCGGAATCGGTGCCGAGGAAATAGCAGGCGGCGCCCGAGGTCGCGGCCTTGCGCAGCGCGGCGCGGTCCTGCGCGGTCTTGATCACCGGCATCGCGTACATCATCGGCTTGAGGCCCGCGCCGAGCCAGTCGGTGCGGATCAGGTTGAGATGATACGGCGTGATGGTGCCGGCAACCTGCGGGGCGGCGCTGCGCACGAAGTCGACGCCGGCCTTCGCGGACAGATGCTCGAGCACCATGCGCAGGCCGGGAAAATCCTTCACCCATTGCGACAGCCGGCGGTCGATGAACACCGCCTCGCGGTCGAAAATGTCGATGTCGGCGCCGACCTCCTCGCCGTGCATGAGGAACGGCATGCCGATCTTCTCCATGCGTGCGAGCACGCGCGTGATTTTGCGGTAATCGGTGACGCCGGCGGCCGAGTTCGTGGTGGCGTTGGCCGGATAGAGCTTGACCGCGGCGAGCACGCCGTCGCGGAAGCCGCGCTCGACGTCGTCGGGATCGGTCTCGTCGGTGAGATAGCAGGTCATCAGCGGCGTAAAGCGCGAGCCCGGCGGCAGCGCCGCCATGACGCGCGCCCGGTAAGTGCTGGCATCCGCCGTTGTGCGCACCGGCGGTACCAGGTTCGGCATCAGGACGGCGCGGCCGAAATCTTTTGCCGTGTAGGGCAGCACGGCCTTGAGCATTTCGCCGTCGCGCACGTGCAGGTGCCAGTCGTCGGGCTTGCGGATGGTGATGCGCGTGGTCATCGCGGCATCCAGTAATCACCGAACGCGCCGCCGGGCAATGCCGGACGGCCCTGCAATGCACATGCACGCGTCACGCCGAGCCGTCGTCGCGCCCCGCCGCCGCGCGCTCGCCGGGCTTCGGCGCGGCGGCGACGGGAGCCTCGTCGATCAGGCTGTCGAGTTCGGCAGCCGCCGCCCGCGGAAATGCCGCCGCGGTGCCCACCAGCGCCATGGCGCAGCCGAGCAGCATATCGATCACCCGCTCCGGCAGGAGCTTGGCGATCCCTTGCGCATCGAGCTCGGCGAGGTCGTAGGCCAAGAGCACGAGCAGCGCGATCAGCGCCGTATGCAGCCAGTAACGATGGGCGAGGTGGTGCGGGATGAGCGGCGCCACGATCAGGATAACGGCGCAAATGGCGGCTGCCGAATGAAAGCCGAAGGTGATCATCCAGGCCGCGAACACGCCGGCGAAGGTGCCGGCGATGCGTTCGACAATGCGGCGATAGCTTGCGCGCGCGTCCGGCTGCATGACTACGAGCGTCGTGGTGACGACCCAGATGGTGTGGATCGGATCGAGCGAGCCGCCGAGCCACAAAGCGGTCGTCGCGGCGCCGGAAAAGGCGACGGCAAAGCGCAGCCAGCCGGCCCGCCCTGAAGGCAGTTGCAGCGGCGCGGCTGGCTGCCGCGGCAACGGGCCGGCAATCAGGTGGTCGATCGTGCGCGACGCCGCGGCGAGCACGACGACGCCGAGGAGATAGACGACCTCCAGGAGGCTGAACGACGGAATAGCGGCGGCGACCGTAAACGCCATGGCGGCGTGCCGGCCGGCCAGCAGCGGCTCGCGGCCCGCCTTCGCCGCCATGCCGACGGCGAGCGTGATCCCGACGAACAGCGGCCACAATACCAGCGCGTTGTCGCGCGACAGATAGCCGAGCATGCCGCCGGCGGCGATGCAGCCGGCGTCCACGAGCAAAAGCCGCAATCGGCTCGCCAGCGGCCCGTCGTTGTCGGCAAAGCCGAACAACATGCCGACGACCACCGCGGCAAGCGCGGCCGACGACTGCCCGCGCGCGGCGCCGACGATAAGCGGAACGCCGAGATTGACCAAAAACAGCGTGCCGCGGCGTATGTGCGCAGTCTCGATCGAAGAGTAGCCGGCCAGGATTGCATCAAGACTTTGCCGCCAAACCTTGCCGCGTTCCTTGCCGCGTTCCTTGCCGCGTTCCTTGCGCATGGCGCAACGATAGCAGAATAGCGGCCGATAATCGCAAAGACGCGCCGGCCAAAAAAGCTGCGGGCGAATATCGGCGACGAAATCCGTCGCCATCGGCTGCGTGCGCGCGATCACATCGGCTACCGCCTTGAGCGCCTCGGGCCACCGCATTGGCGTTGGCGGCACCGCGCCGGCCATTCCGTCGGAACAACGTGAGCGGTCAATTCGGTCCGCGCGAGTTTCTCTATAGGCGCGGTTCACTCGGCGAAAAGACTTTTTTATGCGCCAAATCGCTCTGAAAGCGCCGGCCGTGCAGCTATTTTGCGCCCCGTCCCGGCTGCACGCTTCGATAGTCCTTATCGCGGCATTGCGAGACGGTGGTGCCCACGTTTGGTAGGTGGTAAGTTTGCCGTCTTCGGGGAAATGCGTCCAGAGAACACGTTGTTACCGGCGCGGAGGGGCACATGACTGCGCATCCGAAGTCGATCGAGGCGAACGAGCCGCTTACGGGGCAGCGAGCAATCAACCTCGCCCTGCAAGGCGGAGGCAGTCACGGCGCTTTTACCTGGGGCGTTCTTGACCGACTGCTCGAAGATCAACGCGTGGCCTTTGACGGCATCACGGCGACCAGCGCCGGCGGCGTCAACGCCGTGTTGCTCGCCGACGGCATGGCCACCGGAGGCCGTGAGGGGGCGAGGAATTTGCTGAAGACTTTCTGGAAGAAGATGTCCGACATGACGTCTGCCAGCATCATCGCGCCTTCTTTTTTCGACAAGATCAATCCCAAATTCGGTCTCGAGCATTCGCCCGGCTACGTGATGATGGACGCCATCAGTCGCTTCATGTCGCCCTATCAGCTCAATCCGTTCGACATAAACCCGATGCGCGACCTGCTCAACGAGGTGGTCGACTTCGAGCGCGTTCGCCAGCAGCAGCTGGTCCAGCTGTTTCTTTGCGCCACCACCGTGCGCACCGGCAAGGTCAAGGTCTTCACCAACACGGAGATTACCGCCGACCACGTGCTCGCCTCGGCCTGCCTGCCCTTCGTCATGCGCGCACCCGAGATCGACGGCGAGATATATTGGGACGGCGGCTTTATGGGAAATCCCGCGATCTTTCCGGTGATCTACGGATGCAAGTCATGCGACGTCATCATCGTTCACCTGACGCCGACGGTGCGGGACGAATTCCCGACCGACTCGCGCGCCATCCTCAACCGCGTGCAGGAGATCGGCTTCAATTCATCGCTCATGCGGGAAATGCGCGCCATCGCTTTCGTCACTCAGTTGATCGATGAAGGAAAGCTGACGGACAGCAAGCGCATCTTCATGCACTTGATCGAAGCCGAGGACATCATCAAGGAGTTGTCCGGTTCCAGCAAGATGAACGCCGACTGGCGCTTCCTGACGTACCTTTTTGAACTCGGTCGCGAACGCGCCGACAAATGGCTCGCCGATAATTTCGACCGCATCGGCGTCGAATCGACCGTCGACGTCCGTGCAAGATACCTTTGACGGATAGCAAGCCGTTTCGCGTTTCCGCGCGCACCGGCGAAAACCGGACCGGGATGCCGAAGCGACGATCGCTGTAATCCAAGGCAACGACGCTCTAGCCGTAGAGCTTGCGCGTCGTGCCGCTGCGCTCGACCTCGCGGGCGGCCCTGTAGGTGCGGCCGACGAAGTCCATCGACGGATTGCTGACGCCGAACCAGAATTTTTCGCTGATGAAGTGATGGCGCAGGTGGTATTGCTTGAGGAAGCGCCCGATGCGCGTGCGCGGCTGATAGGGAATGTGGGCGAGATAGTGCACCCATTCGTAATGGAAGATCGCAAGCGTCACGCCGAACATCGCGGAAGCAACCACCGTCCAGCCGAACAACAGCGCATAGGCGAGCGCCGTGATGACGAGATTGGGAACGAGAAACCAGACCGGTAGGAACAGAAGATCAAGCCGCTCCGGCTCGACGTGATGATCGTAATGCAGGCGGTGCTGCAATCGCCGCACGAAGGCAAAGCGCGACGGCGCGGCATGGAAGGCGAAGCGGTGAAAGCCGTACTCGCTGACATAAAACGTCAGCGCGCCGACGGCGACCCACAGGAACGAAAACGAAAAGACGCCCGCGACAAATCCGGCGAGCAGCGCAAAAAGCCCGAGCGCGAGCCAGACATTGGAGCCGTGCCGCAGGAAGGTGCGGACCATCGCCCGCCTCCGGGTTTGGTTCGGGCCGATATTACACGAAAAATGCAAAATAATGGTCGGAGTGGCAGGATTTGAACCTGCGACCCCCTCGTCCCGAACGAGGTGCGCTACCAGACTGCGCTACACTCCGCCACGCCGCGGCGCTTATACAATCGGCGTTCCGCCGCCGCAAGCGCCGATGACGAGGGTGCGCATGACGGAGGAGTTCCGCACCGCGGGCGCGCGTTCGCGTGCAAGGATCGCCGGTACAGCGGCCTGCCGCTTTTCGTCACCGGTAGAGTGGGCCGCCGAGCTTGTAGGAGGCTTGGAGGAAGACGCCGTAGCGCTCGGCCCGAGCGGGTTGCGTCTGGCACGGGCACGGCGTGCCGCCGAACGCGGTCGACGCATCCTGCGTCGTCCACATCGCCCAGTAGCGCGCGCCGATGCCGAGCGAGAGCTGCTCGGTGACCAGATAAGAGAAAATACCTTCGAGCTGCACGCCGCGCCCGATGCCCCATTCCGGCGAGATGAGGTTTCGCAGCACGTGATCGTCGGTGCCGTCGAATCGCGAATAAGGCAGATAAGCGGCGTCCGCTTCCAGCTTGAGCCGATCGGTGACCATCACTTGGCCGTTGAGGCCGACGCGCAGTGATTGCCACGCATCGTTTTCGGTGATGGCCAGGATCGAATTCGGTATCGCGGGCACGCAGTCGGAGAAGGCGTTGGCGATCTGCGTGCAGCCGAACGCCCGCTTGCTGTCCTGATAATAATTGTAGCCGACGAAGGCGCCGAGCTTGTAACCGGGCGCGCGGAACACGTCATAGCCGAGGTCGATCGTGCCGTAGCCGATGTCGCCGCTGACCGGTCCGGACACCGTGTTCGAATAAGCGACGGTGCCGGAGAACAGAACCCAATCCTCGTCGTTCAATTGACCGCCCCGCTGCGAGCCGAGCCCGGCGAAGCCTTTGAGGAACACGTTGAACGGCGCTTCCACGCGGCCGAACAGCTCGCCGACATCGGCGGTCGCTTTGTAAGTCAGCCGCGAATTGAGAATGTCGGCCTGTGTCGGCTCGGTGGTGCTGCCGAGATCTTTCTGAAATCGGCCTGGCGCATACCAGTAGCGCGCGCCGCCTTCGAGCTCCCAGCCCGAGGTAAGGTCCGTCACGATCGGCTTGACCGGAACGATCGGCGCCCCCCACTGCGCAGTCGGGTCCATGCCGAATTTGTAATTGAGGCCGAGGCTCGCTTCCTGAAAATTCTGGGTCACCGGGGCTGAGCCGGCCGAGGTGAAATTATATCCGTTCACGCCGGGAACGGGCTGGATCAGACCCGGCGGGGTGGCCACGCTCACGCCGCCGAAGCCGGCATAGTCGTATTCAAATTTCACCGACCAGGCGGGCGTCAACGCATGTTCCACGCCGGCACCGACGATCCAGCCGACCTTCGTGAAGCTTGAACTCGTGGTGAGCGGGGCAAGGCCGAAATCCGGCGTGGCGTTGGTCGCCATGTCGATCTGATCGCGGACGAGCGCGGCGCCGCCTTTGGCGTAAACGAGACTGTGGCCGGCATTGCCGTAGGCCCAACCGACGCGCCCGGTCAGGTCGCCCAGCATGTCGGGGCGCGCGCGGCAATTGGCCGAGACAAAGAGCCCCGAATAGGCGAGGCAGGTGTTGGTTCCCTGCGAATCGAGCCAGTTGACGTCGGCTTCGACGCCGAGCACCAACGGCAAATCCGGAAGCTGCCAATTAAAGCCGATCCGGCCGCCGGCGAGAAAGCCGGGCAGCACGATGTTGTCGCCGTAGATCGATGCACCGAACGGACCGGCGACCTTGGCGGTCGCGGCGCTGGAGCCGATGTGGCCGCCGGCATAGAACCCCGTCCAGATCCATGGCGGCGGAGCCACAGGTATCGGCGGCGTCGGCGCGATCGGCGCCTTGAAGACGAGCGCCGCTGCCCCGGCCATCGGCGGGAGCAAGATCGGCGGGGGCAAGTAAGACGGGGAGGAAGCGATCCGGTCTAGCGGCTGGGCCGACCCGGATACCGGAGCGGACGCCTCGTGGCCCTGCGCCCCGCGCAGATAGGCGGTATCGATTTCGGCCGCAGCCGACTGCTGCGCCAATCCGATCGCGGCAATAAGCGTCGATAGTCGGTATAACACGCGCGTACTTGCTCGACTCGCTAAAGACCGGCCCGCCATGCGCCCGCGATCATTGATTATTAACCTTAAGGTTTGGTTCACGCCGCGACGTTCGCGACGCAGTGCGCCCGCGGTTTTCGCGGCAACGCAAAGCGACCGATGACGGCGCTGCCGACGACGCGCGTTTTGCCGGCCGGCCCTGCCGCGGTCGCCGAAGCGGCGCGCGTTCTCAGCGCCGGCGGTCTCGTCGCCTTCCCGACCGAGACCGTCTATGGGCTGGGCGCCGATGCCACCGACGGCCGGGCCGTAGCGCGCCTCTACGAAGCCAAGGGCCGCCCCGCGTTCAATCCGCTCATCGCCCATGTCCCCGACCTGAACGCGGCGCGGGCGCTGGCGCGCTTTGACGCCGACGCAGCGCGACTAGCCGCCGCGTTCTGGCCGGGACCGTTGACGCTTGTCCTGCCCAAGGCTGCCGGTTGCCCGGTCGCGGAGCTCGCGACCGCCGGCCTCGATACGATCGCCGTGCGCGTTCCCGACCACAACGTGGCGCGCGCGATCCTCGACGCGTTCGGCAAGCCCGTGGTCGCGCCGTCGGCGAACCGTTCCGGCCACGTCTCCCCGACCACGGCCGCCCATGTGCTGGCCGATCTCGGCGGCCGCATCGAGCTAATCGTCGACGGCGGCGCGACCTCAGTCGGCGTCGAATCGACCATCGTCGCTTGCCTCGGCGCGCCGGTGCTGCTGCGGCCGGGCGGCCTGCCGCGCGCGGCGATCGAGCGGACGCTGACGCGCAAGCTTGCCGACGCGCCCGCGGGCGTCGCCCGCGGCGAAGACACCCCGCTTGC
>Ga0187784_10000766_pt1 | contig 24463 bp, 23 predicted proteins | sample 1015_SJ02_MP15_2_FD_132964 | JGI IMG/M metagenome (GOLD analysis project Ga0187784, IMG submission 132964) | Tropical peat soil microbial communities from peatlands in Department of Meta, Colombia - 1015_SJ02_MP15_20_MG | ecosystem: Environmental > Terrestrial > Soil > Wetlands > Peat | place... | reverse complement strand
GCGTCCTTCGCCCCCGGCCTGTCGGCGACCGCGGGATGCGTGTCGAGCGTCTCGAAGAACTGCCTGAGCTTGGCGACCTGCTGGAACAGATAGTTGGTGAAGCCGACGACCTGCTCCAGGCGCCCGATCAGCATGGTCGCGAAATTGATGAAGGTCACGATCTCGCCGATCGACACCTCGCCCCGCATGTGCAGATAGGCGCCGAGCATAAAGATCGCGAGCACCGTGAGCGTCGCCGAAGCTCTGCTCGCAACGACGACGAGCGCCCACCAGGACAGCACAGGAATCTGCGCGTTGAGCACCTCGCTGATGATGCGCCGCATTTCTTGCGACTCGCGCTGCGCCAGCGTGAAGCTTTGCACCACGGGCACATTGCCGAGCGCGTCGGAGGCGTGGCTCGCGAGCGCCGCGTTATACTTCTCGACGGCGGATTGCAGCTTGTCGGTTCGGCGCAGCACGAAAGCCGTCGTGACATAGAAGACGGCGACCATCGCGATTAGCACGCTGGCGAGGCGCCAGTTGTAGAACAGCGTCGCCGGCAGCAGCAGGAACAGCGCGATGAAGGAGGCGCAGTTCTCGCGGAAGAACGACAGCCACAGGCCAAACATGGCGCTGGCGCCTTCCAGCATCGACTGCAAAAGGCGACCGCTGTGGACCTTGGCGTGGAAGCTCAGCGGCAGGTTCAACACATGGTCGAAATATTCGGCCATTGCCGCAAGCCGGCTGCGATGGGCGAGGCGATCGGCCTCAAGCCCCACAGCCATCGAGGCGACGATCGAGAAAACGCCGAAACCCGCCCAGGCCGCGACGGTCGGCAGCAGACCGCCGAAGCTCAAAGTCGAGCTCTGCGCTTGCGCGCTCGTCATGAGGTCGATGATGCGCCCAAAGAGTATCGGCTCGGCGAATTGCGCGGCGGCGAGCGCCAGATTGGCGACAACCAGCCCATAGGCCAGCCGCGCGTGCGGCTTGAGCTGTTGAAGGACGCGAAGATAAACGGAAAAAGGCGACATCGCAGGCTCGCGCACGGAGGATGGCTCGGCATAGCAAGCGCTGACGTCCCGGCGCAAGCGGCGTCCCGCGCCGTTTGGATTGGCTGCACGTTGAGAGTAAGACGCTATCGGCGGCGCCGAATCTGGAGAACGGCAGCGTGACGATGGGCGACAAGATCGATGCGTATTTGGCGCTACGCAGCGGCGGGCGGCTGCTGGTCGGGCGCGACCGGATCAAGCTGCTCGAGGCCGTCGCCGAGCATGGCAGCATCACCAAGGCCGCCAAGGCCGCAGGCTTCAGCTACAAGACGGCATGGGACGCCGTCGACGCCATCAACAACCTGCTGCCGAGCCCGGCCTTCGTGACCAAGGCCGGCGGGCGCGCCGGCGGCGGCGCCATGGTCACGGAAGAGGGCCGCCGGCTCATAGAGGTGTTCCACAGGCTCGAGGAGCGCATGTCGCGCATTTCCTCGGCCATCGCGCAGGAGGGACTCTCCGGCGAGGACAAGTTCCTGCTCTGGAGCGTGGGGGTAAAAATTTCGACGCGCAACGTGTTTCAGGCCGAGGTCATCGAGGTGCGCAAATGGCCAGTCGACGTCGAGGTCACTTTGCGCGTCTCGGAGGAGACTCTGCTGCACGCGGTCGTCACCAACGAGGCCGCCGAGGAGCTGGAGCTCAAGCCCGGGCGCAAGGCGCTGGCCCTGGTCAAGTCGTCTTTCGTGCGGTTGGCGCCTTTCGACGAGGCCAGTCTTTCGGGTCGCAACCGTTTTCACGGCGCCGTGCGCCGGCGCACCGACGCCGAGCGCAACAGCGAGCTCATCGTGGACATCGGCGCCGGCAAGACCATGACTGCGGTCATCGCGCGGCAGACCGCGGAGGACCTAGATCTGAAGGAGGGCGCAAAAGTGATCGCGAGCTTCAGCCCGACCGATGTGATCCTGGCGGCGGATTGAAGGAGCAGCGAGAGCTTTCGTCGCCACGGCTTCGGTTGCCCATCGGCGAAAAGGCGCGCGATTATCGGCTTCTCGCCATGCCGCTATCCGCACGCAGTTTGCCGCCATTTTCGTTTCTTTGGAACTGAGCCGGTCGAGCTGGCTCGTCACGTCGCTTTCGCCGGGAAGCCGCGAGAAGCGTTTGAAATACAGCTTGGAGGCCGGCGCGCTCGAGGCGCTGCTGGGGCTGTTTGGCGAGCTGCAGCGCAAGGCGCCGGCGCGGCGAACGGGCGTCCGCTTAAAATTTATTAAATCGATCTGTATTATGGATTTATGATCAGCCACTCCCATTTTGGCGGAACAAACCCAATTTTTTGAGCATTTACCTGACAGGAGGGCTCTGGGCTCCGCCGAATCGTCGCCCATGTCGCATCCTTGACCGGCGCGGAAAACGACATCCGCCGCTGCTTTAAGGAGGGTGACCGCTCGCCGCGGGGGCGTGCGGCTTGTCCAAACGAGGCGCGTCGACGCCACAGAAGTCCTGCGCTAAAAGCGGACGGCCGTTCAAACGCAGGACCTCCATGATCATCCGCCGTCTCGCCGTCCTCCTCGCCGCCCTCGCCTTCGTCGCGCCCGCTTGCGCCGCGGACGCGCTGCGTCTCGCCATCCAAGCGACCGGCACGACCGCTTGGGAGCTCGCCGTCGTCTCCGCCTTCAGCCTCGACCAGGAGGCGGGGCTGGAACTCAAGGTCAATGAGCTCGCGTCCACCGAGGCCGGCAAGATCGCGCTGGTCTCGGACGGCGCCGACGTCATCGTTTCCGACTGGCTGTTCGTCGCGCGCGAGCGCGCCGGCGGCGGAAAGCTCACGCTCTATCCCGTCTCCACCGCCATCGGCGCCGTGATGACCAGGGCGCAAGAGATCAAGTTCGTCGCCGATCTTTCCGGCAAGAAGCTCGGCGTCGCTGGCGGCGCGCTCGACAAGAGCTGGCTCCTGCTCAAGGCCTATGCGCTGGAGAAGGGCGTCGATCTCGAAAAGACCTCGACCATCGTCTATGGCGCGCCGCCGCTGCTCGCCGCGAAAGCCGAGCAGGGCGAGCTCGACGCCGTGCTGGAATTCTGGAATTTCGCGCTCGATCTCGAGGCCAAGGGTTTTCGCGCCGCAATTGACATGCGCGAGGTCGAGCAGGCGCTCGGCGCGAAAGCCGCGCCGGTCGTCACTGGCTACGTGTTCGACGAGGCGTTCGCCGCGAGCCACAGGCAAGAGCTCTCCCGCTTCTTCGCCATGATGAGGAAGGCGCGGGCGCTCATCGCCACCAATGACGAGGCTTGGCGCGCCGCCGCCGCGCGCATTTCGACGAAGGACAAGACGGCGCTCGACCTCTATCGCAAGCATTATGTCGAGGGCGCGCCGACGGGCTCGCTTGCGGAGCAGGAGGCCGACGCCGCCACGCTGTTCCAGACGTTGGAGAAGCTGGGCGGCGAAACGCTCGTCGGCGCCGCCAAGACTTTCGATCCCAAGACCTTCTATCGGGACGAGCCTTGATCCGATTCGTGTCCTTCGCCTCGATCCTGCTGTTGTGGGCGGCGCTGGCGCAGCTCTCCGATCCACGCCATCTGCCGGGACCGCTTCCGGTCGCCGAAATGATCTTCAGCGAGGCGCGCTCGGGCGAGCTGTTCCTTGCGCTTGGCGCGACGCTCGCGCGGGTCGCGGCCTCCTTCGCGATCGCCATGGGGCTCGGATCAGCGCTTGGCTATCTCATGGGCCGCTGCCGGATCGCGGACGATATCCTCGATCCCTGGCTCGTCGTGCTGCTGAACGTGCCAGCGCTCGTCGTGATCGTGCTGGCTTATGTCTGGGCAGGACTCAACGAGGCGGCGGCCGTCGGCGCCGTCGCCTTGAACAAGCTCCCCGGCGCAATGGTGCTGGCGCGGGAAGGCGCCCGAGCCCAGGACCCCGCCCTCGACGAGATGGCGCAGGCTTTCCGCGTCAGTCGGCGGGCTCGCCTGCGCCATGTCGTGCTCCCCCAGCTCGCGCCCTATCTCGCAGCATCGGCCCGATCAGGGCTCGCCCTCGTGTGGAAGATCGTGCTGATCGTCGAGCTGCTCGGGCGCCCGAACGGCGTCGGCTTCAAGATCAATCTGGCCTTTCAGCTGTTCGATCTGCGTCTGCTGCTCGCTTATGCGCTGCCCTTCGTGGCGATCATGCTCGCCATAGAGGTGCTTTTGGCGCAGCCTCTCGAAAGACAAGTCTCGCGCTGGCGCCTCGATGCTGCTCGACATAGAGATTGACGCCAAGGATCACGTCGACGCCGCGGGCGTCGCGCGCCCCGTGCTGCGGGGCTTGAGGCTCGCGCTCGCGCGCGGCGAGGCCGGGGCGGTGCTGGGACCGTCCGGCTGCGGCAAAACGACGCTTCTGCGCATCATCGCCGGCCTCGACCGCGGCTTCTCGGGCCGCGTGACGCTCCCTGCGCATAGCCGGCTCGGCATGGTGTTTCAGGAGCCGCGGCTTCTGCCCTGGCGCAGCGTCGAGGACAACATTAGGATTGCGGCCCCGCTGGCGCGCGCGGAAGAGGTCGCCGCGCTGCTGGAAGCTTTCGGTCTCGCCGGCCACGCGCTGCATTTTCCCGGGCGCCTGTCGCTCGGCCTCGCACGACGCGCGGCGCTCGCGCGGGCCCTCGCGATCAAGCCGGATCTGCTGCTGCTCGACGAGCCGCTGGTTTCACTCGATGCGGCAATGGCGCTGTCATTGCGCGCGCGCATCGCGCGGCTCATCGACGAGACGCATGTGACGACGCTCATCGTGACGCATGATCTGTCGGAGGCGATCGCGCTGGCCGACAGGATATTCCTGCTGTCGAAGCCGCCTGCGCGGGTGCTCGCGACGCTGGACGTGGCGACGCCGCGCCAGCTCATGACGGAGGAAGCGCGACGAGAGCTGACGCAGAAGGCGCAGGCGGCTTTGGCGGATTTGTGAAGGCTCACCATTCCATCTCGCGCCCGCGATAGTCCAAGAAACTTCCCGTGCACTCCAGCGTCAGCCCGTCGATCGTCGCGATCATGCCGGCCACGCTATCTCCCGCGTGCAGCGGCGCCTCGGGGCCGCCCATGTCCGTCTTGACCCAGCCCGGATGCAGCGCGACGACCGTGATCCTTTTCGGTTGCAGTTCGGCGGCGACGCACTGCGTGAATTTGTTGAGCGCGGCCTTGCTCGCGCAATAGACCATGCTCGACGGCTTCAGCCCCGTCGTCGCCCCGAGCTGACTAGAGATGAACACGATGCGTGGATTGGCCCCGCCGAGCACGCCGGCGAGCGCCTTCACGAGCCGCAACGGCCCCAGCGCGTTGATCGAGAAGACGTCGAGCGCCGCCGCGAAATCCAGATCGAGCGCCGACTGATTCGGCGGCCCCGCCACGCCCGCGTTGGCGACGAGAACGTCGATCGGCGCCTCGATGGCGTCCGCCGCCGCCGCGATCCCGGCCTCGTCGCGCATATCGAATATGAGCGCGCGCGCCGCCGCATGCTGGGGCGCGAGCTGCGCGTTCAGCGCGCGCGCGGCGCATTCGTTGCGCACGCCGGCGCTCACCCGATCGCCGCGCGCGCAGAGCTGACGCACGAACTCGAGCCCGAGGCCCCGATTGGCGCCGGAAACAAACCAATGTTCGGCCATTGCATAGCTCCTTGGTCGTGGGAGGATATAGGCGAGGCGTCTGGGGCGGCGAGCCAGCCGTCTGCGAGCGGCGGCGGCCCGTTCAGCCCCGGTTCAGGCGGCATCGATCAAACCTTATTGTCGACGCAATTTCTCCTAAGGATCGCCGGCATGAAAGCCAGACATCTCACGCTCCTCCTCGCTGCGCTGCTCGGCTTCGCCGGGTCCGCTTCCGCCTTCGCCGCCGAAAAGCGCATCGCGCTCGTCATCGGCGAGGCCGCCTATGGCAAGCCGCTGCCGACCGCAGCGAACGACGCGGGCCTCGTCGCGCAGACGCTGCAAGCCGCCGGTTTCGACGTGACCGGAGCGCGCGACCTCGACGCCGAGGCTCTCCGCGCAGCGTTCCGCGAATTCTTAGACAAAGCGAGTCAGGCGGGACCGGAGACTGCGGCCCTCGTCTATTTTTCCGGCCTCGGGCTGCAGCTCGAAGGCGAGAACTATCTCGTCCCCGTCAACGCCGTGATCGCGCGCGACACCGACATTCCGCTTCAGGCGCTGCGGCTTTCAGATTATCTGAAGCCGCTCGCGGCGCTCAATCTCAAAGCCGCGGTCGTCGTGCTCGACGCCGCACGCGAAAGCCCGTTCGCGCTCGCGGGCCAGCCGATCGCCGGCGGCCTCGCGCTCTATGAGCCCGGCGCGGGGGCGCTGCTCGCCTTCAACACGGCGCCGGGCGCGATCGCCAAGGACGGCGCCGGCCCCTACGGCCCCTATGCGCACGCGCTCGCCGAGATGATCCGCGCCGGCGGCATGTCGCTCGCCCAGGTCTTCGACGAGACGCGCCTGCGCGTCTCGGAGACCACCAAGGGCGCGCAGGTTCCATGGAACTCCGCTCCGCCGAAAAGCTCCTTCGTGTTCTTCGAGCGCATGGCGGGCGCGCCGCCGCGGCCGGATCTCGACCCGTCCCTGCATGACCAGCCGATGGCGCAGCTCGGGCCCGAAGGCGCCTACGCGGCCGCGGTGGCGAAAGACTCGTTACAGGGTTATCGGGACTATCTCGCGATCTATCCCGGCGATCCGATGGCGAAGCGCGTGCGCGCGCTGCTCGCGGCGCGGCGCGAGGCTCTTTACTGGCGCCGCGCCCGCACCCTCGACACGCCCGAGGCCTACTGGTCCTATCTGCGCCGCTATCCGCACGGGCCGCACGCCGCCGACGCGGAGCGCATGCTCGCGCTGCGTTCCGCCGAATTGGCGCCCCCTCCGTCCTTCGCGCCGATCGATTTCGGCTATCCGCCGCCGCCCGAGGACGAACTCGTCTATGTCGGCCAGCCCATGATCTATTTCGGCGATCCGGTCTGGGGCTTCCTGCCGCCGCCGCCGCCGCCGGTCTACTTTCTTCCGCCGCCGCCGCTCGATTTCGCGGTTCTGCCGCCGCCCTTTGTCGTCGGCGCGGCTTTCGTGCTGCCGGCGCCGGCGTTCGTGCCGATCCCCGCCTACATTGTCGCGCCGGCCTACATCGTGCCGCCGCCAGGCAACATCGTCTTCGAGAACATCCACAACAGGATCGAGTTCAATCGCGCCGCCAACGGCTTCGTCGTCACCTCGCCGCAAGGCCAGACACTCGCGACGCATGCGCTGACGGCGGCGGGCGCGGTCGGCGCCGCCGCGGCGGTCGGCGTCGCGCTGCCACACGTGATCAACAAGCTCGCGCCACACGCGGCGCCATCGCCGGGCGCGGCGCCGACGCCCGCGAGCCACGCTCTGCCGACGCAGCTTCCGCCGACGACGCCGCTGACGAAGCCGGGCGTCTCCGCTCCGTCGTCGGGCGCTCCGCTGGCGACGAAGACGCCTCTCGCGCCCCTGTCCAAGCCCGCCACCTCGCCTGTTGCGCCAGGCGCGCCGCATCCTCAGGCGAATGAGCCGGCCGCGCCGCTGCTGAAGCCGCAGCACGCCGTCGTTCCGCCGCCGGCGCCGCCTCTGCAAGCGAGCCCGCCAGCTCAGCCGCAGCTCAAGCCGCAGCACGCCGTTATTCCGCCGGCGGCGCATCCCCAAACGGGGCCGACGCCGTCCCAGCCGAAGCCGCAGCGCGCTTTCATTGCGCCGCCTCCGCCGAAGCCGGCTCCTGCGGTCCGCCCGGTCGTGCGCGCGCCGCCGCCCGCGCCGAAGCCCGCCACCGCGCCTCAGAAGCATTGCGCGAAAGTCGGCGGCAAGGAGGTCTGCCGGTAGCGCCTGAGCGAGCGTTTGGGGCCCCCTTCTCCCTCGCAGGAGAAGGGCTTCACATCACCGCGTCGCGTCGGGCGAATGGCCTCTTGCGCATGGGCTTTCAGGGCGGCGAAGCAGTTGCGCGGCGGAGAAGGAAGCGCCTACTCCACGTCCTCGACGCTCTCCGGGCCGCCGCCGTAGACCCGCTGCGCGAGCGACGCCTGCATGAAGTCGTCGAGGTCGCCGTCTAGCACTTCCGCCGGCGTCCCCGACGTGTGGCCCGTGCGCAGATCCTTCACGAGCTGATAAGGTTGCAGCACGTAAGACCGGATCTGATGCCCCCAGCCGATGTCGGTCTTCGCCGCCGCCGCGGCGTTGGCCTCCGCCTCGCGCTTCTCCAGCTCCTTCTCATACAGCCGCGCGCGCAGCATGTTCCAGGCGGTGGCGCGGTTCTTGTGCTGCGAGCGCTCGGCCTGGCAGGCGACGACGATGCCCGACGGAATGTGCGTAATGCGGATCGCCGAATCCGTCGTGTTGACGTGCTGGCCGCCCGCGCCCGACGAGCGATAGGTGTCGATGCGGCAGTCGCTCTCGTTGATGTCGATCTCGATGCGGTCGTCGACGACTGGATAGACCCAGACCGAGGCGAAGCTCGTGTGCCGGCGCGCGTTCGAATCGAAAGGCGAGATGCGCACGAGCCGGTGCACGCCCGACTCGGTCTTGGCCCAGCCATGCGCGTTGTGGCCCTTGATGAGCAGCGTCCCGGATTTCAGCCCCGCCTCGTCGCCGGCGGTCTCCTCGATGACCTCGACCTTGAACTTCTTGCGCTCGGCCCAGCGCGCATACATGCGGAACAGCATGCGCGTCCAGTCGCAGCTCTCGGTGCCGCCGGCGCCCGAATGGACTTCGAGATAGGTGTCGTTGGCGTCGGCCTCGCCCGCAAACAGCGCCTCCATCTGCAGGCGCTTGGCTTCCGAGAGCAGGCCTTTGAGCGCCTCAACCCCTTCCTTCTCGGTCGCGTCGTCGTTCTCCGATTCGCCGAGCTCGACGAGCGTTGCGGCGTCGTCGAGATCCTGGTCGAGCTTTTTGAGCGACCCGAGACGCTCCTCGAGGTCGTTGCGCTCGCGCATGAGTTTTTGGGCTTCTGCGGCGTCGTTCCAGAGATCGGGGTCCTCGACGCGGGCGTTCAGCTCCGAGAGGCGGCGCTCGGCGGCAGGGGCGTCAAAGATGCCTCCTCAGCAGTCCCAGGGACTGCTCGATTTCTTCTTTCAGCGCCAAAGGTTCTGCGCGCATGGGGGGATATCTGTCCAAATTTGGCGGCTCCTCGCCGCGAGATCAGTGTGCGCGTGAGACTTAAAGACGGAGCCGGCGGATGTAAAGGGGCCGCGCCTGCGGCCATTTTCGGGGGGGCCATTGCTTCGCGCTCCGAATTAAGTGCAGGAGAGCTTGCAAGCGCCATCAAATTCCGAGAAAATTGCGGGCGACGCAGGTCCCGGCTCGGGAGCGCGGACAAAGAACGAAAAAAACATCCCAAGAGAGAAGAGGAAGCAAGATGAAATCCTACGCCCTTATCGTCGCCGCCACGCTGTTCGTCGGCATGACCGGCGCCGCCTACGCGGAGTGCGACACCCACAAGGGAGATCGCGACACCGACAAGCAGACGGCGTGCTCGGAGAAGTGCGAAGACAGCTGGACCGCCCACAGGCAGAATTACTTCGCCGACGTCGCGAAGCTCAAGGAGGACGCCGTCGCCTGCTTCGAGAAGTGCGGATGCGCGGAGCACGGGGCTAAGTTCCTGTCGCGATAACCCTGTCCCCGGCGCCGGGCGTCGCGCCCGGCGTCGCGTCTATCAGAGCCGTTCCAGCACTGTCTTTTCCGCCTGGATTTTCTTTGCGCGCGCGGCGCTCGCCAGAATCATCGGGATCACATCTTCCACGCGCTCGGCGACGTGATAGTGCATCTCATATCCGGGCCGAACGAAGCCGCTGTGGCGCATGTGCGCGAACAAGGAGAGCAGCGGCCGCCAATACCCCCCGACGTCGAGAAGCACCATCGGCTTCGCGTGACGGCCGATGCGCATGAGCGTCAGCTGCTCCGTCAGCTCCTCGAGCGTGCCGATGCCGCCGGGCAGCGCCAGAAAGGCGTCGGCTTTCTCGAACATCAGCCGCTTGCGCGTGTGCATGTCCTGGACGATGTGCAGCTCGGTCACGCCTTTGAGCGCGATTTCCTGCTGGTCCAGAAAATAGGGGATGATCCCCGTGACCCGGCCCCCCGCCGCGAGCGTCGCGCGGGCGATGCGGCCCATGAGACCCTGCGAGCCGCCGCCGAAGACGAGCCCGACGCCCGCGTGAGCCAACGCCACGCCCATCTTTTCCGCAGCTTCAGCGTAAGCGGGAGAATGGCCGGAGGAGGAGCCGCAGTAGACGCAGATGTTTTTGATTTCGGTCATGGAACATTTCGCCGGTGCATCCGAAGCTTGAATCAATCCCGCACGGGATGAAGCCTAAGGGACGAGATCGCAAGAAAGCCTCACTTATCGCACTTCGGCGCCGGCAGCAGCGTCAGCTCCGTCATCTCCCCCGCCAGGACGAAGTCGCCATAGTCGAGCTTCAGCGCGCGGGACACGCCATTTTCATATAGATCAAAGGAAAGCACGTAGGACGGGGTCTCATCCTTCTTGCCGACCTCGAAATAAGAAATTTTCACCGGCCACCGCCGCAGCTTTTTCAGCGCATCGAGCTGCGCCGCCTTTTCCGTCGCCGGCTTGTCGAAAGGCTTGCCGATGATCGTCAGCGTGTCGAAAATCTTCGAGCCGTCGCCGGAGCCGTCGTAGACCTGCGCCTCGAGCAGCATCTGCGCCGCGCGGGCGGTCGCGAGAATGCGGCGCATGTGCTCCGTCGGGAATAGGACAGTTCCTGGGGCGTCTCGTTTGGCGCGCTTGGGCTTGCTGATGTCGATCGCGAGCTTGGAGCCGTCCTTGGCTCGCTTGGCCGCGCCGTCGATGTCCTCGCTCGGCTGGTCGTCCACGAGCGTCTTGATCTTGAAGCGGAACTCATGGCCGTCGCCCGCCTCGAAGGTCGCCGAAGTCATGTCCGAGACGCGCGACGCGCCCTCGTCCGGCTGGACTTCCGTGGTCTGGCGGAAATTTTGTATGTAGCCGTCGCAGGCCGAGCCGGTGAACTCGAAGGCGATGCGTCCGCGCGCCTGGGCCGGCGCCTTCGCCCCCGAGCCGCCCTGCAGCGAGAGCTCGTAGAGCGCCCGATGCGGCGCGAGCGGGAGTGTGGGCTCGGCGCGAAGCACCGACGGCCAGAGCAGCGGCGCAACGAGGGCCGCGGCGAGAAACCGGATCGAAGCCATGAAAGTGTCGTCTCCTTTGGCCGAGAGGCCGCATGCATGCCGTGGGAGGGGCGCCGAGCCACGCGCCGCCATTGCGCGAATTCGCGGATGAAATTACGGTCTTGCGCAGCACGGCGCAATTTAAATCGCGGGGAGCGTGAACGTGACCGACATATCTCTGGACACGCCGCTGGCGCGGCTCAAGATGCTTGGCCTGTCGCTGCCGGCTGCGCCGGCGCCCGTCGCCAATTACGTCCCTTACCAACGCGCCGGCAATCTGCTGTTCGTCTCGGGCCAGCTGCCGGTCGCGGACGGCGCGATCGATCCCGCCTATCAAGGAAAGCTCGGGGCCGGGGTTTCGCTCGAGGAAGGCCTGCTCGCAGCCCGGCAGGCGGGGCTGAACGTCCTCGCCCAGGCCAACGCCGCCGTCGGCGACTTGAAGCTTTTGCGAGCCGTGCGGCTCGGCGGCTACGTCAATTGCGCGCCGCATTTCGCGCATGTGCCGCAAGTCGTCAACGGCGCGTCGGATTTGTTCGCGATGGTGCTTGACGAGAATGGCCGCCATGCGCGCTTCGCCGTCGGCGTCGCGCAGCTGCCGATGGACGCGGCGGTCGAGATCGAGGCGGTGTTCGAGATTTTGGGCTCGCCGTGATCTTTCCTCGCCCCATCGCTCACCGCGGCCTGCACGATGCAAAAAGGGGCGTCGTCGAGAATTCGCTCGCCGCGGCGCGCGACGCCATCGCGGGCGGCTACGCCATCGAATGCGACGTTCAGCTTTCCGCCGACGGCGAGGCGATGGTGTTTCACGACGACGACCTCGACCGCCTGACCACGGCGACGGGACCGCTTTCGCGCGTGACTGCTGCCGCCCTCTCTCGGCTCGCCTTGCGCGGAACAACCGAGACCATTCCCACGCTGCAAGATTTGCTGAGCGCGGTCGCCGGGCGCAGTTTGCTTGTCATCGAGCTGAAGAGCCGCTTTGACGGCGACCTCCGTCTTGCGCGTCGCGTCGCGGAGCTTGCGGCGCAGTATAACGGCCCGCTTGCGATCAAAAGCTTCGACCCCGATCCCATCGCCTATCTGCGGGCGGAAGGGCAGGCCCTTGGAATCGGTCACATCCCCCTCGGAATTGTGGCCCGGGCCTCCTACGATCTGGAAGGCGGGCCGGGCTTGAGCCCGGCGCAGCGCGCGGAAGTCACGCACTTCCTGCATTTCGCTCGCACGCGGCCGCAGTTCCTCTCCTTCAACGTTGAAGATTATCCGCATACCGCGCCGGGGCTGTTTCGCCACGCCCTGAAACTGCCTGTGACGGCCTGGACCGTGCGCACGCCCGAGATGGCGCTGGCCGCAGCGGACTGGGCCGACGCCATCGTGTTCGAGGGCTTTTCGCCGTAAACCGCGGCGTCGCTGCATCGCTGCGGCGCGACCGGGCCGAGCGCGGCCTGGCGCGAATTTCTGGCCGATCAATAATGTCCGCCACCGCTGAAATCTCCGGAGCCGTGGTCGTGCGGTGAAAAATCGGTGTTTGAGGAGAACGCGTCGGCGCCGTCCCAAAAATGGTCCTCGCCGGGATAACAGAAGCTCAAAAGCTCTGCGCGCGCCTCATCAAAGCTGCGATTTTCGCCGAGCTCGGCGTGAAAGTGCTCGAAGCCGTCGCGGTCGGAGAACATGGCGACGGCGTAGCCGAAATAATCGCTGTTCAATCCACTGCGCTCGATCGTCGCTTTGACCTGCGCCGGCGTGTAGCGCTTCGACCGCCCGTAATCCGCCGCGAGCAGCCGCGGGAGCCGCCGCGCGTAAGATCTGATCGCCCATCTCTTCCTGAAGCGGGTGGGAAAACCCATTTTCGCCCCCAATGGCTCCAAATGCGCACGAGTCGGACAGCAGCTTACTCCGGGAGGCGGTCCTTGCGAAGCCCTGCGCCGGGGCAATCGGCGGCGCGCATCGCGGTCTTCGCAGTTGCGGCGCCGCGGGGTTTGATCTAACTATCGGCTCGGCAAGCCGGCGGATTGAGGAAGGAAAAACATGGCGCAGGCCGAAACCGATGGCGCGACCGCACGACGCCCGCTGTCGCCGCATCTGACGGTCTACAGGCCGATGATGACCATGGCCATGTCCATGGCGCATCGTATTTCCGGCGTCGCGCTCTATCTCGGCGCCGCGCTTATCGCCCTTTACCTGCTTGCGCTCGCCTTCGGTCCCGCCTGGTTTTCTGCGTTCTCCTGGATCGGCTCGGGTCTTTTCGGCCATCTGATTCTGCCAGCCTTCGTCTGGGCGCTGTTCCATCATCTGCTTGGCGGAATCCGCCATGCGCTTTGGGACCGCGGCCTGTTCATGGACCCCAAGGGCCGCGAGCTTCTTGCGACGGGCACGCTCGTCGGCGGCCTCGCGCTGACCGTCGCAACCTTCGTCCTCTCGTCTCTCGCCGGCTAGGCCCATGGCTCCCAAAAACACCTTCATCAGCGGCAGAACGGGGCGCGGCGCGGCCTACGTCTCCGACGCTTCGGGGGCGTCGCATGACCGATTCATGCGGTTGACGGCGCGCGCGCTCCTGCCGCTCGGCTTGGCTACGGCCTGGTTGCTCGCGCGCCTGACGGGCGACAGCTTCGAAGAGGCGCGCGCCGAGCTCGAACGGCCTTTTCCAGCGGTCGTCCTGATCGCCTTCATCGCCATCGGCGCTGCCCATGCGCGGCTCGGCGCCGAGTCGATCATCCTGGATTACGTCCACGACGAAGCGCTCAAGCAAAAGGCGCTCGTCGTCAACACCTGGGTCACGCGCGCGATCGCCTTGGCATGGGCGTTCGCCATCCTGCTCATCGCAGCGCCGCGCTGACGCCGCGGCCCTCACACGTTAAAGATAGGCAGCAGAATGGTTGCAGGGAGCAAGGCGAGCTTTAGCGTCAACGGGCGCGCCTATGAGATCGTCGATCACACCTTCGACGTAGCGGTCGTCGGCGCCGGCGGCGCGGGGCTGCGCGCCGTCGTCGGCTGCGCCAAGGCGGGGCTCGCCGTCGCTTGCGTGACCAAGGTCTTCCCCACGCGCTCGCACACCGTCGCGGCGCAGGGCGGCGTCGCCGCGGCGCTCGGCAACATGGGGCCGGACGATTGGAAATGGCACATGTACGACACGGTCAAGGGCTCCGACTGGCTCGGGGACCAGGACGCGATCGAATATCTGTGCCGCAACGCCCCCGCCGCCGTCTATGAGCTCGAGCATTGGGGCGTGCCCTTCTCGCGCACGACCGACGGCCGCATCTACCAGCGCCCCTTCGGCGGCATGACCACCGATTTCGGCAAGGGCCCGCCGGCGCAGCGCACCTGCGCCGCCGCCGACCGCACCGGCCACGCCATGCTGCACACCATGTACGGCCAGGCGCTGAAGCACGACACGCAGTTCTTCGTCGAGTATTTCGCGCTCGACCTGATCATGGACGCCGAAGGGCGCTGCCACGGCGTCGTCTGCCTCAACATGGAAGACGGGACGATCCACCGTTTCCGCGCGGGCCTGACGGTGCTGGCGACCGGCGGCTACGGCCGCGCCTATCTTTCCGCGACCTCGGCGCATACCTGCACGGGCGACGGCAACGCCATGGTGCTGCGCGCGGGTCTCCCGCTTCAAGACATGGAGTTCGTGCAGTTCCACCCGACCGGCATCTACGGCGCGGGCTGCCTCATCACCGAGGGCGCGCGCGGCGAAGGCGGCTATCTGACCAACAGCGAAGGCGAGCGCTTCATGGAGCGCTATGCTCCGAGCGTGAAGGACTTGGCGCCGCGCGACATGGTCTCGCGCGCGATCACGATGGAGGTGCGCGAGGGCCGAGGCGTCGGCAAGCTCAAGGATCACGCGCATCTGCATCTCGAGCATCTCGATCCGAAGATCCTGCATGAACGCCTGCCGGGCATTTCCGAATCGGCTCGCATCTTCGCCGGCGTCGACGTGACGCGCGAGCCGATCCCGATCATTCCGACCGTGCACTACAACATGGGCGGCATCCCCACGAATTTTCACGGCGAAGCGTTGCGCAAGACGCCGAGTGACCCCGACGCGGTCGTGCCGGGCCTTATGGCGATCGGCGAGGCGGCCTGCGTCTCGGTGCATGGCGCGAACCGCTTAGGCTCGAACTCGCTGATCGACCTCGTGGTGTTCGGCCGCGCCGCGGGCCTGCGCGCCGCGGAACTTGTCAAGCCTGGCGAGAGGCAGCCGGAGTTGCCCGCAGGGAGCGCCGACGTGGCGCTCGCGCGGCTCGATCGCCCGCGCTTCTCTGACGGCGGAACGCCTACCGCCGTGCTGCGCGAGAAGATGCAGAGGGCGATGCAGACTCATTGCGCCGTGTATCGCACGGGCGAGGTGCTGGCCGAGGGCGTCGAGCAGATCGAGGCGATCTGGCGCGAGAGCGTGGACGTGAAGGTCACCGACCGCTCGCTCGTCTGGAACTCGGACCTCATCGAGACGCTGGAGCTCGGGAATTTGATCGAGCTGGCCGCAGTGACGATCGTCTCGGCCGAGAACCGCAAGGAGTCGCGTGGCGCGCACGCCCGCGAGGATTACCCGCAGCGCGACGACGCGCGCTGGATGCGGCATACGCTGGCCTCGATCGACGAGGACAAGAAGGTCGTCGCAATCGACTACCGCCCGGTGCATTCCTATACAATGAGCAACGAGGTGGCTTATATTGAGCCGAAGGCTCGCGTCTACTGATGCGAGCAGCCCTGCGCGCAACGCGCGCAACTGTCCCATCGTTTTTACGGCGCCAGCTGAAAATGGTCCACCGCGAGCGCTCAGCCCTCATCAAGAATCGCTTGGCAGTCCTTGCTGCAGTCAAACTCCATGAGCAGCCTTTCGAGTTCCCTCAAATCGGCGGGCTTTCGCAAATGCCGGTCAAAACCGGCATCCTTCGCCCGGCGGCGAGTCTCCTCCTCTCCCCAGCCCGTCAGAGCGATCAATGCCAAGTCACGTCCCGCCGGCAGCTTGCGCATACGCCTCGCCGTTTCGAACCCATCCATCTGCGGCATGCCAATGTCGAGGAAAACCAGCTCCGGCTCGAACTCAGCGCAGGCCGCAAGAGCATGCGCCCCGCTGTAGGCGACGCGAACCCGCGCACCCAAAATTTCGAGCAGCTGCGCAAGGCTGTCGGCGACGTCTTGCGTGTCGTCGACAACGAGCACACGCCGCGGCGGGACCGTCGTGCATGGGGCCGCTTCGGGCGGCGACGCGTGTGCTTGGATGCTCTCCGATAACGGCAAACGCACAACAAAGCGGCTCCCATGCCCTTCACCCTCGCTGTGCGCCTCGACACTGCCGCCGTGCAGTTCGACGAGGCTGCGCACGAGCGAGAGCCCAATGCCCAGACCTCCCTTGGTCCGGCCCAGGGTGCGCTTCACCTGCACGAAAAGATCGAAGACGTGCGGCAGCATGTCCTTCGGAATGCCGACGCCCGTGTCGGCGACACTCACGACAGCTTCCTCGGCTGCTCGATGGACTGCAACTTCGATTTGTCCGCCGCTGTCTGTGTATTTCACGGCGTTGCCGAGAAGATTGCCGAAGATTTGCGCGAGCCGGACCGGGTCGGCTTCGACGTGCACCGGCTCATCCGGCAGCTCGACGCGAAGGAGAATCCCGGCCGAGGCAGCTTGTTCGCGCTCCAGATCGACCGTGCGATTGACGAGGGCCCCGAGGTCGAGCCGCTCCTTCCTCAGGTCGATTTTGCCGTGACTGACCCGCGAGACCTCGAGCAAATCGTCGACAAGCCGCACAAGGTGCTCGGCCTGCCGCTCCATCATCTCTCGCGCCCGCTCGGCGGATGGCCCCTGTCCGCCGGTTTTGCGCAGCACCTGCAGCCCATTGCGAATGGGGGCGAGCGGATTGCGCAGCTCATGAGATAACGTCGCAATGAACTCGTTCTTACGACGATCGGCGACGCGTAATGCTTCCTCGGCTCGCTTACGATCTGTGATGTCGCGCACGAAGGCGCGCATCCCAATCACTTTGCCGCCCGCGTCTTGCACTGGCCATGCCCTGAGGCTGACCGGAAACACGGAGCCATCCTTACGGATATATTCCTTTTCGTACTCTCTGGAATCTCCTTGTGCAAGGATTCGATCCCGCACGATGGCCTCCTCCATGTCATGCCACCGAGGCGGAGTCATGTCCCCGCACGTAAGAGTCCGCAGATCGTCCATCGTATAGCCCAGCATCGACTGATAGGCCGGATTGGCGTCCTGTATCCGTCCCGAGAGGTCGACCGTAACGATCCCGTCTCGACTGGATTCAAAGAGCAGTCGGTAGCGCGCTTCGCTCTCCTGGAGGCTTTTCACGGCCTCATTACTCAACTGCGTCCTCATTGATTCCAGCAGGGCGTCGGTTAAAGCCCCGCGTTTGCGGGAAATTAAATCCGCCACTACGTTCATTGTCAAACCAAGCAGCGCAAACAACGTCATTCGCGCCAGGCTGCTCGTGTCATCGAGCACAAAAGAACCAATTGGCGGCAGGAAAAAATATTTTGCGCTTATGAGGGATAACAGCGTGGCGAGCAGACCGGGACCCGGACCCCCGAGCACGACAACTGCGAGGGTCGCGAGAAAGAACGGGACGAAGGCTCGCGCGGCTAGGAAGTCGCCGCCGAGAAGCGTCACAGCCGTCGCCCCCATCACGGCAAGAACCGCGACGACGTAATTCCAAGCGGTTCGCCTCACCGCCAAGACCCTGCAAAGCCCAAAGGCCGGCTTATCCGCGCGTTCATGATCGACCAAAGCTTGGCGCCGCTCCCTCTTTTGAGGACGCAAGAGTATCGCCGCCCTCCCAATTACAGCAAGAGGGATGGCGGCGCAGCATGATGCCATTTTGACGGGCGCCGCCTCGTGCGTAAGCAAACCCAGTCATTTTCTCCGAATGAGTAAGATCTCCAACGAGCCACGAGGCGGGCTTGGGCTCTGGTTGACACCGCAACCGCCCGGGAAGCATATAGCCCCTTTCGTCTCGCGGCGGGGCTTCGCGGCCCGCCCTCCAACCCGGACTCAAATGCCCCGCTTGGTCATGAAATTCGGCGGCACCTCCGTCGCCACCGTCGAGCGCATCAAGAATGTCGCGCGTCACGTCAAGCGGGAGGTCGATGCGGGTTACAATGTCGCCGTCGTCGTCTCGGCCATGTCCGGCAAGACCAACGAGCTCGTTGGCTGGTGCAAGGAGGCCGCGCTCTTTTACGACATGCGCGAATATGACGCCGTTGTGGCGTCGGGCGAGCAGGTCACCTCGGGGCTGCTCGCCATCGCGCTCCAAGAGATCGGCGTGCCGGCGCGCTCATGGCAGGGCTGGCAAATCCCCATCCGCACAAACGACGCGCACGGCTCGGCGCGCATCAAGGATATCGATTCCGCCGGGCTGCTCGAAGGCTTCGAACGCGGCGAGGTCGCGGTCGTCTCGGGCTTCCAGGGCCTTTGCCGCGAGACCGGGCGCATCGCCACGCTCGGGCGCGGCGGCTCTGACACCAGCGCCGTCGCCGTCGCCGCGGCGATCAAAGCCGAGCGCTGCGACATCTATACTGACGTCGACGGCGTCTACACCACCGACCCGCGCGTCGTGTCGCGCGCGCGACGCATGGATCGCGTGGCCTTCGAGGAGATGCTCGAGATGGCTTCGCTCGGCGCCAAGGTTTTGCAAGTGCGCTCCGTGGAGCTCGCGCTGAAATACGACGTCCCGACCTACGTGCGCTCGAGCTTCGACGATCCCGCAAATCCGAGCCGCGGCACGCTGATCTGCAAAGAGGAGGACATTGTGGAGAGCCAAGTCGTGACCGGCGTCGCCTTCTCGCGCGACGAGGCGCAGATCACGCTGCGGCGCGTCGCGGACAAGCCCGGCGTCGCAGCGGCCGTGTTCATGCCGCTAGCCGAGGCTGGCATCAATGTTGACATGATCGTGCAGACCGTGTCGGCGGACAACATGACGGACATGACCTTCACGGTCTCCGCCGCCGATTACGACCGCGCCCACGCGATCCTCGAGAAGGCCAAAGCTTCCATCGGCTATTCGGCGCTCTCGGGCGCGACCGATGTCGCCAAGGTCTCGGCGATTGGCGTCGGCATGCGCAGCCATGCTGGCGTCGCGGCGCGGGCCTTCCGTGCGCTCGCGGAGAGAGGCGTCAATATCCGCGCGATCACGACATCGGAAATCAAATTCTCCGTGCTCATCGACGAGGCTTACACCGAGCTCGCCGTACGTACGCTGCACTCGCTTTACGGGCTGGACGCGCCCTGAGGAGAAAAACTATGGAAGAGTTCATTCAACGCATCGGCGCGGCAGTGGGCGTGGATGAGGCGACCGCAACGGCCGCTGTCGGCCACGTCTTGCACTTCCTGCAGACGGCGCAGCCAGAAGGGCCTGTCGCCGAGCTTCTCGCCAAGATCCCCAATGCGCAGCAGCTGATCGACGAAGCCGCCGCCGCCCACTCGGAAGGTCTCGCCGACGCGGCCCTGAGCGGCCTCGGCGGCCTCCTGGGTGGAACGGCCGGCAACATCATGGGCCTCGTCGGCAAGCTCACGGGCGCAGGCCTCGACATGGGCCAGATGCAGACGCTCGGCCATGAGCTGTTCGCTCATGCCGACGAGCTCATCGGCAAGGAGAACGTCGACAAGATCATCGAGGCGATCCCCGCGCTCGCGCCGTTCCGCTGAGCTTGCGGCGCCGCGGCTGTTGCGTTGAGCAGGCCGCGACGATGGAGGCCCTTGACGGCGACGCCTGGATTCAGTCCCTTTGAGCTAGCAGCCTGCGGCACTTGATTTGACGGGTTGAGATGCGAGCCTAGAGGCTCGCGGTCCCAAGCGCCTGCGGACCGCGAGCCTCTAGGCTCGCCCGGCAAGACCCCATCAGCTTGGCTGACGCAGGTCGCTAGCCGCGCGCGCCGGGGGAAGGGGGTGGCATGCCTTATTCGATTTTGAGCTTAACGCGCGGACGCGCCGGGGCGTCCAGGCGGGCGCCGTCCTCAAGCACAGGGACGCGCGTTTTTTCCAGCGCTTCCCCGCCAAGGCTTTTGGCCCTTTTGAGCGCCGCCCTCCTCGTTCTCGGCTTCGACGCCGCGTGGGCGCAAAGCTGCTCGATCACGCCGGCGAACGGCAACTACGGCTCGGTCAACGTGCTGAGCGGCGCGGCGGTGACGACGACGGCGCCGTTCACGATCGCCTGCACGGGGACCAAGAATCGCACAGTGCAGCTTTGCGTCGAATTTGGTCCTGGCAACCAGACCAACGCGTCAGGCCACCGCGTCCTCGTCAATGGCGCCAACCAGCTGCTGCAAGAATTCTACACGAGCGCCGCGGAAACGACGGTCTGGGGCTCGTGGGGCGCGTCGGTGCTCGCCTACACCCCCTACCCTTACGGAACGACGGTCAGCCTGCCGCTTGGAAGCACCGGCTCGGCGAGCGTCAATCTCACCGTTTACGGCTCGGTTCTGGCCAATCAGGCGACTGTCGTTCCGGGGTCCTATCTCTGGAACTCGACCGGAACGCCGGGCGTCGAATATGGCTATGCCCCTCTCACCGGGTCGCCCGCGGCCTGTCCCACCGGAACGGCGACGACGAATTCAGGCGGCTCCAACTGGACGGCGACTGTGGTCCCGCAATGCTACGTCACGGCCACGACCTTGAACTTCGGCTCGATCGGCGTCATTTCGGCCAACGTCAACGCGACGAGCACGATATCGGTGCAATGCACCAATACGACTCCCTATACTGTCGCGCTCGGAAATGGCCTCTATGCGAACGGCTCTCAGCGTCAAATGCTCGGCGGAGCGACGAACAGCGAATACGTGAGCTACAATCTTTATTCGAACGCCAGTCTGACCGCGCCGTGGACCAGCGCGTCGACGGTGTCCGGGACGGGCACGGGCGCCGTCGTCAACACGACTCTCTACGGACAGATTCCCTCGGGCCAATCCACGCCGTCGCCCGGAACCTACAACGACACCGTGATCGTCACCGTAAGCTACTGATCGCGAGAGCGCTGATCACCTGCAGACGACGGGGCCGATGACGACCTGGCGGCTCTCCGCCGGTTGGAAGCCGAACTCCGCATGACACTCGCCGACGCCGAGCGCCACGCGTACGCGGTTGGCCGCCGCGAGCCCCTTGATGAACGCGCGGCCGTCGTAGCCGACGACGAACTGCCCGCCTGAGCCCTCGACCTCGCCCTTGAGCCCCGCTTTGAGGTTCTTGCCCTCGGCGTCGGTCAGGATCACGACCGCGCTGTCGCTGACGGTGCGCACGCCGAAGTCGACGCGCACGCCGCTGCGAAAGGCCGGCACGACGACGTCCTTGGTCGTCGCGACGTCCGCGTTGACCGGCAGATTCGTCGTGTCCAGGGACAGCTGGTTGTTTTGATAGGAGCGCAGATAAGGCACGAGCAGGCGCCCGCTCGAGTCGGTTTGGCCGATCAGGCGGTTGTCGTGATAAACGTCGACGTTCGGGCTTCCGGCGTCGACGACGGCGAAGGCGTCGTCGATGCGGTTGGAGAAGAAGACGCCGTTGCCGAGCGTCGCGATCGACCCGTCGGCCTCGAAGGTTCCCGTCGCCGAGCTTCCGACCTGCGTCGCGCCGGCCGCAACGCGCGCATAGGGCGTGCGATAGGATCCGGAAACCTGGCGCAGCCTGTCGGACTGATCCCCCTCGCTGTCGCGCACGCGCCAGCCGTAGGAGCCGATTTCGACGTCCTGCGCTTTTGAAACATCCGTCGTCACGAAGTCGTGGTTGTGTCCGACGGTCGCCCCCGACGAGGCCACGACTCTGTTGCCGAGCGGCACGGTCAATCCGACCATGACGCCGCTTTGCCGCGGCGAGCCGAGGCTGCTGTATGCGTTGACGAAAAGCGAGGCGTCGAACCATATGTTGCGCGACCAGCCGACGGTTCCGATGAGCTGCTTGGAGTCGTCGGCATTGCGCATCCACGCGACCGACGCGGACAGGGACGACTTGTCAAATACGAGTGGCGCGCTGACGGCGATGCGCTCGAGTTCTTTGGGGGGGCGGGCGGAGATGGCGAAACCGAAAGAGGTGAGCCCGCCATAAGAGGCCACCGATTGGCCGTAGGCGGTCGCGGACGGAAGCGACGCGGTCACCGAGGCGAGGTCGTCATAGGCGCCGAACGTCCGCTGAGTGGCGAGATTGAGCGAGAAGCCGCGGAACTGCGTCTCGAACGAGCCGTAAATCTGTTCGCCGCCGCCGCGCGAGGAAAGGCTTCCCGTGACGGCGCCCGAAACGACGCCGCGGTCGAGCACGCGCACGACGGCGCCGGCGCCGGCGTTGGCGAGGTTCTGCGCGTCCTCGGTATGAGCCTCCACCGTCAGCCAGTCATAGACGCCGCGGCGCAGGCTCGCGCTGCCGACGGGGCGCGTCTCGTAATCGTCGGAGTAGGTCCCGTAGTTTCGACGGGGGAGGCCGACCTCGACGGAATAGTCGGTGAGGCCCGGACGCAATTGCAGGCGGGAAGCGAAGAAGGGCGCATCCTGCTCTATGAGATGACCCGACGAGTCGCGCAGCACGATGTGGGCGGTTCCCTGCCCGGTCACCGGCAGATCCATGACCCGATAAGGGCCCTCCGGCACGTCTTGCGAATAGGTCTTGATGTTGTTCACATAGACGTCGAGCGTCGAGGGAACCGCGGCGTTGCCGGAGACATAGGGCAACGGCAGGGTGACGAGATCCGGACGTATCGTGAAATTGCGCTGCGCCTGCGCGCCGGCGATGCGGATGGGACGCGTCCAGGCCAGTCCTGAAGAAATGACGTCGCCGGCGTCGTAGGTGTCGAGCGTGTCGGGGTTGGAATAGCTGTAGGTCGTGTCGAGCCGCAGCTCCTTATTGGCTGTTTCCGGCGTGGAGCTGACGATGCCGGTCTGGGTGAGCGTGCCATAGGGGCTGAAGGCGCGCAGGTCCAGAGTGACCGAGACGCCCTGGAAATCGGGGCGCAGACGCCGATCCGGCGAGTCCGAGGACGCGAACAGGTCATAGCCGAGCGTCGCGCCGTAGCTGCTGCGCAACCCGAGCTTCCCGCCGTTCCCGCCGCTCGCATGGTATTCGTGGTCGGCGCGCAACGAGTCCGGAATTGCGATGTCGATCGTTTGCTTGGGTTCGTCGTAGCGATAGGAGAGGCCAGGAACGTTCTCTAGAATGACCGTGACGTCGGGTCCGCCGTCGCCCGGCGGCTTGACGCCAATGTCGATGAGTTCGGATCGACGCGCGCTCATGCGTCCGTCGGGGAGCTGCTCGAAGCCGCCGATGACGCCTGTGCGCTTGTGATTGAGGAAAACCTCGAGCTGCAGGCGGCGCCCGGAGGTCGGCGCGCTCGGGGCGGGGAGCGAGGCGGCGCGCGCGTCGACGAAGATCAGCGCGGTGAAGATCGCTATCGCAAGCGCTCGTGGTCCGTGCCTACTTGGTGATGGGGGCCACAGCATCAAGGCGCCCCAGATCGCTGTCTGCCTTGATACTCACGGAACCCGCGCCAAACCCACCGCTCTTGCCGCGCGAAACGAAACGCATGCTCGAATGGCCCAAGACGTAACCGACGAGGCCGTCGCCGAAGGAGGCGACGGCGCCCGACTTGTCCCGCAGCTTCATCGCCGATAGGCGCAAGCGGCGGTCTCCGTCGTTCTTGGCGACGACGGTCACTTGATTCTTCTGGCTCTCCACGCCCCAGCTCAGATGCGGCGGCGCCGCGGCGGGAGCGGTGAAGAACAGCGGGATGGAATAGCGCAGCGTCATGGTGACGGCGCCGTTTTGCATGCGCGCCGCGTCGGGAAGCTCGTCAACGATGACGCGATAGGTTTCTTCAGCCGAGATCGGGGTCTGATCGAGACGTATGACGCGCACCGTGTACTGCTGATGCGGCGTGAGGGTGACGGCGGGCGGGCTGACGACCACCGCGTCCGAGGGCGCAAGCTCCTCGGCGCCCTCCGCTTGCGACCACTGAAAAACCCGTATTTGCGCAGAGATCGGCTGCTCGCCCTCGTTGGTCAGCTGCAGGCTCGTATTGGCGCCGGGAGCGATCACTTGCAACGAGACCGGCGCGACCTGCAGCGACGCGCCCAGCGAGCTTGCAGGGGACGTCAAGGAAGCGACGATGGCGAGCATGGAAGTCGCGAGGATCCGATTCATCTGCGCCCTGACGAGTTAGGTGCACTGAAGCTCTCTTCCGCGCCGCAAGGAGCGGCGGGTGGGCTCCGGTGAGGATTCCGCCCGTTCGAAGCGGGCAGCCTCCAGCTTAAAGATGTGTATACAAACGCGGTAAAGAATCAATTAAGCCTTACGGATCGCACGAGTTTACGGCGCGCGCGGTCGAACTTTCGTCAAGCGCATTGACGAGGCGTTCGGCCGCGCGGG
>Ga0187784_10000765_pt1 | contig 24463 bp, 20 predicted proteins | sample 1015_SJ02_MP15_2_FD_132964 | JGI IMG/M metagenome (GOLD analysis project Ga0187784, IMG submission 132964) | Tropical peat soil microbial communities from peatlands in Department of Meta, Colombia - 1015_SJ02_MP15_20_MG | ecosystem: Environmental > Terrestrial > Soil > Wetlands > Peat | place... | reverse complement strand
CGCGTTGAGGCCGGTGGCGAGATCGACCACCGGCACGCCGACGCGCAGCGGCTCGCCTTCGGCCTCGCCATTGAGGCTCATCAGCCCGGCCATGCCCTGGACCGCCGCGTCATAGCCGGGATATCCGCCCAGCGGCCCGTCGGCGCCGAAGCCGGAGACGCGGCAATGGATGAGGCGCGGATAGCGCTCCCTCAGCACCGCCTCATAGCCCAGCCCCCAGCGTTCCAGCGTGCCGGTCTTGAAATTCTCCACCAGCACGTCGGCGCCTTCGAGCAGCCGGAAGAGCACCTCGCGGCCCTCGGGCTTTGCAAGATCGAGCGCGATGCCGCGCTTGTTGCGGTTGACGCCGATGAAGTACGACGCGGCATCGCCCTGGAAGGGCGGGCCCCAGCCGCGCGTCTCGTCGCCCTGCGGCGGCTCGACCTTGATCACGTCGGCGCCGTGATCGCCGAGGATCTGCGTGCAATAAGGCCCGCCCAGCACGCGGCTCAAATCGATCACCTTGAGGCCGGCCAGCGCGCCGGGAGAAATGCCGTCAGTCATGGGTCTCTTGATCCTATGTCGGGAAAGTCCTTCTCCGCCATCGAGGGCGGAGAAGGATTTAGGATGAGGTGGGTGATGTGAGGCCGTGCAAGCCCCGCCTCACCCGACCTCTCCGCCCCCGGGGGGGCGGAGAGGGGATTCGGCTGCTATCCCATCGGCGCGGCCCCTGCCTTCACCGGTATCCCGAAGACCTTCTCGGCGAATTTGGGATAGATCGCGGCAAGGCGCGGCGCCACCTCGGCGCGCAGCAGCGCCAGCGTTGCGGGCGGCGGCGCCGGCGTTGCCGGCACGCCGGCGGGAAGGTCGAAGGCGAAGCCGGTGGAGTCCAGCACCTCCTCGACGCTGTGGCCGGGATGGACGCTCTCCAGGCGGAAGCGGGCGCGGCTCTTGTCGAAGCTGAAATGGCAGAGCGGCGTCACCAGCGCCACCGGCCCGCCGCGGCGGAAGACGTTGGGCGGGCTGACGCCGGGGGCGCTGATGAAATCCACCTTGTCGACGAGCGTGCGGCGCGAATGCTCCAGGCGGAAGAGGATGATGCGCGGCACCATGAAATAGAGGAAGGCCGAGCCATAGGCGCCGGGAAAGCGCGCCTTGGGGTGGGCGTAATCGCCGATGACGGTGAGATTGATGTTGCCGCTGCCGTCGATCTGCGCGCCGGAAAAGAAGAAGGCGTCGATGCGGCCCTGGCCGGCGCTGTCGAACAGCTCGCGCCCGCCATCGGTCCAGAGGTTGTGCTCGGGGCTCTGCTGCAGCGAGACGTTCGGTGCGTCGGGAGACAATAGCTGCGCCAGGAAGGCGGCGGCGGCCGGGATCGGCGAGTTGGCGCCGACGGCCACGTGCCGCGCGCCCTCGATGAGGCGCAGCACCACGTCGATCAGCACTTCTTCCGGCTTTATCTCCGCCGCGGTCGCGCTCATCTCAGGCGGCGCGCCGGCGCAGGACGTGCCGATCGAGATAGCGGCCGAAGCCCTCCTCGGTGGCGGCGAGCGCGAGGTAGTCGAGCAGGTGCTGCGTGTCCTCGCCATAGAGATCGCCCATCTTGAGCGGCCAGGCGCCGCGCGGCGCCAGCGCCACCGCCTCGATATAGAAGGCGGGAATGGTCGCCGCCGCCATCACCTCATCGGCCAGCAGGTCGCCGTCGTGGAGCGCCTCGACGGTGACGACGCTCCTTGCCGAAGCATGCGCCAGGGTGAAGAGATCGCGCCGGCGTCCCACCCAGATGTTGCCGTTGCGGTCCGCCAGCGGCGCATGGAAGAGGGCCACGTCCGGCCGGATCGCCGGCAGCAGCACGATGGGATCGTTCTCGCCGAAGGGATTGTCGATCACCTTCCAATCCGGGCGCTGCTTCAGGATGTCCGAGCCGATGATGCCGCGCAGCGCGCCGAAGGGATTGCCCATTTCCGCCGCGCGCAGCGCCGAATGGAGGGCGGGGCAGGTGGCGTCCTTGAGCGCGATCGTGCCGGCGAGCACGGCGGCGGTGAAACGCGGCGCGGCGCCAAGCTCGCCGAAGCCGACGGCGGAGGTCTCGAGGGTGGCGACGCAGCCGGCGCCGATCAGCAGATCCGCTTGCAGCGAAGAGGCCGGCAAGGTCACGAGATGAAGCCCTCTCACCCCGCGCCGGATCAGCGCCCGCGTCGCCTCCATCGCCACGCCGGCGTAGTCGGCGGGGATGACGAGCTTGCTCCCGTCGGCGATCGCCGCCAACGCCGCCTCGAGCTCGCGAATCTTGCCCATCTGTTTCTCTCCGTCATCGCGCGGCGAATTCATGCGAGATCTGCCCCTCCTCTCCGCCGCTGGGGCGGAGAAGGAGTTGGCTCGCCTGGGCGAGGAAAGCACGCGGGGGAGGGGGAGGCAAGAGGCCGGAGCAGAGCTTTTCCCACTTTGGGCGGCATCGGGCTGCGGCAGGCCAGCTACATAACTCCCGTGAAGAGCCCTATCTCGCCAATGTCGGCGAACGTCTCCACGATCGCGGGCGATGGTTTTTGACGACACGGCAGACCGCCCGCTCGCCGGCCGCCCCGTGTATTTCATTGAGCGAGCTGCGCGCAACGATCGGCCGCGATGCCTGGGACGACGATCGGATCTTGCATTGGAATCGCACGGCGTGCGCCGTTGGCTGCACCGTGGAAGATCGACGATTGCGGCGCCGGCAGGAGCGTTCATCGGGTGCGTCACGTCGCGGCTCGCGCCCGCCGTTGCGGCGCCGGTATCCTATCCGCCGATCGGACCTGCGAGCCTGGAATCCGGTCGAGGGTCCGGGAAAATCGCCGATTTCTCATTTCGCCGCCGCGCTCGAATTGCGCCTTTTCTCGTGCAGGACCCTTTCGGAAAGTTGCCGATATTGCAGCATGTAATCCGTTAGCTGGCCGCTCACGACGATGCGTCGAACGTGCCAAAATAGAAGTATTTTGAGAAACAGGGCGATGGAGCTTACGAAAAGAAACCTGAGTTGGATGCTCACGTCGTCCGTTTCATGTTCCACGATTATCGGATAGGCGAACTGAAGAACGGCGTAGGCGTAGAGAAGAGCCACGATCCAAATCGGCGAACCGATCAGCTTGCTTTCGAATCTGCCGATAAGAAGCGCCAACATTACGCCCGCGAAGAGCCCCTGGCAGGCGTCGAAAAACGCATGGGCTTTTTCCGTATAAATGGACGCGAGAAACTCGGCGAGAATGAAAGCCGCGCATCCCAGAATGACGCGAATCACGATCTGAAACCATCTGAGGCTATCCTGTCCGGCGCTGGAAACCACCATCGTCAAATAGGACAAAAGCACCAGCCCGGCGGCCGCCATGCTCAGCACGTCGAGGCTGTAATGAGCCAAGTCGCGCGAGCCCACGAATGCCGCCCCGCTGCGTACAAGCCAAAAGAAGAAAAGCGCTATCCACACGCCGGACCACGCCACGGCGAATTGTTGCGACGCCGCAATCGCAAATCTATATTCAGCCTCGGGTTTCGGCGGAGGTCCTTTCAAGGCGATGACCAACATGAGAATGGCGATCGTCTGAATGATCGGCGCTACCTTGACAATCGTCGCCAGCGACGGAAGTTCGGAAATCAGCTCGTGCGTTTGAGCGTAAGCGCCGGCCCAGATGGCAAGATGAGCCAAAGCGGCGATCCAGGTGAGAGCCTGGATGAGCGGCCTTAGGATGTCGACGGTCCGTGCCAGCCAAGCAAGCATTTTCGCCCCCGCTCACTTGCTCGCGAATCATCTCACAAGTCGTATTTGTGCAATAGTGGAATCCGAGCCCTGTCGAATTTCCGCGGAGGGCGAAGGCGGGCCTCATCGATTAGCGGAAGAATCGACGACGCTCGGTGCGACGGCGATTGGCCGGCGGAGCTTGTGATGGTCGAGGCGGAGCCGATCGCCGGGAGCCCGACGGCTTGTTGGCGAGCATGGTCCGCTCCTATCCTGGCCTGCATGACCGCCGACCGCATCGCCGCGCTGGAGCAGGACGCCGCGCTCGATCCCGAGAATCCCGAGCGATATCGCGCGCTGGCGGCGGCGCATCGGGCGGCGGGCGAAGAGGCGTCGGCAATGGCGGCGGATCTCGCCGCCGTTGCGCTCGAGGCGCGCGCGCCGCTGGCGCTCTGCAACATCGCCACCGCCTGTTTTCAGGCCGGCCGGCGCGCGCAGGCGAAGCGCTGGTACGGGCTCGCGCTCAGGCTCGATCCGGCGCTGGTCGCCGCGCACCGCAATCTCGCGGCGATCCTCGAAGCGGAAGGAAGCCTCGCCGAGGCGCGGGCGCATCGCGACGAAGCCTATCGCCGCCAGAGCGTCTTCGTCGAGCAGGCTCCGGCCGAAAGGCAGCGCGTGCTGCTGCTGGCGGCCTCGGGCTACGGCAACGTGCCCATAGAGACCTTTTTCCCGGCGGCGACGGTGACGCGCGTCACCTGGTTCGTCGATTATGCGAAGCCCGGCGAGGGCGATCGCCTGCCGCCCTTCGATCTCGTCTTCAACGCCGCCGGCGATCCCGACATGATGGGCCCGCTCTTGCCGGACGTCGCGGGCTTTCTCGCGCGTCTCGGCAAGCCGCTGCTCAATCCGCCCGCGGCCGTGGCGCGCACCCGGCGGCATCTGCTGCCGGATCTCCTCAGCGATATCGCCGATGTCGCGGTGCCGCCGGTGCTGCGGCTTCCGCGCGACGCGCTCGGCGATCCCCGTCACGGCGCGCGCGTGGGATTTCCGCTCATCCTGCGCCCGGCGGGCGCTCATGGCGGGCAAGGCGTGAGCCTGATCGAGACGGCCGAGCGCCTCGCCGATGCCGCGCTTGGCGAGGCGGAGACCTTCTATCTCACCGCCTATCGCGACTACCGCTCGCCCGACCGGTATTTCCGCAAGTACCGCGTCATCTTCATCGACCGCGAGCCCTATCCCTATCATCTCGCGATCTCGCAGCACTGGCTCGTCCACTATTTCTCCGCCGACATGCTGCATCCCTCCTGGAAGCGGGCGGAGGAGGCGCGCTTTCTCGAGGCGCCGGCGCGGGCGCTCGGCGGGAAGGCGATGGCGGCGCTGGCGGAGATCGGCCGCCGCCTCGATCTCGATTTCTGCGGCATCGATTTCGCGCTCGACGGCGCGGGCAATGTTTTGGTGTTCGAGGCCAATGCGACGATGCTGGTGCATTTGAAGGACGCGCCCGACACCTTCGCCTACAAGCACCGTCACGTGCCGAAGATCTTCGCCGCCTTCGAAGCGATGCTGGCGCGCCGGCTCGCCGGTCAGGCGCGCTGAAAGAGCCAGACGCCGTCCGCGCGCTCCTGGCGCGCGATGCCGCCCGATGCCACCGCGCGGGCGAGATGCGCCATGGTCTCGCCGATGGCGAATCCCAACTGATGGCGGTCGAGCGCGCGGTGGAACAGCATCGGGACGATCTCGGCGCCGGTGCGCGGCCGGTCGCAGGCGGCGACGATCTGGTCCAAGCGCTCGGCATGGAGGCGGCGCAGCTCGCCGATGCGCGCATGGAGGCCATAGAACGGCAGATTGTGCGAGGGCAGCACGAAGGCACTGTCGGGCACGGCGCCTTCGAGCTTATCGAGCGAGGCGATGAAGCTGCCGAGCGGATCCTGGTCGCTGGCGCGCGGCCAAAGGCTGACATTGGGCGAGATCCGGGGCAGCACCTGGTCGCCGGCGATGAACAGGTCGAGATCCCCGCAATAGAGGCAGGCGTGCTCCGGCGCATGGCCGCGGCCGATGATGACGCGCCAGCGGTGCCGGCCGATGGCGAGCTCCATGCCGTCTTCCAGCCGCCGGTATTGCTCCGGCACCGGCGAGACCATGGTGCGGTAGGCGCGCGGCCGGCTGGTCCTGACGGTCTCCTCGAGATCGCCGTAGCCGATCTGGCGGTAGAAGTCGACGAGGTCGGCGTGGAAGGTCCCGGGCCGGTCGGCGATGGCGCGGCGGGCGTGCTCCCATTCGCCCGCGGTCGTCCACAGCTCGATGCCGAGCCGCTCGGTGAGCCAGCCGGCAAGCCCCATATGGTCGGGATGGAAATGCGTGCAGATGAGCCGCGTCACTTTCCGGCCGTCCAGCGCCTCGGCCAGCAGGCGCTGCCACAATTCCTTGGTCTCGTCGGAATTGAGCCCGGTATCGACGATGGCCCAGCCCTCGCCGTCATCGAGAAGCCAGAGATTGATGTGGTTGAGCTGAAACGGCAGCGGCATGCGCAGCCAGCGCACGCCCGGGGCCACCTCGATCGCGGTGCCGGGGGAGGGCGCCGCCGCGTGCGGGAAGCGCAGCGCGGCGGCGCCGCCCTCGGCCGGACTCATGCAGTGCCGATCCGCTCGAACACGGCGGCGATGCCCTGGCCGACGCCGATGCACATGGTGACCAGCGCATAGCGCCCGCCGCTGCGGTGCAACTGCCGGATGGCGGTAAGCGCGAGGCGCGCGCCCGACGCGCCGAGCGGATGGCCGATGGCGATGGCGCCGCCATTGGGATTGACGCGCGCATCGGCGAAATCGAGCTCGAGCAGCTTGAGGCAGCCCAGCACCTGGCTGGCGAAGGCCTCGTTAAGCTCGATGACGTCGATATCCTTGAAGCCGAGGCCGGCGCGCTCCAGCGCCTTCTTCGAGGCCGGCACCGGGCCGAGCCCCATGACCCGCGGCTCGACGCCGGCCACGGCGGCGGAGACGACGCGCGCGATCGGCGCCTTGCCCGCTTTCTCGCCGGCGCGCCGGCTGCCGATGATCAGCGCCGCCGCGCCGTCGTTGATGCCCGACGCATTGCCGGCGGTGACGACGCCGTTGGGGAAGAGCGGCCTCAGCTCGCTCAACCGCTCCATCGTGGTGTTGGGGCGCGGATGCTCGTCCTGCGCGATCACCGTCTCGCTGCCTTTCTTGGCGCCGGGCACGCTTACCGGCAGCAGCTCCTGGTCGTAGAATCCTTCGGCCTTGGCGCGCGCGTATTTCTCCTGCGAGGCGAGCGCGAAGCGGTCGCTCGCCTCGCGGCTGATGGCGTGCTCATGGGCGACGTTGTCGGCGGTCTCCGGCATGGTGTCCTGGCCGAAGGCTTTGGTGATGCGCGGGTTGGGGAAGCGCGCGCCGATGGTGCTGTCATAGAGCTTCGCCTCGCGGCTATAGGCGCTCTCGGCCTTCGCCATGACGAAGGGCGCGCGGCTCATGCTCTCGACGCCGCCGGCGACGAAGAGCTCGCCTTGGCCGCAGCTCGCGGCGCGCGCGGCGTCGACCACCGCGGCGAGCCCGCTGCCGCACAACCGGTTGACGGTAAGCCCGCCGATATCGGTCGGCAGCCCCGCCAGCAGCGCCGCGTGGCGCGCCACGTTGCGCGCGTCCTCGCCGGCCTGGTTGGTGCAGCCGATCACCGCATCCTCGTAATCCCGCGGCTTGAAGGGATTGCGGCCGACCAGCTCCTTGATGACGCCGCTCAGCAGGTCGTCCGGCCGGACCGGAGCGAGGCAACCGGCATGGCGGCCGATCGGGGTGCGCAGACCGTCATAGACATAAGCGTGTTCCATCGCTCTTCCCCTGGCCTGTCGGGCTTACCGGGCGAAATTATCTTTCGCCGTTGCGGCGCAGCCTAGGCCCGGCGGCCGGCATGAGCAAGCGGCGAGCCGGCATGGCTGTGTTGAGCCCCACAGAGGCGATGGTCGGCGGAACGGACCTTGCCGACCGCCGCGCCAATGCCAAGGATAGATCCGTTACGAGCCAAATTCCCGCTCCGGTGCGGGCCTTCGGAGAAGGCGCATGCGCGATTTTCACCAGCCACGCCGCTCGGCCGCAATTGCCGGCGAGGCGATGGCGGCCACCTCCCACCCGCTGGCGACGCTCGCCGCGCTCGAGATGCTGCGCGCCGGCGGCAATGCGGTCGACGCCGCGATCGCCGCGGCGGCGGTGCTGTGCGTGGCCGAGCCGCATATGACCGGCATCGGCGGCGATTGCTTCGCGCTTTACGCGCCCAAGGCGCAGGCCGTGCCGCTGGCGCTCAACGGCTCCGGCGCGGCGCCGCTCAAGGCCACGGTCGAGTGGTATCGCGAGCATGGCTTCGCCGAGATCCCGCTCGAGAGCGTGCATACCGTGACCGTGCCCGGCGCGGTCGATGCCTGGTGCACGCTGCTGGAGCGTCACGGCACCATGGATCTGGCCGAACTGCTCGCGCCCGCCATCAAGCTCGCCGAGGAGGGCGTGGTGGTGACGCCGCGCGTGGCCTGGGATTTCTCGTTGCTCGTCGACAAGATCGGCCGCGACGCCGGCGCCGCGCGCGTCTTCATGCCGGCGGGCCGCATGCCGGCAGTAGGCGAGCGGCTCAAGATGCTGGCGCTCGCCGCCACCTTGCGGCGCATCGCCAAGGAGGGCCGGCGCGGCTTCTATGAAGGCCCGGTCGCGGCCGACATCGTCAGACGCTGCGCCGAGCTGGGCGGCCTGCACCGGCTGGAGGATTTCGCCCGCCATCGCTCCGAGTGGGTGAGCCCGATCTCGGCGCGCTATCGCGGCCACGACGTGCTGGAATGCCCGCCCAATGGCCAGGGGCTGGCGGCGCTGATGATCCTGCGCACGCTCGAGGGCTTCGACCTCAAGGACGCCTGCAACGAGACCGATCGCATCCACTTCCTCGCCGAAGCGACCAAGGCCGCCTATCGCGCGCGCGACGTCTTTATCGGCGATCCCCGCCATGGGACCGTGCCGGTCGAGCGCTTCCTCTCCGACGATTACAGCGAGAGCGTCCGCCGCCGCATCGATCGCCGCCGCGCCTCGCCGCCGGCGGCGTGGGACGAGCCCGAGCATCGGCACACCGTCTATCTCTGCGTCGTCGATCGCGACCGCAACGCCGTCTCTTTCATCAACTCGCTCTTCCACGAGTTCGGCAGCGGCATCTTCGTGCCGGAGAGCGGCGTCATGCTGCACAGCCGCGGCGCGATGTTCCGCACCATCCCCGGCCATCCCAACGCGATCGCGCCGGGCAAGCGGCCGCTGCACACGATCCTGCCCGGCATGCTGGCCAAGGACGGCCGTGCCGTGATGCCGTTCGGCGTCATGGGCGGCAACTACCAGGCGACCGGCCACGCCACGCTGCTCTCGCGCATGCTCGACCAGGGGATGGATCCGCAGCAGGCGGCCGAAGCGCCGCGCAGCTTCGCCTTCGACGGGAAGCTTCAGCTCGAAACGACGATCCCGGCGGACGTCGCGGCGGAGCTGTCGCGCCGCGGCCATGTCATCGAGCGTCCTGTCAAGCCGCTCGGCGGCTGCCAGGCGATCTCTATCGATCACCGGCTCGGCGTGCTGATCGGCGGCTCCGACCCGCGCAAGGACGGCTGTGCCTTGGGGTATTAATCGCGCATCAGCCCCCGGCTCTGATCGAGAATGGTCCGGTAGCATTCGCACGCCGTCCGTTCGAGCCCCTGCCGGTCGAGCATGACGATGTAGCCGTGACCGGTGGCGACGAGGCCCGCCGCCTTGAAACCGGCGATCGCCACGCTGATGCTGGGCCGCCTTGTGCCGAGCAACAGCGAGATGAATTCATGCTTCAGCGGCAGCTCGTCGCGATCGACGCGGTCGCGCACCATCAACAGCCATCGCGCCAGGCGCTGCTCCAGCGTGTGCCGGCCGTTGCAGGCGGCTGACTGATAGATTTGCAGCAGGAGCGCCTGCGCGAAGCGGAACAGAGAGGCCTTGAAGCCCGGATGGCGCTCCATGGTCTCGAGCAGCACGGTCGCCGGCAAGCGCCAGGCGGATCCCGGCATCTGCGCCATGGCTTCCAGCGGCGTGGTGTTGGCGCCGGTCAGCAGCATCGTGCCGACCATCCCCTCCCGTCCCAGCAATCCGACCTCGATCGTCGCCCCGTCTTTCAGGGGCCTGATCAGGGAGACGATGCCCGTGTCGGGAAAGTAGACGTGGTCGAGCGGCGCATGAGCCTTGTGCAGCGTCCGGCCCTGCGTCAAGGCGATACGCTCAAGGTGGGGCCGCAGCCTGTCGATATCGCCGGCGGAAAGCGTGGCGAGCAGACGGTTGCTGCTGAATTCGGGCAGCAATGCTTGTCGGACTGTCATCATCACCAACCGATCCCAGGGCGCATCGCCGTCCGCCTTCGTGAAATAGTACTAAAACGGTACGCTATCGTACAATTGCGTCTCTTACCCTCATCCTTTCGAGTTAGTTTATGTTACAAGTGATGGTGGCGATGACGATCATGCGAACCATAGCAGTATAGGCCATTATATGCGCGCGGTTGTGACTCCCATTGGAATCGAGAAGGATAAAGCGCGACACCGGGAAAATCGCCGCCGCGCCACCGCCGCGCCGGCCCGAGCCGGCGTGGCAGGATCCGGCGGCGAGCGCCGCCTGGGGCGTTACGAAGCGCTGCTGCTGGGTCGCGGCGAAGCCGATGTCGTCGCATCGGTCGAGGCCTTGCTGCGCGCCCTCACCGACCGGCTGGCGCTTAGCGGCCCCCCGTCCAGCGACCGGAAGCGCTGATCGCCCGCCGCGACGATAGCGACCGCCGCTCGCGCCGCCGGCTCCGGCCGCAAGCGAGACATTTCACTTCCCCACGCGACGGACCGATACTTGAGCGACCGGCGGCGGCGAGCCACGGGCCGCGCGTCGCCACACGGCCGCGAGAGGGAGGACGAATGATCACCGTGGATTTGCGAGGCAAGGCGGCGTTGGTGACCGGCGGCGCCTCGGGCATCGGGCTGGCCACGGTCGAGCTGCTGCTGCTCGCCGGCGCCAAAGTGGCCATGAACCATCTGCCCTACGACAGTCGCGCCCGCAGCGAGCTCGAACGCTTCCAGGAGCAGGGCTATCAGGTCTTTGGCGCGCCGGGCGACGTCTCGCGCCCAGGCGAGGCCGAGGCGATGGTAGGGCGCGCGATCGACCAGCTCGGGGGGCTCGACATCCTGGTCAACAACGCCGGCACTGCCGGCACGCGCACTCCGATCGAGTTCCGCGACCTCGATGCCATGACCGAAGAGTTCTGGCAAACCATCCTCGCCACCAACCTCATCGGCCCGTTCCGTTGCAGCCATGCCGCCGCGCCGGCGCTCAGGCAGGCGCGCGGGGCCATCGTCAATACCGCCTCGGTGGCGGGGCTCGGCCGGCCCGGCAGCAGCATCGCCTATGGCGCCAGCAAGGCCGGGCTGATCAACCTGACGCGCTCTTTGGCCGTCGCGCTCGCGCCCGAGGTGCGGGTCAATGCCGTGGCGCCGGGATTTGTCGATTCACCCTGGACCGACCCCTGGCCGGCGGAACGCAAGCGCGACTATGCCGCGACCGCGCTGATGCGGCGCATCTGCACTCCGGCCGACATCGCCGAGGCGATCCTGTTCCTCGCCGCCGGCGGGGCCATGATCACCGGCCACACGCTGCCGGTCGACGGCGGGTTGATCTGAGAGCCTGCCGCGGCGGGTCTAAGCGGCGCGCACGGTGGCGAGGAAGTGGCCGACCTGCTCGCGCAGCCGCTCCGACTGCTCGCTGAGCTGCGCCGCGGCGCTCAGCACTTCGCGCGCCGCCGTGCCGGTCTCGCCCGCCGCGTCGGTGACGCCGGCGATGGTCCTGGACACGTCCTCCGTGCCGGCCGCCACCTGCTGGACGTTGCGCGCGATCTCCTGAGTCGCGGCCGATTGCTCCTCGACCGCGCCGGCGATCGAGGTGGAGATGGAGCTGACCTCGACGATGGTGCCGCAGATGCCGCGGATGGCGGCGACCGCCGCCTCGGTGGCGTCCTGGATCGCCGCGATCTGCGCGCGGATGTCGTCGGTCGCCTTGGCGGTCTGATTGGCGAGCGATTTGACCTCGCCCGCGACCACGGCGAAGCCCTTGCCGGCCTCGCCGGCGCGCGCCGCCTCGATGGTGGCGTTGAGCGCCAGCAGGTTGGTCTGGCCGGCGATGTCGTTGATGAGCGCCACCACCTCGCCGATCTTCTGCGCCGCCTCGGTGAGACTTTGGACGCTTGTATTGGTGCGCTGGCCTTCGTCGGCGGCTTGGCTTGCCACGCCGGTCGCCTGCGCCACCTGCCGGCCGATCTCGGCGATGGAAGCCGAAAGCTCTTCCGCGGCGGTCGCCACCATGTGCACATTCGTCGTCGTCTGCCGCGAGGAGGCGGCGACGCTCAGCGACTGCTGCTTGGTCTGCTCGGCGGTGCTCGACATGGCCTGGGCCGTGCGTTGCAGCTCGGCGGCTGCCGCGGAGACCGCAATGACGATGGCGCTGACGCTCGCCTCGAAGGTATCGGCGAGCACCGCCATGGCCCGCTTCTTCTCGTTCTCGGCCGCGCGCTGTTGCGTCTCCTGCGTGGCGCGCATGCGCTCGATCTCGGCGGCATGGTCCTTGAACACCTGCACCGATCGCGCCATCGCGCCGACCTCGTCGCGCCGGCCGGTATAGGCGATGTCGATGGCGCGGTCGCCGCGGGCCAACCGCTCCATGACCGCCACCACCCGGGTGATCGGGCGCGCGATGCTCCAGCCGATGGCGCCGGCGCTGACGACGAGCAACAGCGCCACCGCGGCGAACGACCAGGCGAGCCTGGCGCTCGTTCGAGCGCGGCTTGCCGCCATGGCGGCGGAAGCGTCGTGATACATGCGCGTGACGGTCTCGGTGGTCTCGGCGATCAGCGGCTCGATCGCCAGGCGTTTCTTGGTCAGCTTCTGGATCTCGCCGTCGAGCTCGGCGATCCCGTCCGCCATCATGAAGAAATCGCGCTGATAGGTCGTCATCTTGTCGACGATGGCGGCGCGCGCTTCATCGGCAAGCGGCGCGGCGGCGAGCGCCGCGTCGAACTTCTCCTTCGACTGCTTCATGTCGGCCAGGTATTTATCGCCCTTGCCCTCGGCATGGCGCGCGAGAAAATCCTTCTCGTGCCGGCGCATCATCAGCATCCAGAGAAGCAGCCTCGGGTCGTCGGCCTTTTGCAACGACGCCTCGACCTCGTGCACGGCCGTGCGCAGCCGGCCGAGCAGGCCGCTCTCCTCGTCGAGGCCGACCGACTGGCTGAGCTGGGTCACGGTGATGAACTGGCTGACGTAGCCGGCGAAACCGACGCGGATCTTCGCCACCGTATCGGCGAGCGCGGTCACGCCGTCCTTGCGCAGGCCGGCTTCCATCCGCTCCAGCCGCTCGCTCACTTGCTGCGCGTATTTGTCCTGCCGGGCCGCGTCTTCCGGCTTGTGCCAGAGCAGGAAGGCCATCTCCGAGCGGCCTGCCTCGGCGATGGTGCGGTCGATGCCGGTGATGGCATCCTCATAGCCCGCGGTGCGGTCGGCCGCCTCTTGAAAGCCATGCTGCGCCAGCGTGCCGGAATAGTAGAGCGCGCCGAAGACGCAAAGGCCGATCAACCCGACGAGGCCGATCAGCCCGATCTGGTATTGCAGCCCCAAACGTGCCAGCAACCGCCCCATTGCACGCTCCGTCCCGGTCCGTCGCTTCGCGGTGCCTCGCCTCGCAGCCGGCACACCGAAACGCGGCGGTATGCGCAAATTGGCCAACAATTTATAATTTTGGATTAATGGTTCTTGTCTTATAGCTGGGATCATTCGGCAATATTGCCGCGTCATGGCGGCGCGGGCGGGCACCTCGCGAGCGGCTTCGCTGACCGCCTTATCCCTGTCACGTCAGGCACTTGCGCCGGCGCCGGCGCATATCCCCAACTCGCCAAGGGTTGACGAGGGCCGGCGCCAGCGCTCATACAAGATATCGTTCCGCGTCCTGTGCAGCGCGGGAGATCGGGCCGGCCCGATCGGCGGAAAGCTCACCAGCACATGATGCAGGTCAATGCGACCCTCGCCGTGAAATGCGACGGGGCCGGGTGGGAGAGTTGCGCGATATGAGCGAGCTAGTCCTCAGGCACGATCTTGCCTTCGAGGATCTTTACCGTCGCGACGGGCTTATCCGGCTGGACGCCGTTTTCACGCGACATCTCGGCGAAGTGGACATCGATCTCCACAACTGCTTGATGGCGGCCCGGCGCGAGCCGGCTGCCCTCGACTGTGCGGGCGAGTCCGAACTGCTGGTGGCGCTCGCTCCGCATCTGGAGGATTTCATCGGCGAGCTCTTCGGCATCGCTGGCGAGCTGCGCGCCTTGCAGGCGCGCCATGACGTGCTGGCGCCGCTCTATGCGGTCAAGCGCCTTTTCGTGCAGCGCCGCGCGGTCAAGGGCGTGAGCCCGGAAGCGGCGGCCGCGCTCGACGGCGCCGCGCTGGCGCAGCAGCTCGAGGTGCTTATGGGCGAGCCGCTCGTCGAGGAGAGCTATGCCCGCTCCGTCACGCGCTGGCTGGAGGCGGAGGCGGAGCATGAGGCGGCGCTCGGCCTTGCCCAGCGCTACGCCGCCTGGGCGGTGCTCGCGCCGGCCGGACGCAAGAAGCACCGCGCCGGCGTGCTCTTCAAGGTGCCGCACCGGCTCGACATGACGCATCTCGTGCCGGTCGAGACGGTGGCGCAGTACGGCGTCGGGATGCTGCGCCTGTCGCCGGCGCATTGGCGGCGGCGACAAGGCTTCAAGCTCACCGACCGCGGCACCGATCTCGCCGGCGCGCTCGACCAGGCGAATTACTGCATCTGGTGCCATCACCAGGGCAAAGACAGTTGCTCGAAGGGGCTGCGGGACAAAAAGACCAATGCCTTCCAGAAGAGCGTCTTCGGCATCACGCTCGCGGGCTGTCCGCTCGAGGAGAAGATCTCGGAAATGAACGAGGTCAAGGCGCGCGGCAACAGCATCGGCGCGCTGGCCATCGCCATCGTCGACAATCCGATGGTGGCGGCGACCGGGCACCGCATCTGCAACGACTGCATGAAGGCCTGCATCTATCAGAAGCAGGAGCCGGTCGACATCCCGCAGGTGGAGACGCGGACGTTGAAGGACGTGCTGAGCCTGCCCTGGGGCTTCGAGATCTACAGCCTGCTGACGCGCTGGAACCCGCTCGACATCCGCCGGCCACTGCCGCGGCCGCCTTCGGGCAAGAAGGTGCTGGTGGTGGGGCTGGGGCCGGCGGGCTTCACGCTCGCGCATCATCTGATGAATGACGGCCACGCCGTCATCGGCATCGACGGGCTCAAGATCGAGCCGCTCCCCGAGTCCCTTGCCGGCGTCGGCCCGCGCGGCGAGCGGCGCCCGTTCCGCCCGGTGCGCGAGGTCGGCGAGCTTTACGAGGCGCTCGACGAGCGGACGATGGCGGGCTTCGGCGGCGTCGCCGAATACGGCATCACCGTGCGGTGGGACAAGAATTTCCTCAAGCTGGTGCGTCTCCTGCTGGAGCGGCGCGCCGAATTCTCGAGCTTCGGCGGCGTGCGCTTCGGCGGCACGCTCACCATCGACGGCGCCTTCGATCTCGGCTTCGACCACGTCGCGCTCTGCGCCGGCGCCGGCAAGCCCACCGTGGTGCCGATGAAGAACGGCCTCGCGCGCGGCGTGCGCCAGGCGTCGGATTTCCTGATGGCGCTGCAGCTCACCGGCGCCGCCAAGACCGACAGCGTCGCCAACCTCACGGTGCGATTGCCGGTGGTGGTGATCGGCGGCGGCCTCACCGCCATCGACACGGCGACGGAATCGCTCGCCTATTATCCGCTGCAGGTGGAGAAGTTCTTGAGCCGCCACGAGACGCTGGCGGCCGAGCGCGGCGAGCAGGCGGTGCGCGCGGGGTGGAGCGAGGAGGAAAGCGCCACCGCCGACGAGTTCATCGCGCATGGCCGGGCGATCCGCGCCGAGCGCGCGGCGGCCGCGCGCGAGGGCCGGGCGCCGCGGCTCATCGAGCTGCTCAATGGCTGGGGCGGCGTCACCATCGCCTATCGCCGGCGGCTCATCGACGCGCCGAGCTACACGCTCAATCACGAGGAAGTGGCGAAGGCGATGGAGGAGGGCATCCGCTTCGCCGAGGGCCTGACGCCGCAAGCGGTGGAGGTCGACGCCTTCGGCCATGCCGCGGGCCTGACGCTCACGAGCCACGAGCCCGGCGGGGCGGAGGCCAGCGTGACCTTGCCGGCGCGCACCATCCTGGTCGCCGCCGGAACGCAGCCCAACACCGTGCTGGGCCGCGAGGACCCCGCCCATGTCGTGCTCGACGGCCGCTACTTCCAGGCTTGTGACGAAGAAGGCCGGCCGGTCACGCCCGAGCGCGTCGCCAAGCCGGAGCAGGTGCAGGTGCTGATGAGCCTGCGCCCCGACGGCCGCGCCATCAGCTTCTTCGGCGATCTCCACCCCTCCTTCTCCGGCAATGTGGTGAAGGCGATGGGCGGCGCGAAGCTGGGTTATTCGGTGGTCAGCCGCATGCTGGCCAAGCGCGCGCCGGCCGCGCCGTCGCCGGAGGAACTGCTGGCGACGCTCAACGACGCGCTGCGCGCCACCGTCGACCGGGTCGAGCGGCTCACCCCCAGCATCGTCGAGGTGGTCGTGCGCGCGCCGATGGCGGCACGCGCCTTCCGGCCCGGCCAGTTCTACCGCTTGCAGAATTACGAGCGCCATGCCTGCCGCGTCGACGGCACCGTGCTGGCGATGGAAGGGCTCGCGCTCACCGGCGCCTCGGTCGACCGCGACCAGGGCCTGCTCTCGACCATCGTGCTGGAGATGGGCGGCTCATCGGATCTCTGCACGCTGCTCGAGCCCGGCGAGCCGGTCATCCTCATGGGTCCGACCGGCGCGCCCACCGAGACGCCTTCCGGCGAGACGGCGGTGCTGGTCGGCGGCGGGCTGGGCAATGCCGTGCTGTTCTCGATCGGCCAGGAGTTCCGCCGCCGTGGCTCGGCCGTGCTCTATTTCGCCGGCTACAAGAAGCGCCAGGACCGCTACAAGATCGAGGAGATCGAGAAGGCGGCCGATGTCGTCGTCTGGTGCTGCGACGAGGCGCCCGGCTTCGTCCCGACGCGCAAGCAGGACCGCAGCTTCGTCGGCAACATCGTGCAGGCGATGCTCGCCTATGCCAGCGGCGCGCTGGGACCGGCCGAGATCCCCTTGAACGCCGCCGACCGGCTCATCGCCATCGGCTCGGATGCGATGATGGCGGCGGTGGCGACGGCGCGCCACGGCGCGCTGGCGCCGCATTTGAAGCCCGGCCATCGGGCGATCGCCTCGATCAACTCGCCGATGCAATGCATGATGAAGGAGATCTGCGCCCAGTGCCTGCAGCTCCACAAGGACCCGGTCTCGGGCGCGGAGAGCGTGGTGTTCTCTTGCTTCAATCAGGATCAGCCGCTCGATCTCGTCGATTTCCGCGCGCTGCACGAGCGCCTCGGCCAGAACGCCGCCGAGGAGAAGCTCACCCGGCTGTGGATCGACCGCTGCCTCCGCCATCTCGGCCGGCGCGGCGCGGCCGCGGCGGAGTAGGCGCGACCGCGCAGCGGTCGTCGCCGGCGGGCGCCAGCGGTTGCGTCAGCAACCGCGAAAGCCCGCACGGTGCGAGCGCACGTCGCTGCTGCGACCACGGCAATCCGCGGAGCTTGCCGCCACCCCACCCTACCCCCTCAAGGGGGAGGATTTTTTAGAGTGTCGGTTCGAGCGCGAGCCGCCGCCAGCCGGCGGCGCCGAGCCCCTCGAGCGGGCGGAAGCGCGCCTTGTAGGCCATCTTGCGGCTCTCGGCGATCCAATAGCCGAGATAGGCGTAAGGCAAGCCGCGCCGGCGCGTGGCCTCGACCAGCGCCAGCACCAGCAGCGTGCCGAGGCTGCGCCGGCGCTGCTCCGGGTCGAAGAAGCTGTAGACGGCGGAGAGGCCGTCATCGAGCACATCGACGAGGCAGGCGCCGAGAAACGCGCCGGCGGCGTCGCGCAGCTCGATGACGCGGCTCGCCACCGGGCTGTCCTCCATCATGGCGCGGAAATCGCCGAAGGTCATCGACGCCATGTCGCTGTCGGCGTGACGCAGGCGCTGATAGCGGGCGAAGAGCCGGAACTGCTCGAACGTCGCCTGCGGCCGGGCGACGCGGATGGCGAGATCGGCGTTGCTCTTCTGGATGCGGCGCAGCGAGCGCGACGGCGCGAATTCGCCGACGGGGATGCGCACGGGAACGCAGGCCTGGCACTGCGCGCAGGCGGGCCGGTAGGCAAGGTGGTGGCTGCGGCGGAAGCCGGCGCGGGAGAGCGCGTTGTAGAAGTCCATCGCCTCCGGCCCGGCCAGCTCGGTGATCAGCTTGCGCTCAACCTGTCCGGGAATGTAGGGGCAGGGCAGGGCGGCCGTGCGATAGAAATGCTGCGGCGGGATGGAGAGCGGCGCAGCCGCGGCGTCGGCCTGCGCCGGCTCGACCGGCTGGTGCCGGGTTATGCGACCATTGCCCTCCGGCATTGTCCCATCCTTGGCTGCCGCAGGGGGAGGACCCGCGGCTTCCCGGCGATTATGGACGAGACCGGCGGCTTCGCGCCAGTGGCAGGTGAGCCTAGCGGGGGAACGACTGGGCCGGCGGCAATTGCGTCGCCTGGGCCGCCTGGGCCGGCGGCGGCTCCTTCGCCTGGCGCAGCAGGACGATGCTGATGCGGCGGTTGCGCGGCGAGTTGGGATCGTCCGGCAGCAGCGGATCGCGGTCGGCGACGCCGGTGACGCGGCTAAAGCGCGTCTCGGGGATGCCGTCGGCCATGAGCTCCCGGCGGCTGGAATTGGCGCGGTCGGCGGACAGCTCCCAATTGGTGTAACGGCGGCCGCCGGGATAGGGCAGGGCGTCGGTATGGCCGGTGATGGTCACCTGGTTGGGCAGGCGCTGCACCACCTGAGTGATGACCGCGAGCAGCTTCTTGGCGGGATCGAGCAGCTCGGCCGAGCCCAGCGCGAACATCGGCTGCTTCTCCAGGTCGACGAGCTGGATGCGCAGCCCCTCCGGCGTCTCGTCGACCATGAGATTGTCCGCGAGCCCCTTGAGCTCGGGGAGCTGCTCGACCGCCTGGCGCAGCGTGAACACGGCGGCGGCAAAGCGCTTCGCCTCGCGCTCGGAGACCCGGCGGTCGAGATCCTCCGCCGAGAGCCGCTTTTCCTGCTGCTCGCGCTCGCCGGCCGCGTCCTGATCGCCGGGCGGCGTGCCGGCGTCGGTGCTCTTGCTTCGGCCCGCGCCCCCCTCGTTGCCGTCGTCGCCCTCGCTGGGCTGGCGCAGGGCCGGGCGGTTGAGCGCGAGCGAGGGCAGCGAGGTCGGCATCGACTGGGCGCCGGGCGGACCGACGGTCTGGCCGCCGAGCAGGCCGCCGGCGCCGCTCTGCGATTTCGAGGCGACGGTCGGCTCGAAGTAATCGGCGATGCCGCGCTTCTGCACGTCGGTGGTGACGTTGAGCAGCCAGAGCAGCAGGAAGAACGCCATCATCGCGGTGACGAAATCGGCGTAGGCCACCTTCCACGCGCCGCCGTGATGGGGGGCGTGGCCGCCGCCTTTGACCTTCTTGATGATGATCGGGATTTGCGACGGCTTCGCCATGGCGGCGCCTGCTCAGCTCAGGTGGCGGCCGGCAGCGCTTCGACCGCCTCCTCGACCTCGTAGAAGGTCGGGCGTACATCGGTGTTGAGCGATTTGCGCGCGAACTCCACCGCGACCGACGGCGCGTAGCCCTGCATATAGGCGAGGATGGCGGATTTGATGCAGAGGAAATAGCGCTGCTCCGCCTCGCCGCGATTCTTGATCGCCGCGCCGATGGGGCCGACGAAGCCGTAGGAAAGCAGCACGCCCGTGAAGGTGCCGACCAGCGCGCCGCCGATGAGATGGCCGAGCACCGCGGGCGGCTCGGTGATCGAGCCCATGGTGTGGATGACGCCCAGCACGGCGGCGACGATGCCGAGCGCCGGCAGCCCGTCGGCCATGGTCTGAACCGCGTTCACCACCGCGGCTTGCTCTTCGTGATGGGTGGCGATGTCCTCGTCCATCAGCGTCTCCATCTCGTGGTGGTTGTCGGTGCCGAGGGTGAGGAGGCGCAGATAGTCGCAGACGAATACCACCGCGTGATGGTCGCTGAAGAATTTCGGAAAGCGCTGGAAGAGCGTGCTTTCGTTGGGGTTCTCGACATGCTGCTCGAGCGCCAGCGCGCCCTTGGTCTTGGCGAGCTTGAAGATCGAATAGAGCAGGCTCAGCAGCTCGAGATAGGCGTCCTTGTCGTAGCGCTCGGGCTTCAGCAGGGCGGTAACCGACGATCCCGTGGCAGCCAGCACCGGCTTGCGGTTCGACGTGATGAAGGCCCCGACCGCGGCGCCGGCAATGATCATGAACTCGAAGGGCTGGAACAGGACGACGAGATGCCCGCCATTGAGGGCGTAGCCGCCGATGACGCAGGCGATGACGACGACCGATCCAATAATGAAGAACATGGCGAGGGACAGCGGCCTTTTGCTAGCGATGGTAAGGTCGCGGCTTTACGTTAAGATTCCCTTGCCTAAGCGGATCGTTCCCGGCTTGTTCCGCGGCCCGCGGCGGCCCGGCGAGGGGGGTCAGCCGAGCGCCTGGTCGAGATCGGCGATGAGATCCTCGACATCCTCGATGCCGACCGAGAGGCGGACGAGGTTGTCGCCGATGCCGAGCGCCTTGAGCTGCGCCGGCGGCAGCGAGGCATGGGTCATGATGGCGGGATGCTCGATCAGGCTCTCGACGCCGCCCAGGCTCTCGGCGAGCGCGAAGATCTCGACGCGCTCCAGGAAGCGCCGCGCGACGGCGAGGTCGCCGGCGAGCTCGATCGTCACCATGCCGCCAAAGGCCCGCATCTGGCGCCGCGCGAGCGCGTGCTGGGGATGGCCGGCGAGGCCGGGATAATGCACGCGCGCGACCTTGGGATGGGCCGAGAGATGCTCGGCCACCGCCAGCGCGTTGGCGCAATGGCGCTCCATGCGCAGCGCCAGCGTCTTGAGGCTGCGCAGCGCGAGGAAGCTGTCGAAGGGGCCGGCCACCGCGCCCACCGCGTTGTGCAGGAAGGCGAGGCGATCGCCCAGCGCGCGGTTGTCGCCGACCACGGCGACGCCGCCCACCATGTCGGAATGGCCGTTCAGATATTTCGTCGCCGAATGCACGACGATGTCGAAGCCGAGCTCGAGCGGCCGCTGCACGTAGGGGCTGGCAAAGGTGTTGTCGGCGACGGTGAGCACGCCGCGCGCGCGGCCGAGCGCGGCGACCGCGGCGAGATCGACCAGCTTCAGCATCGGGTTCGACGGCGTCTCGATCCAGATCAGCCGCGTCTCGGGCCCGATCGCCGCCTCGAGCGCGGCGATGTCGGCGAGATCGACATAGCTCGCCTGGAGCCCGGCCGAGCGCTCGCGCACGCGGGTGAGGAGGCGGTAGGTGCCGCCATAGAGATCGTCGGAGGCGACGACATGCGCGCCGCGGTCGAGCAGCTCGAGCACGGTGGCGATCGCCGCCATGCCCGACGCGAAGGCGAAGCCGCGCGCGCCGCTCTCGAGATCGGCGATGCAGCGCTCATAGGCCATGCGCGTCGGGTTCTGGGTGCGCGAGTACTCGTACCCCTTGTGCACGCCGGGGCTCGACTGGACGTAGGTCGAGGTGGCGTAGATCGGCATCATGATGGCGCCGGTGGCGGGATCCGGCTCCTGGCCGGCATGGATGCCGCGGGTGGCGAAGCCGCGGCGGTTCGGCTTTTTGTTCTGGGCCATGGGCGTCCCTAGCGCAGGCGGCGGCGCAGATGGTTGATGAAATCGATGCGGGTGATGAGGCCGAGGAACTTGCCGTCCCGCTCCACCACCGCCACGTGGTCTCTCGCGAAGATCGGCAGCAGCGCCTCCACCGGCACGTCGGGCGCGATGGTCTCGACCTTCGTCACCATGGCGCGGCGCACCGGCTCGGCGAAGGAGGCGGGATCGCTGGTGAGCGCCACCAGCAGATCGCTCTCGTCGATGATGCCGACGAGCTTCTCGCCCTCGATCACCGGAAGCTGCGAGACCTCGTAGAGCTTCATGCGGCGGTGAACGGTGGCGAGGGTATCCTCGGGTGTCACGGTGACGACGCTGCCCTCGGCGTGGCGGCGCGTGATGAGGTCGGTGAGATCGCCTTGCGTCGGCCGCGCCAGCAGCCCCTGATCGAACATCCAGAAATCGTTGTACATCTTCGAGAGGTATTTGTTGCCGCTGTCGCACACCAGGGTGACGACGCGCTTTGGCGCGCTCTGCTCGCGGCAATAGCGCAGCGCCGCCGCCAGCAGCGTGCCGGTCGAGGAGCCGCCGAGAATGCCCTCGCGCCGCAGCAGCTCGCGCGCGGCGGCGAAGCTCTCGGCGTCCGCGATCGAATAGGCGCGGCGCACGCGGTCGAGCTCGCAATTGGGCGGCACGAAATCCTCGCCGATGCCCTCGATCAGCCAGGAGCCCGCCTCGACCCGGCGTCCGGTCTCGACCAGCGGCGCCAGGATCGAGCCCTGGGGGTCGGCGAGCACCATCTCGATCTCGGGCGCGACGCGGGCGAAGAAGCGCGCGAGCCCGGTGAGCGTGCCGCCGGAGCCCACGCCCACCACCACCGCGTCGAGGCGGTGGGCCATCTGCTGCCAGATCTCCGGGCCGGTCGTGGTCTCATGCGCCAAAGGATTGGCGGGGTTGGCGAACTGGTTGACGTAGAAGGCGCCCATCTCGCGCGACAGCCGCTCGGCCAGATCCTGGTAGTAATCGGGATGGCCCTTGCCGACGTCCGAGCGCGTGATCCGAACTTCGGCGCCCAAGGCCTTGAGATGCAGGACTTTCTCCTGGCTCATCTTGTCCGGGACGACGAGGATCAGGCGGTAGCCCTTCTGCGCCGCGACCAGCGCCAGGCCGAGCCCGGTATTGCCGGCGGTGGCCTCGATCAGCGTGCCGCCGGGGCCGACCCTGCCGTCGCGCTCGGCCGCCTCGATCAGCGACAGGCCGATGCGGTCCTTGATCGAGCCGGCGGGGTTCTGGTTCTCGAGCTTGACGAAGAGCCGGCAAGGGCCGGTGTCGAAGCGCGTAAGCTCGACCATCGGCGTGTTGCCGATGGAGTCGAGGATGTTGCGATGCACGGCCATGACGCTTGCCCCCCCGCCGCCCTCTTTCCTACGCCGTTCCGAGGCGGAGGAGCAAGGCCGACGGCCGGGGAGGCTACTCGGACAATGTCATATGCCATTGTCTTTTTTGCGCCGGGGCGGCTCAGGCGGCGAGCATGCGGCGCACCTCGCGCTCGAGCGCGCCCGGCGGGATCGGCTTGGCGACGAGCTTGCCCTTGAGCGCCGCGAGCGGGCGCCGCGGCAGGTTGACGTAGCCGGTGAGATAGAGGACGCGCAGCTCGGGCTGCAGCGCCTTGGCGCGGTCGACGAGCTCGAAGCCGTTCATGCCGCCGGGCATGACGATGTCGGTGATCAGCAGATCGAACGGGATCTGCTCCGCGAGCAGCATCAGCGCCACCTCCGCCGTCGGCACCGGCTGGACGAAGAAGCCCTGGCGCTCGAGCGAGCGCCGCACGAGATCGCGCATGGCCGCATCGTCGTCGACGAAGAGAATGCTGTGCATGTCCCGCGCTCCACTGGTCGCCGGAGCAAGTATGGCGCGCCAGGATGCGAGGTTTATGTGGCAAAATTTAGCGCGGCGCTCCCGCGGGGAGGGCTCGCCCGCCGCGCGGATTAACCATGATCCCGCCGCTTCAGCGCGGCGCCCAGGCGATCCAGCAACCCGCCGGTGCCGCGCTCGCGCGCGCCGGCGTCGTCGTAGCCGTCGAGAAACACGCCCTGCTCGGTGAGGATGAGCCGCGTGCCGGCGCCGGCCGGCTTGAAGGTCACCGTGGCGAGCGACACGGAGATGTGCCGATCGTCGAGATGCATGTCGTAGGCGTAGACGATGCGCTCGTTCGCCACGATGTCGTGATAGCGCGCGTCGAAGCGCGAGACCGTGCCGCCGCGCCACGCGCCGCTGACATGCTCGCGCGCGCCGATGCGAAAGTCGAGGACGCGCTCGATCGGCGTCCATTCCTCGCCGCCATTGAACCAGCGTGCCTTGGCCTCCGCACTCGCCCAGGCGGCGAAGACGCGGGCAGGGGAGGCGTCGTAGATGCGCTCAAGGGAAAAGGCGGCGTGCGTCGTGGACCGCTCGGTCATGGCTTGCTCCGGTGATCGGGCTCCGACTCGGCGAGATAGGCGCCGAGCCGGTCGAGGTCGCGCTCCCAGCCGGCCCGGCGCGCCTTGAGCCATTGCTCGGCCTCACTCAGCGCCAGCGGGTCGATGCGGCAGGTGCGCACCCGCCCGGCTTTTTCCGAGCGGACGAGACCACTTGCCTCCAGCATCCTGAGATGCTGCATCACCGCCGGCATCGACATGGCGAGCGGACGCGCCAGCTCGCTGACCGAAGCCGGCCCGCGGCTCAGCCGCTCCACCATCGCCCGCCGGGTCGGATCGGCAAGCGCCTGGAACATGAGGTCGAGCGGGGATTCTTGGTTAAGCATCTGCCTAACTATAGCGGTGCGGCCGGCAGAGGCAAGAATTAGTTTGGTAGATGCTTAAGTTTTGGGCGATCCTTCGAGCCGGAGCGACTGACATGGACGAGCTTGGCAGCTTCGTGCGAAACGGCGACAGCGTCGATCT
>Ga0187784_10000763_pt1 | contig 24486 bp, 24 predicted proteins | sample 1015_SJ02_MP15_2_FD_132964 | JGI IMG/M metagenome (GOLD analysis project Ga0187784, IMG submission 132964) | Tropical peat soil microbial communities from peatlands in Department of Meta, Colombia - 1015_SJ02_MP15_20_MG | ecosystem: Environmental > Terrestrial > Soil > Wetlands > Peat | place... | reverse complement strand
TCTCGTCGCCCAATATCGGGCCAATATTCTTCATATCATCCACGAACGGACAGCCAAGGATATTCCCATTGGATTTTCAAAAGTGATACTGATGTTAGAAACTCGCGGTGCCGACCATATCCGGAAGATCAGAAAGGGGTTTAAATTGGGGGGATATTCTCTCCGGATGTTGAGTTAACGTTTTCCTCGCATGAAGTAGACCTGCCCGGGTCCCTGTCTGCTTACCCGCCATTTTTCTTTTGTTTACAAATTTTGCATTTAATTGTAGGATGCTTTGTGGGTCAAGAAGAGAGGAGCGATCTATGCCTGAAGGAGAGCACACCTTAGCGGTCTTCATCGATTTTGAGAACCTGGCCCTGGGTTTCAAGGGCAAGAGGGATAGACGATTTGAGATCCAGAAGGTCTTGGAACGCCTGGTCGAGAAAGGGAAGCTCATCGTGAAAAAGGCCTATGCGGACTGGGCCGATTACGCAGAGTATAAAAAGCCCCTTCACGAGGCGGCCATCGAATTAATCGAAATTCCAAAACGCGCGATGACCGGAAAGAACTCCGCAGACATCCGGCTCTGCGTGGACGCCCTCGACCTTTGTTATTCGAAAGAGCACATCGATACCTTCGTCATTGTTTCGGGCGACAGCGACTTCTCCCCCCTCGTCTCCAAGCTAAAAGAAAACGGCAAGCGGGTGATCGGACTCGGGATCAAGGACTCGAGCTCCAACCTTCTGGTCGACAACTGCGACGAGTTTATCTATTACGAAGACCTAGAACGACCCCTCGGCATTCCTCCCAAGATCGAACAGGATCTTCCCGAGAAGAAGAAAGAGGCTTTTCAACTCCTGGTGGACTCCGTGGTCGCCCTCGTTCGCGAGAACAAGGAGGTGCTCTGGTCCTCGATGGTAAAAGAGACAATGAAGCGAAAGAAACCCTCTTTCAACGAGTCCTATCATGGCTACCGCACCTTCAGCGACCTCCTCGAAGATGCTGAGAAAGAAGGCATCATTCAGCTGAGAACCGATACCCGGAGTGGGACCTATGTCATCATTGGATTCGGGAAGGACCAGAAAAAGGAGGCTGCGGAAGAATTGAAGGAGTCAAAAGAACAGAAAGAACGGAAAACCCCAAAACCTCGTTGGCGTTCACGCCCAAGGAAACCAAAACCCAAAATACCTTTACCTTCGCCAGAGCCTCCGGATATTCCCAATGCTTCGGAAACAGAGCCAATCGTTTAACCTCCCTTCTCCTCCCTGGAGGTTTGAAAGAATTCAGGGAGGCGGGCGGGCAAGAATGTCTCTAAAGTTTTTACAAATACGGTTACTTGAGATGGCAAAACTAACAAAAGTCTGTACGTGCTCAATAGCTGTTAAGTTTTTCGTCGTAAGGAGTCACCGTGAAAAGATGCCGCTGTAAAACTTTCTCGGCATCCCTGCCCGCCCTTTGCATTGGGGGCAGTTTTTTCACACCTCCCTTTCGAAAGAGGGAGCGCCTCCTTCCAAAGCCAGACTATGGCGCTGGACGCTTGTGCGGATTTCGATTTCTCGTGCTTCTCTTCGCCTTTCTCACCCTGGGTCCTTTTCCAAAGATCTCATTTGCTCAAAAAGACCTCGGGGTACCCGTGAGGGAGGCCATCTGTTGGGGGACGTTTGTCGGCCCTGGAAAGACGGGGGCGATGGATACGATTTACCTTTCCTTCGGTCAGTATGAAGCTCCTCTATTCCTCCTCGCTGCCAACCCTGATACAGGCCAGACCCGGCAATTCAGCGGTCCTCTTTCCTCTGAGATGGGTTCATGGGGATTCACCATTGATCGTGAAAATCGCATCTATCTTGGGAGTTATCATTCTGCTCACCTTCTGCGTTTTGATCCGAAGACCGAAAAATGGGAGGATCTTGGACAACCTGCCGGAGAGTCTGAGTTTTTCATCTGTAAAATCACAACGGCAAGAGATGGCAAGGTCTGGGGGGGGACGTATCCTTCGGCAAAACTTTTCTCTTACGATCCGAAAACTGGAGTAACTGAGAATTTTGGTCGGATGGACCCGGATCAGTTCTACTGTTATCCCACGGCAAGGGAGGATGGATTGGTTTACTGTGCCATCCAGTTTGAGAAGATGGACATTGTTGTCTTCGATCCAGAGAAAAAGACCAAGACGTCTCTGATCCCGCGGGGAAGCCGCAAGGCTGGTCGTGTGAGTTTAGTAAAGGGAAAGGACGGAAAGATTTATTTCAAACTATCCACCTCCGATCAATGGTTTCAAATCGAAAGAGAAAGACGAGTGGAGATCTCCAAATCCGATATTCCTTTTCCTCAAAGTGGCCTTCCGGATGGACGGACGTTTCGTCTCGCGGATGAGAACTTCCTCCAGGTTGAGAATCCGGTAACCAAGGAGAGGAAGGAAATTCCGCTCCGGTATGAAGCCGCCGGTGCCTATATCTTCGTCGTCGGCAAGGGACCGGATGGCAAGGTTTACGGGAGCAGCATGCTTCCCCTTCGGCTCTTCGTCTATGATCCCCGAACTACATCTTTCAGAAATCTCGGCAAGGCCTCCATGGCCGACGGAGAGGTTTACTCCATGGGGACCCTCGATGGCAAGCTTTACCTCTGCTCCTACCCTGAGGCCAGGCTGTCCGTCTACGATCCGGACAAACCGTTAAGATTTGGCGACAACGAGGATTCCAACCCGAGGGATTTAGGGCCCATGGGAGGAGAACTCTACCGACCGAGAGCGATGGTGACCGGGCCTCATGGAAACGCGTATATCGGGGGTTATCCTGATTACGGGCTCCTGGGTGGCGCCATCAGTGTCTACGATCCGAAGAAAAATGAAAAAAGAGCCTACCGCAACGTCATCCAGAATCAGAGCATCGCCTCCCTCGCCTATGTCGACAAATTAGACGTTATGGCAGCGGGAAGTTCTGTAAGGGGTGGGACCGGGACACGGGCCGTTGAAAAAGAGGCGAAGCTTATTCTTTGGGACCCCAAAGAGGAAAAAAAGATTTTTGAGATCGTTCCTGTTCCCGAGGTTAAGACAATCCTTTCCCTTGCCGTGGCAGCTGATGGAATGCTTTATGGAATCACAGACAATGAGAAGGTCTTTGTCTTTGATCCGGAGAGAAAAGAGATCAAAAAGATTCTTGCTCTTGGATTCAAAGAACCGGCGGAAGTCTCCTTGCAGCTTGGACCGGACTCAAGACTTTATGGACTGGCGAAGGAGGCCATCTATTTCATCGATCCAAAAAACGATCAGATCTCCCTTGTCGCAAAACCCAGTGTCCCAATTCATTCAGGGATGGCGATACTCGGTCGAACAATTTATTTTGGGTCAGGTGCAAGTCTCTGGGAATTTGAGATTCCCCTCGAGCCTGGGAAGCTGGTCGAGTAGAATTCTTTTGGTCCTCCATCCAACTTGACTTGGTCATCACGTGATGAAAATAGGATGTTCACTTTCCTTTTTGCAAAAGGGTTTTGTATACTCTGTCGACATTGGATTTCCAATATCCAAATATTAAGTACTTCGGTGAACCCAGCGGATAATGACTGTTCAAAAATGGGCCTTACAAATCGTTGACCATGAATCACTATGATCTTTGCCTGACATGGAACTGGGAATACGACGCTGATTTTGTCAAGCTGCTTGATCTGGCATGCAAATCACGAGGATTATCATTGCTGCAAATTACCCCCGAAAATCTTGAGGATATGATCCAGTCCCTTGGAAAGGAAGAAATCACTTTCAGGACTTTCTTTGATCGGGCGGCGGATGCAGACCCGCGTTTTATTCCGTTTGTTGAATGGGCTGGCCACCATGGCGTTCATCATATCAATTCTCACGCATCGGCATGCCGGGCATGGGATAAGGTCGCCATGCATCAAGCCGTCAGCCCACATACGGACACACCCATTACCCTCATCCTTCCGTCTTATGATGAGCAACCCGTGCTCTCGGAAATTGATCTGGCTTCACTGGGTGAAAGGTTCATCATCAAACCTGCATACGGAGGGGGCGGAGATGGGGTGATCACCGAAGCGGCTTCACTGGATCAGGTGCTTGCTGCCCGGCAGCAGTTCCCTTCTCAGAGATATTTGCTGCAGGCCCACGTCATCCCGGCTCGGCTTGGTTCCCGAATGGCATGGTTTCGAGTCATCTATTGTACCGGAAAGGTGTATCCATGTTGGTGGGACAGCGGCACACATATTTATGCTCCTGTTATCTCTGATGAGGAGACCCACTATCATCTGGGATCGTTACGCACCATCACATCTTCCATTGCCCGCCTGTGCGGGCTGGAGTTGTTCTCCACCGAAATCTCCCTCACCCATGGTGGTCGTTTTGTCACGATAGATTATGTGAATGATCCGATTGATTTGCGCCTGCAGTCCAAAGCGTTGGATGGTGTCCCTGATGATATCGTCCGGGATATTACAGAACGTCTGGCCGAGCTCGTCTTGACTCAATCTCATCCTTGACAAGCCTGAAGCCTTATCCGATGAGGCTGTGTCGTCATCATGATGGAGGGTAGGTCCGGGCAGCCTTGAACTAAAAGCGGGAACCTCCGCGGCCGAAATTACTCCCGTGGTTCCCCCCTGGACGGGACACGGAAAAACCTCTGCTCCCCGTCCCGGATGAACCGAGACCCCGCGTCGATGGGCTGAACGACCGGGTTTCACCCGCGGAAGGTCTTTGGGCGTTCATCCCGTATTGTTTATTCATCATGCGATCGATAGCGGTTGATTTGCCCTGATCACCAATCCGGCCGTTGGCGGAATTTCTATCGTTAAGTCCTCTCCCCGTGGTCGGCGCTGAAGGATGCCTCAAGGCCACGCGATCACGGCTGCGTTCGAAGATCGACCGAGCACCCTTCCTGGCCTCCGTTGAGTTAAACGCTGTCTTACGAGGTGTCCCTATGCCTCCAAAAATACTTCCGTTGCGTCTCTTCGCGGGATCAATGGCAGAGATGCCCCCTGTCCTGGGATCTCTGATATGATTGGTGATGACGTGTGGATGCCGATGTACGAAGACCACTCTATGGAAATCGTGGAGAACAAAGAACCCCGGAAAGAAAAAACCGGAGCACCAGAATGGGCTGGGCACCCAGGCGTAGAGATAGTAATATTCCCAGGGCGGGGGATAATAGGTCACCACAGGAGGGCCCTCGGTATCGTAGTAATTTTCGACCACAGAGGGCTCAGCGTACTCAGGAGTTGTCAGAGACGGACTTTCAGCGTATCTATCTGGTAGTTCAACGATCAACGGCAATTGAAGTTCCACCACAGTTGTCCGGAATGCCTTTAATGCCTCCACCTTCTTCATCCCCAATTTGCCCGAATCCGCTGCCGTACCGACGGCATTTTGCACCTCTTTGACGATGTCAGGCGTCAAGGGGTAATCGGCGATCCATCCGTTTTTAGGTGCAATACCGGCCGAGGTCAACGCACTCTCAGCTTCAGCCTCGTTTTTCGCCTGTTCCATCTTAAGTGCCTGCGCCAATTGGACTGCAAAGTCTCCCTCACGGACCAATGCTTGCGCAATCGGCGGTGGCGGGGTTGCTGTCTCTCCAGACTGTGCGCCAACGGTGATGTTTCCAGAAGGGGTTTGGACGGTCGCCGATGCAGAGGAGGCAAAAATAAATATAAACAAAGTAAATAGAATTCTTTTCATCGCTCTCCCTCCATTTAGATAAGAAATTTGCATTGACATCCCAAGAGCGGTTCTCCTCTTTGCGGAAGTTCCTGATAACAGGCTGTCTTTTCGTACTTTTCCATGAAACTTGATCTTGTTTATTGCACCTTATTGGTCAGACAGATTTTTGTATTATTTTCTTAGACGTAGGATAAAAGTATTTTATTCAAAATTCTTCAAACCAACCGCCATTTCTATTTCTTAAAAGGTCTCGATTCCTGAATGATTTTCCCAAATTCTTTCAGTCTTTCCTCTTGTTCTCTGAGCAAAAGGTGAGATTCTTCAATGGAAATGGGTTTGAATCGCACTTGATCCCCGGGCTTGAGTTGTGCCACCTTGGGCAAATCCGTTGAGATGATCGTCGCAATCTTTGCATAACCTCCGGTGACCAGCTCTGTTAAGATGATAGTGGGTTTCCCCTCACCAGGAACCTGAATCGCCCCTGAGATCAAGCCCTCTGAAATGATCGACTCTTCCACATCGGATCGTCTCTCGATCTTGGGACCTTCCAACCGAACTCCCATTCGGTCGCATTGAGGAGTAACCTGATACGATGAGGAATAAAATGTCTGGGAACCTTTTTCTGTAAAGTGGTGATTCTGAGGTCCCGCGATCACACTGAGAGGTGTCTCCTTCTCCGGAGAAGGAATCCAATCCCTTGGAAACCGAAGGCCCAACTTATCAAGGGAAGCTGAGGTCTCGGGAATATAAAGAATATCTCCTCGTCTCAACTTTCTGCCTTCCAAGCCACCAAGATTCCCTGGAAGATAGGTTGAGCAGCTCCCCAAGATTTTTGGAACAACAAACCCCCCACTAACAGATAGGTAAGCACGGCACCCTGTTTGGGCCTTCTTGAAGGCAATGACGTCGCCTTCCACCAGAAGGTGGGTTCTCCACATCTCCAAAGGTTCCTCGTTTAACGCAGGAGAAAAATCTCCACCGGTGACGGCAATGACAACCTCCCTCAGAGCCTTTAGTTTCAAACCCATGAGCGTGGTCTCGAGTCCAGCCTTCTCTTCTCTATTGCCAGTCAGCAGGTTGCCGACTCTGAAGGAGAACGTGTCCAGGGCTCCGGAGGGAGGGACACCGAACTGACTGAAACCGATGCGACCCAAATCCTGAATCGTGGTAAGAATGCCGGGTTCTACGACTTCGAAAGCCGCTACTTTTTCCACCTTTCAAATTTCCTCGAACTTATTCGAACGTGGAGATAGGAAGCTCAAATATCAAAATCCAAATGTCAAAGGAATGTCAAAATGACTAAACGTTCAAAACTCTTTCTTAAATAAATTTTGTCATTTGAGCTTTGGATTTGATTTGAACTTGATCCACCTTCGGTATCACTTCATGCGAGCTTTGACATTTGGCATTACTTCTTATCTCTATGTTCTCCATTCCTTAAACTCTTTTTCGCTGATTGGGTAGAATTGGACAAAGTCTCCCATTTGAAGCAGAGCCGGAGGATCTTTCTCGGGATCGAACAGTTCCACTGGGGTTCGGCCAAGAACCTGCCAGCCTCCTGGGCTCCTGATAGAATAGATCCCGGTCTGTCTCTGTGCAATGGCCACGGAGCCTTTCGGAACCGACAGCCTCGGCGTTTTGAGTCGCGGAGTTACCAATGCCCCAGGAAGTTCTCCCATGTAAGGAAATCCTGGTGCAAAGCCGATCATATAGATCAGATAAGGCTTGCCACAATGGAGCTGGATTACTTCTTCAGGGGAGATCTGATGATACTTCGCTACCTCCTCCAGATCAGGGCCATAGGCATCACCATAGACGACCGGGATGCGTGTCAATTTTGGCTCTGGAAGAGGAATCTTTTGAAGCCCTTCCTCTACCCGGTTTAATCTCTTCTTTAGGTCCTCGATGGGAAGCATCACTGGATTGTAAATGATTAGCAATGACCGGTAAGTAGGAACAGTGTCAACAATCCCCTCTATTACTTCAGCCCGGAGGGCTAAAGCCATCCTTCTCACCTTCTCACTGATCTCGCGACTAATTTCGTTTCCGAATTCAAGGAGAAACCCACGATCACCCATCAGATAAAAATGTGTTTCAGGGTAAAGGCCCATGCTCAATAGTGTGGGTGACGGGTGAATGGTGTTGGCGAAGGGGATAGCACAAACCCAAATCACCAGCACGAATCACTATCACGAATCAAAAAAACCATTTCATCGAGATGACGGCGACTCCGGCGTCCTTCAATTCCTGTCGAATCCTCTTCACCATCTCGACGGCAGAAGGATTATCCCCATGGACACAGAGCGTATCTGCCTTGAGCTCAATTTCTGTCCCATCGATGGCGACCACCTTTCCCTCCAGAGCCATCTTCAGGGCCCTTCTTGCGACGATCTCATGATCGTGAATCACGGCTCCTTTCTGTCTTCGAGAGACCAAAGAACCGTCTTTGTGATAGGCTCGATCTGGAAAGGCCTCAAAAGCAATGCGGATGCCATGACGTTTTCCAATCTCCAGAAGAGGCTCCCTTCTCGAAGAGGCCAGGACAACCAAAATGATCTCTCGATCCACCTTCGCCAGCGCTTCTGCGATAGCCTCCCATATCTTAGGGTTTGCCACGGCCATATTGTAAAGACTCCCGTGGGGCTTCACATGCTGAAGTCTCAGTCCTTGCGATTGGACGAAGGCCTGAAGCGCTCCTGTTTGATAGACGACATCATCCTGAATCTCCTCAAGGGTGGCATCGACATTTCTTCGTCCAAATCCCATGAGATCAAGAAATCCAGGATGGGCCCCAACCTCCACGCCATATTGCTTTGCCAAGGCCACTGTCTTTCGCATCACGCCGGGGTCCCCGGCATGGAATCCACAGGCAATGTTGGCTGAGGTGATGTGGGGGATTACCTCTTCGTCGAGTCCCAGTTTGTAGACGCCAAAACTTTCCCCAACGTCAGAGTTCATGTCTATCCGGATCTTTTTCGTCATATTTCCTTTCCGATCGCTTTCAGTTGTGGTGCCTATAAGAAAACTCTTGACAAATACTAATTTAAAAGAGATAAATAAATCAATATCCTAACGCGTTAAGGGAGGTGACAAAAATATGTCATGTGGTATGAAACATCCCAAGGCAAAGAAGGCAACGAAGAAGGCCAAACCTAAGAAAAAGAAATAAGGGGAGGGAAATCCAGGGGGAAAGAAATCTTTATTTTTTTCTTGACATAGAAACGGATTTTTGTTATCCGTTTTGTCTATAGCAGATTCTGCCTTGCGATTTCTCTGAATATTATGAAAGGAGGTGAAGGGTAATGAGGAAATGGGTGAGCATCTTTTTGGCATTGGCGATTTTAGCAGTTTTTTCTTTTGGGTGCACGGGGATTTCGAAGGATGCAAAGGTTAAATGTCCAAAATGCGGTGCCGTTTTCACAGTGGATGAAGGCGTAGCCGAGGTTCAGAAGAAAGGCTATTAATCCCACCCCGTTTAAGAAGATCAATTATCCTCTGGAGGAAAGAGAAAGAATTAAAAAGGGAAGAGGCGCACTCTTCCCTTTTTATTTTGCTAATCCGGTTTTGCTTGTGTATCCTGATTTCAAACCTGAAACTCAACCGAAGGTTTTTCACCGGTGAGGACGGCCGACAAGAGGGTTCCTCCTAAGTAACGAGGAATCAACTGAGAGAGCTCGAGGATGATTTCATTGGCCCGCTTTCTTCCCACTTCACCCAATACATCAATGGGGACAAAGATATTTTTTGTTTTCTCCGTCGCTTTATCTTTCTCGCACTGACGCCAAACCCAGTTTCGGGTCAGCACCTCTCGATCGTCACGATAGACGAGTTCTCCTTTCGGCACCGTCACGGTCTCCATCCCCCCCATTGAAGTAAAAGGCTCCCAACCCTCTGCAAACCGCAGATGAATATTCCCCTCGATGGTATTCAGATCATGGCCTCCCATGGGAACCAAGAATCTTAAAGGGACACTGTTATACAGATCAACAAGAGGGTTAATCTTCGGGAAAGGATCTCCCTTCAAAATCCTCCTCGCCATGGATTCAGCAGAACTTTGAAATTTGCTTCCTGAGATACCCAATTTTGCGAAGGCTGTTCTCCATGGTTTGATCCTTGGATGGTCCTGGGCTTTGTCACCGATGAAATTCTTTTTCATCTCCTCGACAGCCTGGGTGAGAAGGTCATCAATCTGTTTGGAAGGGCGGGTGTTGTCCACGTCCTTGGCCACCACCATCCCGATGGTGAGACCAGGTAGGATATCGAATAAATCCTTCTGGACGGAGAAAAACATCCCATCCTCCTTTCACCCTTCGAGGCTCGCAAAGAGGGGACAGGTGTTTTATTTCCCCTAACACTCAGCCCATTAAATGTCAACCGTATCAGCCGGACGTTTGTTCATACTTAGAAGGGCCACACCAAACAATATTGGAACGACGGAGAGCAATTGAAACCGGGTCGGGATATTGTGCAGGATCAGCCAGGCAAATAACAACGTCAGCGGAGGCGCAATACTGGCCAACGCGTTTGACTTTGTCACGCTGATCCGATGGATCCCTTCGACCCATAAGATTTTTGAAAATCCCATCAGCAAAAGGCCATTGATCAAGATGAGGTCAGCGGAAGTCTTAAGATTCGTTATCGAGAATTTTTCCCTGAGCAGGCAGGCTGAAAGCAATACGATGGGAGTGCTGATGGCGCTGCGAACGAACAAAATCATTTCGCTGCTAACCCTTTCCCTTGCCCTTTGTTGAAAGTAGTTCCCAAAGGGCGCGATCACGGCAGCCATTAAGATCAACAGGTCGCCCAGATGAAGTTTGGTCGTGTTGGGGTAAAGAACGATGAATACGCCGATCAGCATGAAGATGGCCCCCAGGATATGTTTACGGGAGATGAAATCCCTCCGCCAGATATGAAAAAAGATAAAACTGAAGAACATTTCAGTTGCAGCGATCAGGCTTGCATTTCCAGCGCTCGTATAGCGGAGGCCGAAGAAGACCAGGCCGTAATAGAGAATGCCGAGGAAGAGCGTGGCCCACAATATGTTTCTTAAGGAGGACCGATCCCTGATTTCCCCCCACCGATGTCTGAGCGTTAACACGCCGCCAAAAAAGAGGGTCGCAAAGAGAGTGCTCCATCCGAAAGAGATCAAAGGCGGAAGAAGGCCGTAGGAGAGAATGGTGATCACCGGGAAGAGGCTCCAGAGGAGAGCTTGTAAGAGAATAAAAGATTCTCCTTGTCTTTCCCGATCGGGTTTCATGAGGGAATTGTAGAACAAGCGTTTGGAAAATCAAGGAGACTTCGCCTGTGAATCGGGTTATCGTGAGCGGGGTGGGCTTATCCTAAAAAATACTGGCGAATATTCAACAAAATACATTATACCCCCCATTTACAATAGCGGGGCCTTTCTCGTAGACTGTACATAAAGGTTTTGTCCTTTTTTCGATGGCACCCTTTTTTTCCCATTAGCATGAAAATATAGATCAGAAGCTGGGCTCATCGGAGAAGAAAATAGAGATTTCGAAAGAAGAGGAGGAGAAATGAGGCTTTTCAACATTCATGTGATCCCATGTAATTCGGCCAGTGAGTTTTACTCGAGATTCAAAAGGAGGATGAGGCTCCACACCGTCCTGGAATTCACCAAAATCGTTCTCATCGTGGCCATCGGCGTTTTCGTCTTGATAGCATACATTACACCCCTTGCTCAAAGGAACGCGCGAGCCGACGCTCCGGTTGGTATGGAGGAGTTTCCTTCCTACACAAAATCTGCCGACACCAACGTAAAAGAAGTTTTGCATCTTGCGAGTATGATCCGATTGATTACCGAAAATCAGATTCCCGAGGCCAAAATGTTGAGGTACGCCGGCTTGATCTTCCATGCTTCCCGGAAATATGGAGTAAATCCCCTTGAAATCATCGCGATCATCATGGCCGAAAGCAATTTCAAGGAAGATAGCATCAATAAGGAAACCGGGGATTATGGTCTGGGGCAGATCAACTGGCAACATTGGGGCAAAGACTATGGATTGACCCCTCAGGAACTTCTGGATCCTTCGATCAACATTTTTCTAACCTGCCATGTCTTTAAATTTTTTGGAAAGGATTTTGGCAAATACCATCGGGGCAACGGCATCCAGTGCAATGCCTACCTTGTGAATGTACAGGGTATTCTATCCACGTTGAACGCCTTTATCGAATTGAACAAAGAAAATATTTCCTAAGAAACATTTCCGCTCCTCTTTCTCCTCAGTTATTTCCATTCTCCACCGTTCTTGCCGGGTGCTCGAAGGGACGGAAGTAGAACTTGCGGATGCTCTCTTTTATATCCGGCTCCGTGACGCTCTCCGGCAGTTCCGTAGCAACCGCGCCAGGTGAGGTCACCGTCGTCCGAATGTTGTAGGGCTTCACTTCCTGACGCAGCCCTTCGGACAAGGCGCGCACTGCATGCTTGGTCGCCGCATAGACCGCGGCGCCGGCGCTGACCTTACGGCCGGCTACTGAGGAGACATTGATGATATGCCCGGCTTTCTGCTGCCTCATATACGGCAGCGCCGCCGCAATGCCATACAGCACACCTTTGATGTTCACGTCGATCGTCCGATTCCAGTCGTCAACCTTGAGACGCTCGAGTGGCGAATGCAGCATCAGCCCGGCATTGTTAATCATGACGTCGATGCGCCCGTATGTCTGCACGGCTGCGTCGACCAATCTCTTAACCTGGTCATAGTGGGTAACGTCCGTAGTTATGGCGAGTGCCTTGCCGCCGTTGGCAGTCAGCTCATTTGCTAATGACTGAATGCGATTGACGCGCCGTGCACCCAGCACAACTCTTGCACCCTGCGCGGAGAGAAGACGGGCGGTCGCCTCGCCCAGCCCGCTGCTCGCGCCCGTGATAACCACGACTTTTCCTTCGATATTATTGCTCATAATCTTGACTCCTACTTGTTAATCCCCCGGCCCTTTGCTGGAAGGCTGTGAGCCAATTCTTTTGATTTCCATATTCTTAACTCCTTCACTTAATGGAACAAAATCAGGAACCATAGCATATTATACTACCGTACAGGGTTCGAGCCTAAATAAGGCTAATCCTGTATTTCTCGACGAAAAGGAGCGTATTTTTGGTTACCTTTCTTGATTCAGGCCATCATAGTTAGAGCCCATAGAAAGAATAGGTAATCGTTAAAAGAAACTTTTCACAAGATCATTTTTTGTTTGACAGGTCTCCATTATCAAGTATAATGTTTCTCCGAATCATGTTCAAATAATGAATTTGACTTAATACAATGGGCACAAAAGAGAGGAAAGAAAGGGAGAGAAAGCAGCGCCAACGACAGATACAAGACGCCGCTAAAGAAATGTTTTTGCAGAAGGGTTTTCGACTCACTACCATGGACGATATCGCCGAAAAGGCGGAATTAAGCACGGGCGCCATCTATCAGTATTTCAAGAGTAAAGATGAGCTTTACGCCTCCATGAACATGGAGGGCCTTCAAAGCATGACCGACGCAATAGAAGCCATATGCAAAGACCGGAGATCATCCCCTGAGAAAAAGATCCTTAAGATAAAAGAGGCAATGTATAGAAACTTTCTCAGGTACCCATTGCTTCTTCGTATTGTTTTCCACGTACAACTTGAAGATACGCTTGCCATTCTTGATAGTCAATTCCTCAACCGTATTAATGCACTGGGTAAAAAGACGATGAACTTGTTGGCATCGATATATGAAGAAGGGATCAAAGGGGGAACATTCTCCAAAGGTCACGGTTTGGCCCACGCGGACATTATGTGGGGGACTTTTGCAGGTCTAATGATATGGGAAGAAGCAAAAAGAAGAATCAATCCCAAAAAGGACTTCCTCAAATCTACCCTCGACCGTGCTTTTGAAATTTTTTGTAGGGGCATCAAGAAAGATAATAAAGGAAGAAAAAAGCAATAGAGAGAATCTTAGGAAGCATCTATCTATTTTGAGGGATTACCTCTATTTGATGCCATTTCAGAAGGGAGGAGGTGACTGTGGTCAGTCTGTCCAGGTAGATGAGAGGGGTTGGGGTGATGTCATTTAATCAAGTGCGTTTAGATCAATGATCTTAAAAAGGAGGTATGAAAGATGCCCAAAATAGACATGAATGATTGGCCGCCTTACAGTTCCTCTGATCTGGCGAGAAGGGAGGGGAGCATCGCTGCCGCCAAGCTGATGGCAAACGGTGCTTTTACCGCCCCAAAGTCAGGAGCATGCCCAACCATAGAGTGTACCATCGTTTACGGTCAGGAAGAACAGGAGGCAATTGCCAAGAAAATGGAAGAATTGAGCCTCGTTAATCCAAAGACAAAACTATGGAAAACAATTTTTCGATCTGAAGCGGTAATGGTCAGAGAATCCGACTGCATCCTTTTCATCGGGAGCACATACGCAGGGGATGTGTTATTCGATGTAGACTGTGGCCTGTGTGGGGGTAACGAGCAATGTTCCTATGTTTACAATAAAAAAGTAACAAAATACGGACATATAGACCCATTTGAGTCGAAGATTGCGAATCCTGAACGTCTGGTCAATGGCCCGCTTTGCAGCCAATGGGTAAATGATCTGGGCATCGCCGTAGGGTCTGCCGCATTTTTGGCCGGGCAATTGCTGGTCGACACCCGGCCACTGATGAGCGTCGGAGTAGCCGGACAGAAACTTGGGTATTGCCCAAATTCTGAGGTCGTTGTAGGTCTTCCAATAGCGTCACTGGCCAAGAATCCTTATGTTGATATCATCCCTGATTACCAATACCTCCATCTGAATAAGGTTCTTAAGAAGACGCGCAAGGATTATGCACTTGCTCGAATGGTACACTGGTTTGATTATAGGAGTTGGTATCCTAAAGACAAAGGAAAGGAGGGATAGAGATGTCGGTTATCGAAGGGATTCAAGCGGTCAATGAGAACCTGCTTGCTGTCGCTAAGGTTGGAGCATCGGCAGCTTTGAGGGCTCCAGTGATGGCAAAATCAAAGATAAAAACGAAGATAATAACCAATGAGGACTTTCTGCCTATGGTTGAAATGGCTGGAATTGTCGGCGAGATTAATCAGTTTGTTCAGGGGGATTATGTTGTCGCCAAGAAGGCTTTGGATGCCGGGACACCCATTATTGAACTGCTGATCGGCGTGGACGCAACCGTGTCTGACTTAGCTTGGAACTGTGGGGCTTGTGGCTTCAATACGTGTGCTGAATTTAATCGCTACAGCAGAGAACACAAAAGCCCGGGGAAGTTTATGGTTGGGCCGAGTTGCAATTGGAAACTTATAGATCACGGGATAGCTATGTCCTACGGTGCCGCAGCCATTTCGGCGATGAACGTTGAGTGCCGCATGCAAGCCGATTATGGCTCCTTCGCTCTTTTGTTAGGATACATGGAGGGCTGCAATATGTGTGTTGGCATCTCACTAGGCCCATATGGAGAATCGATCTGGTACAACAGGGTTGATTCCGAGAACTCGTTCGATATGACTGAACATATGGAGTTCATGCAGAACACGCTGCCTCAAATGTTCATCTCCTTTCCCGGAGACGGTCGTCCACCGTTTAAGTCTGGATCTGTATGGGGTAAAGAACCAAAATTTTTTAAGCCTGTGGAAGATCCAGAACTCATGGCTAAACAACAAAAGGTGGGTGTGAGGATAGGTGAGATTATATCGAGAGAAATGGCGAGGAAGGCCGCGAAAAAATAGGGGTACCTTTTTTCCGGGGAAGGCCCTTTATTGAGACCACATAAGACTTTCTTAGATCGATGAGCACCTGGTTATATAAATCGTGGTGGATTCCATCGTTAAAACAGGAGTCCCTAACCACTAAGTTACGAGCCTGGTAAAACCTCTCTAAAGAACTTGTGTAGATTAAATTCTTTCCAAGTTCTTGGGATAACCAAAAAACCTGGAGTGGGCAAGGGAGGTGATTTCAGTGAATTATTTTCAAACGTTAGGCCAGATTCTTGAGGAGAAAGCCGAGACATGTGGCGATAGGAATTTTCTTCAATATGAGGAAGGAAAGGAAATCACTTATCGAGAAGCCAACGAAATCGTAAACAGGATCGCAAACGGCCTGCGTAAGTTTGGCGTAGAAAAAGGGGACAAGGTTGCTCTGTTCCTGCCAAATTCTCTGGAGAGCGTCTATCTCTGGTTTGGGGTGTCCAAGGCAGGCGCAGTCGATGTCCCCATTAACCTGGCTAACAGGGGGCATTTTTTCTCGCATCAGATAAACGATTCTGAAGCAAAGGCGATTATCATAGACCGTGAGCTCATGGACAGGCTCAAGTTCATTGAGAGGGACCTACCAAAGCTTGAGAAGGTGTTTGTCTGGTCAAGATCAAGCAAAACAGAAGAAATACCGAAGCTAAGATTTGATGTGATCGACTACCAGGAGCTGATGGATAGTTCTTCCGAAAAGCCTCCAGTTCATATTAAGGCCAGCGAACTCCAGACGATCATTTATACTTCCGGAACAACAGGACCTGCAAAAGGGGTTATGGATCCCCATACTAAGATCTGCCATTCGGCCTTCGAGTATATCGAGGCGATAAAGGCCACATCGGAGGATATCTTCTTTACCTGCTTACCTTTGTTTCATGCCAATGCCAGGATCTTGTGCATCTACCCAGCCATGCTGCTTGGAACGAAAGCAGTGATCTATGAAAGATTCAGCGCAAGTAGGTTTTGGGAGCAGATAAAAAAGGCCAAAGCGACGGTCTTTAACTCTCTCGGGGCAATGGCAAATTTCATCTATAATCAGCCGAGAAAGGAAGATGACGCTGACAATCCGGTCAGGGTTTGTGCTGCATTTCCGATGCCTGCGGCAATCTATGAAGATTTTCAGAAAAGGTACAATCTGAAAGTGGTAGAAGGTTATGGGCTAACAGAAGTGGCTATTATCACCTACAACCCCTACGATAAACCTAAGATCGGCTCCTGTGGAAAGGAGACAAAAAGTTTTGAGGTGAGGATTGTCGATGAAAATGATTTTCCAGTGGAACCCGGTACTTCGGGGGAAATTGTCGCAAGAGGGAGAATCCCTTGGGTCACGTCTTTAGGATACTGGAAGATGCCTGAAAAAACCGTTGAACTTATGAGGAATCACTTTTATCACACGGGCGACGGTGGCTACATTGATGAAGATGGCTACATGTACTTTGTTGATCGGATAAAGGATTATATTCGAAGGCGTGGGGAGAATATTTCTTCTTTCGAGATTGAACGGGTCGTCAATGCTTACCCCAAGGTTGCTGAATCGGCTGCCGTATCTGTCAAATCAGAGTTGTCTGAGGATGAGGTAAAGATTGTCGTGGTTTTAAGAAAGGGAGAACAAGTGGCCCCAGAAGAGTTGCTCGCTTTTTGTGAAGAGAGAATGCCCCACTTTGCCGTTCCAAGATATGTGGAGTTTGTGGGAAGCCTTCCAAAGACTCCTAACGAAAAGATACGGAAGAGCAAGCTGAGAGAGGTAGGTATCACGACTCATACCTGGGACAGGGAGAAAGCAGGGTATAAAGTCAAAAAATAAAGAACGTTGGGCTTATGATAGGTAGGGAATATTCACGATGGTCGAAATGATCGTGCAGAGGAGATGACCAGGTAGAGAAGCAGACTTTTGGCAAGCTGAACCGGGATGAACGTATTTCAAAGAAGGCGGTTAAGCTAATAAAGTAAGGGGAGCACATCATGGCTGAAGTAGTCCCATTGAGAGAAGGTCTTTTTGAGAATGTGGAGGGCGGGAGATTACTCGGCAGTCGATGCAAGTCTTGTGGCAAGATCTATTTCCCCAAGGCCCAGTTTTGCTTCAACTGTTTTAACAACGATATGGAGGAGGTCGGCCTAAGCCGACGGGGTAAGCTTTACGCTTACACTATCGGTCGTATGGCCTCAACCCATTTCCAGCCCCCGTACGCTATTGGGCTTGTCGACCTTCCTGAAGGCGTGCGGGTCTTTGCCCCGCTCAAGACAACGGAAGGCAAGAGTTACAGGATAGGCATGGATATGGAGGTAGTGATAGAAGAACTTTGGCAGGAGGACAACAGAAAGATCATTGGTTATAAGTTCAAGCCTGTGTAGTCGTTCGAATTGTGAATTCTGAAAGCAGGGAGGAGCGGTTCGATGAGAGAAGTGGCTGTAATCGGCGTAGGACAGAGCGTGTTCGGAAAGTTCCCTGGGCTAAGCGCCGCCCAACTTGGTGGTGAGGCTGTTTCAGCGGCGCTCTCGGATTGCAGTATTCCTGTAAAGAAAATTCAGGTTGCCTACGCTGCGAGAAACTATGATACGAATTGTACAGCACAAGGCATATTGAAAGAAGTGTGTATCCGAGGCGTTGAAATGGTGAATGTGGAGAATGCTTGTGCTGGTGGCGCCACTGCCTTCAGAGGAGTCTGGAAGGAAATAGCCGATGGTCGCTATGACGTGGGCATAGCCATCGGTGTGGAGTCAATGACAACCAGTCCGATCGCAGGAAAATTGATTCCCCCGGAGAAGAGTGATCTTGAGGGACATTTAGGGATGACTATGCCCGCCATGTTCGCCATGGTTGCGACAAGGCAAATGGAAGAACACGGAGCCACGGTAGAGGATTTTGCACAGGTATCGGTCAAAAATCATCACCATGGCTGCCTAAATCCTAAAGCCCAATATAGGAAGGAATTTACCATAGAGGAGGTCCTTAATTCCCGTATGATAGCCGATCCAATTACGCTGCTTATGTGTTGCCCAAACACCGATGGGGCTGCCGCAGCCATTCTTTGTTCGATGGATGTAGCCAGAAAATATACTACCATGCCGGTACGAGTGATCGCCTCCACCCTGCTGTCGGGGGACTACAAGTATATGCAAGAAGACATTTGCGTCTCCCCTGTTGGTACAAAGATAGCGAAAATGGCTTATGAGATGGCGGGTTGTGATCCAAAAGATATCGATCTTGTTGAAATGCATGATGCCTTTGCCAATGAAGAAATCCTGCGATACGAAGATCTTCTGTTCTGTAAGCGGGGCGAAGGCATAGGTCTGCTTAGGTCCGGTGCGACGACCATAGGAGGCAGGATTCCTGTCAACCCGAGCGGTGGCCTCCTTTCTTTGGGACATCCCTTAAGTGCATCGGGCGTCCGTACCATCTGTGAGATTGTTTTGCATCTAAGGGGTCAGGCGGGAGCGAGACAGACGCCTAACGCTAAAGTCGGATTGGCACAAATGCTCGGTGGTTTAGTGACAGGCCTCGAGCACGGAGCTGTTGCGAGTGTTCACATACTTGCGCGCTAAGAGGTGACCGATGATAAAGAAATTCAACCACGTGGGAATCGCCGTTAAAGATCTGGATAGGACGGTCGAGTTCTTCGAGAAAACTTATGGTGCCAAAATACTTTCGCGAAAGAAGTTTGACGACCAAAAAATAGAATCAGCCTTTCTTTCAATCGGTCAGGCAAGGTTAGAATTGACAGCGAGCCTAGAACCCGAGAGCGTCATCGCCAAGTTTATTGAGAATAGAGGAGAAGGAATTCATCATATATCGTTGGAGGTTGATGAGTTTGACCAGGTGATAAAGGAGTTTAAGGCAAAGGGATTGAGGGTGATGGCGGAGGCTGACACGAAAGACTTCAAAGCAGCCTTCATACACCCCCAAGGCAACTTCGGGGTGCTAACGGAAATCATAGAGCCTAAGGGATAAGGACTAAGCACCACATTCGTGGGTCAATAGCTGCAAGCAGAGGGTAGAAATAAGTGCCGTGGACCAGAGCAAGAATTGACGCATAATGGTGCACGAACCTTCTAGCCTGCGGCTTCTCCGGCTATTCAATTATCAAGAAAGAAGGGAGGTGGATTATATAAGTTTTTAGTCGATGGGTATTTGTATTTGGTGAAGGTGTCTTGAACTTAAATTATCAATTGTAGATCAGGTTACTTGTCAACAAACTTAAGGAAGGAGGAGAGAAAATGAAATATTCAAAATTTGTAGTTTTCGTAATACTATTCGCCATGTTTGCGGCCTTTCCACTGGCTGCTCACTCGAAAGATAAAATCGTTATTGGTATGTCAACCTCTCTCACCGGCCCATTAGCTATTATTAGAGCAGCGGGATTTCAGCCAATTTATGAGATGTGGGTTGATGAGGTCAATAAGGCGGGAGGTGTATACGTAAAAGAGTATGGCAAGAAATTACCTATAGAGCTAAAGATATATGATGATAAGAGTGATGTGGGCACGATGACCAGACTGACGGAAAAATTGATTTCAGAGGACAAGGTTGACTTTCTGTTCTCCGCCTGTGGCACTGCCATGCTCTTTGCTCAAGCTCCTATAGCCAACAAGTATGGGTATATCCTCATAGGGGAGGAGGGTGGCTCGAGGAGCCTCCAGAAGTTTAAAGCTGAGTTCCCGTACTTCTTTTCGGTCTTGAATACCGACATACAACAGATGCCAGTTCTTGCCAAGATTTTTGCTGATGTCGGCGTGAAGACAGTGGCAATAACCTATATTGAGGACCTCCACGGCATAGAGTATTCCGGTACGGCGGCTGAAGAGTTTAAGGCGAAGGGAATTAATGTCGTTTGGGCTAAGAGCCATCCCCCTGACGCCAAAGATTTAACACCCATATTGAAGGCGGCTCAGGAGGCTAACGTCGACGCCTTTTGTTGTTTTTCTTATCCTGATCAAACAATCGCTATTACCGGTCAAGCAATGGGGGTGAGCTATAACCCAAAGGCATTTTTCCTCAGCGTTGGACCCTACGCGCCTTTCTTCAGAGATATATTTAAGCCAGCTGGGGTGGAGGGAATAATGGGTTGCGGCGCCTGGAATGAAAAAAGTGCTCCCGCAGCCAAAGAATTCTCTGATAAATATAAGGCGCGGTTTAAACAGGACCCGAATTACTGGGGTGGAACGATATTTTACGCTTCGCTGCAAATTTTGCAGCAGGCTATCGAGCAGGCCGGAACCCTGAACCAGAAAAAGATAAGGGATATAATGGTTACAAAGAAGTTTAATACAGTTCTCGGGCCGACGTGGTTTGATGGCACATTTTATGCCCTTTCTTGTTATCCTGGTCAGATTGGTCAGTGGCAAAAGGGTGTGTTTGAAGTCATAGACCCTGGGGTGAAACGTACCGCAAAGCCTGAGTATCCCAAGCCGGCGTGGCCAGCATCGCCCAAGAAGTAGAGGACAGGAGGACAGAAGACGACAATAACAATTAGCAGGCTGCCTAAAGGGTGTAAAGATAAGCACACTGGAGACCTGATACACCTCAATAATATACGTTGTGCCTTTCAGGCAGCCTGCAAAGTATTCACTACTAGAGAACGAAAGCTATTATCATGGGTATGACGGTTCTAAACGTAGTGATTTCCGGTTTGCTGATGGGCGGCATCTATGCTCTAATTGCAATGGGGCTCAGCCTGCAGTACGGGGTTGGGCGAGTGTTTAACATATCGCACGGCGAATTTATTATGGTAGGAGCTTTCTTCACCTGGGCGCTATTTAGCGCCTTTGGAGTTAACCCGCTGGTCTCACTGGTCATTGTTGGTCCCGTTACATTTATAATAGGTTTCGTTCTTTATAGAACTATATTCAGCCGCCTAAGAATCAAATCACCGTCACCCGCTGCCTTTGAGGGCAGTTCGATGTTAGCCGCTTTTGGCATTCTTTTCATCATTCAGAATATAGTCTTAGCAATATGGGGTGCTAACATAAGAGGGTACACGTATTTAGCGACGGGGGTTAATTTTGGGGGTGCGGTATTTGCTGCCAACCGTCTGGTAACCCTTTCGTTTGCCATAATGATAGGTTTGGCCTTTTATATCTTTTTAGCCCGTACTCGTCTGGGAAAAGCGATTAGGGCGGCGGCTCAAGATCCCGTAACTGCAGGACTCATGGGGATAAATATTAATTTAGTGTTGGCTCTATGCTTTGGTTTCGGTGCGTTAATGGCCGGTTTAGCCGGCACACTGGTAAGCATGTGCTATTCTGTTGATGCAACAATGGGGCTCGGATATACGATCATTGCTATTATCGTGGTCGTCTTGGGGGGATTAGGGAGTATCCCGGGCAGTTTCTTCGGGGGTTTTATCCTCGGTCTTATTGGGAGCATAGTGACCTATATAGAGCCCGGATTATCACTGGCTGCCTATTATGGCATCTTTATGCTCCTGCTCATAGTGAGGCCGGCAGGTATTTTAGGAAGGTAGAGAGATAAATATGGGAAGAGTTATTTTTCATCGGTCCTTTGTGGTGGGGTTACTGGGTTTAATCCTCGTCCTGTTAGTTAGCTTACCTCTCTACCATCCCTCGACGTATGTCCTCGTACTACTGACTGCCATCTTCATGTACATCGTTCTGACGCTGAGTTGGGTTATTTTTTCTGGCCCTACGGGATATATCTCACTGGCGTCGGCGGCATTTTTTGGCGTCGGGATATATACGTCAGCGGTATTTGGAAAGGTAATCTCCTTGCCTCTTGTTATCGGTATTGGTGCTCTTGCGAGTTTCTTTCTTGCTCTCCTTGTTGGCGCGTTGACCCTGAGGCTGCGAGGCATCTATTTTTCCATATTCACGTTTGGGCTCGTTGTGCTCATTCAGCAGCTTCTGTTGTGGTGGGAGGTTGTTAAAATGCACACGCGCGGCAGATTTGTTATCGTCGTAAATAACACGACTATCTATTACGTCATGCTTATCATTTTAGTGGTGTTAATGTTTACCACATATCTCATTAGGCGCTCTAAATACGGGTTAGCGCTACAGAGTATCGGTGAGGACGAGGAAGCTGCGGCTCACTCGGGCATTAATACAACTGTCTTAAAAACCATCACCTTTGCCATCAGCGCTTTTTTCACAGGGGCAGCAGGGTCCATTATGGCGACGCGATGGACCTATATTGATCCTTACATCGCTTTTAATCCACTTTTTTCTTTTTTGCCTGTTTTAATGGCCATTTTTGGCGGAATAGGGCATCTCTTTGGTCCTGTCTTAGGTGCAACTATTTTTGGTTATCTGGAAGAAGTGTTAATAACAAAGTTTCCGTATTATTATATGCTGATATTTGGCACGATATTAGTGATTGCTATTTTATACCTTCCTGGTGGTCTGGTAGGTTTGATGCAAAAGTGGCAAAAAGGAGACTTAGCAGGGCAACATGGGAATTCTTGAAGGTGAAGGGGTGTCCAAGTTTTTTGGGGGATTAGCTGCGATATCAAATGTCGACTTCGATATAGACCACGGTGACATTGTAGGTCTGATTGGGCCCAATGGGGCTGGCAAAACAACATTGTTTAATTTAATATCGGGTGCTCTTGTTCCTGATTCAGGGGTGATAAAATTTAGAGGCCGAAAGATCAGTGGCTTAAAGCCACATCAGATATGTAAGACAGGTGTGGCAAGGACTTTTCAATCGGTTAGACTTTTCGCCAACATATCCGTTCTTGGGAACGTATTGCTGGGTGCGTTATTCGGGACGGCAACCGGTATATCATCAAGGGATGCTAACCGAGAAGCAACAGAGTTATTAGAGTTTGTCGGGTTGTCAGCAAGAAGAGCGATCCCTGCGAAAGACTTAACCCTAACAAACCAGAAGCGACTTGAGGTGGCGAGAGCGTTAGCCACCAAGCCAGAACTGTTGTTGCTAGATGAGTTGATCGCAGGTTTAAATCCAACAGAGGCAGCTCAGGCGATGGAGTTGGTAGCAAAGATCCGGGATAGAGGAGTTACCATATTGATGATCGAACATGTCATGAAGGCAATTATGAGCATATGCAACCAAATTATTGTGCTCCATCACGGCGAAAAAATTGCTGAAGGAACCCCACAGAAGATTGCCACCAGCAAAAGAGTGGTTGACGTGTACTTAGGAGAGCAGGTGCATGCTGGAAGTTAGCAAGATAGATACCTTTTACGGAAAGGGTCAGGCCCTGTGGGGTGTTTCTTTAAGAATCGATGAAAAAGAAATAGTTGCCTTGGTGGGCACCAACGGAGCCGGGAAGACAACACTGCTTAACACGATATCCGGTGTAATACACCCAACATCAGGTAGTGCGGCCTTCCTTGGCGAGAAAATAGATAGGCTCCCATCTCCCGCCATTGTAAGGCTAGGTATTTCTCACGTGCCCGAAGGTGGTAAACCTTTCCCCGATATGTCAGTGCGTGAAAACTTAGAGATGGGTGCATATCCTTACCACGCCTGGAAACAGAAGCAAGAAACGCTTAAGCAAGTTTATCAAATTTTCCCGCCATTAAGACAAAGAGAAAGGCAACTCGCCAGGACCTTGAGCGGCGGCGAGCGGCAAATGTTAGCCATGGGGCGAGGGTTGATGTCAAGACCGAGACTATGCGCGCTCGATGAGCCCTCTTACGGATTGGCGCCGTTATTAGTAAAGGAACTCTTTAATGTCATCAAGGCGCTTCGCGATCAAGGAATGACTCTTCTCGTTGTTGAGCAGAACGTTCAACAGACTTTAGAGATAGCAGACAGAGCTTACGTATTGGAAAACGGCCGGATCGTCTCAGAGGGGAAAAGCGGAGAGCTATTACAAAACGACCACATCAAAAAGGCCTATTTAGGCTTGTAGTTTTTTTCAAGAGGTGAGAGGGTCAGAGAGATTGCAGCAGGCTGGCGAGAACGGTCCGATGTTTCACCTTCGTCTTATCAAAGATGTTCTTTAAATGGGCATGACGCTTCAGATAAGTAGAACCGTCTTTTTTTATTTTCCGGAGAAGCATTTCTGGGATATGCAGTTCAATAACAAGGGGGGTGTCGACATAAATAAAAAGTTGATCATCGCTCACCGCGGCGCCCCGGGCTACGCAAGAGAGAATACGATCAAGTCGTTTGAAAAAGCCGTGGCTCTGGGAGCGG
>Ga0187784_10000762_pt1 | contig 24487 bp, 19 predicted proteins | sample 1015_SJ02_MP15_2_FD_132964 | JGI IMG/M metagenome (GOLD analysis project Ga0187784, IMG submission 132964) | Tropical peat soil microbial communities from peatlands in Department of Meta, Colombia - 1015_SJ02_MP15_20_MG | ecosystem: Environmental > Terrestrial > Soil > Wetlands > Peat | place... | reverse complement strand
GCAATAACGATGGGCGCACGATTGGGAAACAGCCCGCGATTGCGCAGCAGAGGTTGCGTCAAGGTTGCCGTGGCAGCCGAGGAGATGTAGGGGTTGAGCGTCTCATAGACACTGTTCGTCCCGTACTTGAAGCTGGTGAAATTGAGGTCAAAATTCGTGCCGGTCTGGAGCATTTGGTTGTAATCGAACTGCGCCTGTTGGCTGAGCGTGCTGACAGTCGGCGCGCCCTGGAGTTGCGAGTAAGCCGGAGTCGTCGCACGGCCGGCGTTGAAGAGCGAGGTCGACACGGAATCAAATGTTGCGTAGGCTCGCTGCACTTCGAGTCGCGCGTTCTCGATAGGCAATTCGTTAAGCCGCACATCCGTGTTGTTTAGAAGCGCCAGACGGATGGCATCCGCCAGCGTCAGCCGCAGCTTGCCCTCCACCACATGGTCCCGGAGTTCCACGGGACCCTTCACCTGAGACGCAATGGAGGGTTGATACGCCAGTTGGCGCATGTAACCGGGTGTAGGAAACGTCTGCCCCGCCGCGCTACGAACTACCAACAGCAACATCAGCATTAATCCAGCCTGCTTCATATGAACCTCACGATTCGTAAGGTAGCGCAGACCTGCTTTTTAGGTCTGCGGCTTGTAACGCCGGATTAGTTCATGCGCCAAAAGCGCAGACCTAAAAAGCAGGTCTGCGCTGCCCATCTCTCACATCGCTACTCATACCGGATGGCTTCGGCGGGATCGAGCCGCGCCGCCTTGACGGCGGGATAGGTGCCGAAAATCAGGCCCACAGTTACCGACACCAGGAAAGCCAGGAGGATGGAGGAGAGTGTTACGATCGTCGACCAGCCTGCCAGCAGCGCGATAACGCGCGACATGCCAAAACCGAAGACAATCCCAATCACGCCACCGACAATCGAAATCAGCGTGGCCTCGACCAAAAACTGGCGGACAATGTCCACCCGGCGGGCTCCCACCGCCCGCCGCACCCCGATCTCGCGCGTCCGCTCGAGGATTCCGGCCAGCATAATGTTCATGATTCCGATGCCGCCCACCAGCAATGAAATCGAGGCAATGGCTACCATGACCATCTCGAAAATGCGTTGCGTGCGCTTTTGTTCCGCCAGCAGTTCGGCCGGCGCCACGATGCTGAAGTCCTTAGCCCCCCCATGCGTGCTGTTCAAAATGCCGCGCACCACCTCGGCGGTCGAGAGCACGTCCACGCCGGGCAGCATTTGCAAGTAGATCCCGTCGATGTCGTCTTTCAGGTCGCTGTAGGTGTCCTCGAGGCGGTCCAAAGCCGTGTAGAGCGGCACATAAATCAGGTTGTTCAGGTCCTGGGTGGGCAGTCCGCTCGCAGCCCCCTGTACCGTCAACTGTGGCGCCACCACACCCACAACGTGCAGCCATTGCTCGTTGACCTTCACGTATTGCCCCAGCGGCTCCCCGTTTCCGTACAGGCCCGCGCGCGCCGCATCCCCCAGCACGCAAACCGGTGCAGCGTGGTCGTTCTCCTGCGCGTCGAACCACCGCCCCTCCACCACTTGCAGCCCGGCGATGCGGAGATAATCGGGCTCCACGCCGTAAGCAACGGGCATCTCGCGCTGCGGCTTGGGAAGCATCTTCGAGGGGGTAAATCGTTTACGCGGCGATGTCTGATCGATACCGTTGAGGTTGGCCTTGATGACCCGCCAGTCACGGAAAGTCAGGCCGGGAGAAATCTTCCGTACTTTTTGCAGGTCCTGATAGTTGGCGGCTTCTTTAGCCTCCACAATCAGGTTGCGTACTCCGAGCTGCTCGATGAAGGCCATCATCTGTTGCTGAGCCCCCGCGCCGATCGAGAGCATCGAGACCACGGCCGCCACGCCGAAGATCATTCCCAGCATGGTTAACAAGGTACGCAGCTTGTGCAGGCGCAGGTTTTCGACGCCATGCAAAAGATCGGAATCAAGGTGTGAGAAAGTCAACATGAGCTTGAAGTCGCGGCCCTCTCCCGCGTGGGTCAAAAGCCCTCTCCCCAAGGAAGAGGGTTGTTTGCGCACTTTTCATCGCCCGCCTCCTCCCACCAAGGCGGGCTGGTTCAAGGCGCTCGACGCGGCCTTGCTCGGCTGCTCCTCGGGATTGATCAAGGCCACCTGCGCGCCCTCGCTCACCCCTTCCACCGCGACCTGGCTTTCCGTGCGCCGCGTCACTTTCACTTGCCGCGCCACGAAGTTGCCGCCTTGTTGCAGATAGACGCACGGCCTTCCGTCTTTTTCAAAGAGCGCCTGAGGAGGAACCAGCAACAAGTCCTTGGCCTGCCCGCCCTCGACCACGGCTTGCACCGTAAGGCCGGGCCGGATTTCAGAGTCTGACTTATCGAGCGTGATGGCAACGTCGAACTTGCTGGTGGTATTTCCCGACCAGGGCATGCCGCGCGAGGCCATTCCCGCTACGCTTTCCACCTTGGCAGGGAAAATCCGCCCCGGCAGAGCATCCACGTGCGCTTCCACCGCCGCGCCCGCATTCAGGTTGGCGCGATCGCCCTCGTCCACTTTGCACTGCAGCACCATCTGCTCCAGGTTCATGACCTCGGCCACCAGCGTTCCGGGCCCCACCTGGTCGCCTTCTCGGTACTCCGGCAGCTTCATCCCGGAGAAGTAGAACCCGCCGGAGGCGCGGTCGTTCTCTTTGAGCGACACCAGGCCGTCGATGCTGGCCTTCACGCTCATGCTCTGGATGTTGTTTTCCGCCTGCGCCATCAACAGGCGCGCCTTGCGCTCTTTTTCCTGCGCAACGTCCAGCGCGGCCTGATTCGAAACGGAATGCGATTGGATGTCTTGCTGAAGCTGGGCGAGGTGGCGCTTCGCTTCGTCGAGCGCCAGCAGGTTCTTCTTCGCGTCAATGGCGCTCACCAGTTCGTTTTTGCTCACATCCAACTCCGCCCGCCGCACATCGAATTTCGCCTTCAGCAACTCCACTTCGTCTTTGGCCGACTGCACTGCCGCGTCCGCTTTGGCCTTGGCGATCTCCTGTTCGGCCTCCTCGAGATCGAAGCGGTTCGCCTCCAGGTTATACTGCTGCTCGCTGGGGTCGAATTCCACCACCAGATCGCCATTGTGAACGTGGGTACCCGTGGGCGCGAGGCGGACGATGCGCAGGTTGCCGGAGACGGACGGCGCGACGATCATCACGCTGCGCCGGGCGTGTAGCTCACCCTCCGTGTATACCCTCATGTCCAAACGCCCGCGCTTCACCGCCGCGGTTGGGATGCCGCGCTCAGGCTTGCGCAAGCTCCGAAGCCCGCGCCACACCCCCGCCCCAACCGCCACGACGACCACCAGCAAAGCCACCCAGCGCGTTTTTCTCCGTATTCTCACTCTCACTCCTGGGTAGTGCGGACCCGCTGTTCGGGTCCGCGGCTTTTCCTTGCGCCTAGTACGGCCTGGCATTCTGAGCGAAGCGAAGAATCTCCGCAGTTGGCGTGCGTCGTCAATTCAGACTGCGGAGATTCTTCGCTTCGCTCAGAATGACAAGCATCATGTGTGCAATCTGCACAATCTGCGGTCCGACGTTCACTATGACAAGCATCTTCTGTGCAATCCGCGCAATCCGCGGACAGACGTTCACTGCTTCTGCGCCGTGGGGTCTTTCAAGGCGACCTTCTCGCCTGGCTTAAGCCCCCCCGCCACAGACACCTGACTCTCCCCGCGCTTGGCCACCACGATCTCGCGTTCCTGAAAACTCGAACTGCTCAGCACGTACGCCACGGTCTTGCCGCCCTTCTGGAACGCCGCCTCCGCCGGAATCAAAATGGAATCCGGCAATTTCTCGACGGCCACGCGTGCCGTGGCGCTCAAGCCGGGGCGCACCCGCGCATCGGTTTGATCGATCTGAACTGCCACATCAAAGTTCCGTGGGAATGGCCAGCCCGAAAAATCAATTTTGGCCAAGGCGCTGATTTCCACCACGTGTCCCTGGAATTCCTTGTCGGGCACGGCATCGATTCGCAGCGTGGCAAGCTCGCCTTCCTTCAGGCGTCCGCGGTCAGCTTCCTCCACGCGCCCGTTCATTCGCAACGTCGAGATGTCGGGGAATTCGGCGATTTGGGCGCCTTGCCAGGCGCGGTCGCCCTCTTTGAACGGCGGCGCGCTGTCGCTGAACCATCCGCTGGCCCGCCAATTCGGCAGGATGGTCACCATTCCGTCCACCGGGGCCCGCAAGGTCAAGGCGGCGATGTCCTGCTGCGCGATTTGCGCGTCGTGCAGCGCTTTCTCGCGTTTCTGATTCTTGCCGTCGTTATCCGCTGCCGCCTTGGTGCGGTCGGAAGCGAGCTTCTCTTCTTCTTCCTTCAGGTGTTGCTCGGCATCGGCAAGCAGCAGTTTATTCTTTTCGCCTTCGATTTTAGAGAGGATCTCCGCTTTGCTGACTTCCAGTTTCGCCCGCTGCACGTCATAGCGTGCCTTCTCCAGGTCGGTGAGATCCTGCTCCTCCTGGAGCTTCGCCGCCGCCCTACCTTGCTCGATCTCCGCCTCGGCCTGTTTCAGGTCGGAGCGTTTTTGCTGGAGAGTTTCCCGCAGCTTGGCGGTGTCGAACTCCACCACCACGTCGCTTTTCTTGACAATCGTTCCGGTTTTGGCAATTTTCACGATCTGTGGGTCGCCGACCCCGCCGCGAGTGTGCGGTGCGTGGATGGACAGTGAGCGCTTGGCTTTCACTTCACCACGAATCTTCACATAGTCCTCGAAATCCCCCCGCGTTACTTCTCCAGTCGGAACGCTGGGGACATTGCGGCCCAACCGAACCGAGGCAATCCCGACGCCCCCAATCAGTAACCCCGCGCCCGCCAGCAGTAGCCAGCGGCGCTTCAGTAATTTGTGATTTCGCGCATTCATATCATCCACCTATGAGCTGTTATTCTGAGCGCAGCGAAGTCCGATTTCAGGTCCGATTGGGATCGGACCATCGGACCCCAGATATCCGGGAATCCCCGCAGTTCCAAAATCAGGCCACTGGCGGGATCCTTCGTTGCCTGCGGCTCTCCTGAAAATCACACCCCCATTGGCCGCTGTAGGGGCTCGCCATGGCGTGCCCCTAAGTGACGACGTTGATTTTCAGTGTCTCGGGTGGGCCGAAGGCCCTTGGAAACTCCTCAGGATGACAGCCCCAAGCGTTCTTGAGCGGCTAAAGGCCGGCGCTACGGGTCGCCTCAGGCGCTGGCGGCTCAGGCGTTCGCTCGACCTCCATCCCGGGTTCGACCCCGGAAAGGACCACCACCTCAAGATCGTTTCCCTCTCCCGTCTTGATCACCTGCTTTTCAAATCCCAAAGCCCGCTTAACGTACACCCAAGATTTTCCGCCTTGGCTCACCACCGCCTCGCGCGCCACCACCAACGCGTCCGGCTTGCGGTCCAAAATCACGTCGATGGAGGCCGAGAGGTCGGGCGCCAGTTTCGCATTGCTCCCTTCGATGGAGAAGAGCGCGCCGAATCCCCGCACGTTTTTCGAAAGCCCGGTGCCCAGGCCGATGGCGGCCAACAGCTCGAGTTTGCCCGCCAGATTCAGTTCCGGGTAAGCATCCAGATGAATCTCGGCCGACTGGCCCACGTGCAGGTAGGGAACATCCAACTGATTCACGCGCACCCGAACCTCCATGGTTGAAGGGTCGACGACCTGCATGAATGGAAAGCCGGTCCAGATCTGGTCGCCTTCCTCCACCTCGCCCATGCCCCCTCCCTTCCACATCGGGTTCAGAACCGCCAGACCTTCGAGAGGCGAGAGAATGGCCATTTTCTCGGAGTTCTGTTGGGCGTGTTGCATGGCGCTACGGGCGCGGTCGCGCTTGATCTCCAGAAGGCGCAGGTCGGCCGCCTCGGCCTTGCGCTTCAGATCGTAGGTCTGGCGAAGTTGCTTAAGGTTCGCCTCCGCAGCCTCGAGATTGAGCCGGTTCTTCTCCGCGTCGATACGCGACACCACTTCACTGCGTTGCACTTCCAGCTTCGCCGTGCCCACCGCGTCTTCGGCCTGCTTCAGTTCCGTATCGTCGTGGGCGCGTGCTGCCTCCTGTTCGGCTTTTTTGGAGGCGATCTGATTTTCCAGGTCCCGGAACTCCGCCTGCTTGTCCATGAAGTTCTTCAATTGGGCTTCCCTGTCGAACTCCGCCAACAAGTCTCCCTTTTTGACGCGAGTGCCTCCCCGAATTAGTTTGGTCACAATCATCTGCCCGAAGTCGCCCCCTGTCAGCCGGGGAGCCAGAACCGAGTAGGAATGTACGGCTTCCAGCGTGCCGCTCAGGCGCAGCTTACGCACGAATGTGCGGCGCTCCACTTTGGCCGTGTTGATCGACGCCCGCCCCTTCGCCACAGGTCCAACTTTGCGCATGTGCCAGCCCCAGAGGACCACAACAATCGCTAACACCGCAACCGAGGAGATGACGGCGTAGAGTCGCTGCGTGCGAGGAGGCTGGCGGGTGGGCAGGGGGGGAGGCAAAGAGGGCGGTTCCACCGCAGGTGCCGGCACAGTCTCAGTGGCAACGCTCGCGTGAATCTCCGGCCCTGGGCCAAGCGAATTCATAGGCTTTATGTTGAGGCCTCCGTGAAAGGAGGCTGGTTTTTAGACGTGTACAATGGGAAATTCGTTATCTATTCCTGGGAACCCGCTATCTTTTTTCGAAGGCGCTCTTGCCTGGAAGTCGACGCTGGGCCTCCTGTCGAGACAGGGGCAAATTATATACGAACGTCCTGTCTCTTAGCGTTCGAGAGCAGGTACACCTCCGGCGTCAAGGTCAGCGGCTCGTTCCGGGGCAGAACGGACTTCCTGTCTCTTGACACCGAACCCCAAGATAGGCTAGTATAGTAAATGGCCGGTGAATTCCGGCTCAGGCGGGAATGATGAGCCGCGAAATTGAGGAAAACAAAGCGTGAATGTCTATGAAAACAAAGGATCGTCCGAAAAAACTGGCTTTCGACGCGAACATCGCGGGCGGCTGGCGACATTCCTTTCACGCAGCAATGATCAGCCGCGAAATTTCAGACAATAAAGCGCGAATGTCTATGAAAATAAAGCTACTTAGCTATGACATGCTTGTATCTAATTGAAAACGCAAGTGGTTAGCCAAGGTCTGGGCCAGAGACACGAAATCTTATTTCCACGTCAGATTGATCTGCCAGAGGAAAGGAGCGGGAGTTATGACCTCGAATCTCCACACCGGCACCGACTGGGTCGATTATCTTAAAGGCGTTGACACGCCTACCCTCTCGAATGCCATCGAGACGCTGCGCCTGCGGCCGCGAAACGAGGGGTTCGCGCCGCTTCAGATTTCCTGCCTCTTTCCGGAATTCGGCCGCATGGTCGGCTACGCGGTGACGGCCCAGGTAGAGACCATGACCGCGACCACCGGAGACCGGAAGGCGTTCCTGGCCCTCTACGAGACGGTGACGCAATCGCCGAAGCCTGTCGTGGTCGCTTTCCAGGAAATAGGCCCACATGGGGATTACGCCGCTCACTGTGGCGAGGTCATGGCCACCATTTTCCAGCGCCTGGGCGCCGTGGGTTTGGTCAGCGATTGCGCGGTGCGCGATATCCCTGAGGTCAGGGCCCTGCGCTTCCATTATTTCGCCCGCGGCGCAGTCGCCAGCCACGCTTACTTCCACCTCGCGCGCGTGGGAGTGCCGATTCAGGTCAGCGGCTTGGTCATCCACCCAAATGACTTGCTGCATGGCGATGAGAACGGATTGATGGTGGTTCCGAAAGAAGGGCTCGAAAAGCTGCCCGCCGCGATAGAGGCCGTCCGCACACGAGAGCGCGCGCTGATGGAATTCGTCCGAGGCCCCGGTTTCAACTTCGAAGGTCTGCGCCAGCGCATCCTCGAATGACGACCCGAAGACAAAGGGAAAACGACCATGGACCATACCATTCCAACTCTTCTCGTCGCGACCTTCTTCGTTTTGTTCCCCGCAATCCTGCCTCTTTCCTCGCAGACACGCCCGCCGCAGCCGCAGACCTTGCCTCTCAAGTGCGCAGAGGGAGATTGCCCGTTGCTTCGAGGAATTCCACAAACAGCGGGCATGCGCAGCGGCTTCGTTCGCCTGAAGCCCCGGCAGTCCGTCGGTTGGCATACCACTGGCAAGAACGAAGAAGCACTGGTGATTCTGCGCGGGGTCGGTGAAGCCGTTATTGAAGGCCAGCCAGGGCATGCCTTCGCGGCGCCCATGCTCGTTTACATCCCACCCGCAACGCGGCACAACGTCACTAACACCGGCGACGCGCCTTTGGAGTACGTGTACGTGGTTGCGCCAGCGAGGGTCCCTTGATTGCCGATTGAAATCGCGTCGCGGCAAGCAGCTCCCCACCAATCGGCAATCGGCAATCGATGATCGTCAATTCGACGGGCAGTGAAAATCTGCAACCCAGAACATGAGGTCGCCTTTTCTGATCATCTTGAGTCCGAGCGATGCAAGTTCCTGTTTGCTGGCACCGAGGTAAGTAAAGTGCGGCAGGTCCGACTTCACGGTCTGGAACCAGCCATGGCGTTCCAGGATTGAGCGCACGGCCGGGTTATCGTGTTCTTTCACATCGAAGGCCAGCAAGGCAAGGTGCTGCGAGGCGCCGGGAATGGCCACCGAGTAGAGAATTGACTTGGAAAAATCCTTGCTGAAATACAGCCCGCGACCTTCGAGCTTGAGGATCTCCCGCGCCTGTTCGCGCACCGGCTGGTTCCTGATCTGCTCCGCCTCCACGGTGCTGAGTAACCCCTTCCCGACCCAGTGTTGGAGGCCCGGATTGACGCGACTTTTCCAGAGTTCGAGAGTTGCGTCGTAGCTGCGCTGCCCGGAATCGAGGCCGCGGGGCGAAATGCTCAGATGGGCCTGCATTGCTTCTTCGCGGGCCTTCATCAAAGACTGCATTGCGGCGCTCTGAAGCCTCACAGGGATGCCGCCAAATTCAGCTTGCTCTGTGCGCACGTTTCTCTGCCAGCGCACGACGGCGTCTCCGCTCGGAAATATCGCTACTGGTGGCGTCTCAACTCCACGGGCTGCAAACATCGCTCCGTATTCCTCGAGGACGTGCCAACTTAGCGTATCGCCAGGGTCCGGCAAGTGAAAGCTGGCTGGAAGACTCTTGAGGAATACGGACTGGGCAAAGCACGGCGGCAGGGTGCGCGAATTGACTTGCAGTTCGGCACAAGGATCGCCCCCGTTGCACAGGCAGCAGATCGCGGTTATTAGGCACACCAATCTCAGTGTTTGCACTGTGCAATTGTATCCGCGCCCGCCGGACTTTCCCACCTCCATTCATCGTCTTGCACTTTCATGTTCCCGGGTATAGTATGGGCGCGTTTCTCGGGTGAGGCTATGCGCAATCGTCTGACACGCCGCGGTTTTCTTCGCACCGTCTCTGGGGGAGCAGCGGGATTGGCTTTAACCAGCGAGCTCGCCGCGCGCTCTCTTGCCTCTAGCCCAGGGTGGAAGGCCGGGCTCGCACGTGCGGTCATCACGCCGCGAACATCTCTCTGGATGGCGGGCTACGCGAGCCGCAAGAAGCCGTCCGAAGGAGTGGCTCAGGACCTTTACGCCAAGGCCCTGGCGCTGGAGGATCGGTCCGGCAAGCGCGTTGTCCTGGTGACGAGCGACTTGCTGGGGTTTCCCGCGGCGGTTAGTCATAACATCGCCGAGCGGGCGGAGAAGCAGTTTCATTTGAGGCGCGATCGGTTGCTGCTGAGTTCTTCTCATACGCACTGCGGCCCGGTTATCGGCAAGATGCTCGGGACCATGTACCCGATGAATTCGCAACAGTGGGCCGACGTGGAGGCGTACACCAGCGACCTCGAGGACAAGGTTGTCGCGTTGGTCGGAACATCCCTTGAGTCCCTTCGCCCCGCCCGATTGAGCTTTGGACACGGCGAGGCCGGCTTCGCCATGAATCGTCGCGCCAGGACAAGCGAGGGAGTCGTCATTGGGGTAAATAAAGATGGGCCGGTGGACCATGATGTTCCGGTGCTGCGGATCGACGACAAGTACGGGAAGCTCCGGGCGGTCGTGCTGGGGTATGCGTGCCACAACACCACTGCGCAGGATATGCCACAGTTTAACGGCGATTACGCAGGTTTTACGGAAGCCGGGCTCGAAGCGCACCATCCTGGCACGACGGCCCTTTTCGTCGCCGGATGCGGGGGCGACGCCAACCCCTATCCTCGCGGAACGATCGAGCTCGCCAGGCAACACGGTGAGGAGTTAGCGGCGGCGGTGGAGAAGGTGTTGGCCGGGAAGCTTCAGCCGGTCCAGGGTCCCATGAAAACAGCTTACGAGGAGTTTCCGGTTGCCTTCGCCACGCCGCCCGGCCGGGAGGAGTTGCAAGCTCAACTCCAGAACCGGGACGTGCACCATCGGATCTGGGCCGAAGCGATGCTCAAAATTCTGGATCGCGACGGTCGCCTGCCCAGCGAATACCCTTACCCACTCGAAATCTGGCAATTCAGCAACGACCTCACATTCATCACGCTGGGGGGCGAAGTTGTGGTGGATTACGATTTGCGCCTGAAAAAAGAATTGGGTGCGGAAAAACTCTGGGTGGCGGCATACTGCAATGACGTGTTCGCCTACATTCCGTCGTGGCGCGTGCTTAAAGAGGGCGGCTACGAAGGTGGAGGCGCTATGGTGTATTACGGCCAACCAGGCCCGTTCGCCCCGAGCATCGAGGAAACGATAATCGGAAAGGTCCACGATTTAATTCGGCAGGTCCGCGTGTCATCCTAGCCGTACTGAATGTCATTCTGAGCGAAGCAAAGAATTTGGATTTCTTAGGAGGATCCATGGATAATCATCTCACCCGGCGTCATTTCCTTCACACCCTGTCCGCCGGGGCGTCGGTGTTAGGGTTGAGCACTGGGGTTGCGGCAAGTCCCCGCCCATCAAGCTCGATGGGAGGGAAGCTCGCTATCCTGGGCGGCAAATCGGTCCGGACCGAACCGTTTCCTGCTTGGCCCATCGTCCGCGAGAACGACGAAAGAGGCTGGATGGAAGTACTGCACAGCAGTGAGTGGTGCCGCGCCGGCGACGGCCACTTTGCGACCCAGTTCGAAGAGAAATGGGCGGAAACCCTGGGTGCGAAGTACTGCGTGGTGACTTCTTGCGGAACCACGGCGCTCTACACTTCGCTCAATGCTGTGGGCGTGGAACCTGGCGACGAGGTTATCCTCCCTCCCTACACCTTCGTCGCTACGCTCAACGTCATTCTGATGCAACACGCGCTGCCGGTGTTTGTCGACAGTGACCGGGAGACTTTTCAGATCGACGCCCGCAAAATCGAGGCGAAGATCACTTCCCAGACGCGCTGCATCATGCCGGTGCATCTGGGTGGTAACCCGGTGAATATGGATCTTGTGCTGGAGGTTGCCCAGAGACACAAGCTGCCGGTTGTCGAGGATGCGTGCCAGGCTCATACGGGCGAGTGGCGGCGGCGCCGTGTCAGCACTCTGGGCGCCCTGGGCTGCTTCAGCTTTCAAGCGTCCAAGAACCTCAATTCTGGCGAGGGTGGAGCCATTCTGACCAGTGACCCGGTGCTCCACGAGTTTTGCAAGAGCTTTCAGGACCAGGGCCGAGGCCCCGCCGGGGCGGCGTTTGCGTATGCGCGGCAGGGCTCTAACCTGCGCATGACGGAATTCCAGGCTGCACTGCTGCTGCAGCAATTGACGCGCGTGGAAGAGCAATCTCGCGCGCGCGAACAGAATGCGCGGTACCTCACCAGCTTGTTGCGCGAGATTCCGGGAATCTCTCCCGCCCGCATGTATGACGGCACGACGAGGAACGGTTATCACCTTTACATGTTCCGGTACGACAAGGCGCACTTCGACGGTCTGCCGCGGGCGCGCTTTCTGCAAGCATTGGAGAAAGAGGGCATCCCCTGTTCGGGCGGCTATTCACCGTTAAACAAGGAGCGTTTCATCAAGGAGACGTTCAATTCCCGGGTTTACCGGAAGATGTACTCGGAACGCGACCTTGCCGACTGGGAAGAACGCAATGCCTGCCCGGAAAACGACAAGCTGTGCGAAGAGGCTGTCTGGTTCTTCCAAACCATGTTGCTCGGCCCGCGGCGCGATATGGACGACATCGCCGACGCAGTCCGGAAGATTGCGCAGCAGGCGGGGGCATTGCGATCCCAGTCGTGAGCGGGGCCAACAAACGTAGCTGACCTGGAACATAGGTGTCATTCTCAGGTATGCGATTGCCCAGGGCGGCCACCATGGCTGCCCTACGATTTGAAAGTGCAGGAGGAAGAGTATGTATTGGCAAAAATGGTCGGACAGGTTGAAGAAAGAATTGAATCTTGATACCGAACCCGTCGCCGTGACCTTCGCCGGCGCGCCGGCGCCGGGCATGCCAACGACTCTGGGGAAGGTGTCGGTGTGTCAGGCCTTGAGGAAAGCCAGCGAAGGCGAAGCTGTCACCATCACTGCGGAGACCTGCGGATGCCCGGGCGGCCTCACAAGCTTGGGCTTGGGGCAGATGCCGGCTCAGGGGAAAGAACGGCTGGTGGAATTCCTGGTAAACAAAGAGAAGGTGTTCTATTCCCGCGTGGGAATTTATCGCGGCCAGCAGAGTGTACCTGCGCCGTTGGGGATGGCGAGTCATGTCTTCTTTGCGCCGCTGTGCAGCGCTCCGACCTTGCCTGACCTCGTGGTATTTATCGGCAAGCCCAACTCTCTCCAACGGCTCGTCGGCCTCGCGGGTTACTGGCAAGGCGGTTCACAAAAGGCCGAACTTGCCGGTCCTGCCTGCCGCACCGGGATAGCTTATCCGGTGGTCACAGGCGAGCTAGGGCTGTCGCTCCTGGACTTTGGGGCGAGGAGACTGGCGGGCTTCGCTGACGATCAACTGCTCGTAGCCGTCCCCTTGCATCGCATGATCGGGATTATCGAGGCTCTCGACCGGGGAGTTGGCCAGGACGGGGAGGCGGGTGAGAGCATCGAGCAGCAGATCGATGACCTCGGTCGAGTCGAGGCAGCGTGACAAGGGACAATTGCCGCTGCAAGCTCTTGAGAACCCTTGCCTCGTCGTCCACTATCAGAATTGGTGTTCGACCCGGTTGCGTCATTGCCATGTCTGTGCCAAAAGTGGTTGTGTCTCAGCCGCCATGGCGCGCCAAGCGGCGAGATCGTCCCCGACGCCCAGCGCTTTCAGTTCCTCCTGGCTGGGCATCGCATCATTTTCCACACTCGCTTCCGGCGAGGGCGGATCAAGCTCGTGAGCCAGGAGATTAGCGACATGCACAGCAGACACTGCGTCGAAGTATTCATGCGGGACCCGGCTCGGGCCGTGGTGAAGGGCAACGGCCTCCACCAGGATATAAGGCAAGCCCCACAATCCTAGCAGATATCCGCCGATCTCGGCGTGGCTGAACCCATATTCTCGCTCTTCAACCTTGTAGAGCGGGAGGCGCTCGTCTGCGGCTTGGGCCAGAAGTTTTTTGAGTCGGTCGGGAAATTTCCAGGCCAGGACCCGTTTCCCCACATCGTGAAGCATGCCTGCCGCCATGGTGATTTCCGCCAAGTGCTTTGGTACCGGCAAGCGAGCTGCGATATGTGCGGAAAGCCGCGCATGCGTGTGCAGGCTCTCGAGGTCGAATCCCGGCACGGGCGCCTCCGGTGCAAAGACCCGGAAGATTTCCAGGGAGAGGACCAGGCTGCGAATTGTGTTGATGCCGAGGTAGACGACGGCATGCTCGATATTGGTGACGGAGTGAGCGATCCCGAAAAAGGCGGAATTGACTAATTGTAGGATCTTGGCGGAGACGCCGACGTCCTGCTCGACGATTTTGGCAAGCTTCTGAAGGGAAGTGTCGGGGTCGGACAGGCCCTGCGTCAAGGCTTCGTAAGTTCGCGGGAGTGACGGAAGGTCCCGCAAGGCGCCCACCGTGCGGCGGATGGAGTCGTCACTCAGCAATCCCTTAAGGTGGCAAGCCCGCTCGATCGCCACCCGCAGCGTGCCGGCGTCGCAGGGCTTAGCCAGAAACTGGTGCGCGACCGGAACCACCTGCAGTGCGCTAGAGAGTTCCGTGTGCCCCGAGAGGACGATCCGCACCACTTGGGGGTATAAATTGCGCACCCGGGTAAGCAGCGCGGCGCCATCCATTTCGGGCATGCGCATGTCGGAAACGATGACATCGAAGGATGTAGCCTCCATCATCGCCAGGGCAGCCTCGCCGCCCGGCGCGAAGGCCATATCCCACTCGTTTCGTTGGGCACGCAGCATGCGCCGCAGCCCTTCCAATATGCGTGGTTCGTCGTCTACGAAAAGCACGCGCCTCATATTCAGGCTCCAAACCTCGCCGGCCCTCAACGTTGTCGTACCCTACCTGCTCTGGGAAGAGTCCCCGGGCTGGACCGGTAAGCGCACGTTAAAAGTTGTCCCCTCACCCACCACACTCTCAAAAGTCAAGCTCCCTTTGTGACGCTCTACGACCACTGAGCGGGCGATCGTCAATCCCTGTCCCGTTCCGCGACCAACCTCCTTGGTCGTGAAGAAGGGGTCGGAGATTCTGCTGCGGGCGCTCTCCGGAATGCCGCACCCGGTGTCTGAGATGGCGACCAGGACGGTTTTGCCTTCCGCTACGGTGCGGACACGGAATTTTCCCTTTTCCCCACTCTGCTTCACGACGTCGCCGATAGCGTGGGTTCGCTTTCCAGAATGCTTTCGAGGTCCGTTCGCAGTTTGGCCATGCTCTCCTTCCTCATCTTCTATCGGCCAACGCCAACCGCCGCATAAGGTTTCCAACAGGACCGCGGAACCGGCTGTCTCGATGGAGACGCGGCCTCACGCAGTTATCGGGTGAAGTGGACTCACCGCTGCGAACTTGGCTCGGGGTATAATGAGCGCTTCGTACGCCGGCATCGTGGGGCGCCTCTTGTGGCCGGCCTGAAGAGGAGATGAGCGATGCGCAGACTTCCCAGGGATCGAATGACAGCGCGGCAGCGTATTGAATGCACCTTGCGGGGTGAGTTGCCTGACCGGCTACCCGTCTTCGATCTCATTCAGCACATACCCCTGATCGAATATGTCACCGGGGAAAAGGTGACCTTGCAGAATGGCTTGGACCTGGTTTGCAGAACCATCGGCGAGCGGCTGGATATCACGCGGGGGATTGCGCCTCCCGTGGAAGACAAGATCATCCGCCACGACGATGGCTTCGTTTACAAACAGGAGTGGTGGACCACCTGGCTCATCGACCGTCCCTTCAACGATGTCGAGGGGTTGCTCAATTACATCCCTCGCAACATCGAGGAACTCCACAACCGCAAGTTCGGTGACATGTTCACCTTTGCAGGCAAGAGCAATGTCTGGGGAGCTTCCTCCAAATCGCCGCGCGAACAGTTCCTGGAGCTGCAGGAGAAGGTAGGCGAGAATACGGTGATTTTTCCCAACGAGAGCCCGGTGGGGCTGGACACCGCGCACGTGCGGGCGGGGTTGGATCTGCTGGTATATGCCTACGCGGAGAATCCGCAACTCGTCTCGGATTGGCTGGAAGCGCTGAACTGGGCGGAGATCCAGCGCGTCCACGAGACGGCGGACCCCACCCTGTCTCCCGTCGCCCTGGTCTTTGCGGACATCGCCAGCACCGAGCAGATCTTCTTCTCCCCGCAGTTTCTGCGCAAGGAGTTTTTCCCGCGCCTGATCAGACTGGTCGAAGCCTGGCACGAGCACGGGATTAAAGTCATCTACCACTCGGACGGCAACCTGTGGGCAATATTGGATGATTTCCGCCAGGCCGGCGTCGATGGGATCAATCCGCTGGAACCACTTTCCAAAATGTACGCGGGCGATGTGCGAAAAGCCTATCCGGAATGGATTTTGATGGGGGGGATTGACGTCTCGCAATTGCTGCCCTTCGGCACCGAAGCGGAGGTCCGTCAGACCGTGCGAAAGACCATCGACGATGCTGGGGCTAAGGGGCGATTCTGGATTGGCTCAACTACCGAGATTCATCCCGCCGCCAAACTGGAGAATGTCCTGGCCATGTGGGACGAAATTGAGAAGTACGGCTACTACGATTGACAGGTGACCAGTAGTGAGCCGGCAGTTGCTTCTTAAGGTCCGCGCCTCTTGGAGAGTCAAGCCTGGGCTGGCGAAGGGCGAAGCCCTTCGGTTACGGGGGTGTGGAATTGGAAAACGCAGCGCTTCGCTCTGCGCCAGCCAAGCGACCAGTGCCATTCCTCGCCAGCAAACCGCACAGAGCTTCGCTCTGCGTACGTTATTAAGAATCAATGAGTTGCGAGGATTCCATGGAACAGGCTGACCTCCCCCATAATGATGAGCCAACTCAAAACAGCGAGTACGAAACCACCAACCAGAGCTGCGAAACCAACTCCGACATCGCATCCGCTCCTGGCAAATCGAAGCCTAATCCACCCGAGTGCCGTTACAAGGTTAGCTGCAAAACAGAGAAGAATTGGTGAGACTAAGCGAAACCGTTTGTGGAGGTCACTGATATCGTTTTGCTCGGAATCTACACTGCTTACACTATCGGCACGTACCGTGCGTGAAGAGCGGGGTGATCCCGTGCATACACAATGCTGCTTGACCAATAGCCGGGCTCCCCCGCAGGGGCACATATCGCGGCTTGGCCGTGGGCAGCTAGACGCAGTTCCGAGTGTCTCCTCCTCTTCAGCGGTAAGCGTGAGATATTGGCGCCGGCCGGATTTTCATTCGAAATGCTCCGGCTTGACAAGAGAAAACGTTTGCAGAAAGACCGGGACAGGCAAAAAGAATTGAGAAACTCTTGCGCCGGTGCTAACCTTTTTACCTTGGCATAGTCTAACTATGGCAAGGAGAGCGGTGCATGCACCACGGTGAAATCCCTCCGGGAACGCTTTACCTGCTGATCCTCGAGGCCCTGTCTTGGAGTGGTGAACTGCATGGCGATGGAATCGCCACTTGGATCGAGCCGGTTTCTGACGAGGTGTTGCAGGTCCAGGAGGGCTCGCTCTACCCTGCTTCGCAACGCATGCTCATCGAAGGCTGCGTCACAGCAAAATGGCGCGTGACAGCCGGGAGTTCCCGGGCGCACTACTACCGTCTTACGCCACTCGGCCGAAAGCAGCTTGAGGCGGAGTCTCAGTTTGAACGCGTCGTACAAGCCATCACGCGGGCTATGCAGACCGCGTAAGAGGTGACCACCATGAATTGGCTTCGCGAACTCGGCAGCCGGGTCTCGATGCTGCTTCAGCGCGGGAAATTCGATGCTGACTTGAACGAAGAGATGCGCCTGCACCGCCAACTGCGCGAGCAGGAAGAGATCGAACGCGGCCTTTCGCCCGACCAAGCCCACTACGCCGCGCAGAGGCGCTTCGGCAACGACTTGCTGTTGCGAGAGGAGAGTCGCGACATGTGGGGATGGACCTGGCTGGAAAACCTCTTCCAAGATGTCCGCTACGGGCTACGCCAACTACGCCGCAGTCCGGGCTTCACGGCGGCGGCGCTAATCACCTTGGCGCTCGGCATCGGAGCCAATACGGTGATTTTCACTTTAGTGGACGCGGTGATGCTCAAACCCTTGCGGGTGGCGAACCCCTCGCAGCTCTATCGCGTCGGCAACGGCGACAATTGTTGCGTGATCGGGAACAGAGGGCTTCACGGCAACTGGGGGATTTACTCTTACCCACTCTATCAAGAGCTCCGCGACCACACACCCGAGTTCGGCTCCATGGCGGCCTTCCAGGCAGGGTTAGGGGAATTCAGCGTCCGCCGTAGCGGCCTCTCCCGCCCCACGGAACCGTATGTGGGCGAATTCGTGTCCGGAAATTATTTCACCATGTTCGGCATAACCGCCTCCGCCGGACGCCTGATTTCGCCATTGGACGACTCGCCGGGTGCGCCGGCGGTCGCGGTCATGAGCTACCGCGTCTGGAAGCAGCATTACGGAGCGGACCCTTCGGTGATCGGCGCCACGTTCATCATCAACACGATGCCTTTCACCCTGGCCGGCATCGCGCCGCCGGGCTTCTTTGGCGATACGCTGCGCCCCGACCCTCCGGATTTTTGGCTTCCGCTTTCGAGCGAACCAGCGATGAATGGAGAGAACTCTCTTCTGCGTGTAGCCGGCTTAAACTGGCTCCTGATTATCGGCCGGTTGAACCCCGGTGTGCCGCTGGCGAGCGCGCAATCCAAAATGACGGTGGAGTTGCAGGACTGGCTAAGCACGCGAGCGGACCTTTCCGCCTACGACCGCTCCACGATCGGCAACCAGCATATCGTTCTCGAACCCGGCGGGCGCGGCGTGGCAGTACTTCAGGCGGAAGCTCGAACGGAGCTCCGCCTACTGATGGTTGTGTCCGCCTTGGTGCTTCTCATCGCGTGCGCAAACATCGCCAATTTGTTGCTGGCGCGCAGCGCGGCACGCAAGAACGAATCCTTGATTCGGACGGCCTTGGGCGCCTCCCGCCGCCGGCTGACTCGGCAGTTGCTGACGGAAAGCGTCTTGCTCGCGGCGCTCGGCGGACTCGCCGGCCTCTATGTGGCCTTCGCGGGCGCGCGGACCATCTTGGCCCTTTCTTTCCGCGGCGCTCACTATGTGCCCATCAGTCCGAGTCCGTCTTGGCCTGTGCTGGGATTTGCCTTCGCCCTGTCCTTGGTCACCGGCACTGTCTTTGGCGTGGCGCCTGCCTTGGCTGCTTCCCGTTGCCAGCCCGGCGAAGCGCTCGCCGGGGCGGGCCGGGCAACGCGTGGCCGCTCCTCGCTGCCAAGTAAATCTCTGGTCATCGTGCAGGTGGCGCTCTCACTGGCGTTGCTGACGGCGGCCGGGCTGCTCACCGCAAGCCTGCGCAACCTGGAAAGCCAACGGTTCGGATTCCAAACGGAAGGCCGCTTTGTGGTGAGGGTTGATCCAGCTCTCTCCGGCTACAAGCTGGAGAAGCTCCCTGGGCTTTACCAGCAACTCGACGCACACCTCATGCAGATACCGGGCGTGACCAGTGTCGCGTATTCGCTTTACAGCCCCATGCGCCACGAGAATTGGGCCGATGATATCCACATCGAAGGCCGGCCGCCTGACGCGCGCGACAACGCTTCCTTTGACCGGGTCAGCCCACGCTACTTTGAAACCATCGGGACGCGCCTGCGGAGCGGGCGCACAATTGGCCGTGGAGATACTCCCACGTCGCGCCCGGTCGCGGTCATCAACGAAACTTTCGCCCGCAAATATTTTTCCGGGCAAGACGCTTTGGGCAAACATTTTGGTTTCCACTATGCCGCTGAATTCGAGATCGTGGGAGTCGTAGAAGATGCCAAGTATCAGGCCGCGCGGCGGCCGGCCTATCCCACTTTCTTCCTGCCCTTCCTTCAAATCTCAAAGGATCCCAAGCTCTCTTACCTCGTGGCCTCACATTACGTCGGCGATATCGAGCTGCGGATGGGGGGCGAAACCCATAATCTGGACTCGCTCGTCCGCCGTACTCTGGCCGATATTGATCCGGATCTGGCCGTGCTCGACATCATGAGTTTGGACGAGCAGGTGGCTCGAAACTTCAATGAGGATCGACTGGTGGCGCGGCTCACCGCCTTGTTTGGCTTGCTGGCCCTGATCGTCGCCTGCGTGGGCCTATATGGCGTCACCGCGTACAACGTGGCGCGACGCACGAACGAAATCGGCATTCGCATGGCGCTCGGCGCGCGGCGCACCAGCGTGCTCTCCATGGTACTGCGCGGCGCGTTGCTTCAGGTGGGGCTCGGGCTTGCACTCGGAATCCCCGCCGCCCTCGCCGGGTGCCGGCTGCTTTCTTCCCTCTTGTATGGCGTCAAGAGCTACGACCCCACGATCCTGGGGCTGGCGGTCGCAACCCTTGCCGCTTGCACGCTGTTGGCTGGGATTATTCCGGCTCGCCGTGCCACCAAAGTCGATCCCATGGTGGCGCTCAGATGCGAATAATGACTTTGAAAGTCTGACGTCGACGAGCAGCAACGGGAAACCGAACCGCGGTTTCAGAAAACCCAATTCATCTGAATGCGGTTTCCATGTAGAAACTCCTGTAGAGTTTTTACCGCTTCCCCGCCGATGAGGCTCTCAAAGCCCGGCTCCCTTCAGACTGATGATTTTGGTTCCCTTTTATCCCGTTGCTGACAGTTGTCCGAACGGCCTTGGCTTTCTATCGAAATGACGGCATCGGGGCCATTGACCTTTGATCAAAATGGAGCAACCGGAAATTGCCCGCCGAACCGAGCGCGCTTGGATGGTAAGCTTCACGCCGAGAATGCCATTCAATGAGGGTACCTTCGATGTTGACTATGAATGCGAGGCTACTAATGTTGGTAGGACGCCATCTAGAATCGTTGAGGTAGGAATAGGATTTGCTAAAACGGCCCGCCTCTCGAATATTCCCCAGACTCCGATATTCACCGAGAAGAAACAATTCAATAAAATCGTTCTGGCACCGAACGATTGTTTTCCCGTGAGCGCAAGGCTCTCTCCGAAACTCGCCCAAGAGGAATGGCAAGCCGTTCGAGAGGGGAAATTGTTCCTGTATGCCTATGGTTTCATCACGTATCTCGACGTTTTTGGCAAGAGCAAAAGGCATATCAGGGAGACAAGATTTTGCCACCGTTCGGGGCCGAGTGAACCGAATTGGCCAGTCAGAGAACTTTATCCTTGCCCATTCATCGAAGCACCCCCTGAGTACCACCGGGCAACGTAGTCGCTTAGGCAGAGCACTGAACACCTGCGCCCCGTGGACAACGACGCCATGGCGTGCCCTTGCTGGCTTCGCATGCACACTGCGCGGATGGTGGCGGTAAGGGCGAGGCGATGCTTCGTCCTGTCAGGTCGGTTCACCTTGTCGATACGCTCGGGTTCACATCTTCCGTCTTTGCATTTTCCACTTGACAAGCGGGCTGGCCAGTGATAGCCTATTAGAGTGGTCTACCTTGTGACGTTTTGTCGCTAAAGGGGCGAGAGATGTCGGGACGAGAAAGGAACAACGAGATCGTCCCGGCGAGTCACGGAAAGCTGGGATTGAAAAAAACAGAAAATATTACGAACGAAGCCACCAAGTCGTTGAAAACAAAGGAAGGCATTTCCGAAACGAAGCTAAAACGAAACCAAAAGGAGCCGCATTTAAGCGCCGGAAGGCGCACATCATGCATAGAATTCGAGCTTTTTGACACTTCGCACGGTTTGCCGGAGGCCTCGCACCGGAAAGACGACCGGGCCGAAAATCGCCCGGGACAGGGAATCCAGAGGGCTGCGAGAAAATACAAAAATCGTGGAAACGAACCGAAAGAGTGCTTGAAAACAAAGGACATCACTTTTTTGAGTGCTGCAAATTTCGCGTCTTTTGCGCACAAATTAGCACTGATCTGACCTCTAATGGAGAAATAACACGGCATCTCGCGAAAACGAACCGAAGCACCAGAATCGGGAGTCGAGACCGGAAAGTGACAAGTAGTCGGCTAGAGAAGCCCCTGAGTGAGCCGCTTTGACCCGGCACCCGACAACTCACACCTGCCTTCCCGGCTCCTCCTGATTTGACAGGCTTTCGCGTCTGGGGCATGATGGCAGACCATTCTGGGGAATTTCCTTTTCGAGGTGTGGCATGTTCAGTGGAAACCGGCATTTGCAGGTGATGCGGACTTTTGTCCGCCTGCTCTTGTTCCTGGGTTGGGCAGGCGTTATCTACGGAGCTGAAGGCCCGGCGGCGCCAACCGACTTGCGCTGCGAATATCTTTCGAACCCCAAGGGCATTGATGTTCAGAGGCCCCGGTTTTCGTGGGTGCTCCATCATTCTGAGCGCGCCCAGGTGCAGACCGCATACCAGATTCTTGTCGGCAGCAGCGCGGAAGGGCTGGGGCGGGATGCCGGCGACATCTGGGACTCGGGGAAAGTAGACTCGAGCGACTCGACTCAGGTGGTCTATGCGGGGAAAGCCCTCTCCAGCGGAAAGACATATTACTGGAAGGCCAGATACTGGGACGCGGCGGGCAATGCGAGCCCTTATAGCGCTGGCGCTCAATTTGAGATGGGCCTGCTCTCCCGAGACGAGTGGAAAGGGCAATGGATCGAGGGGAACCTGCTCCGGAAGGAGATCGCCCTCGAGGGCAAGATTGTTCGTGCCCGTGCCTACGTCACCGCGCTTGGTTATTACGAGCTGAGGATCAACGGAGAGAAGGCAGGGAGAAATGTGCTGGACCCGGCTTTTACGACCTACCCCAAGCGAGTCCTGTACACCACGTACGATGTCACTCAGCGGCTGCGCAGCGGGAAGAACGCTTTCGCCGTGATGCTGGGTGGCGGCTGGGCGACGCTTGGCAAACGCTTCTTCGACCCGGAAGTCGGGCCTTACTACAGGGCTCCGGCGCTCTTGCTTCAGGTCAATATCGAATTCGAAGGCGGGAAAACAGTCTCCGTGGTTAGCGACGGCTCTTGGAAAGCCACGCAGGGCCCCATCCTCAGTGACAGTGTCTATGACGGGGAAGAATACGACGCGCGGCGCGAGCAGCCCGGGTGGGACCAGCCGGGGTTCGATGATTCGACCTGGAGTGCGACTCAGACGGTCGAGGGCTCGAAGGGAGTCCTTTCCGCGCAGATGATGCCGCCGATTCGGGTCGTCGACTCGATGGTGCCGCGCAGCATCGCCAATCCCAGGCCGGGCGTCTTCGTGTTCGACATGGGCCAGAACATGAGCGGCTGGGTGCAGCTTCGCGTGCAGGGCCCGGCGGGAACGCAGGTGACGCTGCGTTTTGCAGAGTTGGTCTATCCCGACGGGATGATCAATCGCGAGAACCTGGGCGAGGCGAAATCGCGCGATATTTACACCTTGAAGGGCGAAGGACAGGAAACCTACGAGCCACGATTCACCTATCACGGCTTCCGGTACGTCGAAGTGACAGGGTTTCCTGGAGCGCCCGGCCTGGACTCTTTGCGTGGACGAGTTGTGCATACCGCCGTGGGGGCGGCGGGGAGTTTTGTTGCTTCGAAACAAATTCTGAATGACATCCAGCGACTTATCCACTGGTCGCAACTCACCAACCTCTTCAGTATCCCCACGGATTGCGATCAGCGCAACGAGCGACAGGGATGGATGGGCGATGCGCAGGCGACCGCGGAAGAGGCCATGATGAATTTTGACATGGCTGCTTTTTATAGCAATTTTATCCGCGATATTCGCGACGCCCAGTTCCCCGACGGCTCGCTGCCGGACACGGTTCCTCGCAAGTACGGCGGCGTCCCCGGTGACCTGGGCTGGCAAACGGCGTATCCGCTCTTGTGCTGGTACATGTGGCAACAGTACGGCGACCGCCGCATCCTGGAGGAGAACTATGACAGCCTGAAGAAGTACGTTGGGTTTTTGCGCAGCCACGCGCAGGACAATGTTTATCGCCTTCACTGGGAGGGTGATTGGGTGGAACTGGCCCACACGCCCGGTGATTATATCGGCGACGTCTGGTACTACTACGATGTATCGCTTTTCTCGAAGATGGCTCAAATCTTAGGAAGGGCTGAGGAGGCCGCATCCTATGGGCAACTGGCCGGGCAGATCAAAGAAGCTTTGAATCGCACCTTCTTTGACGCGCACACGGACAACTACGCGAACGGAACCCAAACCGCCAACGCCATGGCGCTTTACCTCGATTTGGTTCCCAAAGAGCATCGCGAAGCCGTCGTGCGCAGCCTAACGGACGACATCGTCTATGGCCACAACACGCACGTGACGACAGGTTTCATTGGCGTGAAGTTTCTGATGCCGCTGCTCACCACCCTCGGGCGCTCGGACCTCGCTTACGACTTGGCCGTGCAGACGACGTATCCCAGTTGGGGCTACATGGTAGAGCGCGGCGCGACTACGCTCTGGGAGTTGTGGCAGGAGAAGGGCGGGCCTGCCATGAACTCTCATGACCATATCATGTTCGGGAGCGTGGGAGCGTGGTTCTACAATGCGCTGGGCGGCATCAACCTGGGCGCCGAAAGCAGGGGCTACCAGCACATCCGCATCGTGCCGCAGATCGTCGAAGACCTGCACTCAGTCAGCGCTGCGGTGGAGACGATCCGGGGAACCGTCTCTTCATCCTGGAACCATTCCCCCGGCGTCATCGCCCTCGAGGTGACGGTGCCCGTGAACAGCGATGCCCAGGTGGTCATTCCCCCGGAAGCGCAGATGACGGATGTAGTGATCCGGGAAGGCGACCGGCTGGTCTGGGAGAACGGCCGCTACATGAGCGGAGATCCGGGCGTGAAAGCCGCCACGCAGGATGGAAGGACCGTTATCTTCCAAGTCGGCTCAGGAACCTATTCGTTCCGGCTGACGGGTAGTGAATGAACGGCCTGGTAGCATCTTAGTCTGGATAGCGCCGACCTTCAGAGCCTGCCCTGAGCGCAGCGAAGGGTCGGCAAATGCCGGCCTAAAGGCCAGCGCTACACGTCAAACAAGGAGACTACTGAAGGCCGCCTTGCCTTACGGGGTTTCTGGTGGGTACCATATAGACAGGAGCAGCCGATGGGACTCGTACACGTGACCGTTGCTTTGAAGCGCCTAG
>Ga0187784_10000761_pt1 | contig 24494 bp, 28 predicted proteins | sample 1015_SJ02_MP15_2_FD_132964 | JGI IMG/M metagenome (GOLD analysis project Ga0187784, IMG submission 132964) | Tropical peat soil microbial communities from peatlands in Department of Meta, Colombia - 1015_SJ02_MP15_20_MG | ecosystem: Environmental > Terrestrial > Soil > Wetlands > Peat | place... | reverse complement strand
GGCCGCCCGCCCAGGCGAAGGCCCAGTAGGGCGGAGGCAGAAGGGTCTTGTCGAGTGTGGCCTCGGTCGCCTGCCACAAGGGCGTGATCTCGCTCGCGAGATGGAGCCTGATCTCGGGCAGAAGCGGCGTCGAGGCAACGACGGTGTTTGCGCGCACGAAGGCGAGCGCCGCCTCGCGCGAGAAGGGTCTCACCAGCCGGCCGAGATGCGGCCGGCCGCAATGGCGCCCAGCACCAGCCAGCCGAAGAGGCGGTTCGACTTGAACTTAGCCAGGCAATCATCGGGATCGTCCAGATCGATGGCCGCGACCTGCCAGAGGAGCTGGAGCCCGCCCGCCAGGAGGCCGAGGTAGAAAAGCGGGCCGATGCCGAGGGCCGCTCCGCTCGCCGCGAGGAGCGCCAGTGCGACGCCATAGAAGCCGTAGAGCCAGGGGCCCGAGCGGGCGCCGAACTTGAGCGCCGTCGATTTGAGGCCGAGCAGCGCGTCGTCCTCCTTGTCCTGGTGGGCGTAGATGGTGTCGTAGCCGAGCGTCCAGGCAATACCCGCGAGATAGAGAATGAGGGGAGGGGCCGAGAGCGAGCCCTTGATCGCCGCCCAGCCGAGCATGGCCCCCCAATTGAAGGCAAGCCCGAGCACGAATTGCGGCCAGTAGGTGATGCGCTTCATGAGCGGATAGGCGAATACGACGACGAGGGAGGCGCATCCAAGCTCGATGGCGAAGCGGTTGAAGCTCGCCAGTATGAGAAAGCCGGCGAGAAGCTGCAGGGCGAGGAAGACGAAGGCCTGCCAGAGCTTCACCTGGCCGCTCGGAATCGGCCGCGTGCGCGTGCGCGCGACGCGGCCGTCGTACTCGCGGTCGGTGATGTCGTTCCAGGTGCAGCCGGCCCCCCGCATGATCAAGGCGCCGAGCGCGAAGAGCACGAAATAAACGAGGTCGTGCCAGCCTTGCCAGGCAAGCGCCAGGCTCCACCAGCACGGAAAGAGGAGGAGCCATGTCCCGATCGGCCGGTCGAGCCGCATGAGCCGCGCATAGGGGCGCACATGGGCGGAGAGCCAGCGGTCGGTCCAGTTGCCGCTGTGGATGTCGGTGCCGTCGCTCGCCAGTGTTTTGAAGGATGGCGCCATGCGCTAATCTTGCCCGTACTCGCGCGTCACCTCAAGCGCTGAGCCATGGCATCGCCGCGCCACGGCATCGCTCGCAAGGGCGGGCTAGCGCGTGCCTCGGCGGCAACGGCGGCGGAGAGCGGCATGTCGGTGAGAGAGGCTCGGATCAGACTCTTCGTCGCAAGCGAGCTCGCCGCGGGGGCCGCGGTCGGGCTTTCGCCCGAACAGGCCCACTATCTCAAGAGCGTCATGCGCACGGCCGTGGGCACGCCGCTTCTCCTCTTCAACGGCGCGCAGGGGGAGTGGCGCGCGCGGCTTGAGGCGCTCGGCAAGGGCTGGGCCTCCTGCGCGGTCGAGGCCGAGACGCGCCCACAGGCAGCGGAGCCCGATCTCTGGCTCGTCTTCGCGCCGGTCAAGCGCGCGCGCATCGATTTCGTGGCGCAGAAGGCGACCGAGCTCGGCGCCTCGGCCCTCTGGCCCGTCTTCACCCGGCATACCGCGGTCAGCCGCGTGAATGCCGAGCGCCTGCGCGCCAACGCGGTCGAGGCGGCCGAGCAATGCGAGCGGCTCACGGTGCCGCGCATCTTCGCGCCGGCCGCACTCGAGGACGTGATTGCCGGCTGGCCCGCCGAGCGGCGCATCCTCCTCTGCGACGAGCGCCGAGGCGGGCTTGCGATCGGGGAGGCGCTCGCGGGAGCTGCGGCCGAGCCCAAGCCTTGGGCGGTCATGGTCGGCCCCGAAGGCGGATTCGCGAGCGACGAGCTTGACCGCCTGCGAAATCTACCCATTGTTAAGCGCGTCAGTCTGGGGCCGCGCGTGCTCCGGGCCGACACCGCAGCACTGGCAGCGCTCGCCTGCTGGCAAGCGATTGTCGGCGACTGGCGCGGCGTTCCCTGACAAACGTCCGCTTAGGACCGATCCCACAACGGCACAAGGCAAAGGTCGCGCATGTCCGGACCGCCCAAAGCGAGCGGCGAGCCAATCGAGAGCAAGGCGCAGCTCGTGCAGTACATTGCCGAGGGCTGCAAGCCCCCGGCGCTTTGGCGGATCGGCACCGAGCACGAGAAGTTCACCTTCCATCACGACACCCTCAAGCCCCTTGCCTACGCCGAGCCGGGCGGGGTGAGGGCTCTGCTCTCGGCACTCAAGGATCGCTTCGGCTGGGATCCCGTCTATGAGGGCGAGAGCCTGATCGCGCTCGCCAAGGGCCAATGCACGATCACGCTCGAGCCGGGCGGCCAGCTCGAGCTCTCGGGTGCTCCGGTCAGGACGCTCCACGAGACCTGCGCCGAGGTGGGACAGCATCTCTACGAAGCGAAGGCGGTCGGCGAGACGCTGGGCTTCGGCCTGATCGGGCTCGGGTTCCATCCCAGCGCCAAGCGCGAGGAGATTCCCTGGATGCCGAAGGGGCGCTACAAGATCATGCGCGCCTACATGCCGAAGAAGGGCAGGCTCGGCCTCGACATGATGCTGAGGACCTGCACCGTGCAGGTGAACCTCGATTTCGCCTCCGAGGCCGACATGGTCGAGAAATTCCGGGTGGCCATGGCGCTCCAGCCGGTGGCGGTGGCGCTCTTCGCCAACTCGCCCTTCAGCGAGGGCCGCCCCAACGGCTATCTCTCCTACCGCAGCCACGTGTGGACCGACACCGATCCCGACCGCTGCGGCATCCTGCCCTTCGTCTTCGAGCCCGGCATGGGCTTCGAGCGCTACGCCGACTATGTGCTCGACATGCCCATGTACTTCGTCTACCGCGACGGCGCCTACATCGATGCGAGCGGCCAATCCTTCCGCGATTTCATGGCGGGAAAGCTGCCCGCACTTCCCGGCGAGCGGCCGCGCATGGGCGATTGGATCGACCATCTCACCACCGCCTTCCCCGAGGTGCGGCTCAAGCGCTATCTCGAGATGCGCGCGGCGGACGGCGGCCCGTGGAGGAGTCTTTGCGCGCTCCCCGCACTTTGGGTCGGGCTGCTTTACGACAGCGTGGCGCAGGACGCGGCCTGGCAGCTGGTCAAGGACTGGACGATCGCCGATCATGAATATTTGCGCCGGGAGGTGCCGCGGGCGGCGCTCAAGACGCCGTTCAAGGGGCGCACGATGCGCGAGCTGGCGCTCGACGTGCTCGCGATCGCGACCGCCGGCTTGGAGCGCCGCGCGCGCGCCGAGAGCGATTTCTCGGACGAGAGCCCGTTTCTCGACGTCTTGTGGGAGACCGCGCGCGCCGGCCGCACGCCCGCCGAGGAGCTGCTCGAGGCCTATCGCACGCGCTGGGGCGAGAGCGTCGAGCCGGTCTTCCGCGAGTTCGCCTATTGAGGGTCTGGCACTGAGCGGAGCAAAATCGGGGTCGGGTTAAGGACGAGGAAGGGCTAAGCCATGACGGAGAGAAAGCCGGTCAAAGTTCTCGGCATCTGCGGCAGCCTGCGCAAGGGCTCGTACAATAGGATGGCCTTGCAGGTGGCGGCCGAATCGCTGCCGCCGGGCATGACGCTCGAGACGTTCGACATCGGCACGCTGCCGCTCTACAACGACGACGTGCGGGCCGCCGGCTATCCCAGGCCCGCGGCGGAGCTGCGCGCCAAGATCAAGGCGGCGGACGCGCTTCTCTTCGTGACCCCCGAGTACAACTACTCGATCTCCGGCGTGCTCAAGAACGCCATCGACTGGGGCTCGCGCCCGCCCGACCAGCCCTTCGACGGCAAGCCGGTTGCGATCATGGGCGCGAGCGGCGGTCCCGTGGGCACCGCGCGCGCGCAATACCACCTGCGCCAAATGTGCGTCTTCCTCAACATGTTTCCGGTCAACAAGCCCGAGGTCATGATCGGCCTGGCCCAGAACAAGTTCGACGCGGACGGCAAGCTGATGGATGAGACGACGCGCGGCTTCATCAAGGACCTGCTCGTCTCCCTCGATGCCTGGACGCGAAAGCTGCGGGGCGAGTGAGGAGCGCATGTCGGATTTGAGACGGCGGGGACGGTTGCTTCCGGCGTCCGGCATGTGAGAGCTGATTGGGAGGATACGTGTCGATCCGATGCACGCTTTCGGTCATGGCGGGGCTCGCCTGCCTCTTAGGCTGCAGCCTTGTCAGCTCCGACCAATCCCCTGACGAGCTCCGCCAGCTCATGGAGCGGGACAAGGTCCCCATCTATTTTCTCGGGCAGACGGCGCCCGCGGCGAAATTTCCCGACAAGATCGGCCCGGTCGAGGGGCGCGTTTGCCAGAGCGCGCTGCTCCAGTCCATCACCGAATTCCAAGCCGTGCAGGCCTTGTGGTCGAGCGCGCAAGGGAAGGGGGCTAAGGCCGTCGTGAACACCACGTGCGGCTCGTCCTCGTTCCTGCTGCTTACCGGCACCTCCTATTGTTGGCCGGGCTATTATTGCGAAGGCGAGGCGGTCAAGTAGCCGGAGACGGAAGGCGCACGACGGACGCAGCCGCCGCGGCGCTTCCCGTCGTCCGTCCCCGGCCTAGGGCTTTATCGCCTCGTCGGTCAGCTGGTCGAGGAGCTGCACCATATGCTGCACGGCGACCGGCTGGCTGGTGACGTTGTAGTTCTGCGTCAGCTGGTCCGGGTCCTCATAAGTGAGCCTGACATGGCCGCTGGTGTCCTCGTAGGCGAGGATGCGAAGCGGCAGCTCGAGGCCGATCGCGCGTTGACCCTTCAAGAGGCCGGCGTCGAAGGGCGGATTGGAGACGGTGAGCACTTGCGCAGCCGCGATGGTCTCCCCGCCGGCCTTGGCGATGGCGCGCAGGTCGGTGCGCGACACGATGGTGAAGCCGTTCTTCTTGAGGAGGTCCTCGAGCCGATCGAGGGTCTGGGTCACATCGTAGGGGCTGCTCTTGGTCACGAGCCCGGGCGGCAGCGCATGGGCCCAAGGCGGGGCCAGGAACAGCACCGCGACCATGACAAGCGCCAGAAGGGCCGTGCGCGCGCGCATGCCCTCTCTTGTACGGGGCCGCGGCAACTTGCGCAATGCCGGCTTATGCCGCGGTGCCGCCGACCGTGAGGCGCTCGATGAGAAGGGTCGGTTGCCCGACCCCGACCGGAACCCCCTGGCCGTCCTTGCCGCAGGTGCCGATGCCGGAATCGAGGCGCAAGTCGCTGCCGATCATCTTGACGCGCGTCAGCACGTCGGGGCCATTGCCGATGAGCGTGGCTCCCTTGACCGCGGGACCCACCTTGCCATCCTCGATCAGATAGGCCTCGGAGGCCGAGAACACGAATTTGCCCGAAGTGATGTCGACCTGGCCGCCGCCGAAGTTGACGGCATAGAGCCCGCGCTTGACCGAGCCGATGATCTCCTGAGGCTCGTGCGCGCCGGCCAGCATGTAGGTGTTGGTCATGCGCGGCATGGGGTGGTGGGCGAAGCTCTGGCGCCGGCCGTTGCCTGTCGGCGTCATGCCCATGAGGCGCGCGTTCTGACGATCCTGCATATAGCCCGCGAGGACGCCGTCCTCGATCAGCACGGTCCGCTGCGATGGCGTGCCCTCGTCGTCGACCGTGAGCGAGCCGCGTCGCTCGGGCAAGGTGCCGTCGTCGACCACGGTGACGCCCGGGCTGGCGATGCGCTCGCCCATCAGGCCGGAGAAGGCGGAGGTCTTCTTGCGGTTGAAGTCGCCCTCGAGGCCGTGGCCGATCGCCTCGTGCAAGAGCACGCCCGGCCAGCCGGGACCGAGCACCACCGGCATCTCGCCGGCGGGCGCCGGGACGGAGCCGAGATTGACGAGCGCCTGGCGCAGCGCCTCGTCCACCTGCTCCCGCCAGCTGGCGGGGTCGAGGAAGCGCTCGAAGCTCAAGCGCCCGCCGCGCCCGTCGGAGCCGGTCTCCATGCGCTCGCCTTGGGCGGCAACGATGGTGACGTTGAGGCGCACGAGCGGGCGCACATCGGCCACAAGCTGGCCTTCCGCGCGCAGCACGGCGACGGCCTGCCAGCTGCCGGAGAGCGAGGCCATGACCTGCCGCACGCGCGGGTCCTTGCTGCGCGCATAGGCGTCGATTTCGGCGAGGAGCTTCACCTTGCGCTCGAAAGCGACGCCGGCAAGGGGGTTCTCGTCGCGGTAGAGGTGCCGGTTCGTACCCTGCGGCGGGGCCGCGAGGGTGCCGCCCCGCCCCGCGTGCACGGCCTTTACCGTGGCCGAGGCGCGCGCGATCGCGTCCTCGGAAAGCTCGGAGGCATGCGCGAAGCCGATGGCTTCGCCCGCGACCGCGCGGAGCCCGAAGCCCTGCGTGGTGTCGAAGGACGCGCTCTTGAGCCGCCCGTCCTCGAATGCCAGCGCCTCGGACTGGGCATATTCGAGGAAGAGCTCGCCGTCGTCCGCACCCTTGAGGGCCTGGTCGACGGTGCGCTCGACGCGAGGGCGATCGAGCCCGGCGCGGTTGAAGAAGAGATCCTCGACGATTGCGCGGTCGGACATGCGGCCTTCTCCAGCTTGCGCGGCGACGGCTCGACCTCGGAACGGCAGCCATCGCGCGCCGGCTTCGTCGCGTCAAGCTCACGAGAATATATGGGCTTGCGCTCGCTGCAAGTCACGCGGAGTGCTGGCGCCCCTCTGCGAATTCCGCGAGCCGCCACGAAAGCTTCTTGAGACGTTCTCCAATTCATGCGACATATCGTCGCGGAAAACGGTGCAAGGGTGCGGAAAGGCTGGTTTTTCCACCGTTTTGCAGGAGCTCGCGCGAGCCTAGGGTGCGCCCTTGGCCGCCGCCGAGCTCGCGCGGGTCCGGTTGTTCGCCCCGCGGGGCCTATTGTATTGTCGCGCGCGCTGGGTGAGGCAAGCCCGAGACCGGAGCGCGGCATCGCCTGCACTTGAGCGGCGGAAGGGGTTCCGCGCTTACCGCGGATCCGGGCGCGAGAGGATTCCTGAACGAGGATATCGAGGAGAGATGTCTGTGAAACACGTATCGTCGGCGTTGGCGACGTTGGCATTGGCAGTCACGGGCCTCGCAGTGGGCGGCGCCCATGCGGAAGAGCCGCAGCCGTGGCAGGTGGGGCTGCAGCCGGCGGCGTCGCTTTCGGCCGAGCGGATCGACAGCTTCCATGCCCTCCTCTTGTGGATCATCACGCTGATCGCCCTCTTCGTGCTGAGCCTGCTGGCCTACGTCGTGTGGCGCTTCCGCGCGAGCAAGAACCCGGTGCCGACCAGGACGTCGCACAATACCCTCATCGAGGTGCTGTGGACGGTGGTGCCGATCATGATCCTGGTGATCATCGCCATCCCGTCCTTCAAGCTTCTCTATTATGTCGACAAGACGCACGATGCCGAGCTGACGCTCAAGGCGATCGGGCACCAGTGGTACTGGTCGTACGAGTACCCCGACAGCAAGGTTTCCTTCGATGCGATGGTGATCGATGACGCCGACCTCAAGCCCGGTCAATTGCGTCTGCTCGACACCGACAACCGCGTCGTCCTGCCGGTTCACACCAACATCCGCCTCCTCATCGCCTCGACGGATGTGATACATGCGTGGACGATCCTTGCGCTCGGCATCAACATTAACGCGATTCCCGGGCGCTTGAACGAGACCTGGGTGAACATCGAGCGCGAGGGGGTCTATTACGGCCAGTGCTTTCAGCTCTGCGGCATCAACCACGGCCTCATGCCCATCGCGATCGAGGCGGTCTCCAAAGAGGCCTTCGCCAAGTGGCTCGATGACAAGAAGAAGCAGGCGGAGGGGAGCGGGGCGAGCACGCTCGCCCGCGTCGCGGCGGAACGCTGAGCGAGACGGGGAGGGTCCCAATGGCTGACATGGCACACGCTGAGCTCGCGGCGCATCCGACCGGATGGCGGCGTTATCTCTATTCGACCAACCACAAGGACATCGGCACGATGTACCTGGTCTTCGCCGTCGTCGGCGGGATCATCGGCCTGACCTTCTCGCTTTATATGCGTGCCGAGCTCTTCCACCCGGGCCAGCACCTCTACCCGGGACCCGAGGGCAGGCAGTTCTACAACGTGGCGCTCACCGCGCACGGTCTGATCATGGTCTTCTTCATGGTCATGCCCGCGATGATCGGCGGCTTCGGCAACTGGATCGTGCCGATCATGATCGGGGCGCCCGACATGGCGTTCCCGCGCATGAACAACATCAGCTTCTGGCTCTTGATCCCGTCCGCCATCCTGCTGCTCGGCTCCTCGCTCGTGGCCGGCGGCGCCGGCACGGGCTGGACCCTCTACCCCCCGCTTTCCTCCGCCCTCGGTCATCCAGGACCGTCGGTCGACATGGCGATCTTCGCCCTTCACCTCGCGGGCGCCTCCTCGATCCTGGGTGCCATCAACTTCATCACCACGATCTTCAACATGCGCGCGCCCGGGATGACGCTCCACAAGATGCCCCTCTTTGTGTGGGCGATCCTGATCACGGCATTCCTGCTGCTGCTGGCACTCCCCGTGCTCGCGGGCGGCATCACCATGCTGCTCACCGACCGCAACTTCGGCACCGCCTTCTTCGACCCCTCGCGCGGCGGCGACCCGCTGCTCTTCGCGCACCTCTTCTGGTTCTTCGGCCACCCCGAGGTGTACATCCTCATCCTGCCCGGCTTCGGGATGATCAGCCAGATCATCTCCACCTTCTCGAGAAAGCCGGTGTTCGGCTATCTCGGCATGGCCTATGCGATGGTCGCGATCGGCTTCATCGGCTTCGTGGTGTGGGCGCACCACATGTACACGACGGGCCTCGACGTGAACACGCGCGCATACTTCACCGCCGCGACGATGGTGATCGCGGTGCCGACCGGCATCAAGATCTTCAGCTGGATCGCCACCATGTGGGGCGGCTCGCTGCAGTTCCGCGTCCCCATGCTATGGGCGATCGGCTTCATCTTCCTCTTCACCATGGGTGGCGTCACCGGCGTAGTGCTGGCGAACGCCGGAATGAATATCCCGCTCCACGACGGCTATTACGTGGTGGCGCACTTCCACTACGTGCTCTCGCTCGGCGCCGTGTTCTCGATCTTCGGCGGCTTCTACTACTGGTTCCCGAAGATGTGCGGCAAAATGTACAACGAGACGCTGGCGAAGGTGCATTTCTGGATCACCTTCGTCGGCGTCAACCTGACCTTCTTCCCCATGCACTTCCTCGGTCTTGCGGGGATGCCGCGCCGCGTGCCGGACTATCCTGCCGCCTTCACCGGCTGGAACGAGCTGGCCTCGGTCGGCGCCTTCATCTCGGGCGTCGGCGCGCTCCTCTTCCTCTTCATCGTGGTGCAGACCTTCCTCGCCGGCAAGCGCATCGGCGCCAATCCGTGGGGCGAGGGCGCCACTACGCTCGAGTGGACGGTGAGCTCGCCGCCGCCGTTCCACACCTTCGAGGAGCTGCCGAAGGTTCGCTGAGCCGTCCGCCGGCTCTCAAGGAGTGCCCGTGTCCGATACCTCCATCGAGCTCGCCCACCGGCCGGCCGGCCCCTTCGCCTCGCGCGAAGCGGCCGGGGCAGCGGACGCGGACGCCCTCCGAGGTGCCGGCGTCGCCGACTACGCCTTGCTGCTCAAGCCGCGCGTGATGTCGCTCGTGGTTTTCACCGGCTTCGTCGGGCTCTATCTGGCGCCCGGCCGCATCCATCCGGTCCTGGCCGCGATCGCCATCCTCTCCATCGCGGTCGGCGCCGGGGCGGCGGGCGCCATCAACATGTGGTACGACCGCGACATCGATCGCCTCATGTCGCGCACCATGAGGCGGCCGCTGCCGGACGGAAGGGTGTCGCCGGAGGCGGCCTTGACGCTCGGCGTGATGCTCGCCGTCGGCTCGGTGACCGTGATGGGGCTCGGCGTCAATTATGCGGCGGCGGCGCTCTTGGCGCTTGCCGTCGCCTTCTACGTCTTCGTCTACACGATCTGGCTCAAGCGCCGCACGCCGCAGAACATCGTGATCGGGGGTGCGGCCGGCGCGTTCCCGCCCTTGATCGGCTGGGCTGCGGTCAGCGGCGACATCAGCCTCGTCTCGTTGGCGCTCTTCGCCGTGATCTTCATGTGGACGCCGCCGCATTTCTGGGCCTTGGCGCTCTACCGCTCGGGGGATTACGCGCGCGCGGGCGTGCCTATGCTGCCGGTGGTGGCGGGCCGCCGGGAGACCAAGCGCCACATCCTCTTGTATACTGTACTCCTGGTGCCGGTCACGTTGCTGCCCTGGGCGCTCGGGGCGGTGGGTGCGATCTACGGCGCGCTCGCCTTGACCCTCGGCGCCATGTTCCTCGTTTGCGCGCTCCGGGTCTGGCGCGAGCCGGAAAGTGCGGGCGACCGCGCCGCCAAGCGGATGTTCGGCTTCTCGATCCTCTACCTCTTCCTGCTCTTCGCCCTCATGGTGGTCGATCGCGCGGGGGCTGCGGTGCTGGGCCATGGTTGACGGGCAGCTCAAGCCGAAGGACGGCGAGCGCCGCCTGCGCGCGCGCAACTGGGCGCTCTTCGCCGTGCTCGCGGGGCTGGTGCTGCTCTTCTATCTCATGACCATCGTCCGCATGGGAGGGCTCACACGATGAGCCGCCGGCTGAGCCGGCGGAAGGCGGTGACCGCGGCCCTCCTTGTCGGCCTCGTCGCCGGCATGGTCGGGCTCTCCTTCGCCGCCGTCCCGCTTTACCGCATCTTTTGCCAGGTGACGGGCTTCGAGGGCACCACCCAGCGCGCCTCAAGACCGCCGGGCCGGGTCGCGAGCCGCGTCATCACCGTGCGCTTCAACGCCGACACGGACCCGGCACTGCCCTGGCGCTTCGAGCCGGCCCAGACCGCTCTCAAGGTCAAGGTGGGCGAGGAAGCCACGGCCTTCTTCCGGGCGAAGAACCTCGCGCGCGAGAGCGTGGTCGGACAGGCTGTGTTCAACGTGACGCCGCTCAAGGCGGGTCTCTATTTCGACAAGATCCAGTGCTTCTGCTTCAGCGAGCAGCGCCTGAGCGCGGGCGAGAGCGTCGACATGCCGGTCGTCTTCTTCGTCAATCCGGACCTGCTCAAGGACCGCAACATGGACGACGTGGACACCATCACGCTTTCCTACACCTTCTATCGCGACACGGCCGCGGAGCAGCACGACAGGGCCGCCGCGGCGGGCAAGGGCTCGGCCTCCCGCGACGGTGCCCCTCCCCCCGACGGCCGAGCGCCGAGCGTCAACTGAGCGCCGGGAAGCCGCCCCGATTGACGAGCGAGAAAGAGAAAGAGAAAGAGAAAGAGGAAGGCACATGAGCGACAGCCACGCCGGCCATCACGAGGCCAAGCATCCCTATCATCTCGTCGAGCCGAGTCCGTGGCCGGCATTGGGCGCCTTTGGGGCGCTCCTCGCCTTCGGCGGCGCCGTCATGTTCATGCACAGCTACGCGGGCGGCACCTGGATCATGGCGGCGGGCATCCTGCTCATCTTGCTCACCATGTGCCTGTGGTGGCGGGATGTGATCCGCGAGGCCGAGTTCAAGGGCGATCACACGCCGGTCGTGGCCCTTTCCCATCGTTACGGCATGGCGCTCTTCATCGCGTCCGAGGTGATGTTCTTCGTCGCCTTCTTCTGGGCCTTCTTCAACGCGAGCCTCTTCCCCACGGAGGCGATCGGCAAGGTGTGGCCGCCCAAGGACATCCATCCCTTCGATCCCTTCGACCTGCCGTTCGTCAACACCCTCATCCTCTTGACCTCGGGGGCCACGGTCACTTGGGCGCACCATGCCCTCAGGGAGAACAACCGCCGCGACGTGCTGCGCGGCCTGGCGCTCACCATTTTCCTCGGCATCTCCTTCACCTGTATCCAGGCCTGGGAGTACTCCCATGCGCCCTTCAGCTTCAAAGGCGGCATCTATCCCTCCACCTTCTTCATGGCGACGGGCTTCCACGGCTTCCACGTGATGATCGGGACCACCTTCCTCTCTGTCTGCTTCTTCCGCGCGCTCAAGGGCCACTTCAAGCCCGACCACCACGTCGGCTTCGAGGCGGCGGCGTGGTATTGGCACTTCGTCGACGTGGTCTGGCTCTTCCTCTTCACCTGCATCTATTGGTGGGGCGGGCGTTAGGGCGGCACACGCCGCCCCGAGGAGTGTCGCACGCCGAACGAGCCTCCCCCCCTCTCGCCCTTACGCACCGGCCTCGCCTGCCGCTGTCCGGCCTGCGGCGAGGGGCGTCTTTTCCGCGGCTTTCTTCGCGTCGCGGAGCGTTGCCCCGTGTGCGGCCTCGACCTTGCCGCCGAGGACAGCGGCGACGGCCCGGCCGTCTTCATCATCCTCATCCTCGGCTTCGTGGTGGTGGCGGCGGCCCTCGTCGTCGAGGTGAAGTTCGAGCCGCCGCTTTGGCTCCATGCGCTCCTCTGGCCGCCCCTCATTCTCGGCGGGGCCCTCCTCATGCTGCGCCCCTTCAAGGCGACCATGATCGCGCTTCAGTACAGGCATAAGACGCACGAGCGCGGGCACGGCGCGTAGGGACGAGCGGCACGAGGCGGAGAAAGGGGGCAGCCGTAGTAGCTTCCCGCAGCATCCGTGCCTAAATTAGAGCTCGGACCTTCCCTGCCGCCCGGCGGCGTCCCCATAATCTTGGTCGTCTTGATCCCATGCCCTTCCGTCCCACGCTCTGGCCGACGCTCTTCACCGTTCCCGCACTTATCCTCTTGCTCGGGCTCGGCACCTGGCAGGTCGAGCGGCTCCACTGGAAGGAGGGCCTCATCGCGACGCGCACACAGCGCTCCTCCGGACCGGCCATAGCCCTTCCCGCCTCCGACGCCCAACCCGCGGATTACGAATTCAGCAAGACACGGGCGAGCGGGCATTTCCTCAATGACAAGGAGATGTATCTCGCCGCCCGCTCGCTCAACGGCAACGTGGGCTTTCATGTGGTGACGCCGCTCGTCGTGAGCGACGGCAGCGCCGTCCTCGTCGACCGCGGCTGGATCCCGCTCGAGCGCAAGGAGCCGGCGACGCGCGCGGCGGGCGAGCTCGCGGGCGAGGTCAGCATCGAGGGGCTCTTGCGCGGCAGCCAGAAGCAAAGCTGGCTCGTCCCCGACAACGACCCCCAAGCCAACGTCTGGTTCTACGTCGATGTGCCGGCGATGGCGCGCGCAGCAGGCCTAGCGCGCGTGCGGCCCTACTTCATCGAGGCGGGTCCGGCCGCCAATCCGGGAGGCTATCCCATCGGCGGGCAAAGCCATATCGAGCTCCCCAACAACCACCTGCAATATGCCCTCACCTGGTACTCCTTCGCCGTCTCGCTCGCGGTGATCTATGTGATCTACCACCGTAATCTCGCCCGCGAGGAAGAGAAGAAGCGGCGCGGGGCGCTGCAAGAGCAAAGAGACAAAGAGGCGAAAGGCAGCAAGGAGGCCGGATGACCGCCTACGGGGAGCTCGAGGCCCGCTTTCGCCGCATCACCAACCTGCGCCACGCGGTCTCGCTTCTGCAGTGGGACCTGGCGACCATGATGCCCGAGGGCGGGCGCGAAGCGCGCGCCGAGGAGCTCGCCACCTTGCGCGTGCTCGCCCACGAGATGCTGACCGATGCGCGCGTCCCCGCGCTCCTGGATGCGGCGGAGCCGGATGCCAAGGCACTCGGCCCCTGGCAGCGGGCGAACCTCGGCGAGATGCGCCGCGCCTGGCTGCACGCGAGCGCCCTTGAGGCGCGGCTCGTGGAGGCGGTCTCGAGGGCGAACGCGGCCGCCGAGGCCGTTTGGCGCGAGGCGCGGCCGAAGAGCGACTTCGCCATGATCCGGCCGCACCTCGAGAAGACCCTCGCGCTTACCCGCGAGGTGGCCGAGGCGAAGGCGGCAAGGCTCGGCACCACGCCCTATGACGCGCTTCTCGACGAGTGGGAGCCGGGCGGCAGCAGCGCCGAGATCGACAGGCTGTTCGAGCCGCTCGCGGCTTTCCTCCGTCCCTTCCTCGAGGAGGTCCTCGAGCACCAGGCCAAGGCCCCGCCCGCGCATGCGCCCGCGGGCCCCTTCCCGGTCGAATGGCAGCGCGCGCTCTGCGAGAAGCTCATGGCCGCGGTCGGCTTCGAGTTCCGGCACGGCCGCCTCGACGTGAGCCTGCATCCCTTTTGCGGCGGCACCCCCGACGACGTGCGCATCACCACGCGCTACAACGAGGCGGACTTCACGGAGAGCCTCATGGGCGTCTTGCACGAGACCGGCCACGCGCTATACGAGCGCGGGCTGCCGGCCGAGTGGCGCTATCAGCCCGTCGGCGAGCCGCGCGGCATGAGCGTGCATGAGAGCCAGTCGCTCCTAATCGAGATGCAGGCCTGCCGCAGCCGCGAGTTCGTGGCCTTTCTCGCGCCGCTCGCGCGCACGGCCTTGGGCGGAAGCGGTCCCGCGTGGCAGGCCGACAATCTCTTCCGCCTGTATACCACCGTCGAGCGCAGCCTGATCCGCGTCGAGGCGGACGAGGTGAGCTACCCGGCCCACGTCATCCTGCGCACCCAGCTCGAGCGGGCGATGCTCTCGGGCGAGCTCGCGCCAGCCGATCTGCCGGCGGCGTGGGGCGACGGCATGGAGCGGCTCCTCGGCATCCGCCCGCCCGATGACCGCCGCGGCTGCCTGCAGGACATCCACTGGTACGACGGCGTCTGGGGCTATTTCCCCACTTACACGCTTGGCGCGCTCACCGCCGCCCAGCTTTTCGCCGCGGCGAAGCGCGCCGAGCCCGGCATCCCGGGGGCCATCGGCAAGGGCGATTTCCGCCCGCTTCTCGCCTGGCTGCGCGAGCACGTCCACGCCAAGGCCTCGCTTCTCCCCACGGGCGAGCTCATCCGCAGGGCGAGTGGCCGTCCCCTCGACCCCGCGCTCTTCGAGCAGCACCTCAAGGAGCGCTATCTCGGCTGAGGACGGCGCCGCATGGCTTTGGCGCAGAAAAAACAGGGTTCCATGGCCCCGGTTATGATGTAAGATTGTGTCTTACCTCTTCATCCGAGCGTGATGCCATGGCAAAGCTCAAGACCAGACTTTCGACCAAAGGCCAAGTGATCCTGCCCAAGGCGATTCGAGACTCGCATCATCTCGAAGCTGGCGCGGAATTAGAGGTCGAGGCTACGGCCTCGGGGATTCTACTGCGGCCGATTTCACCATTTCCGCCGAAGAGACTTTCCGAGGTCGCCGGATCTCTGAAGTGCGACTATTCCGGTCCGGCCAAGACGACCGAGGAAATGGATGCCGCCGTGCTCGCTGAGGCCAAGTCCAGGATGCGGCCGTGAAAGCCGTCGATACCAACGTCATCGTTCGGTTGATGATCGAGGATGATCTCGCTCAGGCCGCGCGCGCGCGCGCCATCTTCGGCGAGGAGGAAAGCGAGACCATCTTCATCTCGAAGACGGTTTTGCTCGAAGCGGAATGGGTGCTGCGCGGCGGCTACAGGGTGCCCAAGATGAAGATACTCGCATCCCTTGAAGCCCTGCTTGGTCTCGCAAACGTGACGGTCGAGGCGCCCACGGTTGTCCGAAACGCCCTGGATTGGGCGCAGGATGGTCTGAACTTCGCCGATGCGCTGCATCTGGCGACCGTGCCGCGAGGCGAGGAAGGCGATGGCGAGCGCAGGATTTTTCTGACATTCGACCGCGATCTGGCGCTCAAGTCAGCTGCCATCAAGGACGCGGTTCAGGTCGTGTTGGCAAAGTAGCCGGTCTACCCCCACGCGCAAGACACGGGGTGCAGCGCGAAACGCGCTCGGGCCGGCACCCCACGTTGCGCCCAAAATGGGCGCATGCTACATTTTGCTCATGAGAATCATTGCCCGGCGCACTTTGCGGGAGTTCGTGGGGCGACTTGCGGGGCACAAAGATCAGCGGGCGGTGAAGGCGGCGCTCGATGCTTGGTTTGACGAGGTCAAGAAGGCACGTTGGAGCAGCAGCGCCGACGTAAAGCGGTCTTATGCCACGGCAAGTATTGTCACGGCAGAGCGCATCGTGTTCAACATCAAGGGCAATGCCTACCGACTCGTCGTAGCGGTCGATTTCGAGAAGGCGATTGTTTGGATCAAATGGATCGGAACGCACAAGGACTACGATCGGGTCGATGTCAGCGAGGTGGAGCATGAGCGGTGAGCTGAAGCCGATCCGCACGGAGGCGGACTTGAGGAGGGCCCTTGCCGAGGTCGAGCGTCTTTGGGGATCGCGCATCGGCACGCCCGCGGGCGATCGTCTCGATGTACTGGCGACGCTCATCGATGCCTATGAGGCGGAGCACTTCCCCATGGACCCGCCCGATCCGATCGAGGCCATCAAGTTCCGCATGGCGCAGCAAGGCCTGACCCGCAAGGATCTGGAGCCGCTTATCGGGACACGTACGCGCGTGGCCGAGGTGCTGAATCGCAAGCGCAGCCTCTCGATCGGCATGATTCGGCGGTTGCATGAAGGGCTCGGCATTTCGGCCGAGGTGCTCATCCGTCCGTCTCGGCACGCCGCCGCCTGATCCAGCCGAGAGAGGAACCCAGAGCTTGCGCTACATCAGCACCCGCGGCGAGGCTCCCGCACTTGCCTTCGAGGACGTGCTCTTGGCCGGCCTTGCCCGCGACGGCGGGCTTTACCTGCCCGAGGCCTGGCCGCGCCTTGCGCCGGCCGAGCTCCGCGATTTGCGCGGGCTCGACTATGCCGCACTTGCCTGCCGCGTGATGCGCCCCTTCCTCGGCGGCTCGATCGCCGAGGAGGCCTTCGCGGCAATGGTGCGAGAGGCGTATTCGAGCTTCGATCACAAGGCCGTGGCCCCCTTGAGGCAGCTCGGCGCCGGGGAATGGCTCATGGAGCTCTTCCATGGCCCCACGCTCGCCTTCAAGGACATGGCGCTTCAGCTCGTCGGCCGGCTCTTCGACCACGTCCTCAAGCGCCGCGGCGAGCGCGTCACCATCGTCGGCGCCACCTCCGGCGACACGGGCTCGGCCGCGATCGAGGCCTGCAAGGGGCGCCAAGCCATCGACATCTTCATCCTCCATCCCCATGGCCGCATCTCGGACGTGCAGCGGCGCCAGATGACTACCGTGGATGCGCCCAATGTGTGGAACATCGCGGTCGAAGGCAGCTTCGACGATTGCCAGGACCTGGTGAAGGGCATGTTCAACGACGAGGGCTTCCGCGAGGCGCATCGGCTCTCGGCCGTCAACTCGATCAACTGGGCCCGCATCATGGCGCAGATCCCTTATTACGTATGGGCTGCGGTTGCGTTGGGAGCGCCCGAGCGCGAGCTCGCCTTTGCCGTGCCGACGGGCAATTTCGGCAACGTCTATGCGGCCTACGCGGCGCGCGCCATGGGTTTGCCGGTCGCCCAGCTCATCGTCGGCTCCAACCGCAACGACATCCTGACGCGTCTCTTCGCATCGGGCGTCATGGAGATTCGCGCGGTCGAGCCTTCGCTCTCGCCGAGCATGGACATCCAGATCTCGAGCAACTTCGAGCGCCTGCTTTTCGATCTCCTGGCGCGCGATGGGCGCCGCGTGGCGCAGGCGCTCTCGCGTCTGCGCAAGGAGGGCCGGCTCCGGCTCGAGCGTGCCGCATGGCAGAAGATGCTGCGGCTCTTCTCGGGTGCGCGGCTCGACGATGAGGCGACCAAGCGCGCGATCGCCGAGCTCTATCGCGACACGGGCGAGCTCGTCGATCCGCACAGCGTCATCGGCGTCGCGGCCGGCCGCAGCCGGCGCAAGGACAAGGCAGCTCCGCTCGTGGCCTTGGCCACCGCGCACCCGGCCAAGTTCCCGGACGCGGTCGAGGCGGCCACCGGGGTGCGCCCGGCGCTCCCGGCCCGGCTCCGTGACCTGGGCCAGAGGTCGGAAAAATATACTATACTTCCCAATAGCTTAGAAGATATCGAAGGGTTCGTGCGCCAGGCCCTTGGCATGCGCGGGGCGGCGTAGGGTCATCTCATCTCGCCAGTACACCTTGCCTCGATCCCGGCATAGAATGGCTTTTGGGAAGCCGGGGAGGGCAGGCGGCCCTCATTTTTAAGGCTCTGATTTGAAAGGAAAAAGAAAAATGGCGGGCCTCCATTTGCTTCAGCCGAAGCCTCAGGACGGGCAAGAGCTCTATATCGAGACGACGGTTCTGCCGAACGGGCTCAGGGTGGTGAGCGACCGCATGGACGCGGTCGAGACGGTGTCGCTCGGCGTCTGGGTGGCAGCAGGCACGCGCCACGAGGTGGCGGCGCAGAACGGTATCTCGCATCTCCTCGAGCATATGGCCTTCAAGGGCACCGCTCGGCGCTCGGCGCGCGCCATTGCCGAGGAGATCGAAGCGGTCGGCGGCCATCTCAACGCCTATACGGCGCGCGAGGTCACCGCCTATTATGCCAAGGTGCTCAAGGAGGACGTCGGGCTCGCGATCGACATCATCGCCGACATCCTGCAGCACTCGGTCATGGACGAGGAGGAGCTGGCGCGCGAGCGCGCGGTCGTCCTGCAGGAGATCGGCCAAGCCTATGATACGCCCGACGACATCATCTACGATTATTTCCAGGAGACGGCGTTCCCCGATCAGCCGCTCGGCCGGCCCGTGCTCGGCAGCGCGCGCGTCGTGGAGCGCGTTCCGCGCGCGGCGATCCTCGGCTATATGCGGCACCATTACGGGGCTCAGCGCATGGTGCTCTCCGCCTCGGGTAAGGTCGACCACGCGCGGCTCGTCGAGCTCGCCTCGGAGGCCTTTATCGAGCTTCCCTCTGCCGCCCCGCCCGCCCCCGAGCGCGCGCTTTACGCGGGCGGCGATTTCCGCAGCGAGCGCGAGCTCGAGCAGGTTCACCTCGTCCTCGGACTCGAGGGGCTCGCCCACGAGGATCCGGATTACCACGCGCTCCAGGTCTTCGTGACGCTGCTCGGCGGCGGCATGTCGTCGCGCCTTTTCCAGGAGGTGCGCGAGAAGCGCGGGCTCGTCTACACGATCCATGCTTTCGCCTCGAGCTTCACCGACTGCGGCATCTTCGGCATCTACGCCGGCACCGGCGAAGCGGAAGTGGCGAAAGTGGTCCCCGTCGTCTGCCAGGAGCTCGCGCGCGCGGGCTCGGAGGCGACGAGCGCTGAGATCAGCCGCGCCTCGGCCCAGCTGAAGGCGGGCCTCCTCATGGGGCTCGAGAGCCCCGGTGCGCGCGCGGAGCAGGCCGCACAGCAGATGCTGATCTTCGGACGGCCCATCCCGACCAGCGAGACGATCGGCAAGATCGAGGCGGTCGACAAGGCCGCCGTCGCGCGCGTCGCAAGGAGGGTCATGGCCTCGCGGCCCACGATCGCAGCGCTCGGGCCGCTCGGGCGCCTCGAGCCCTACCACGCGGTCGCCGCAAGGCTGGCTTAGGCGAACCCCCGCGATGCGATTGCTGCGGCCCCTTTCCGCATCGCCACCGCCCCCGGCGCGGCTTGCCGGCCGGCGCGTTTATCTGCGCCCGCCCGAGGACCGCGATTGGCGCCCCTGGTCGGACTTGCGCGCCGTCTCGCGCGATTTCCTGATGCCTTGGGAGCCGACGTGGCCGGCGGATGCGCTATCGCGCGAGAGCTTTCGTCGGCGCCTGCGCCGCTATGGCATCGACTGGCGCGAGGACGCGGGCTACAGCTTCTTCATTTTCCGCACCGGGGACACAGCGCTCCTGGGCGGCGCCACGCTCGGCAACGTGCGTCGCGGCGTCGCCCAGTCGGCGACCCTCGGCTACTGGATCGGCGTGCCTTATGCCCGCCAGGGCTATATGACCGATGCGATTCAGGCGACCGTCGCCTTCGCCTTCGAGACGCTGCAGCTCCACCGCCTCGAGGCGGCGTGCCTGCCCTCCAATGACGCGAGCCAGGGCGTCTTGCGCAAGCTCGGCTTCCGGCAGGAGGGCTATGCGCAACGCTACCTGCGCATCAACGGCGAATGGTGCGACCATTTGCTCTTCGCGCTGCTCGCGGAAGAGGCGGGCTATCACCATCCCTCGGAGCGGGCCTTCGAGTGAGGGCGCAATGCTAGAGAGCTGCCCTGGCCTGCCAGGGTGCAGCGCTCAGGCTTTCTCTGAGATGTCGAGGTGCGATTTAGGCGTGGCCGGCGCTGTCCGAAAGCATGCTGGGGTCGGCACCGAGCTTACCCATCGCGCGCGCCCATTTGGTCTCGAGCTCGGCGTCGAACACGAGCGCCTCGTCCGGCTGGACGTGGAGCCAGCCGTTGGCGTGGATCTCCTGCTCGAGCTGACCCGGGCCCCAGCCGGCGTAGCCGAGGGCCAAGAGCGACTTGCGCGGGCCGCGGCCGTCGGCGATCGCCTTGAGAATGTCGACGGAGGCGGTGAGGGCGATCGCGTCGTCCACGGCGAGCGTGCCGTCGGTGCGGAAATCCGAGGAATGCAGCACGAAGCCGCGCCCGGACTCGACCGGCCCGCCGAAATGCACGCGCACGTCACGATCGAGGTGGCTGGCATGAATGCCGACCTGCTCGAGAAGCTCGGGGAAGGTCAGCTGGTTGAGCAGCCGGTTGATCACCAGGCCCATGGCCCCTTCGGAGCTGTGCGCGCACATGTAGACGATGGTGCGGGCAAAGCGAGGGTCCTGCATCGTGGGCATGGCGATGAGGAGCTGGCTTGCGAGATAGCCCGATGTCGTGCCGCGAAGCTTCATAGCCATCACATATGGTGGCGGCGGCGCCAATGCAATTGCATAGTAACACATCTTTGCGTTGCCGGCCCGGCGGTTCTATATGAAGGCCCCATAGGCTCCATTCCTTGACTTCACCGGACGGCAGGCCCGACGATGGCGATTGATCCTCTGAGACGGCGATGCGGGCGCGCTTCTGCGCTCGCATTCCTCGCCGCCGCGTTGGCCGGCCTCGCCGCCTTTGAACCGGCACCGGCCAGCTCGCAAGAGAGCCTCTCCAGCCTCCCCGCGGCTGCCCCGGCACTCGCCTCGGCGTGGGCCGTGACCGAGCAGAGCCGGCTGCGCCTCCTCTCGGCGGCGGCCGGAACCGGAGAGGCGGCTCTGCTGCGCCTCGGCCTCGAGTTCCAGCTTGAGCCGGGCTGGAAGATCTATTGGCGCAGCCCGGGTGCTGCCGGATTTCCGCCCCGGCTCGACTGGGCCGGCTCGCAAAATCTCGCCGGCGTCGCGATGGCATGGCCTCAGCCCACCCGCTTCTCCGTGCTCGGCCTCGACACGCTCGGCTATCACGACCAAGTCGTCTTTCCGCTCGAGGCGAAGCTGGCCAAGCGTGCCGCACCCCTCGATCTCGCGCTCAAGGTCGACTACCTCATCTGCAAGCAGATCTGCATCCCTTATACGGTGAGCCTCGCACTCGAGGTGCCCGCGGGGCCGGCCGATGCCACCCGCTTCACCCAGCTGATCGACCGCTTCGTGGCGCAAGTGCCGGGCGACGGTGCCGCTGCCGGGCTCGCGATCGAGCGCGCGGTCGTGGCAGGCACGGCCGAGCGGCCCGTCCTCGAGGTGACGGCCTCGGCGCGCGAGCCTTTCAACACGCCCGACCTCTTCGTCGAGGGGCCGTCGCAGCTCGACTTCGCGGCCCCCAGGCTCGCGCTCTCGCAGGGCGGCCATCGCGCCCTTTTGCGCATCGCCATCGGCACGGTCGCCAAGACGTTTCCCAACTGGTCAGAGACGCCGCTCACACTCACCCTTGTCGATGGCGCGCGCGCGCTTGAGGCGCGGCTCGCGCCGCTCGCCCAACCGGCGGGTGCCGAGTGGAGAGAATTCCTTGCCATGTTCGGCCTCGCGCTTTTGGGCGGGCTCATCCTCAATCTGATGCCGTGCGTGCTGCCCGTGCTTTCCCTCAAGCTGCTCGGCATCGTGGGCCACGGCGGGGCGGAGCGCCGCGCGATCCGCATAAGCTTCCTCGCTTCCGCCGCGGGCGTGCTCGCCGTCTTCTTGGCCCTCGCGGGAGCTGCGATTGCCGCCAAAGCCGCGGGGCATGCGGTCGGCTGGGGCATGCAGTTCCAGGAGCCCGCCTTCCTCACCGCACTTGCCGCCCTCGCCATGCTCTTCGCGGCCAATCTCTGGGGTCTCTTCGAGATCCGGCTGCCGGGCTTTCTCTCCGACGCGCTCGCGAGCGGGGGCTATCGCCACGGCATCCTCGGCGAGTTCCTGACCGGCGCCTTTGCCACGGTGCTCGCCACACCCTGCTCCGCCCCCTTCCTCGGCACCGCCTTGGGCTTCGCGCTTGCGCGCGGGGCCTTCGAGATCCTCGCCGTCTTCGCGGCCCTCGGCATGGGCCTCGCACTTCCCTACCTCGCCGTGGCGGCGGCACCGGGGATCGCCCAGATGTTGCCGCGGCCGGGCCGCTGGATGGTCAAGCTCAAGCGAGCCCTCGGCATTGCGCTTGCGGGGACGGCGGGCTGGCTCGTCTTCGTCATGGTGGGGGAGCTCGGCCTCAAGGCCGCCCTTCTCATAGCCGCCCTGCTCGCAGGCCTGCCGCTCGTCCTCGCCGCCAGGCAGCGCTGGCCCGTCTATTTCGGGCGCTCGGGCATCGTCGCCGTCTTCGCCCTCATCATCGCCGCCTTTGTCCTTCCGAGCGAGCTCGAGTTGGCAGCGCCTGCGGAGCGCACGCTTGGCGCGGGCGATTGGCGCCCCTTGGCGCGCGCCGAGATCCCGCGCCTGGTGGCGCAGGGCAAGGTCGTCTTCGTCGACGTGACCGCCGACTGGTGCATCACCTGCAAGGCGAACAAGGCGTTCGTGCTCGACCGTCCGCCGGTCGCGGGGCTTCTCGCCGGAGCGGACGTGGTGCGCATGGTTGCCGATTGGACGCGGCCCTCGGATGAGATCGCGGCCTATCTCGCGAGCTTCGGGCGCTACGGCATCCCCTTCAACGCGGTCTACGGCCCCGGCGCGCCCGCGGGGATCGCGCTTCCCGAGCTCCTGACCGCGGAGTCGGTGCGCGCGGCGCTCGAGGCGGCCGCCCGCGCGAAGGCCGCAGGAAGCGGCCACGGCGCTCAAGGGTGAGGCCGCGGCGAAGGGGCTGGATTTGCCGCGCGGAATGGGTATTTATGGGCGTCTCGCGGCACCGCGTCCGAGGTGCGGTCGCGGCTTCATCGAGGGTTGATCTCATCGAAGGGGAAGGACATGACCATCAAGGCTGGAGACAGGATTCCGTCCGTCAAAATCAAGTATATGGGTGCGAACGGCCCGAGCGAGACCACGACCGACGAGCTCTTCAAGGGCAAGAAGGCGGTGCTGTTCGGACTGCCCGGCGCCTTCACGCCGACCTGCTCGGCGAAGCACGTGCCCGGCTTCGTCCAGAATGCCGACGCGATCAAGCAGAAGGGCGTCGGCACGATCGCCTGCATCTCGGTCAACGACGCTTTCGTCATGGGCGCCTGGGGCAAGGCCCAGGGGGCGGGCGACAAGGTCATGATGCTCGCCGACGGCAACGCGGACTTCACCAGGGCGGTCGGGCTCGACCAGGACCTCTCCGCCGCGGGGCTCGGCGTGCGCTCCAAGCGCTATGCCATGGTCATCGACAACGGTGTCGTGAAGTGGCTCGGCATCGAGGAGGCGCCAGGCAAGCTTGAGGCGAGCTCCGCCGAGAGCGTGCTCAAGCAGCTCTGAGCGAGCGAGGCGTCATGGCATGGGGGCGAGGGGGCTGCGGCCCCCTTTTTTCCTGGGCGCCTCACCTCTCGGCGTCGAGGTAAGGCGCCATGCCTTTGCGCGGCGGCCCGTAAAGGGCCTTCATATTTGCCCTTCGTCGGCTGCCAACACTTCAACGCGATGGAGCCATCATGGCCCCTTGCGCGGGCGCACGGCCGTTTCGAGCGCCTGCCGGATGAAGCGCTGATAGGGAACCCCGGCCTTGGCGGCCGTGGCCTTCACCGCGTCCAGCAGCGGGCGCGGCAGGCGCATATTCACCCGTTCGCTCTTCGGCTGAAACTCGAAGCGCACGATCTCCCCACCCGACAGATCGTATTCCGTCAGGTCGGAATTCGCGACGAACTCCTCCGCTTCCTTATCGCTTCTCAGCTTTGGCAATTTTTTCAATTTCTTTTTCATGGTGCTCGACCTCCTTCCGGTGCATGTAGCGCGCGCTCAAAGCGCGGATAAACGTGTCCTCGCCCTGCTTCCTGAGGGTGAACACGACCAGCACGCCGCGCCCGTCCTCCGTCGTTCCGATCGCCTTCAACCGTTCCTCGGCCCCGGAATGCGCGGAATCGCGGAACACCAATAGCGGCCTCCTAAACAGGCTCTCGATCGCGGCAAGCGGGACCCCATGCTTCTGACACTTCTCCCGGTTGCCTTCGTCCCACTCGAATCCGGCAACTGCCAAATCCATCCTTCGATCATGTGCGATTGTACAGCCATTTGTCAATCCATTCGGATGTACGTTTTTCGCACCTCCCGCCGATGGCGGGGTCGCGCCCCGGGGCATTTGCCGCGAGCCGCAAGGGCGTCTCGGCCATCCGGGGACGGTCGCCTAGGGATGGATCCTTCGGCCGCAGACGCGACCCCAGCTCAGTCGCCGCGCTCCGTGCGCCTCACCTCTCGGCGTCGAGATAAGGCGCCATGCCCTTGCGCGCGAGCGCGTCGGCGCGCT
>Ga0187784_10000760_pt1 | contig 24497 bp, 27 predicted proteins | sample 1015_SJ02_MP15_2_FD_132964 | JGI IMG/M metagenome (GOLD analysis project Ga0187784, IMG submission 132964) | Tropical peat soil microbial communities from peatlands in Department of Meta, Colombia - 1015_SJ02_MP15_20_MG | ecosystem: Environmental > Terrestrial > Soil > Wetlands > Peat | place... | reverse complement strand
TTCCCAATTCTGCACCTGGCAGAGCGCGAACTGGGTCAATGCTCGTCTGGTCGAAAAGGAATCCTGCGACATGCATCACCAGGGAAAGAATGCCCAGTCGCTGAGCAGCGGGATGATACTCTACGACATCAACAGGGGGACGACGACGGTCAGCGCGGCTATCACAGACCCAAGTACCAGGAACGCGAAGACAGGCGAACGCCTAGCTCGCTGCAAGAGCCTCGCCGGCATGGCTCGTGCGGTTGGGTCGGGCTCTGTAACACTTTCAGGGAACAGACGGCCTATTTCCGCCGCGCTCAGGTCGTCCGCCGTCATGTTCTTCCTGTACAACCTGAAGATGAGTGTGAATATGACAGAGAAATTTCTCGGGTTTAGCCAAGGTCCGAGGTTGAAGGCCCACATTAAAATGAGGCCGAAAGCAAAGTACTCGAAAATCACCGTTGCCGTGAGCTGCGTCGGCAAGAAGAAACCGGGTGTCGCCCGTGCCAAGCACAGTCCCACTACGGCGAAAGCAGAAGCGCCTGCAATACACTTCCAGAATGCATCAGGATCCCACAGGGATAACGAGTATATCCAGAAGAACCGTGAGTTGGCAGCAATCCGGAGTTTCCTGTCTACGTCCCTGTTGGTTGCCAATCGCAGGGCAACCTCACTGGTCGCTAACACGGTCCCTCCCCGCAACCAGGTACCTCATGACCTCGAGGAACTCATCCTCAGATAGGTCACTTAATTCTTTCCTGAGCCGGCCCATCGGAACCTTCGCCAGTTCCGACCACCCTCCCATCCTCGACACTTTCGGCCCGATTCTCTCCTTGAGCGACGGCGGAAGGTCTGCCTTCACATCCCAGCAGAGGACATAGTATACCGTCCCTCCTGGGAGGGGGTGCCTCTCTACCACCCCTGCCTTGACGAGCGGCTTGAGGTTGTAGATCACGGCGGCTGGCGTAGCCCCTACTGACTCCGAGATTTGGGTCGGAGTCATCGCCTTTGTCTGCCTGAGCTCTGTCAATATCCTCCCCTGCGAGTCGCTAAACGACTCCACGATCGCATCCCCATGCATAATGCGGTAGGTGCGGCCCTCGAAGTAACCCGAGTACCCCTTCTTTAGCATGTGCTCAACCTTGAAGCCTCCTCCCAGGTCGACGTTGCTAGTGGCGGCACTCACCATGCCATTGTCACCGGCTTGAGCAGAGGCTCCTCTTCGAGAAGCCCGGAAAGCATTCTCCAAAGATTAATGGCTTCTAGTCCTTTCTCCGAAAGTGCCCATGAAGTCCTCGCCCATTTTTGTCCTGTAACACCTGTGATGAATCCAGACTTGCGTAGCTGGTGCATCAGTCTGTGGAACTCGTACCACGGGAGATTGGCCCTCCTCATAAGAGGTGATTGGTTCTGAGGTCCTGTTGAAAGGAGTTCCAGTATGGCCATTTTCATTTCGAAACGACTGCGTCTAACCATCTACAAGTTCAACCCTAGATTCTACAAAGGAACATTCAACTTTCAAGGCTCCTAGCTTCCCAGTCCGATTTCGCTGGAGCGTCTTCGTACCGAACAGGCCGTACGTCCGTCGCACGACAAATGTAAAGATTGTGTGTTATTTAAAATTTACATTAACCATAGTTCCAGGCGTTACTTCCGGTCCAGCGTCCCAGAACCCCCCTTCACAAAGTCGGCCGTGCCCTTCCGCCCCGTTCACGTCGCGAGTTTGTACCCGTTCTACGACTCCGACGTTGACCTCGGGTTGCGTCAGGATACTAGTCCCGCTTAACCTCCGTAACCCTTACATTCCCTCCCCTGAGGTTCCCGAAGGGAATAGGGGCCACATGACTAAGACAGAGGAAGGATGGAGGACAGCTTCAGGCTATTTCTGGATCTACTATAATACCCACAGGGGGCGCGAGCCCAGCCGTCAGCCAAACGAAAGAGAGCTATGGGAGAAGTCTCCTTGGATTATCAAACACTTCAAGAGCAGGGAAGCTAGTCTTTCAAAGGATCCTGACCCTTCTGATTGGCTGGATATCTATGCCCAGGAGCTTAGGAACGACAACTCCATCAACGTGAAGTCGGTCTACGTCGACCGTCCTCCAAACAGGGGGCTGGGGAGCTCGATCAGATACGTCCGAGCGCACGTTCCCCCGTTGAGAGGGAAAGAGGATTCCATCAAGTACGTCCGCGCCTATCTCTGGATTGAAGGGACAATCAAGTACAGATGACCTGGCTTCGAAATCAACCACTTGCAAGGGACGCGAGCCAGCTCGCTGACTATGGTTTCGACATGAGGATCTTTGAGGATTCGCGTTCTCAGATGGAACGGCTCCTCGCGAGGGGGGACGCCATAGAGGTTAGGAGGAACGCTGACCCAAGTTTACGGGAGGATTCGCACCCCAGTAAATGCGGTCCATGAGTGAAGGAGCAACCGTCCATCCCCAGTAGCGAGCCCTGTTTTGAAAAGACGGCGCTTTCAAGGAACTCCCCAACTCTATCAATGGAAGGTAGATCCGCCGCAGCCTCCGAGCGTCTCGTCGATAGTGGTCGAGAAGAGGTCCAGACGCTTCGGCCAAACGACTCTTTACAGCCATACGGGCTCTTTCTCGCGCTTGCTCACGTTCATTTTCCCAATTCCGCGCAGTCAGTTGTCCGGGATGATGCCTATACCGGTAAAGAGGAAGAGGAACGTACGCCCCAAAGCGCCTGTGAATTAATGAGGCTCTCATGACCCATTCCCAGTCTTCGAACACAGGTAGCCTTTCGTCCAGCAACCCCAGTTTGAAAAGCAGGGGCCTCCGGATGAAACCCATTCCACTAAGGGCGCTGTAGCTGAAAGGGAGACGCCGTCTCCAAGTGGGATTCCACATGCTCCACAGAGCCCTGATGAGTTCGTCACCTTCTGGGGGCAATCCCGGTTCCCAGGTTCGGTACAATCGGCCGTTCGAATCGATTTGGACACAGTTGCAAAAGAGCCAATCAGACTGCAACCTCGCAGCCCATTCTGCGAACTTGGACAGCGCATCCCGTTCCAGCACATCATCGCTGTCAAGCACCTTCAGCCATTCTCCTCTCATCCTCTGAATGCCAAAGTTTTTTGCGGATGCGGCGCCCCCGTTCGGCTTCCAGAAGTAGCGTATCTTGTCGCCGTAGCCGTTGCAGATTTCTCTTGTTTCATCCGTGGACCCGTCATCTACGACCGTCACTTCAAAGGACGAGTAGTCCTGGGCTAACGCCGAGTCGATGCATTCGCGAAGGAAAGTTGCCCTGTTATATGCCGTAATCACAATCGAGACCATCCCCCCAACGAACGCGTCCGATTGCCGTGCACACACTCCGGTTCATTGATTTCAATTCGGCTGGCTCTCATAAACGAATCCCTCTCGATACACTGCGAAGCAGAAATTCGGGGACAGGACAAAGCCTTGCGTCGAGTTTATTGTAATCGCATTCCGCCAACCTCATTCACACGGACCCGAGCAAGTACCTGGAGGGCTTGGTTGGCGCGGTTGACGACCACCGGACGGGGCTCGCTCCCCCTGGCACAGTCCTGAGTGGGATAGGTATCAGGTGGCTGGGGTTTCCGGGGGTTTTCAGGGGGGCGGGTTCGTCGCTCGATGGTCTTGAGTGGAGCGATTTCTGACCGATAGCACAAGCCGCTCGTACCAGAGAAGTGGACCGACAATGAAATTGAGCGCCCGGAGATCTTTGAAGGTATACTCCATGGTCTCTACGTCGACTTTGTTGACAGCGCCTGACAAGGGTGCTAGCGTTAGGAAGAGACCAAGGAAAACGATCAAGTCGAGCAGGAACGTCAATGCCATTGACAAGTGGGCCCCCGAAGCCAATACGGTTCCAAGGTATGAAATCACTGACACCAGCAATATCGCGGCGTTAGCCCTCATGTCCAAAGTAGCATTCATGTTCCTTTTCGCGAGAACCGTGCCAACAACCCAGGCGGCAAGGTACGAAAGGAAGTTTGCAAGGATTAGCCCGTCCACGCCGAGCCCGTATTCTATCGCGAGCAGGGGGGCGGAGATGAGAAGTGTAAGAGCGCCCCCAAGATACACATACATCGCCAGCCTCGGCTTCCCGAACCCGGTAAAGAAAGCAGTGTGAACGGAATATCCAAACGCGATGGGGATGTAGGCCAGAGCGAGAAGCTCAAGATACGAGACACTCCCGAGGTACGATGCGCCATAGAACAATTGGATTAGAAGACTTGAGGTGGAAACGATGAAGAAGATGATGGGCGTAAGTAGGAAAGCGACGAATTTGTACGCCGACTTGAAGGCGACCTGAACACTCCCCCCTGATCCATCGACTGACGCGAAGGCCGGGAAGAGCGAATTGTATAGGGCAGATGCAACCAGAGTTATCGGAGCGATGAAGTTCGAAGCGGCCTGATAGTAGCCAAACACGGTGTTGTTAGCTATACTGGCGAGGATGATTGTGGCATAGTAGACCGCTAGCCCAGATATCAGTCCCCCGGTATACAGGGGCAGGCCGAACCTCAACATCTCTTTCACGTCACCAACGAACCTTCCCCCGCCAGTGGAGCCGCGCAGCTTGGCGAAATAAAACACCGATGTCCCGAGCACCCCTGCGACGATGTATGACACCAGATGACCGACGAGAGCCCCGGTTATTCCGAGACCGGCCAGGATCAGGAGAGGCGAGAGAGCCAGTTTCACTACCGTTTGGGTGACCGTGGAGACGCTGGAGAGACTCATCCAGCTCCATCCCAACGTCGCCGAAGTCATCGTCAGCAGAGCTGCGTAACCCAGAATGGCCAGCGATGCGAGTTGGACGTATCCCGTTAGATCAGATCTGTGGAGAAGAAGGCTTGAGAGTGTTCCCGCGAGAAAGAAGCTGATGCAGGTCAAGACCACGCCGGTCAACAGGACGAAGTAGATCGCGTTGATTGCGAAGCGTCTTGCTTCATCGGGCTTGCCCGACGAGTTGTAGAAAGCCGCATACCTAATCACCGAGGTGCTGACCCCTAGGCCTAGGAAGAGTTGCAGTAGGCCGGGTGTCACAAGAGCAAGCGAGTAAACACCGTAATCGGTTGGTCCTAGCAACCTTGCTATCAGGATCAGGGTGATTGCAGAAATGGCGGTGGCGCCGAAATTTCCGATGAAAAGAATCAGGCTCCCCCTCACGGAACGCTTCGCGATATCCAAGCCAGCCATGTCTTCGTTCAGGTCTCGAGTTGAGGTGATTTATCCGATGCCTTGGCTCCTCTTCTCAGCCAAGCCATTAAGGAGGTTCCTGGCCGGGGCATCTGGGACGAGCCTATCTGGGTGAATGGAGATAAGCTGTCCCAATCTTTCACAGATGAAACATGGGTCAGTGACTCGATTTTAGCCTAAAAGCATTAAGTATTCTCGCCCACGAAAGTGAATGAAACTTTCGCATGAAGGTAGCGATCATAGTTGGTACCAGGCCCCAGATCATAAAGGCGGGGCCGCTTATTCGGGCCCTATCAAAGAGCAATGATTTTGAGGTTGAGATTGTTCACACGGGTCAACACTATGACTACCAACTGACGAAGTTGATGTTCGAGGAGCTGTCGCTTCCAGACCCCGCGACGAACCTCAATGTTGGATCTGGAACTCACGCTCAGCAGACCGCTGACGCGATGGTCGGAGTAGAGCGTTTTCTGGAGAAGAGTAGACCGTCGGCCGTCATAGTCCCGGGAGACACCAATTCAGCCCTGGCGGGCGGATTGGCTTCCACGAAGTTGAGGATACCCTTCGGCCACGTGGAGGCGGGAGCAAGGTCCTATGACATGTCAATGCCAGAGGAAATCAATCGTCGTCTCCTCGATCATTGCTCGGGTCTGTTGTTCGCTCCAACCGAAAACTGCCTCGGAAACCTAGTGAAGGAATCAGTCCCTGGTAGGCCAATACTGACTGGGGATGTCATGTATGATTCATACCTCAAGTTCCAGGACAAGGCTGACAGTACAAATCAACTTGACTTGCTTAATCTGGAGGAACAGGAGTACGCTGTGCTGACTGTCCATCGAGCCGAAAACGTCGATCGCAGAGACAGGCTCGAAAGCATCCTCACGGCTGTAAGACTGGCTGGTCTCCCCGTAATCCTCCCCCTCCACCCCAGAACGAGAAAAGCGATGGCCGAATGCGGGATCAGTCCAGAATCAGTCCCAAACCTGAGAGTCATCGATCCTGTGGGCTATATCGAAATGCTCTGCCTTCTCAGGCATTCAGCCCTTGCTATAACCGATTCAGGTGGCGTCCAGAAGGACGCATTCTGGTCCGGGGTACCATGCGTGACATTGAGGGAGAACACGGAGTGGGTTGAAACATTGCAGGCAGGAATGAACACGCTGGTAGGAACCGACGTCCAGAAGATCCTAGCCGCTGTACAGCTCTGGACGGCGGGCAATGAAAGACCAAAGCCATCAGCCCTGACCCACCCCTTCGGCGATGGTCATGCTTCGGAGAGGGTTGCCGAAGCACTGGCGCAATATCCATCCGGCGTTCCGGGGGATAAACAACTTCAAGTGGCGCTCGCAAAAGGCCCCAAAGCCTGAGAGGAAGGAGTTGTTGTTTACTCTCTCTCCTATATTACTTTGAAGATTGTAATGTTGCCTTGGGCAGTAGCTACTACATGGACAGGCGTGATGCCGATCATGTGCCAGAAGGTAGCATTCACCTGGATTGACGAGAAGGGGCAACCAGAATCGTCGCCAACATAGATCCCAGAGATTATCACGAGATAGCCGTCCCCATCGCGCGAGAGCTCCAGTTTCAAAGAGTTACAATTGTTTCCCGGGTAAAATGGGTCGACGTTGAATTGCGGCGCAAGGCTCTGGAAGAGCCACCCACCACCGCTAGCGGCGATTCTGACATCCGTGTTGACATTTTGCTGGAGCCAATATGATGCTTGGCTCACGCCAGTATTCAATTGACCAAAACTAACCTGGTAGGAGTAAGGCGGGGTCGTGACCACGTAATCCGCCGAGGAAAAGGCTGGGTATACTGTGCCGACGACGGCCGTAACTATAAGCAGGAGAGCTAGGACGGACTTCAGCCCATTGGTTCCGAACGCGACGTGCGATGAAAGAAACCCGACCGCTTTGGAAAGAAACCAGTATCCTAATACGAACACGGGCATTACGAAATCAAGAGAATATCGCAGCGTCGGGCTCGGCCATACCAGGCTATAGTAGAGGAATAGCGTAACGAACCACGCCAGAAGCGCGTATATCGCAGGGTCTACGTCTGAATACCTTCTGCGCAAACTCTGGCCTACTATGTAGGCTATGGAACAGATCAAGAGTCCTGACGATATCAGCCCATAGGCACCAGGTGCAAGATTGGCCGCGAAATGTACCGCGTAGTAGGACACGCCTAGGGATTCTTGACCGGTTAACGGCGCTGGGAGAAGTTGTCCAATCTCGTTCTGAGACAGAGCCGCAGCGACCCACTGATACGAAATCACCGCAGCGACGATTGCGAGAGCGACCAGGCCCCCCATTACGAACCTCAGCCGCTGCTTCACCCTACCCCTCTCCAACACAAGGTAGACGATTACGGGTACGAATATGGTAGCCATCGTGAACCTAGTGAGTGTCGCTAGCGCCATGAGGGGAAATGCGACCAGGTACCACCATCTATTGGCTCTCGTTGCGTAAACCAACAAAGCAAAGGATGCGGCGGCCAGTGCCACGCCCTCCACATTGGTTATGATCATTCCCGCCCATTCGTAGACTTGAGGGGATATTCCGAAACTGATTGAAGCGAGCAGAGCAAAATACGGGTTCATCACCCGTCTTGAAATCCAGAAGCAGGCCATCATGGCTGTGAAGAAGAGCGCGACTGAAAGGGCCCAACCATCGTTGACGATCTGGCCGTTAACTCTTAGCAGGATCGACAGAAGGAAAGGAAAACCGGGCGGATATCCGTCCAGGATCAAAAAAGCTGGGGAACTGCGTAGACCGGCAAGGTATGCGGCATTATGAAGAAAGGCGGCTCCATCTTGGCTGTCAAAGGACATGTGGCTGGACACGGCCGAGAACTTGACCAATGTTAGAACGAGTGCGACACAGACGGTAGCAATGGTAGCGACGAACTTCGATTTTCGACCTATGTCCCTTGTCAAGCGATTCATTCCTGACTCTCTTTCCTCCCCCTCTTGGGCTGACTCGGGGTGCGCCGGGATGACTCGCGCAGGCCCTTGCACCTGCGCGTTTAACGGAGTCGGAACGACTAATTGGATTGTGGCCCCGCAGCATGGACATACGTCCGCGTCTTCTGCAATCTGCTTACCACACTTGGGGCAGAGCATTACGAAATCAGAATCCAGCCTGCGTCCTGTATTAATTGTTGTAGCCGAACTCGGCGGAAAACATCCTCGGCCTCCTCGCTATTGGAGGGACTCGAGAGGACTAGAATTAGGTGTTACCACCCAATTGGGTAGGACTAGGAGCAGGCACCTTCTCGAGCCAAGCTTCTCTCCAGAAGATGAATAGTGACCTGTCGCATCCGCCGTGGAACGACCCATCACAAATCCCACCCTCCAATAGGACAGTTGGAGTCTTTATCTTCCTAATCTCTCCTGTTGTCTCGATGCATATCTGACTAACATTCTTGAATACCCGGAGTTGTTTTCCGCAGAATTTCGTCATTTCAGGCACGATACCAAGCCCTTTGTGTCTGCCGTTTGAATCAAGCGTGGCAAAAATCTCGGTTGCTGACTTCACTCGAACCCAGTCTCCCGGCTTCAACATGGGCGCTTCTGCTGTCTTTGATGGGCGGAATTCTCTCGTCGGCGGAAGAGCGCCAACTGTCGTAGTCTGCCCCGGCAGGGACGTAGTGGTCTTCCGTATGGCCGGGACAACGTGAGTAGGTCCTAAAATGCTCGCGTACCATACGTATTTTTTCAAGGTCCACCAGAGCCTGCGTACACGCAGTGCGACCCTGGGGTCGGGTGATGTGGATTCTATCAGGTCTTTGTAGTTCCCCTGGCAGCAAGTCGAGTATTCCGGATTTTCTGGTGCCGCCCCCTGGGTCAAACATTCTGGGCTCGGAGCGCTGGGCTTTATTCTTAACTTGTGGACACTCCTACAGCTTTGCTAACCTCCCGGCCAAATATGGAACCGTCTCATGCGTTTTCTTGTAACGCTAGGTTTGTCGAATCCTCGTCGCCTGCGTAAAGAGAGCGACAATGGTCAGACCCTAAGGTGCTCTCGCATACTAGGGTACCATGTGACTGATCGAGACAGACGCTCATTGTGCCGTAATTAGATCATTTGACTGGGAATGGAAATCGTTCCCTCTACTGATTCACAATCAGGGTTTTAGCTCCTTTCGAATTATATCCCAAAGTCTGAATCGGTTATGACCGGTGGATTGGCCGGTGCGCACTCTCAGGCGTGCATCCTCCGTGTCAATTGGGTTAGTTTTCGCAATGATCTCCTTCGGCGCATATGCGGGATTAACAGTCTTGGGTCCTTGGCAGCAGTCCGCCTCCCCTTCGGTCGGGGCGACAAATTCGGCGTCGCATTATTCGACGAACACGGTAGCGACCACTAGGACCTCTACTTCAGCTCCTTCGGCGCTGAATTCGGGGTACGATTTCGGCGCGAACGTCATAACCTACTCGACCTTTACCGCGGCAGCTACTGCAACCACCTTTTCTGCGTCAAGATTCTCAACCAACTCTACTGCGTCAACAACTCCGCCGGATGCGTCCTCGGCCTCCACCACCTCCACCTCCTCCACCTCCTCTCGGCGAGCTACTACGACTTCCATAACTGATGGTGGTCCCTCGTCTGCCCCTACGAGCACCTCGAGCGACACCTCTTCGTCGACGAATTCCACGACTTCAACCACGACAACCGCGAACTCGACCACGACGACCTCAACAACATCGACCGCGACAACTACGGACACGACGACCACGCCTGCGTCCGACCTCATCTGGTCCGCCAACTTTTCTACTGGCGACTTCAGCCAATGGAACCAGGCTATTGACACCGCAGGGGGAGCTACCACGAGTGTTACTTCTACGGACCCACACACAGGGACATACTCCGAATATGCTTCTTACGTCGGCTCGGCTAACGGTCAGGACAAAAGGGCCTACCCAGCGGAGACGTTCACCAACGGTCCATCCTCGTTCGAGGTGGACGAATGGGTGTATGTGCCGTCAACTGTCAACGAGCACTCGGTCAGCCTAACTGACTGGACCAGCTTCATGTCCGTGTGGGTCAACCCCGGCTACTGGCAATACGCCTATCCCATCACCGTAGATGCAGACACAGGCTCGACCGGATACGCACCTCAGATACTGATGAACGTCCAGCCCATGATAAATTCCACCGGTTGCCCAGGCTGGTCGTGCGCGACGGTGTACCAGTCCAGTCCCGTCGACTGGCCCTTCAACCAGTGGTTCGAGGTCTCGCTGGTAGGATACCTCCACCCTGGCAGCACCTCGACCTTCACCGTCTATCAGAACGGGGTGCAGATAATCACATGGAGCGGGGTCCTTCCTGACGAGGGGGAAATAGGAACTCATCACCAGAGCCCCACCACATTCGATGCCCTGTCGAACATCCACCTGGGACTATACGCTGGCCCGGACCAGGGTAATTATGCCATATACAACGACGATGTCGCAGTCTACAATCTGGGGAGTTCTACCGCCTCCACAGCTTCTGGTCAAACCTATATCGCAGCCAGCTCATCCATACTACTTGGCGCGGTTGGGGCGGTGGTTGTCCGTCCGGCGCGGAAACGCCTGGCGCGCCAAACTGATGATTAGGTGAAAGCCCGATTCCGGTGGACCTGCGACTCACCACTCTCATTGTGACTACCGAGGTCATGCAATTGGTCCCTTCCGTATGAACCCTCCCCGCATCTCGACATTCTGGACACGAAGAAGGGCAGGGTTTTTCTAACTGTCATCAGAGCGGGGGGCAGTACCAGTTGCCATGAGACCTCCTTGGACCGGCGTCCTAGCCCTCATAGCAATGATTTGGCTTATCTCCCTGAGCTCTGGCTTCGCCCGGGCCGCCACGAACGGAGAATTCAATACGGCTACGAACGCCATAGAATCGGCTTTTGTCGCCGTTCATAACGCAGGTCAAAACGGGGGCAATGTATCAGAATTGGTGACCGAGCTGAACACGGCTCTAAACTTGTTGCAAAAGGCGCAAGCTGAAAACGCCACCAACCCGACGCAGGCGGCTACGGATCTTCAGAACGCCACGTCAATGGCCGAAGGCGTATCGGCCGCCTCCGCGTCGGTAGCGCAGGCTGGAAACGCGGCGCGGCGGGTGACCATGGCGACCTCGATAGGGGGTGCGTCAGCTATTGTAATCGCTGCCGTTCTGATTTACATCTTTGGTGACCGAATTTTCAGGAGGCTCTGGCTCTTTGTGTACCGGAATTTCGTGGTGAGGCCACCGATTGGATAGGGATACGGCGGCGACCGCGCTCGCTCTGGTCACCCTGATCGCAGTCTTTGCCGTCATGGAGCCGATCATACCGACCAATCAGGTTAGATTCTCTGAGCTCGGTGTCCTTGGACCGAACATGACTATCGGGGGTTATCCGACGAATGTCACCCAGGGTGGTGCCCTACGGCTCTATTGTTATGTCGGCAACCACGAAGGAGCGGTCACCTACTACCAGGTTATGGTGAAGCTGGGTAACAGCGCGACATTTGTCAGCAACGCCACTTCGGCTGATGCGCCTGAGATTCACTCTTATTCCCTTGTACTGGCAGACAATAAGTCCACGACCTTTCCCGTCAATCTCAAACTGAACACTACAGGCACTAACCTTCGGCTAATATTCGAGCTCTGGACCTTCGACATTTCCAGCTCACAGTTCGCATACACAGGCCTTTGGAACCAGCTCGTGATTAACGTGACTGATGGTCCATGAAGCCTGAAGAGCCGAGCATTCACGACGCGCTGGTGAAAAAGGCCGCCGAACGCTGGTGGAGCGTATCCGAAGCGACGGCGGAGCTGTCGAAGGAAACGGGCTATACCAGGGACGAAATAGCCAAGGAGCTAATCAGGCTTGTAAGAAAGAAGGAACTTTCAATTAGTGAGGGTTCTTCGTACAAGGCGCTGCTGCGATACGCGACTTCCCCCTACAACCTCTGGTTTTGGGGGACGATCTCCGCAACCGTTCTCTCCGTCTTCTTGGCTGCCATCTCTTCGGGGCTCCTTGTCTATCTCAGGTACATCTTCGGAGGCGCCCTCGTCATGTTCCTCCCGGGATTCTCATTAGTCCAGTTGTTATACCCGAAGGGGGAGGAGTTAAACCAACTCTCAAGGGTTGCGCTATCAGTAGGTTTGAGTGCATTAGTTTTCACTCCCCTTTGCGGACTGGTGTTGAATTATACGCCCTTTGGGATAAGACTCGTTCCCGTCTTGGTCTTCTTGGCCGGACTGACCGTCATCTTTCTCCTTTTCGCGGTGGGAAGGAAGCACGCCTATTACAAGCTTGCAAAGGGGATAAGCTGAGACGGTAGAGAGGAATACTTTTGCCGGGCTCGCGTTCCTGATTCTAGGGATCATTTTCGTATTCGGATACGGCATCGCCCAGATGGCCCCCGGTTCCTTCCTCGCTCGAAGCGTCCCGATAGCTGCTTTCGGTTTCGCGATCGCAATGATAGGGTCTGTAATCCTTCTGGTAGTTCCGGGACCAGTTTCAGAGGATGCGTACAAGGCCTTCCTCAATGATGCTACGAAAAACATCGAGGTGTTAATAGAGGAATTGGGTCTCGGCGAAAGGGCATACTTCTTCCAGACGGAACGGGGTGAGATACGTGCATTTATCCCGGTTTCGGGTGCTAGCAAGGAAGCAACAGTCAATTGGCCCCCACCTTATTCGCTCCCTTTGGTCGGGATGGAATCGAATCACCTAGTCGTCGACAACGGGAATCAAAAAGGTCTTCTGTTGATTCCCCCCGGCGCCCAGCTGGTCAAACTTGCGAGACTGGAGAAAGGGGAAGACCTGGAAATGGCGCTCCGCTCGGTTCTCGTCGAATCCTCCGCCATCGCTTCGTCTGTTCTCGCGATTGAGGAAAAGGAGTCCAAGACAATAAGGGTGAAGATAGGTAAGCCTGCCATAACATGGGAATCCTCATCCCTCAGGCAATGCCTCGGTTCACCCTCCAGCTGCGTCGCCAGCTGCGTCGCTGCCGTCGTTAAAGGGGAGGCGATAAGGATTCTTGATGAGAAACTGGATTCAACAAAAGTGCTCCTCTCATTAGAGGTGATTTGACAAAACCGAATGACCTCGTAACTAAGTCTGCCTTGCGAAACTCTCGAGTAGCTCGACGTTTCGATGGAAAAAGATGGTCCGAACCGAATCTTCCCGCAAGACATATCAAATCATGCGAGTATACACATTCAATGCGATTTGCGGGCAACGCGAAATCGAAATCTAGACACGCGTACTCGCGGAAATCTGCTGTCCTCGCAATGGTGTCTCTGATTCTAGTCGGTAGTCTGGTCTTCTACCTGGCGCGATATACCCTCGGAAGTGTTTCAATTACGTCGACCATCACCTCGACCGAGACAACCACAGCTACTTCCACGGAGATTACGACGGTAACTTCAGTGCAGGCGACAACTACGACCACCATTTTGACTGAGACGAGCACAGCTACTCAGATTCCAGAGAACCTGCCTTGCACATTCTACGTGTTCACAAATGGAACGAGCTACTACGCTCAGAACTGCGAGACCGGGGCAATCTCCTATGGAGGGCCGAACGATGCGGGAGGGGCGCCGGGCGGGAATGCTGCCCTCGTTATCGGGGGTGCGATTAATTCGACGGCGGCGAATAACGGCGGGCTGGTAGCGTTGGGCACGGGGAGGTACAATATCAGCGGATCAATCGACCTTTACGAAGGAGTGTGGTTGGATGGCCTGAACCAGGGGTGGTCTGAAAGCGGAAATGGCGCGGTTATTCAGACTGCCGGGAATTATTCGGCCATAATTTTCAAGTCATACAGCATAGGGGGAAACCTTCTCTTCCTCGGAAGGCTTTCGAACGTCCTCCTCCTTGGTTCTAGCAGTATCCTAGATACCAACAATTTTGGGATAAGGAGCACGGATAATTCCACTCACGACTTTTATGTCGACCACGTCGCAATCAATGATTTCTACGCGGGTATCTATGCTACCGAGCCGAAGCTACGGGTATCTGATTCCACAATCGAGGGCAACATGAAGTATGGACTGTACCTCTGGGGCCCCGTGGCGGACCTGTACGATCTTTACATTAGGGAGAATGGGCTCGGCAACGCCGGGTTCGGGGCGTACTTCAGGGGCGCCACCATCCAACTAGAGGACTCGCAAATATGGCTCAATAATGGGGGTGTGGTGTTATACGACGATTCCCCATGCCTCAACTGTTCCGATTACATCATCTCGGGCAACTGGTTCAATTCTAATGCCGGGACCAATGGTACCGACGCCAATCTATACCTAGTCGGATTCCCTGGCTATCCCATGAACGCAGTGATAACGGGAAACGTCTTCGCTGCGGCGTCTGACACGAACGTCCCTGCCTACGACATCTCGGTTACCACCTCTTTGGGTGGAGTTATCACCGGCAACGACATCGAGGTCGACTCATACGCTACCGCCGCAGTGGAGTATGGGCCCGGTTCGACCACATTGCTATCGTCCAACACTGGGTTCAATCCTGTCAATATGATTGCAAACGCTTGGGCCCTGACGACCGTCGGCCTCGGTGGCACTGACGCAGCCCCCGGCAAGTCGGGGGGGACGTACACGCTCACGGGAGTGTCGGCATCGTTCGTCTGCTCTGGAGGTGGAATTGTGAGCATCACGGTGAAAGACGGGGCCGGGGATGCCATGGGTCCCACTTACACGTGTTCCACCCTCCCCACCACGTTCCTTCCACCAGGATACAGTCTGACGATTACGAATAGCAGCGATTTCGCTTCATTCTCAGTTTACGGGGACTAGACCGGGTGGCAGAGCATCACCACCTTGGACGTCGGCAATCGCCAGTCCCTACGTGCTCCGCCATGACTGGCTAAAGAGTTACACTAGACGATGAATCCAGTAAGTCTCGATCAATCGGTCCTATCCTATGGCGTAGAGTCAAGCGGGAGAGTCACGACTCCGGGCCATTGAACAAGCTTTAATGGCGTTGAACGACACGGCTCAAGGGGAAGCTAAACTGAGTTCGAAGGGATTCCTATCAAGGATCGCTTCACTGACGCCTCTGTTGATTATACCTCTTGCAGCATTCGCCGTCCTGCACCCCACCATTACGACTGTTGCAGCCACCGTAGAAACCGGCGCGCTGGTCATAGCCGCCTGGGCTCTCCTCTTCCGCCGCCCTTCCGCCGATCTGCCGCGGTCGTTTTCTGAGTCGTCACAGAAGTTGCTGGGAGTTGGAGAAATTCTCGTCATAGCAGCGGCCACACTGGTTTTGGTCACTTCCGGATTCGGTTTGCCGCCGACGTTCTTCTTCCTCTTGATGGCCCTGTTCTACGTGCTCATGTTCCTGAGCATACAAGGAGGTTACGAAAAGGTCTGGTCATTCGTCATGAAATTGGTCTATGGTCAAGTCCTGCTTGTGGAGTCCTTCGGATCTGCTTATCCCAGCGTATTCTCGGCCGACTCTTCCAGAGATCTTCAAATTGCAGGCCTCATACTCCGGCACTCGGGAGGGCTACCTGCCCGGTTTACCGGTACCGTATGGTACAATTTTTCTCCGATTGCGCCCATTTCGTATGTGGTAAGCAGCCTCACGATGGGCTTCAGCCTGATCACCAGCGAACTCCTGATAGGGTTCCTCGTGGTCATGCTGATCACCCTAACCGTTGGTGGCATTGCGTTGGTTGTCTCTGGGAGCACCCGCGTTGCCCTGCTAGCTATGTTGCTTTCGAGCCTGGTACCCTACGTATGGCAATTTGCAACGTGGCCCCTGCCGCAGGTGATGGCGCTGGCTATGGCGTTGCTACTCATCGGGGGAGTAATCAAACGAGTGGACCGGCCAACAATGCTGATTGGTGGACTTCTTGCGCTTATGATAGTATTCACGCACGGAGGCGTGGCAGTCGAGCTGGCCGCGGTGCTCCTGCTGATCGTGGTCGCAACAAGGTCCAGACCGATCCTTGGGCTTTTCGCCTGGCTTGCGGTCACACTCACGATATACCTGGTGTTCGTTACAGTGGAGGGCACGCCAACGGGCGCGGTAACCATTGTCGAGTTCATAGATTCGCTCTTCACCCTAGGAACCGCGCATCCAGCTCCATCAATCCTAACAGGCATCGCTGGACCCACAGGAATAGTCGTAGGAGAACAAGTTACTGCAACATACTGGTGGGTGTTCCTCGGGGTATTCGGCTGGTTTGGATTCCTAGCGGCATTGAAAACCGGACGCTTCCGAAAGAACCCCTATCCCCTAATTGTCTTGATTGCCCTGGTACTCCTCTTCCTCGGAGTCATAATTGACATCGTAGTCGTTTCCCAGGGCCAGGCGTTCAGATATGTGAGTACAATGGGCTATCCTCTCCTCTGTATTCCGGTTGCAATCGCCCTTGGCTCGGTCATGTCGAGCTCGAACGCCAGGAGGATCTTTGTGTTGTTGGCAGTTTCGTTTCTCATTTTTGCGATGGTCGCAAGCGTTTCCATATCCCCGGAACTTTGGCAGAGCTCAAACCAGGTATCATACGCCGGTTACAGGTTGAGTTACGTTACAAGTGCCCCGGAACTTTCCAGCCAGGTCGTGCTTAGCACCTATGACACCTGTTATCCGGTCGCGGCTAATTACTTGCCTCAATTCACCAACATCACTGCCACATGCCCACACCTGAGCGCATACGGCCTGGCTACGGAGTCAGCTCCGAGCACCGTTGGTGTGGCCGATCCTCACGAGAGCGTGGGAGCGCCATTTCTTGTCCTGTACAGTTTTGACAAGGCGTCGTTCACTTCCTACGTCGCGGACATAGCAAATCCACAGTCCAATGTTAATATGTCAGATTCGGACATCGTCTACTCCAGCGGCTCCAACTATGTAGCGTTCGTAGGTTGAACGCCAGCCGGGATCGCTCTTTCCTCTGAACATGATCAGGGACACGGTCGTCTTATTACCCGCCAAATGGCAATCGAGATTGGCTACGGTCTGTCCCCCCTCTTCCAAAATCGGTCAGCTCGAGGACGTTGCGGGCAAACTCCGCGCAGTTGATCTTCCAATCGAATTCAGACTCAGCCTTCTTCCTGGCTGATCTCCCATAGGCGGACCTAAGCTTGCTGTCTTCGAGGAGACGCTTCATGTACGGATAGAGCTGAGTCCGGAGATCTGTCATGAGTAAACCAGTCTTCTCGTGCTCAACTTGCTCAGGAATCCCACCCGTACTCGTTGCCAGGATCGGAAGGCCGGACGCCGACGCCTCCAGTATCGAATTCGGGTATGCATCCAGGGATGATGGATAGAAAAAGACGTCAAAGAGGGGCAGAACTCGTGCAACGGCAGCCCGGGGGATTGCTCCGACAAATTCAACGTTCTTCAAATTTTTGAAGATTCGTGCAACACTCTTCCTGTATGCTCCGTCCCCTACGAGAAGAAGCCTGTAATCGAAGCTAGAGGCTAGCTTTGAAAGGGGCTCAACAGCGTCAGCAAACGCCTCGAGCTTCCTCGATATGTCGAAATTCATGAGCGTGACTAGGGCCAACTTGTTGTCCTTCGGTCCTGCCAGTTTTGAAAATTCGACTTCAGAGCCCATCCCGGGCGAGAATGTCTGTATGTCAACCCCGTTGTGTACGACCCGGTGGGGGGCGCCTGGAATCCTTCTGGCGATTTCTCTTTTGAGATACTCAGAGACATGGATTATGCCTGTGGCCTCCCCAAGACCGGTCCGGAGCACGAGCTCCCAGGCGGTGCGAAAGGGTTTCGACACCTCCGCAGCCTCGGTGAACGGGTCACCCTCTAATCGTACCAGGTACCCATATTTGGCGAATGACAATCTGCTCTTTAGGGCATAAGCAAACCAAGCTGCCTGACTTTCTAGAATTACGAGACTGTCTCTCGGAATTGTCAGTGCCTCCAGCGAGCCAAGGATCATACGATGGCTCGTTGGTATAGCCACATACTCAGTCTCGGCCCCTAGGCGATTCAACTCCTTCAGGAATGGAAGTGCTGTGTAGTCCCGGAATGAAATATAGGTAACCTTCATTGCATCACCATCGATACGTGGACGACAGAGGCGGACTGACTATTCCTGAAACCCCACGGGGGCATATCTGCCATAACGCTCTGTCGCGATTTCGGGTGGTCATGTTCACCGCAGACAGCGACAACCGTCCTACCATCAAGGTAATTCCGATAACTACGCTCTACCATGCTTCCCGCCTGCCCCTGACCCGCCGGGAGTACTGCGCCCCCCCGAGTTAACAGCCTCCTTGTACACCTCTACGATAGCCAGCGAATTCTCCCTCGCGTCGTAATTTGACTCGAAATCGGCCCGTGCGTTCGCTGCCAGAGCCGTTGCTGCCGTCGGTTCCTGAAACACCCGCTTGATCAGGCCAGCGAGTTCCGCCGTGTCTCCCCCGTTGAAGAGGAGGCCTGTTTTCTCGTTCTGGATTACGTCCCTATTGGCTGGAATGCTTGAAGCTATGACCACACACCCAGAAGCCATCGCTTCCAAGAGGGCGAGGGACATCCCTTCTGTGATGGAGCAAGTAACGTAGGCGTATGCCCTGGCCATGCAGTCCCGCACCTCTTCGTTTCCCAGGTAACCTTCCAGGGAAATCGAGGCTTCAAGACCCAGTCGCTCGATGGCCTGCCGAACGGCCTCCTCTAACGGGCCGTCTCCTATCATCTTCACCTGGATCCCCAGTTGGGCGAGGAATGGACGGATCATGCCTATCGCCTCAACAAAGAATAGGGGTCTCTTTACTTCAGTCAGGCGGCCAACAAAAATCACAAGTTTCTCCTTCCCATTCAGAGGGACAAATTTGAATTCTGTACCATCTATGGAATTGGGAATATAACGCATTGGGGCGCCAAAAAACGACAGCCTCCCCCTGCTGGTCTTGCTTACGGAAATGAACTCGTCAAATGAGGCGGCAGCCAACAGATCAGAAATTCGGTTGACCGCACGCTGGAACGCCTCTCCTTTAGCCAGTCCCACGCCATGGAGCGTCTCCACGATGACCTGATGTCGGCCGCTGACGAGCATCAGCAGCCTTGCAAGTTTCGCCTGAACATGAACAACATCCGGGCGTTCACGCGAAAGGATTCTGCGAAGACCAACTGTCATCTTCAAGTACGTGTACATCCTTCTTGGTAGACGGCCGCTATGTTCTGGAAGGACGTAAGTCGCCGTCGCGTGTAACCTGGAGAATCCGTCCTTGAGGCCTGGGCTTGTTACGACGACGACCTCCATCCCCATCTTCAAGAGTTCGTTCGAAAGACGATAGGTGGCTATCTCCCCACCATGAAACGCCTCTGCCGGGAGCAACTGGAGTATCTTCAATGGGTTCTCAATCCGCCTTTCAGGTTATATTGTCTGGTGCCGAGGGCATGATTAAGCGTTCTTCCTAACTTAAACCGGTGACTTCTGAAGCGAGTTTCTAAAATGACGGGCCTCATATTTCAGCCACCCCCTGAGTTCTCCGGGAAATCGAGCGGCATAACTTGGTACCGCCGCCAGCGCGACGCGCGGGTCCCTTAGGGAGTCCAGTGGCCCTTGAAGCAATCCAATGCCAAAATGAAAACCCCAGGACCCTGCCGAATACCATATTCGATAGGTCCCATCCGGCTCCTTCAGGAAGCTGCTTCGATGAATCACCCTGTCGTCCCATCCAAACGATGAAGGTCGTATGATGGGCGTCTCCTGGCTGAGATTGAAGGTCAACCCGTCCTTTGAAGAGAGATGAAAGAGCCTGCTCCGTGAGTTATCGGCGCCACGCGGAAAGGCAGTGACTATGGCCTCGTACCCAACCTCGACCTTCAGAACGTCGATGTGCCAGGCTACGTGGCCGGGGACATTCAGAAGACATTCGGCCTCGTGTCCTAGAGAAAACAGGTCAGGACCCTCTCGATGAACAAGCAGGGAGCGGTTGGAATTCTTTTCCTCCATGCGGACAAACCAGACGTGCAACTTATCCATCTCAACCTGGAAAGAGGGTGAAACGGCCCCGGTATCTTCGTAGAAGATGACCGGTCTACTCCAGTGCAAGTCCGACCCGCAATCCACCGTGTTGAAGACCGCTTCGTTGGACTTTTTGTCGATCGTAAGGTAGATAACGTGGAGACGGTCCTGATAATATACCAGTTCTGGGTCTGCGTGGTGCGTCTCGAGATTCGTCGGCGGAGGTACGAGAGGGCTGGGCGTCCCGGGGACTGGCTCCCAATGCATTCCGTCCTGGCTCGCCCTTATGGTCGGATTCTCAACTCGATCATCCAGCAGAGGATATGGCGTAAAGACCATCCAGTAAGGAAAACCTGCGAATTTCTGCGGCACCTTAACTACGTCCGGATGAACGTTCTCCCAACTGTTCTCCAGTCCTATTATTTTCAAGGGCGCGTAGGCGTTCATTGATCTCCCACTCCTTCCTCATGGGCCAACCGGTGACTGGGTGCAGCTTCGCGGAAAATGCGGATTCTCACTCTCAAGACCTTAGCTTTGGAGCTCCCCGTGTGAGCCGAGGATACATTGACAGACGGGCTTGTTCTAGGGATTTTATGTTTGCGTGACGGCGAAGCCACCATGCGCCGCCTAGCCTAGGTATCTCTGTTCCTTTTCTCGGCCTTAGCATAGATTTCCGAAAGGCGATAGGCAGATTTCTCCACGTCAAAGTACGATTCAAAGGTTTGTCTGGCGTTTTTGGCCAATCTTTGGCAGAGGGCTCGGTCGTTGAAGGCTTCCTCGATGGCAGCGCCCAGTGCGACCGGGTCGCCCTGCCTAAACAACAAACCATTCTCGTGGTCTCTTATTATTGCGCTGTTCCCAGGGATGTCCGAAGCGATTACCACGCACCCCGAGGCCATTGCTTCAAGTAGGGCGAATGAAGTCCCTTCCATCTCCGAGGTAGAAACATAGATGAGGGCGCGGGCCATCAGGTCGCGGACGACGTCGTTCGGGACATTGCCCTCAAAGCTCGTCATGTCTTCTAGTCCCTGTTCTTTCACCGACCTGCGGATCGATGATTCAAGGGGGCCGCTCCCCACGATTTGTATCCGAAGATCCTCCGGAAGATGCTGGCGCGAAGCTTTTGCCACGGCATCTATCAATAGGTCCGGCTTCTTCAATTCGATTAGCATGCCGACAAAAAGAAGAGTATCTTCCTTCTGCTCGGTCGGGACAAAGCTGAACTTCTTCCCGTCAACGAAGTTTGGGATGTAAACCGAATCGACTCCCATCAAGAAAAGCTTCGCTTGGATAGGTTTGCTAACGGAAACTATCGTACCTCTCATGGCAATCATCCTTATGATGGCTCTTACGAAGGGATTCCTTGTGTAGATGTTCACGTCAGACCCCTCGGCCGTTGAGACAAGCGCGGCCCGCGAAAATAGGGACGTGATTAGACCAACGAGGCCCTCCGGGACCAGAAAACGGGAGTGGACGATCGTGCAACGAAATCTGAGAGCCGCTAGGACGCTGACAACAGACCCAACCAGAATATAACAAGATGCGTTAAATGCCTTCTCAAGTGAGATTGATTTGCCGAGCGATCGGGAGGTTATGGCAGGGGGGATTTGAATAACTTGAAACGAAGTTGGTCCCACGCTCCCATACTTCCTCCTGACTAGCGTTATACTTGTATCCCGCATCTTCTCATACAAGGACAGAAGTTGATCTGGAAGCCCCGGTCCAAAGTCGCATATCAAAAGCACCTGCCTCTTTCGAACCTGCATTGACGACAGCCGGTCCTGGTGCCAATAGAAAAGCCTGAGCTTTGACATGAGGGCCATGAATCGCTTATAGCCGTCTGACGCGGAATAGCCTCCAGTGCCTGCAGAGTGAGTTCCAGCAACAGCACCTCTCAAGCGCAGCCATTCTCGGGTAGATGCGCTCTATAGCGCGGCGTAAGTCTCTCTCAGTCGCTTCGACCCCGCATCCCAGTCATATTTGCTGAATGCCCCGATCGCGGTCGAGGACATCAGGGCAAGCTCGGAAGGATGGTACTTAGCCCACAACAACCTTTCGTATATCTCGGAGGGGTCAACAGAGCTGACAGCGAATCCTGTCCCCTCCTTGCGGACGAAATTCCAGGCCTCAGTGTTTTCGCGGACTAGTACTGGGGTGCCGCAGGCCATAGATTCGAGAACCTTCCAAGGCATAGCGAGCCTTGAGTTGTCAACGAGGTCCTTGAACACCGCAAAGGTCACGTCGCTTGACTTGACGTACTCCAGGGCCAGGTCGTGCGATATCTGGGACATCAGGGTCACATAATCCTCTAGATTGTATTGCGATATTGTTTGCCTTAGGTGGGTGGCTGTATCGGTCCCACCCCCCGCTATGACGAAGTGCGCACTTTCCGACGAGTTCTTGAAGAGCATTGCTGCGTCGACCAGAGCTTCGAGGGCGTAGGCGCCGCGCATAGACCCGATGAACCCTACGACGAACCCGGATAGTCCAAGGTAATTACGGCAGGACGCCTTGTCCCCGAGTGGCAAGTCGGTGATTCTGGGGGAGTTGTAAAGCAGAATCAGGGAGGAATCTGAAGTGGAAAGGGATCTTCCGACTTTGGCAAGATAATTCAGGATGGGCTCGCTGACTGTGATGCCTACGTCAACAAAACGGAGAAAGAACCTTTCGATGATGGCGGCAAGAAGACCAAAGGTGGGGCCATACCACTCTGAGTAAACGCTCGGTGTGAGTTCATTGCAGTCGTACACCAATTTAACCTGGCCGGGCCTGACAAGCTTAAGCGCCACTCCGGTTGCCAGCACCGGGAAGTTAGAATGGACCACGAATTTCCCTCTCATATTCCTTAGGCACCACACAAAGGAGTACAGCTGGAGCAAAATCGCCGAGAGCGCGTAGTCGAGTTTGGAAGACGTCGAACCACTGCTTGGGACGAACAGTTCCTGTCCGCCGAGGAGTCTCACGCTTCGCACGTGTACGCCGTTGATGGAGGCCTCCTCCGGTTCTCTCTTCCATCTATCCCAAGCGAGGACAGTGACTCGGTACCCTGCTCCTGCCAGGGTCTCGGCCTGCTCCCTCATTCTAGTGGCTACCGAATATGGCTTTGCAAGGAGCATCACCACCCTCTTCTCCCCACTCAATTGATGACACGCCGGCTCTTGATTGCCTTAAAGATGCTTGGCCAAATGGGAAGGTTCCGGGGACTCTTTCCTACATCCGGTGCCTCGAAGTCGTGAGAGGCCTGTCACAAGAAAGGCTGCGGTTGGTACTTATCTTCAACCGCCACGTGTTTCATAGAAACGAATCCAGACCCCATCTTTCAAGCCGGGCCAGCAGCGGGTTCCTGCTGAATGCAACCGCGTCGTATTGGATTTCAGTCGCCCCCAACGAACGCTTGAAGTGCGCAATCCTTGGTATGTTTGCCCCCATGAGGTCATACGACTGAAATCCCTTCTCTTTCCCCCAGTTCATTATCGTCCACTGTAGCAAGTCTGCCGCCTGCAACTTACGCCCCTTCGCGTTCGCGGCGAAACTGTGACAGTAAAGCGTCCTGGTATCGTAGAAGAGTATGGCCCCGGCGACGAAATCGCCTTCCGAAAGCGCACGTGCTATTATCGAGTTTTCCTTGAACCGTTCGAGGGCGTCCGTGAAGAACGCTTCTCCAACGGACAGGTTCCAGTCCGTTCTTGTGGCTACCTCGGTCATCATCCGGAAGAACTGAGGCAACGGCGCCAGGCCGCTGACGAAATCGACCGTTACACCGTTCTTCAGCGCCCTCTTGATGCCCTTCCGAGCCTGACCGTGGACGTTCGACCATATCTGGTCCTTCTGTCTGGTGAGGTCAATGGCAAGAGACTTTCTCGGGGTCACGGTCCAAGTGGAGGCGGCTCGAGTCGGAATGAATCGTTCCCCAGGAGCGGTGATGACGAACCCGGCATCATAACTCTCGTGGACAGCCCACATCAGTTCGTTGACTATCTTCTCCTTCACTGGTTCGAATTTCCCCAAGACCGTGAGACCCCCGTACTGCGACATCGACCTGGGTAGAGGAGAAAAGAATGCCCTGAATCCCGGTACCCGGAACTCACTCCCTAAGAGGTAACCACACGGCTCGTGGCCTTCTCTGGCTATGAGTGCCTTGATCCGGAACGCCCCACCCATGGATTTGTTGCGGAGGACGGTCTCCAACCAGATGGGCGCGCCGAATAGCGTAGCTGCGTTCGAGTCAAGGTTGGGGACCTCCCTCCTGAGGTCCAACAGTGTGACTTCCTCCACGCCTATCATGAGTCCTCCCCCGCATCAAGCAGTCTGAGCAAGGGACGGAGACTTGCCGTCACGATGGACAACACGTCTGGTCCATAATTCAGCTGGTCCTCAGCTCGCAC
>Ga0187784_10000759_pt1 | contig 24523 bp, 22 predicted proteins | sample 1015_SJ02_MP15_2_FD_132964 | JGI IMG/M metagenome (GOLD analysis project Ga0187784, IMG submission 132964) | Tropical peat soil microbial communities from peatlands in Department of Meta, Colombia - 1015_SJ02_MP15_20_MG | ecosystem: Environmental > Terrestrial > Soil > Wetlands > Peat | place... | reverse complement strand
CCGATACGCAGCTCCTGATCGCTAATTTACGATTGAAAACCAGTGCCCTGTGGTATGTATTTGCCGGCTCGGTCGATGGCTTGATCGGCATCGAGAGGCGGGGCCGCTCCGTCGCGGGAATCGACATAATGCTCGAGGTCGGTGCATAGGGGGAACGGCGTGTATAACGTTACGACGTATTCGTCCGTTGGGGGCCATGGTCGAGGCGGCGCACAATAGTGTCAGGCGCGAATAGATTGCGGAGATGGAAGTGAAAATTGGGGTGCTGCTCGGCGATGACATCGGGCACGAAGTTGTCCCGGAGTGCGTCAAAGTGATGAAGGCGGCGGCTTCGCGGGTCGGCCTCGTGCTTGATTGGCGACCTTTGCCGATCGGCAAGCACGGGCATGAACTGCACGGCGATACGCTGCCGGCGGTGACCGAGCAGGCCTTGTGGGAGCTCGACGGTTGGGTTATGGGGCCGATCGGGCATGCCGCCTATCCGCGCAACGATCCCACCTGGGTGATGCCGCCGGTGCGCAAGAAATACGAGCTGTTTGCGGCCATACGGCCGTCACGCTCTTATCCGGGCATCGCCTCAATCCACAAAAACGTGGACATCGTGTTTGTGCGCGAGACCTCCGAGGGCATGCTCTATTCGGAAACAGTGGTGGCGGGCGCGCCCGAGTTTCGGCCTAACGACGACATCACCGTCGCCATGCGAGTGATCACCCGCAAGGGATCGAATCGGGTGGCGCGCGAGGCCTTTGAGATCGGGCGCACCCGGCCGCGCAAGAAGGTCACCGCCGCTCACAAGGAGCCGGTCTATCGACTAGCCTGCGGCATGTTCGCCGAGGAATGCCGTAAAGTGGCACGCGAATATCCGGACGTGACGTTTGAAGAAGCGATGATCGACACGATCTCTATGAAACTGGTGATGGCGCCGCAACAATACGACGTCGTGGTAACCACCAACCAGTTCGGCGATATTCTCAGCGATATTGGCGCGGGGCTAGTCGGCGGGCTCGGACTTGCACCCGGCCTCTGTGTCGGCGAGCGGCAGGCGATGGCGCAGGCGACCCACGGCTCGGCGCCGGACATTGCCGGACGAAATATCGCGAATCCTTACGCCATGATTATGTCGGGGCAAATGCTGCTGGCGTGGCTCGGCCGCAAGCACGGTGAACCGAAGGCGACCGCCGCTGCCGATAGAATCCAGGCGGCAGTCGACAAAATCATAACCGAAGGCAATCAGTTGACCAGGGATCTCGGCGGCAACGCCAGCACCCAGGATATGGGCAACGCGGTCGTGGCGGCCGTAGCACGATAGCATTGGTGCGAAACGGCGGCGAAAAGGCAACCCCATGTATAATCTTCATCTCAGTCCCGAACAGTTAGAGATTCGCGATACGGTCCGCGATTTCGTTACGCGGCAGATCAAACCTGTCGCTCTGAAAGCGGAGCGGCTCGACGCCTGCGACCGGCGGTTGCCGATCGACCTGCTCGACCAGGCCTCACAGATGGGGCTGCGCACGCTGGCGTTGGCGGAGGATCGTGGCGGCGCGGGTGCGGATCATCTTACCAGCTGCATCGTCACCGAGGAACTGGCGGCCGGTGATGCCGACCTCGCCGCGATTCTCTCGGAAACCTCGCGGCTCGGCCGTGTTCTGTTCGACGAAGCCATGACCGATGCCCAGCGCGACCGCTTTTTGCCGCAGTTCTTGAAGGACGACCGCTATCATCTCGCCTTTTCCAGCCACGAAAGCGAAACCGATACCAGGCTGGGTGTGAATTACCATCGCCCGACGGCAAGCGATGCGGCGGTCAAGACCATCGCCGTAAAGGCGGCCAATGGCGAATGGATCGTCAACGGCGTCAAGGATTGCGTCGCCAACGCGCCGATCGCCGCGCTGTTCGCGGTCTTGGTCAAGATACCCGGGCAATCGGGTGCCAGCGTGCTGCTGGTGCCGGCGCAAGCGCCGGGGCTCAGCGTGCGCGGGCACGAAAAAGCCTGGCTGCACGGTTGTTACGGCGATGTTGCCTTCAAAGACTGCCGGGTGGCGGCCGACAACCTTCTCAGCGACGGCGCGGCGGCGTTGCTGACCGACGCGGATGCTTCTGGCCACGGCATACCGTTGTTTCAGGCTTTGAACCTCGGCATCGGCCGTGCCGCCTATGAAGCGGCGCTCGATTATGCGCAGCTGCGGGTGCAAGGCGGCCGGCCGATCATCGAACATCAGGCGATTGCGACCAAGCTTGCCGAGATCGCGATCAAGCTGGAGGTCGCACGCGCCATTATCTGGCAAGCGGCCTGGGCATCGGATCATCCTGCGGCCATTGCCGACCGCAGCCTGCCTGATTTGCCCCTCCAGACCGTAGCGCAGGTCTTCACCGCCGAGATGATGTTGAAAGCTGCCAAGGATGCGGCCGAGGTGTTCGGAGCCATGGGCGTAATGCGTGACATGCCGCTGCAAAAATATGTGCACGATGCCCGGGTCTGCCTGCACAGCGGCGACGGCAACACTGATGCCAAGCTGCGGATCGCCGAAGTTGTCGCCGGCTATCGGCGCGTCAGCAACGGCGCGCTGGCGATCGCGGGCGAATGATTGCGACCCAAAATACAGGTTAGGATGCTCCCATGGACTTTGCTCTAAGTAATGAACAGCGCTCCTGGCAAATGGCGGCGCGGAAATTCGCCAACGAAGAAATTCGCCCTATCTCGCTCAAACGCGACGCCATCCCTACCGCGCGCGAAACGTTCGACTGGGAGATCATCAAGAAGGGCTCCAAGCTCGGCTTTCGTACTTTGGCAGTGCCAAAGGAATGGGGCGGTCACGGCACCGATTTCATTACCCAGGCATTGGTCATGACCGAACTCGCCAAGGCCGATAGCGCGGTTTCCAAGACTTTCAGCCAGAACTGGAAATGGAGCCACCTGATTTGCACTTCCTGCACTGAAGCGCAGAAGGAGCGTTTCCTCAGGCCGTTTGTCGCGGACGACACGTTCTTGCTCGGCAAGGGCATCACCGAGCCGAGCGCAGGTTCGGACAATCGCCTGCCCCCGGAGGACGATCCCAAGGCCGGGCTGAAGCTGAGGGCTCAGCGCCACGGCAATGAATGGATTCTCAACGGCGAGAAAGCGTTCATCGCGAATGCGCCGGTCGGCAAGCTGTTCTTCATCGACGCCCGCACCGATTCAAGCGTACCGCTCAAACAGGGCACGACCATGTTCCTGGTGCCGAGCGATACGCCCGGGTTCCGCATCGGCAAGGTGTTCAACAAAAGCGGCTGGCGCTTCTACCAGAACGGCGAAATGATCTTCGAAAACGCGCGGGTGCCGCACACCAATGTGGTCGGCGAGGTGGGCGGCGCCGTGCGCAAGACCGGCGGCGTCGGCGGCGACACCACCGGCGGCGACCTGTTCGGCGATCTCGAGCTTTGCGCCAACGCGCTTGGCATCTGCGACGATGCCTGCGAAACGGCTATGCGTTATGTCAAGACGGCGAAGCAGGGCGGCCGAGTGCTGTTTGAACAGCAGAATGTCCAATTGCAACTCGACCGGATGTTTATGCTGACCGAGGCGCTGCGCTCGTTGGTCATGCGGGTTGCCTGGGAACACGATATGAAAATCCACTCTTGCAACGCCGGGCTGGCGATGAACTATTCCAGCGACGTGGTGCAGGAAGTGACCGAGATTTACATGGAAGTGCGCGGCGTCGAGGGCTGTCACATGGACCCGCACACCGACAAGCTGGCGCGAGATGCCATTATCTGGACGCATCTTGCCGGCGACAGCGTGCAACGCATGAAGGTGGCGAGACGTCTTGGCAAATTTTACCAACTACCCGCCGCCTGAGACCCCCGAACGCCGCCGATTTGCCCCCGTCGTCCTTGTTCACTCCATCTCGATGCCTGCGGCCTTCGTCACTTTGCCCCACCTCTCAAGATCGCTTCGGATCAGCTCGGCAAAATGATCTTGGTCAAGAGCCATCACTGTTAATTCCTGATCGGCGAATTGTTTGGCAATGGCCGGATCGCCCATTACGGCAAGTGTTGTCTCGCTCAGACGATCCACGATCGCCTTCGGCGTTCCAGCAGGCGCGACGATGCCAACCCAGGGCGCCATCTCGAAGCCGGGCACCGTCTCGGCTACCGCCGGAAGGTCGGGCAATTGCGGCATGCGTTTCGGTTCAGCGACCGCGAGCGCCTTCAACTTGCCCGCCTGCACATATTGCAGCAATGTCTGAACGTTGTTGAATCCGATTTGCACCTCGCCGCCGAGCAGCGCCATGGCGGCGGGCCCGGTGCCCTTATAAGGCACATGGAGCAGCTTGACGCCAGTCGCGAGCGAAAACAATTCCATCGCCAGATGGCTGAAATTGCCGACACCGGCGGAGGCATAGGTGATGCTGCCGGGCTTTGCCTTCGCCAGCGCGATCAACTCGGCAATGTTATTCGCTGGAAGGGACGGATGTGCCGCCAACATTCCCGGCAGCCGCACCGCAGACGCCACCGGCATGAAATCGTCAAGCGGCCGATAGGACAAATTTTTGTAGAGCCAAGGATTGACCGTCATCGGCGTGTCGGATGTGAAGGCAAGCGTGTAGCCGTCCGCGGCGGATTGCCTAACCGCCTCCAGGCCGATGGCGCCGTTGGCGCCGCCGCGATTCTCGACGTAGATCGGCTGGTTGAAGCGTTGCGACAGATAGTTTGCCACCAGCCGCGCGACGAAGTCCGTGCCGCCGCCGGCGGGGAAGGGAACGATCATCCTGATCGGCCGCTGCGGCCACTCATCTGCGAGCGACGGCGACAGCGTGACGCACAACGGGCCAAGCAGTGCCACAAATATCGCGACTAATCTTTTCATCGGCGTCCCCCTCTTTTTCCATTACGCATTATTCTGTGCACTGCGCCGGTGACTGAGCTCGGATCGGCGCAAAATTTATCTTCATCAGATACCTTCGTTGCAGCAGGGGCGGATCGCAATCTGCATGTTGAACGCTAGGCAAACCAAACCAGCCGCTGAACGGTTTTGACAAGCGTTTTATGCCCGATGGAGGAATATGGCAAGATCGCTGACCTATTTAACTCGCTGTGCCCTTTCCCGCCGCACGACCTCGAACGGTTTGATCCAAGTCAAAGCCTATCGGCGATTTTCATCCTATTAAACGCCAAGCATTCGATAAACATGTAGCTTGAGGGGCGGCGGTTTCTTCGGGTGCAAGATGGGCGGACGCCTTCGGGCAGAGGTTGGTTCCTTTACTTTCCCGGAGCGCGCCCGCTCTTGCTTTTCGAAAAATCTGACGCGTGGATTCGAATAGAATCATGGCGAGACCTGACCATATTGCTGACCTTGAACGGCGGCACAAAGCCCTCAAAGAGGAGATCGCTAAGGCTCTGACTCATGCGTCGTCTGATGACATGATGATCGTTGATCTCAAGCGGCGCATGTTGCATCTGAGAGACGAACTCGAACGGCTCCGTCATCTCGAACGGCTCGGTCATAAAGTGGTTGGGTCCGGACACCTCCACTAATATCCATCCGCAATCCCCGCTTGCCCGCGCTACCGCAAGGCGCCGCGAAGGGTCGTTAGGCTGCCCGCACGACCGGATCGGCGGGGGCGCCGATCCCACGGCAGCAGCTCGGGAATCCGCCCGGTGATGCGGTTGGCGAAACGCAAGTCTTGGGAACCCTATTTCCCGACGTCAGCGCCCAGATAGATTTTCCGCACCAATTCGTTGTTGCTAAGTTCTTCGGACGAATTGCCGACGAATGCGACTTGGCCGTGGACGATGAAATAACCGCGCTCGCAGATCTTGGTCGCCTGGTTGAAGTTCTGTTCGGCCATCAGGACCGTGAGCTGTCGCTCCTGCTTCAGCTCGCCGATCTTGCGGATCACTTCACGCACGATAATAGGCGCGAGGCCGACAGACGGCTCATCGACAATCAGAATTTTTGGCGCGGTCATCAAGGCGCGGGCTAATGCAAGCATTTGTTGTTCACCGCCGCTCATGCTGCCGGCAAGTTGCCGCCGCCGCTCGCGTAGTTTTGAAAATGTCGCATAGCAATAGTCAAGACTTTGCCGGAGCGACAGACGCGCCGTTCGGCGATAAGCGCCGAGCAGCAGGTTTTCCTCGACGGTCAGCTTCGGAAACAGCCGCCGACCTTCCGGCACCAATGCGACTCCCAGGTCGACGACATCTTTCGTCTTCAAGACGGACGGATCGTATTGCCGTCCATCAATCTCAATTGTCACTCGACCCGCGGTCGGCGTAACCGCTGCCATGATGCACTTTATTATCGTGCTCTTGCCGTTACCGTTGGTGCCGAGCAACGCGACGGTTTCACCCGACCCGACACGCATGGAAATGCCATTGAGCACGCGCACGGCGCCATAGCCGGCGTTCAGGTTCTCGATGGTTATGCTATTCGCCAAGGTAGGCTCGCACCACTTCGGCATCGTTCATGACGACATCGGGGGTATCGTCGGCGATCTTTCTGCCGGCGACCAGAACGATAGCGCGCTGCGAAAACGCGATCACCGCCCGCATAATGTGTTCGATCATGATGATCGCGATGCCCTGGTCGTTGAGCTTGAGGAGAAGCAAAATAATTTCATCGACCTCGGCATTGGACAGGCCGGCCATGGTTTCGTCGGCGATGAGCAATTTGGGGCGGGCGGCGACGGCGCGCGCCAGCTCGAGTTTACGCATTTCAACCTGTGTCAATCCGGCCGACGACTCGGCAGCCTTATCGCGTAAGCCGACGTCTTCGAGAATCAGCAATGCCTGCTCGATGTCGCTTTCCGTGGTCATGGCTTGGGGATGGCGGCGGCCGGCGAAGCGCAGCGGAATCGTCAGGTTTTCGACAACCGTCATGCTCATGAACGGGAGCGGGATTTGGAATGTGCGCATAAGGCCGAGCCGCGTCCGCTGGTACGCCGGCAGCCGCTCGATCGCGCGACCGTCGAAGCTGATCGTACCAGCGTCGCTGTTGATGGCGCCGCTCAGACAATTCACGAGAGTGCTTTTGCCCGAGCCGTTGGGGCCAATCAGCCCAACGCGCTCTCCGGGTCGAACCGCAATGTCGACAGCGTCGAGAGCGACGAAGCCGCCGAAACTCTTGCCGATCGAATTCGCCTGCAGCAGGGATTTCTGCATCGTCATTTGCCCGGGCGCCAGCGCCTTTGCTGCTGATACCGCTCGAACAGGCCGACGACGCCGTTCGGCGCCAGCGTTATAAAGCTGATCAGAACTACGCCGACGATCATCAAGTTGAGTTCCGACGAGATGGTGACCGTCGCGACCTGTTGGACAACTGCGAGCAGGACTGCGCCGATCACCGGGCCGATCCAATGGGACATGCCGCCGACGAGAGGCATGGCGATGCTGTTGATCCCATACGCGATGCTGAAGGCGGAATTCGGATCAAGGTAGGTGATGTAATAGGGGAAGGGCGCGCCGGCCATGCCCATGAGGCCGCCGCTGAGCATCGCGGCCAGCACTTTAAGCCGAAAAGTCGGAACGCCGCAGCATTCCGCCGCCAACTCGTTGTCGCGGATTGCCGCGAGACCGCGGCCGACGAACGATAGCTCGATCGACCGCGCCACCAGCACAGCGATCAGCGCAAGAACCAGCATGACGACAAATAGATAATTGACATAACTCGGGAACCCGGCAATCGAATCGGGGCGGGTGGTGTAGACCCCCAACGGGCCGCCGACGAATTCCCAGTTCATTACCAGCGTCTGAAGGACAATAGCGAGCGCCAGCGTCGCGATGGCGAAAAATACCCCACGCAGGCGAAGGGTCAGATAGGCGGTCACCAAGCCGACCAGGCTGGCAACAATACCGCCGAACAGGATCGCCACCACGAGCGGCGGTTCCACCAACTGATCGAGGACCACCGTACCATAGGCGCCGATCGCAAAGAACGCGGCCGAGCCGAAATTGACGTAACCGGCGTAGCCGCCGAGAATGTTCCATGCACTTGCCAACACGATGTACTGCAGAACGACGTAGCCAGCAAACATGTAGTAATCGTTCTCCACGAAGCGGCTGAGCGCCAAGGTGAAGACGGCAACTGCGATCGGCCAGACCCACGACGGAATCCGTCTCATTGCGTTACCTTCCCATGATGCCCGATGGCCTCACGGCGAGTGTGAGCAGGAGCGCGGCGAACGAAACAGCCGGTGCCCATGATGGCCCCCACAGCGTGGACGTCATGGTCTCGACGACACCGAGGATGAAGGCCGCGATGACGGTTCCCGGTATGCTGCCCATGCCGCCAAGCACGCAGATCGCAAAGACACGGCCGATATACTCACGGCCCAGCGACGGCTCCACGGGTTGGATGACGATGAGAAACCCTCCCGCTATCGCTGCGGTTGCGATGGCGATGCCGAAGGCCAGCTGTCTTATCGCAACGGTGTCGACAGCCATAAGGCTGAGAGCGAACTCATCCTGCGCGACCGCCATGATCGCGCGGCCGACGAAGGTATGGCCGAAAAAAATATGCAACCCCGACACCAGCGCGATGGATCCGACAAATGGCATGACCATGCGCAATGGCAGATCAATGTGCGCGAAACCAACGTTGGGGCCGATATACGTGGTCCGAACCAGACGGTAGTCGACCCCGAACGCGAGAAGCAGCGTCACCTCGATGACAAAGAGCATGCCGAAGAAAAAGGCGAGCCCGCGCAGCGATCCCCTGCCGCTGCCTTCAAACGCCGCGTGGTAGAAGCGGAAGATCGCGACGCCAAGCAGAAAGAACAGCGGCGATGCTACAATGACCGTCACAATCGGGTCGACGCCGAACATGCGGTTCACAAGGTACGCGATGAACGAGCCCATGACGATGAAGACGGGATGCGCGATATTGACGATATCGAGCATCCCGAAGGCTATGGTAATTCCGATGGTGACTGCCGCGTAGAACCCGCCCAGCAGAATGCCGCTGACCACGGCATTAAGCAGAAGGTTGAAAGTCACCATCGTGACGGGCTCCACCGATGACTTCGGTCACGTACAAAGCGAGGCGCACTTCGCGCCGATCAATGGCTGGAGGCGGCGAAGGGATAGTGGAGCGTGCCGGATGCGAACTCCTGCGGTTCGACGATGACTTGTTTCCCGACTTCCTTGAACTGATCGAGGTCGTTGCCAACGATACCTCGATACTGAACATACAGAAGCCGCGGCTTGGCCCAGTCGCCGTTGGCGGCGAAGCTGACCTTGCCGACCACCGTATCGAACGTCGTTTCATGAATATAACGGCCGATTGCGTCCGCCTCCAAACCCTTGGTCGCCGTCACTGCCTTTTCAAGAATTTCCATGCCGGCATAGGCGTAAGGCGGCAAGTAAAAGCCTAAGAGATCGGCGCCGGCCGTTTTCGCTCGCTCCTGATACGCGGCGAGAAATTCCTTGATGCCGGGGAAATTCGTGGTCGGCGCCGGCACGTAGAATTCATAAGACAGCACATCGTTCATCATTGGACCAAGCTGCTGTTTCAACTCCGCATACTGCAGCCCGATCATGGCGCCGCCGAACATGCGCGTCTGCAGTTTCTGCTCGTACGCAGCACGAATGACGCCTGCCGAATCCGGCGGATAGGAAGCAACAAAGACCACCTCCGGGTCGGCTGCCTGGATCGAGCGGATGATCGATCCGAATTCCACTTGATTGGGCGGATAGCCGCTGTCGTAGACGATCTTCAGACCAAATTTCTCGGCATTCTCGCGTGCTCCCAAGATCACGTTGTGGGAGAACTCAGTGAGCGCGCCGACGATCGCAACGGTCTTCGGCTTGGGTTCCATCGTCATCGCAGCTTGGAAAAAACCCTCCGATGTTGAAGTGCGGGCGGTAGACCCGTTAGGCAACATTTGAAAGTACTTGTCATAATTGTACCTGTCGTTGACGGCGACCGCACCGGTGCCGATTAGCAGCTGCTTACGTTGCATGACAATGGGCAGGGCGGCGGCTTGTACCGCGGTGCCGTAGCCGCCGAGCACCAAGTCGACCTTATCGATGTCGAACAGCTTGCTATAGATGCCGGGAATCAATGCGGGGTTGGTCTGATCGTCGTAATAGATGAGTTGGACGGGCCGGCCGAGCAGCCCTCCTCTGGCATTGATGTTGTCACGCCACATCTCGATGGCGAGCAGCGCCGCTTTGCCGTTGCCCCCGAGCGGACCCGACTGCGCCATGCCGAATCCAATCTTGATCGGCTCTGCGGCAAGCGCCGAACTCGCCCGCAACGCTCGGCAAGCGGCGAGCGCACTTATGGTCATGAATCCCCGACCGAACAGTCGGCGAGTAAGGCGCGTGCCCTTTATTGGATTGTCGTCGAACGAGAGTTCAGGCGATAGAGCGCGCTTGCCGTGATTTTGTCTAATCCCGTGCTTGGACATTTGCGATCCTCCGTACGATTGTTGACAATGTAGTGCTGTTGTCGTTCGGCGCTTACGAGGTGGATTTGCGCTTGAGCAGAAAGGCCTGAACGGCCTCCTGCACCACCTCGCCGCGTTGATTTAGGACCTTCAGTTCCCGCTTCATAACCCCGCGGTCGGGATTCGAGGTTTCGCGCTTCTCCAGTACCTTGATGCGGGCATGAATGGTGTCGCCGGCTTTCACGGGTTTGGTGAACTTCAGGCTGTCGAAGCCGAGAAAGGCGATCAGCGTGTCATCATAGAGGTGGAGCTGGAATAGCAGACCGGCCGCGATGGCGTAAACCAGCGGCCCGTGAGCGATGCGACCGCCGAACTGCGTCTGTTTGCAGTACTCCTCATTAATATGGAGCGGATTGTAGTCGCCCGACAATCCAGCGAACATCACGATGTCGGTCTCGGTGACGGTTCGCGCCGGACTTTCGAATTCGCCGCCGATCTCCCATTCCTCCCAGAACAGCCCTCGCATCACACGATTTCCTTCATCGAATTTGAACTCTTATTTTGATGTATTTGATCGACGGCGCCGTTTTCGTGCAGGTCCGCGATTTCATTCGCCGAAAGACGCAGCAGCGTTTTCAGAATGCTATCGGTATGCTCGCCGAGCATCGGCGCCGGCCGGGAAATCGTCCCCGACATATCCGACATCTTGATTGGGTTTCCCGGCAGCCGCACTTTGCCAACCTCCGGATGATCGTATTCGACGATCATCTCGCGCTCGTTGACCGGCGGCTCGGCAAAGGCGCCATCGACGTTGTTAACCGGCGCTGCCGGCACCCCTGCAGCGCGCAGCCGCTCAAGCCAATCGGCGGCGGTTCTGGTGCGGAAAATTTGCTCAAGGCTCGGCACCAGCAGGTCGCGGTTCTTGACCCGGCTCGCGTTATCGGCAAAGCGCGGATCGCCGGCCAGATCGGGACGCTCGAGCACGGTGCACAGCTTGCGCCAGAAATTCTCCTGCCGCGTAGCGACGACGACGTAACCGTCGGCGGTCGCAAACGCCTGCCACGGAACAGAATAGTCGTGCGCCGAGCCGGGTGGCTTAGGCACTTCGCCGTTTGTCAGCCACATGGTGCCGATGTAGCTCAACAGATGAAGCATGGTGTCGAACATCGAAAGCTCGATCCGGCGGCCTTTGCCGGTCCGTTCTCGATCGAACAATGCGGCCAAGATGCCCTTGCACGAATAAATCCCGCCGCTGAGATCGGCGAGTGGAATGCCGACGCGGACCGGTGGACGTCCGGGCTCGCCGGTAATTGCCATGTGACCGCTGATCGCCTGAATGATGATATCGAGCGCCGGGTAGTCCCGGTATTCGCCGGCGCTACCGAAGCCGGTGACGGAGCATTGGATGATGCGGGGATTGATGCGGCTTAGCGTCGGGTAATCGATCTCGAGGCGCTCGAGCACCCCGGGGCGAAAGTTGTCGATCACGACATCCGATATCTTCACCAGATCGTAGAACAGCTGGCGCCCCGACGCCTTTTTGAGGTTGATGACGATGCTTTTTTTGTTGCGATTGAACGTCAGAAACAGTCCACTCAAACCTCGGTAAGGGGCAACTGAGGGCGTTCGGCCGAGATCGCCCTCCGGCGCCTCGACCTTGATCACCTCGGCGCCAAGATCCGATAGCACTTGGCTGCCGTAGGTGCCGGCGATGATTTGGCCAAGTTCCAGTATTCTGACGCCCTCGAGCGGATACGACATCACGTGCCCTTCCGAAAAACCAAGCGTAAACGGCAGCGTCGGTAGCGTGTGCCGTCGGATTAGAGTCCCAGGCCCCGCGCGATAATGTTGCGCTGGATCTCCGATGTCCCTCCGCCGATGACGGCCACCCGCGAATCGCGAAAGAACCGCTGCATCGGATATTCCATGCAGTAGCCATAGCCGCCGAGAATCTGCAGCCCGAGGTCTGAGACGGCCTTGTAGGTTTCGCCGGTGTAGAGCTTTAACACCGCCGCGTCGCTTCGCGTCGCCTGTCCATTAGATATCAGCCAGGCAAACCGATAGACCAGCGTGCGCGAGACATCGAGCATCACTTTCATATCGGCAAGCTTGTGCGAAATTGCCTGGAATTGGCCGATCGTTCGGCCGAATTGTTTGCGGCTCTTGGCATAGGCGAGCGCGGTTTGAAAGGCCGCGAAGGCCGCTCCAGTCCGTGCGGCGGAAAGACAAAGTCGCTCGTACCAGAGATAGGAATCGACGGCTTCCCAGCCGCGATCGACTTCGCCAAGCAACGCCGACGCCGGCACCTTCACGTTGCTATAAAACACTTGCGTGGTGCCGATAGCGCGTTGCCCGAGCGTTTTGATCTTGCGGACCTCGATCCCGGGCAGCTTGGTGTCGACGAGAAAATTAGTGATACCCTGTTGTTTTTTTGCTCCTGCCGATGTGCGGGTCACCAGCAAGCAATAGTCACTGATATCCATGCCGGAGGTAAAAACCTTCTGGCCGTTGATGACATAGCCGCCATCGATCGCGGTCGCGCGGGTGGTCAAAGCGGCGGCGTCGGAACCGGATTCCGGCTCGGTGAGCCCAAAGCAGAACGAAAGCTCGCCGCGCACGACGCTGGGCAGCAGCTGTCGTTTCTGCTCCGGCGTTCCGTGCTGCAATATCGCATAGCCGCCGTAAGTGAGAGTGCGGAACACCCAGATCGCCAACTCCTCGAAGTGCCTTCCGGTTTCTTCCAGAAGGATCGCCAGATCGATCGCCGAACCTCCGGTGCCGCCATGCTCGACGGGAATCGGCAAGCCGAACCAGCCGTGCTCGGCGAGCGCTCGGTAAGCCTCTCGAGGCGGTCGCGCTTCGTTGTCACAGCGCTCGGCGTAGTCGGGCGGGCAAACATGATCAAGCAGTTCCGCCAAGTGCGCGCGCAAGGCTTCCTGATCCGGCGAGAACGAAAAGTCCATTGCAGTCACCGCAGCTCGTCAAGTTTCGCGAGTTCCAGAACGCGCCGGGCGCGCTGCGCCATGGCGTAGTCCACAAGCTTGCCATCAACGACGATCGCGGCGGTGCCGGCCTTTTCGGCGGCCGCGAATTCCGCGACCACCTTTTGGTAATAGGCGACCTCGGCTTCGGGCACGGCATAGCTGCGCTTGACCGGTGCGATTTGCTTGGGATGAATGACGGTACGGCCGATATAGCCAAGGCGCGCCGAGAGACGAGTGTCTTCGAGCAATCCGCTCTCGTCGTTCAGATCGCTGAACACCCCGTCAAGCGGATATATATGGCTGCCGGCTGCGCGGGTATCGAGCAATACCTTGGAGCGCGCATACAACAACTCGGTGCCCTCGACCGACCAGGAGCAGCCGAGATCAGTTTGCAGATCGCCGTCCCGGGCGCTGCCGAAGCACGTTGCCGCAACGCGGGAAGCAGCTTTGATGAGGTTGAAGCAATTATAGACGCCCAACGCGCTTTCGATCATCAGAATGATGCCGACTGAGCCGGGCTTCATGCCGCGCTGCGATTCGCGCTTGTCGATTGCAGCGGCGGTACGCAGCACGTCCTCGATGCTTTCCGCCTTGGCGAGCAGGATCGCGTCGAGACCTGGACGCACCGTGGCCTCAATGTCGTCGTCGAGCAGGCCGCTGGTTGCGGCGTTCACCCGCACGTAAATCGCCGGGACCGTGCGCGCTCCGGCCGCGGCGTCGAGGATTTTGGCAACTAGCAGCCGCGCCTCACGCTTCGACCCGGCCGGCACGGAGTCTTCAAGGTCGAGAATGACGGCATCGGCGCCGCTTTCCAGCGCTTTATTCATAACCCGCTCCTTGATCCCGGGCGCAAAGAGCGCGCTGCGTACCGGCGTCATGGCTGGGTCCTCCGGCAAATACGAAACGCGGTTCCAGGAGACGTTACTTCGCAACAATGGTTCTACCGTCCCGCCGCAAATAGCTATAGACTAACTAGTTAGTTTCTTGCAAGATATGTTCTCGCTCCGCGACGCCGGTGCCGATGGCGGGCAGGATTGCACCGGTGCCTTACGCAGTTTGCGGCCCCTAGATCGGCAGGCCGACACGCACAATGCCGGATCGCGGTGGCCGGATGACCGCATGCAGCAAAAAACCTTGCACGCTTATGCCGTCCAGGCGATGAGTACCGAAATCCAGCGATTTGGCGAGACCGCCAACCGGTCAATTGTTCTGAATTTCTGATTGTCGCAACCCTGTCTCGAGGCCGTAGGGAAGCCGCGCAAGTTGATGCTGTTAGTTCAGCTGTGGCGGCGAGCGTTGCAAGGTAATGGAGAGCGCCAAGTGCAGCCAGCGAGAAAGCAACCACGCCGCAAAAAGTTGCAACGTACGGCGGCTCAATCCAAGCAACAAATCATCAAGGCTGCGATCACTGAGTTTGCTCTCAAGGGGTTGGACGGCGCGCGCGTCGACGAAGTCGCCCGGCGTTCGGGCATCAATAAAACACTGCTCTATCACCATATCGGCAACAAGGACCGCCTCTTCACCGCGGCCCTGGAGGCCACCTACCTGACCATTCGCGAACGCCAGCGCGATTTCCTGGCGCGCCAAATGGATCCGGAGACCGGTGTGCGCCAGCTGGTGCATCTCTTGATGTCGATCTGGGTCGAGTTTCCTGAATACGGGAAATTATTGGCAAGCGAGAATTTTCACGGCGGAAAACACGTCAAACGATCGAAGCTTATCGGCGGAATGTACCAGCAGCTTGTCGATACCTTGAACGATCTGCTGCAACGAGGTGCGCAGCAAGGTCGGTTTCGGCCCGGTATCGACGCCATCGACCTCTACATCTCGATTTCCAGCCTGTCCGCCTATTACGTCGCCCATCAGCACACGCTTAACGCAATATTCCATATCGACGTCATGGACCCGCGGCGGCTGCGGCGACGGGAAAAACACATCCTCGATGTCATTATGCGATATGTGCGGCGCCACCCCGACGATCAAGCCGAGGCGCAGATTTAAACCCAGTCCGAAACCCAAGTCGCGCGCCCGCGCGCCAACGAAGCTGTCGCTGAAACCCGCGCCGACGGCACCGCGCCGACCCGCACCGCTGCCTAAGTCGTATAGACTAACTAGTTAGTTTATTATAGTATGGATGCTGTGTGCACCCCGAACGACCCCTCTTAACGGCGAAGTGCCAAGGATTCAGTCATGAAAATCTGGTGGCAGAGCAGCACCGCGATTCACCGCTTGCATGATTATAGGAATACGCTGACCGCGCATCTCGACAGCATCAAGCGGCCGGACACGCAGATCCACATCAGCGGCGTCGACGACGGCTCAATGGACCTCCACTACAACGCCATCGTTGCCATGAACAGCTTTGCGCCGGGCGGCGTTCTCAACAAGATAATCCAAGCCGGCGGCAAAGGTTACGATGCCGTGGCCATCGGCTGCTTTCTCGATCCGGCGATGCAGGAAGCCCGCGAGGTGGTGTCGATTCCGATTTTTGGCCTGGGCGAGACGTCGATGTTGACTGCTTGCATGTACGGCTACAAGTTTTCCGGCGTCGCATTTCACGCCAAACAGTCGCAATATTACGATCGCAAGGCCTTCGAGTATGGCTTGGCGTCGCGTCATATTCCGTTCGGCGATCTCGGCATCGATTTCAACGAAGTGCAGACGGCGTTCGGCAGCCCGGGCCAGATGCGGGAACGGTTCATCAGCGAAGCGCGGCGACTGGCGGCGCAGGGCGCGGAGGTGATTCTTGCGGCATGCGCAACGGTCAACGCGATCATTCGCCGCGAGAACCTCAGGGAAGTCGACGGCGCGCTGATCCTCGATTGCAACGCCGTTCTGCTCAAAACGACGGAAGCGATGGCGGAGCTCAGCCACAGCATCGGGCTTTGCGCCAGTCAGCGGCTGCTCTATCAACGCCCGCAACGCGCGGCGTTGGCTGACTGGATGCGCATCTACAATTTCCGTGCCGAACCGCAACTGACGGCCTGATGCTGATCCGGCAGGCTGCGGACTGCCTGAGGCCGGCTCAGATGATCGAGCCGGCCCGGCCAGGGCCCGAAAAACCTAACGATTTCATGGTGGGCCCGGGAGGCCTGGCCCAATCTAATGCATTCAATAGCTTGACGTGTCCTACTTCTCCCTTGCTGCACCGCCCAATACATATTCCGTCAAGGTGGACCGGATGCGGACCCGTGGGGACATGCTCCGGTTTGCCATTGCATTTGCCCTTGTGCTGGCGCGGAAGCTTGTCCGCGGGCTTAGACAAGGGCTCAGCGAAGACGAACGCTACTTGATTAATCGCGGATGACATGGGTGAACGATTGCAGCGGCACGGCGATCCGTGGCGGCAAGGGTTGTTCGACGCCGCCGATTGATTAAATCGGTAGCGCCTTCGATGGAGGGCTCCGATCAGGACAAAGCCGCCTTCTTGAAAGGACTTTCCATGGGTTATTCCCGAAGCCTACCTAATCAACACCATCTCCAGCATGGGCACTACAATGCGGTCAATCTTTTCAAGCTGACTCATCTCGCGGCTCCCGTGCGGGCTTGACTGTCCCTCTACTATATACGGCCCTCAGCAAGGATGGAGTGAACATGCGATGGACTCGATGCAGATTCGCACAGCGATGATCGCATACCTTGAAGGCGTTTTATAATTCGCGGAGCAGATAAAGGACGGTCCCGCAGCCTATCTGATCGAGCGTGCGCTTGATGAAGCGCGTGGCCAACAATTTAGTGCGCTGCCGCCTCAAGAGAATTTGCACTGAGTTCCGCGCTTCTTTTAGCACCCGAAATGACTGCGCACAAAAGTCACTATAACGCTCAGAGCCACCGGCGCGATGAAAGTTAAAAATATTTTTGACCACCTGGGCTCGGGCCCGGCGTAATCCGGCGATTTTTCGTAGCCGCTTGGCATGCTGCCCTCGACCGCCTATTATTTTGGAAACAAGAGCGAAGGGGCTGCTCCGGCAATCATCTGCGTGTCGCCATCGACAACCGATTCAGATCCAGTCCCTTCCATCAAAATGAATCCTTGGCATGAGAACACTATTCGTCACCGTTGACCCAGCCTTTCCGCCGACTTCGGGAGGCGAGCTGCGAACATGGCAGAATGTCGAGGCAGCAAGCGAGTGTGGACCGGTTCTGTTACTATCCATCGGTCGGCCGGCACCAAGGAATCCTCCGCCTGGAATTGCAATCGGGCAGATCAGCGGGATGGACGCCTCCGAGGTTTGGCGCAGCGATTTCGATGTGACGTATCCAGCTGAAATAATAGAGCAATTCTGCTTGGCCGCTGCGAACTTTAGGCCAGACGTAATCGTGCTGGAGTCATTGCCACTTGCCAATCTTGCTCATGTGGCGAAGGGTTACACGCAGGCATTGATCATAGACCTGCACAATGTTGAATCAGATCTCGCAGCACAAGCAGTACAAAGTGCGAATGATCCCGAAACACGTCGGGCAATGGAAACACGGGTAAGGCGGATTCGTGCGACAGAAAACAGAGCAGCGGCAGTGGCGGACATGCTCTGGGTATGTTCGTCTCTAGATAGCAACCGTCTCATTAGAGATGGTGTGAATGTAAAACGTATTTATGTTGTTCCGAACGGAATACCACGCCCAGACAGCATTCAAGATCGGCCGCCGCGATATGAGTATTGTCGACGCCCGACACTCGTCTTCATAGGACATTTGGGTTATTCGCCGAACATCGAGGCCGCGTTCTCGCTTTTCGGAATCATGCCGGCACTATGGCATCGTCTTGCCGGTGCACGACTGATTTTAGCCGGTCGAAACCCGCATCCTGTAATTGCGAGTAGATCTCTACCCGGCAGAATTGACGTAATCCCGAATCCAAGTTCAACATCTCCGCTTCTTTTAACCGCAGATCTCGCTGTGATGCCGTTGCGGCGTGGTGGTGGCACGAGAATAAAGGCGCTGGAGGCGATCGCTTGGGGATTACCCGTTGTCGCTACGGGCCGAGCAGTCGAAGGGCTCCAGCTCGAAAATGGAATTCACGTGAGTATCGCCGAAACTGTCGAGGAGTTCGTATCGGCTATTTGCGATTTGTGCAAAAATTCCACCCGATACGAGTCTCAACGCATTGCCGCGCGTCGCCACGTTCTAAAAGAATTTGGGCCAGACGCGGTCCGAACCGCGGTACATGGGGGACTGCGCCTAGCACTGCAAGCGTGAAGATTGCTAAAGGATTCCGTAGATAGGCAGGGCGACATTACCCACCTCGGCAGGCTGACCGTAGTCAGATTTGACCTCAAACCCCTTAGGGGCTCCAAGCTGAAGGGAGTACTAAAGCTTACAGTTGTCATACCTGTCTAACCGACCCATCGTAAGACGATCTTGTTGGCAGAGCAGCATGAGCGTCTGAGTGTCACAACTAGCGTACCATTTTGTGCGGGCAAGATTTTGTTTGTAATGCGAGTGGAAATACCGTGATGCCACGCTCCGCTCATGCCAAAGGTGATAGGCGATCTGATTTTGCAGAACACCTCTACGTTTGACCAGCCGAGACAATTTTACGGACATGGCATCATCTTCGCCACCCCAGCCCAGAAATCGTTCATCAAAGCCACCCAGCTCCTCGTAAAGGTCTCGCCGCAAAAGAAACAGGCCGCCACAAAAGCTCACATATTCGCCAATTCCTTCGCGATTGCGCGGCTGCGCTTTCCTATCAGCATTGATGTTCCAATTGCCTTCCAAAACAGACCGCGACTCCTCTGAAGTCAAATCGATGAGCCGGTCATAGGGCTTCATCGCTTCGAATTCGCTGTCGCACCGCTCGTAACATGCCATCAGCCTCGCCGCATTGGTCACCAGGTCCGCATCGCCAAATCCAAGAACCGCACCGGAAGATCGCTTGAATCCCACGTTCAAGCCCCAAGCCTTATTGAACGGCCCCGCATTGTAAACGAAACAGTGATTGCAATTTGAAGGAAGGGTATCGATGGTTATTGTAGGAGTGCGATCCTGCTCTACAAGCACCACCTCCATATTGTGTATCTGAGAGAGCCAACGCAGAACTGCGTGAAGATTGGCGGCCCGCATTCCGAGATCGGATCGGAATGTCATGACGTACGAAAAGCGCGCGCGTCGCGATGCTGTACTCATCGTAAAGATCTCTGCTGCGCCTTCCCTTAATTAACAAAGTCAGCTCGTCGCGGCCGCCCTCGTGCGATCGTTCCACTCGCCGCAAAGTTCCACAACTTAGACCGGGGTCGGGCGGCAGACTACGTGCCCCATCCGCTGGCGAACAAATCGCAGCGCTTGTTCCGAATGCAAGCCACATCACTGCGAAACATAAATATGGTCAGGCGGCAAACCGGCGCAATGACGATTGTACATTTCTGCGTATGCTGCTTCAAGATGTTTGGTGAGCAGCTTGGTGTCGAATAACGGTGTAGTGAGAAGATTGTCAGCTAGCTTGCGTTTGATGAGCGCCATCTTATCCGGGTTAGTAGCGAGATTGACGGCCAGACATTCATAGGTTTGCGGCTTTGATGTAATGAGCTCGGGCAGACCTATGGCATTTAACAGACTTGCACCCACCCTGCCAGGGAACGTCTCGCCAACTCGCGTCAATACAGGCAAGCCAGCCCATAATGCATCACTCGCAGTCGTATGTGCATTGCAGGGAACGGTGTCCAAAAACAAATCGGCTACACGATGCCGCGCTAAGTGGTCTGGCAAAGACATTCTCTTTGCGAACACGAGACGTTCAGGATGAACGCCCCTGATTGCCGCCTCCTTCCTCAAATTCGTGCTGGCGTGCGCATTATCCTCGAGAAGCCATACGACGCTACCGTCGACCTGCTTGAGTATCCGCATCCAGCAGTCAAATACGTCGGGCGTAATCTTGTAATTATTATTGAAACAACAGAACACAAAACCACTGTGCGGCAGACCACAGTCGACACGAGTAAAAACACGGCTCCCGATCTGTCTTTTCCTATCATTTGGTTGGTAGCAATGCGGCAGATAAACGACCCTTTCGGTGTAAAATTCCTTGTGATCCGGAGGGATCACATACTGATCCGCGATAATATAATCGATATAGCTTGCACCCAATGTTCCGGGAAATCCAAGATAATTTACTTGAATAGGTGCGGGTCTGTGCGCAAATACCTCCATTCGGTGCAGGCCAAAATACCCATTCAGATTGACAAGAATATCAATCTCATTTTCCAAAATAGCAGCAACAGCGGCCGACTCGCTGAGCTGACTTATGTCGATAACACGGGATACCGCCGCATTAATGCGTCTGCGTATCTCGCTTTGGTCATCCCATCCGTTATCGATGCCGTAAATCTCGAAACGTGAATTATCATGGAGTTCCCACACGCCGGCGAGCAGGTGTGATGTCGCCTGCGAACGTAATTCTCCAGATGAATAGCCAACGCGAATTTTTCTGGAAGTGCCGTAAGGTTTTGACCTGAAGTATTTGATGTTCTCTGGAAACTTATTTTGCGCATACAGTTCAGCACATATCTGGAGACTTCGTGGCGATGTCGCTACGCTTTGCCAGCCAAATGGCTCGGCCGATGGCTTTCCTGACGCAAGATCCTTATCAATTTCCGCAACCAGCTGGTCCACGTCCTTCCAGTCACAACACAACATCTTCTGGTGAAGGAATTTTCCCTTTGTGAAGGGGTGCTGAGGATTCACCTTAAGCCATAGGGCATAAGCATTTGCCGCCTCATCGTGACGTTTGAGATTACCTAGTACGTCACCACGATTGTGGTGCACTTCTTTCAAATCTGGGTTTAGGGCAAGAGCCCTGTCGTAGCTCGCCAACGCCTCCTCGTATCGGTTCAAACGATTTAAAACATTCCCACGATTGTTGTGCATGGCTGCAAGATCAGGTCTTAGCGCGATAGCTTTGTCGTAATTGGCCAGCGCCTCGTGGTAACGCCCCAAGTTTTCGAGCACATGCCCGCGATTGTCGTACGCCTCCGCTAGGTCCGGCCTTAACGCGATTGCGTTATCGAAGCTAGCGAGCGCTTCGAGAGGATGGTCTAGGTCGTGCAGCGCCCTCCCTAAATTGTTGTGAGCAGCGGCTATTTTTGGGTTCAGCCGAATCGCTTTCCGGATCAGTTCAACTGCCCACTCCGTGTGCTGAGTTTGCAGCGCAATCAGTCCGAGCAGATGCAGCGCATCGAAGTGGTTCGGCTGGCTCCGCAGAACTTCCCGATAGATGCGCCCCGCGTCCGCCAGTTTTCCCTGCCGATGCAGCGCAACCCCCTGATTGAAATTGATTTGGAGTGCCGCCGTAGCCGGCTTGTGTGGTTGCGGCGGGGAAACAAGTTTATCGGGCATCGCTGCTTCTTCTAAACTGCTTCCGATCCGATCCACCGCCGCAGCTCCAGGCAGTGGGAAGAATGAACAAAATCGAATTGCCCATCGCGACACCTTGCCGTCAGCTCCGCGTCGGCATCCACTTTATCCCACGCGCGCACCGAAAAATAAGGGAAAATAGCGGTTCAGGCAATTGGCGTGGCGAGGCCGCTCAGTTCTCCAGCCACCCGCTCGATCACTGGAGCCCACGCACCTGGCGTCGGCTGACGAAACAGCCGAGCGCTTGGATACCAGGGACAGATCGCTGATAGCGAGGGCACCTATTATCGGTGGCGGCAGCTCACGCGGCAAGACCGGCGGTGCGCGCGCCGATCTCGAAACGCTGCGCGCCGCGATCAACCATTACGCCAGAAAACCTGCACTACGGCACCGTCCGGGTAAGCCTGCCGCCTAAGGGCCAGCCGCGGGACCGATGGCCGAACCGTGCAGAAGCCGCGAAACTGATCTGGGCGTGTTGGCGGTACCGCGAACAGCAGACCGTCCATCGTGGCCGACAGAAGGGGCAACTCATCGCAACGGACAAGCGTCGCTCCGCCATCTGGCTCGGTTCATCCTGATCGGCCTTTATACCGGCACACACGCGAGCGCGATCGCGGCGGCATCGCCATACCGGGCATGGGTTACTCGTTCGTCGACCTTGACCAGGGCATTTACTATCGGCTCGCGATCGGCAAGCGAGCGATCAACAAGCGGCAGACGCCGGCACCGATACCGCCGCGGTTGCTAGCCCACATGCGGCGGTGGGTTCGCCGCGGCGTTGTCACGTCGCATTTCGTGGAGTGGCAGGGTGCGCCGGTCAAATCGGTGAAGACCGGGTTCCGGCATACCGTCGCGCTTGCCGGCCTCTGGGGCAAGGTCACGCCGCACACCTCGCGGCACACGGCTGCGACGTGGCTCATGCAGCGCGGCGTGCCGATCTGGCAGGCGGCCGGCTACCTCGGGATGTCGGCTGCAATGATCGAGCGAACTTACGGTCACCATCACCCGGATTGCATGCACGGCGCCGCCGCGGCGATCACGTCAAAACCATCGAAGAACGTTTCATTGGTTGTTTCATTGGTTGAGCCGGAAACTGGGCGGCTCAACCGACCGAAAACCTAACGATTTCATGGTGGGCCCGGGAGGACTCGAACCTCCAACCAAGCGGTTATGAGCCGCTAGCTCTGACCATTGAGCTACGGGCCCGCACGCCCGCCGCGTTAAGCGGGGAGCGAGACGCCGGCATTATACAGCAGACATTCGGCTAGGGCTGCCGGCTCAGCAAGAACACGGCCTGCTCGCCGAACAGATTCCAGAACCACCACGGCATTTTCAGCCGCATCCGCCCGCCCCAGGCGTTGAGCGCCACCGCCTGCTCCATCTTGGCGCCGACGGCGTGGCACAGCTGGCGAAAGTCCTTGATGCTGCAGAAATGGATGTTCGGCGTCTCGTACCAGGCGTAGGGCAGATTGTCGGTGTGCGGCATGTGGCCGCCGAGCGCGATTTGCAGCCGGATCCGCCAGTGACCGAAATTCGGAAACGACACGATGCCGTGACGCCCGATGCGCAACATGTGTTCGAGCACGACGCGCGGCCGGCGCGTCGCCTGCAAGGTCTGCGACAGGATGACGAAATCGAAGGCGTCGTCGGGATAGTCTTCAAGATCGGTGTCGGCGTCACCCTGGACCACGGCGAGACCCTTAGCGACGCACTCGTTGACGCCTTCGCGCGACAGTTCGATACCGCGGCCGTCGACGCCGCGCGTTTCCAGAAGCCGCAACAATTCGCCGTCGCCGCAGCCGACGTCGAGCACGCGCGCGCCGGGCTGCACCATATCGGCGACGACCAGCAAATCGACACGGGAGCCGCCCGGACCGCGCGCCGCCTCCGCCATGGTGAGATCGTATTTGAGGCGTGACAGCATGATCACCTCGCCGGCAGCCCGCGTGCCTTGGCGGCGCCTTCGAGAAAGCCGCGCACGATCGCGAACAATTCCGGCTCGTCGAGCAGGAACGCGTCGTGGCCCTTGTCGGTCGTGATTTCGGCGAACGAGACGCGCGCCCCCGCGGCATTGAGCGCATGCACGATGGCGCGCGATTCCGAGGTCGGGAACAGCCAATCGCTGGTGAACGAGATGACGCAAAACCGCGTCGGCGCGCCGCGGAAGGCGTTCACCACCGCGCCGTCATAGTCGCCGGCGAGATCGAAATAATCCATCGCGCGGGTCAGATACAGATATGAATTGGCGTCGAACCGCTCGACGAAGGTAATGCCCTGGTGCCGCAGATAAGATTCGACCTGAAAGTCGGCATCGAACGAGAAAGTCGGATTGTCGCGGTCCTGAAAGCGGCGGCCGAATTTGCGGTGCAGCGCGGCATCGGACAGATAAGTGATGTGTGCGCCCATGCGCGCGACCGCGAGGCCGCGGCGCGGATTGGTTGCCTCGGCGAAATAGCGTCCGCTGCGCCACTCCGGATCGGCCATCACGGCCTGGCGGCCGACCTCGTGGAAGGCGATGTTTTGCGCCGAATGCCGTGTCGCCGCCGCGATCGGCAGCGCCGCGAAGACGCGATGCGGATAGCTTGCCGCCCATTGCAGCACCTGCATGCCGCCCATCGAGCCGCCCGCCACCGCGAACACGGACTCGATGCCGAGATGATCGAGCAGCATCGCCTGGGCGCGGACCATGTCGCGCACGGTGATGACCGGAAAGTCGAGGCCCCACGGCATTCCGGTCGCTGGATTGGTCGAGGCCGGCCCGGAACTGCCCATGCAGCCGCCGACCACATTGGGACAGATGACGAAATAGCGTTCGGTATCGAT